>Ga0210059_1007272_pt1 | contig 17631 bp, 12 predicted proteins | sample Ectturendosymbi2_FD_188042 | JGI IMG/M metagenome (GOLD analysis project Ga0210059, IMG submission 188042) | Ecteinascidia turbinata endosymbiont from Florida, USA - Sample 2 (SPAdes) (version 2) | ecosystem: Host-associated > Tunicates > Ascidians > Unclassified | place: Key West, Florida... | reverse complement strand
AAACCGGAGCTGAATGCAAACATCCCGTCGATGCCTCTATGCATTTTTAACGTGTAGCAGGCCGTCATGCTTCTATCGTGACGTCACGTGCCATCACCATTGGCGCGTATCCAGCTGAGTCATGTGACTACGTATGCTTCGCGCCACTACGTCACTACCGAAACAGCCTTTTGCGTTTTTTCCTTTTTTACAGCGCTTTTCTCCTGATTAACCAATAAGAACCTGCAGCAAGATCACTGCAGTTCTATTGCTATGCACTGAAGATGATAACAGTTGTTATCGAAACGTTTGCAAGATGTCAGTTGTATCGTTTGCTTTGGCCGTAGTATTTATTATCTGCAATCCATTAGGCAAAAATGTGAAAAACTATGGTTTCTCAGACAGGACCCAGGGTGGTCAGATCTAATTTTGCAAGGGGCCAAATTTATCATGGAAAAGGGCCAAAAGAACATTTTGGGGCCAGCAAGTGTTATTTGGGACCAAATTTTTGAAATTTGGCCCAAAAAGGGTCAACCTGGTAACCCTGACTCCGATGTACAGCATTGTGAACTGTACATCGGCAACATCGTATAACTACGATGCAGCAATAGCGTTCTTCGCAATTACACAACGATGAACAAGAAGTGACGCAAAAACTATAATATTTCTTGTTCCTCCATCCATCTGTACTCAATCTCCTGTAGGATACAACTAACGGGCCTACTTGGAGTCTGAATGTGGCACGGTGATCTGAAAAATTTCATAATGACGCATCAACATACTAAATCAAGAAATCATTTCCCCTAAAAACGAGGAACCCTTACCATAGGTGGAGCATGCAAATTCTTGGGGGTGCGAAGGATTTTTGCCCAAATTTCCCTAAACTTGCCCGAAAAAAACTCCAAAGAAAATGACCTCCAAAAAAAACGACTGCATTTCTTCATGTTGAGTGTATTTGTTTAAATCACAGCACAATTCAAGCACCGTTGTTGAACTTGCCCAAATCTCCCCTAACTTGCCCGAAAAGAACAAAACAAAAACATGACCTATAAAAGAAAAAAAACATCTGCACCTTGATTTTGGGTGCCATATTTGTAAAATCAAAGCACACACAGCGATTTTGCGAACGGTTTTACAAATTTTGCCAAAATTTCCACATATTTTTCCAGGATTTTCACCAAATAAAAAATTTTGGGGGGTGGTTGCACCCCATCTCCTACACCAGTAACCCTCACGGAACCCCACTACATGTTTTGTGGAACCCTACGGTTCCGCGGAAACCCTGTTGAAAAGCACTGACTTACATTTTCAGGTGTCCTGGTTAACACCACTGTTTTAATGTTGCTGCTTAAAAGCTTTGCTGGAAAAATGCTTCAGTCGCAGTGTTTTAGCTAACACTGCCAGATTCTTGCGCTTTTACTCCTTAGAAACTTTGCCGTTTTTAGCTGCTGGTGGCATTACAGATTTCGGCATCGCGCAAGCTAAACACTGCAATCTCGTTTTCTTCTCTTTCGTTCTACAAATCGACTGATCAAAAACCTTTTCTGACGGACCAAGCAATAGCATGTGGTGTAAATGGCTTGACTAGCTTCATATGTTTATGATGTAACGCAAGAATAGTAGCCATCGGTGGAAAAGTGCGTTTCCCCCATACGTTACCCTTTATGACGAAACAAAGTGGCAGTTTGGCTGCGGTTACCTCTAGACCGCACAAGAAATTCCAGAATCATTGACACCAACAGCAGCCACACAGCAGAAATAGTTTTGCTGCTTGAGAACATAAATAGTATCGTTTTCGTGACATTTGTGCAGTAGGCGTGATGCACGAGTAAATAAATCCATGCCAAAAGAACGTTTATTCGGAAACGTTACAAGCAAAATTCAATTATATTTGCATTGAACAAAACCGAAAATATTTATATTCAGTAGTGATTACTAAAACTGGTAGAAAGCCAAACTTGCAGAGAAATCATCAATGATACTCAAGCAACATCGGAATATACAGTTTGTATTCTTGTGTCTCTTTTGAATCACGACAATTTTTCAAACGAATACTTTATTTAAAACAAATAAATGTCATTACGGGGTACCCCCTTGGAGCGGAGGGCCCGGGGCAATTGCCCCCGTTGCCCCCCCTTAATCCGGCCCTGGATATACTGTAGAACAACAGCAGAAAACTCTCGTAAAATCAAGAGAAAGATTCCACTTAAGGGAGGCTTTGGCTGTAGACCAAAGGCCTTAGAAGCGTTTAGCAAAAATCATGATGAATATCGTTTTTTTCATCTTTATCGTAGAACAGCGCTACAGATTCACAGTTTTATTTACCTCTGTTAAATTTATTAAATATTCTAAATTGTAAGGCTGAGTCAGAAAAGAACTGGAAGTTTGAACAAAAAATGGATCTAATTACAGTAAAAATCCTTGTTGTTTTCCGCATTGAACAACGACTAACCATAAATAAAAATTTCAAAGCAACTCAACAAAATCATACAAGAAAACCTTTGGCTCAGATTAATAACGTTTTCACAAAGGATATCTAATGTGTTTTCAATTGTGCACTCGCAGTGTTTAGGATGGCATCGACTTCATCTTGTATCTTCTTGTTACGGTTATGAACAATAGAAATATCTGAGTTACGACATTCATGTACAAAAGGCGATAACTTTCTCCAAAATGTTGTGATAGCCTAACAATTTTGAGCATGTTTAGATGCTTTTGAAATTGAGGAGATTAAAGCATGTTTTTTTATTATCATAATATATATTATTGACTGCGTTCGTCGTCAAATTCTATCAATCTGTTAAATCGCAAGTTAAAATTTCTGCGAGCATTTATGTATGTTATAGCAGTTTCTCCATCACGTTGCATTTGCCCCCTGAAGTTTTTCTTTCTTACACCTCGCTCTTTTACTCAACAAATCAAACACCACAACAATCAGTTTTTCCACAATTCACCAAAAACGTCTTTAAAGCGCAGGAGCCCAAAAGCACTTTTTAATTAATTTTGCGGCAATTTTCTGATCACCACTACTTAATCTCGAATAATCGGGATTTAGAACAATGTAAATCAAAAAACTGCCCAGCCTGTAACTTGGTGCGGTTACTTCATTCGCTTCAGTACTGGTAGGTTTAGAGTTCGATTCTAGAGGGGCCCTTAGTATGACTTTATGAATTGATAATACTGTAGCCTTATTGGCTGGCGCACGGTGTACAGAAAAGCTGCTGGGACAGCCTCTTGTGTGTTGTTTCCTGCGGCGCTGTGGTGTTGTCTCCACGCTTTCTGCAATTACGCGACAGTGGCCTGGCGTATAGTCTGCGTGCGAGTGAGCATCGAACTCTGATGCTCTGCACAGCATCGCGTAAATAAAGTTCAAAGTTTGTGTTACTGCATATGGAAGCCTGTCAACGAACTTGAAGTGGTGAGAACGGTGCTATACAGCCTTCCTTCGGGTTGTCAACTTAAGATGTCCGGTCGCTTAGCTGAGGGACGAGGCCGGCACGACCAGTGCTCTAATAACGACTAGGGGAGGCACTGGTGTAGGAGGCGGGGGTGCAACAGCACCCCCAAAAGTTTTGATTTGGTGAAAATCCGGGCAAAGTCCCTTAAAATCCGGGGTAAAATCTGTGGAAATTTGAGCAAAATGTGTGAAACCTTCACAAACTTGCTGATGTGGTTTGAATTTACAAAAATGGCACCTAAAATCAAAGTGCAGACGTTTTATTTTTGCAGGTCATGTTTTTTGCGCAAGCTAGGGGAAATCTGGGCAAGTTTGGGTGAAATTTGGGCAGAAATGGTGTTTGAAGTGCCTTGGATTTGAAAAAATGCGCCGAACATGAAATGAACTGCAGTAGTTTTTTTTTTGGAGGTCAACTTTTTTTTGAGTTTTTTTGGGCACGTTTGGGGAAATTTGGGCAAAAATCCTTCGCACCCTCGAAAATTTGCCTGCTCCTACACCTATGAGGCCAGGGGTAAGACACCGGCCGCATCAATTGGGAACAATCGCTGGCGGGCCGCAAAAATTATCTTAAAATTCTATTACCTTCATCTTCGTAAGGAAAACAAGGGGAGTAAACTTCGAGGAGCGAAAGGGACTTCTCTTGACTTACTGTGTATGTGCTTATCGCGGAGTTTCGTTTTGACGCGATGTTGGGTTTTAACTTGGTAACGAAAGGTTGCGGGTTTGGTAACGAAAAGTCACAGGCTGATGCGGGCTAATGTTCACGCGGGCCGCATTTGGCCCGCGTGCTGCAGTTCCTTACCCATGGACTAGACTGATCTCATTGTTTGTAGCTTTTGGGGATATCCGCAACCCAGCATGCCATCCGTATCTAACCTTTAACACAAGTTCTTGAAACCCTGCAATGCCAAGAAGTCTAAAATGACACCTTGCGTAATTCACAAGCAGTAGCTTATTGCCTGAAGAAGTGTGGACTGTTTTCCAACAGTTGCAATTAATCTTCTTTTCGGCAACCTTAATTCCGTAAGTTTTATTTTTGTAGCCGAACAAAATAAACATTATAAATAACAATCGAAGGTCTAAATATGCCGATATTCGAGACGTTTGAGCAAAACCCTGCGCTAATTTCAGGGCATCATAGAAAGTTAACATTACGAATGTCGGCTATTCGTAAAACTGCCCGGCTAATAACTTCGAAGCCGCTTCTGTCGCGAAGTCAATCAACCAAATTGTGGTCTCAACGCTCTATGACAATACTTCCGATCACTGAGACGCCATAACGGATTGAAAAGATCACCGAAAGTTTTTTTCGTGCGTAAATCCACTAATCCCATTGCGAGCTTACAATTCTACCGTTTCAATAGACAATCGCTCACGGAAAGTTGTGTTTGAGCGACGCAAACACATAAGGCAGGGGCTCTACAATGGAACCATTCTTTGTGAGATTAAACCGCATTGTCAATGCGCACCCCGGCGTGACGATCAACTGGAAGCGAAGCGCTACAAATAAACACCTCGGGGCATATTAAAGTGGTCTCGCCAAATCCCTGATCGTCCAAAACATACCAGCGCATTAAAGCGACAATGTTACTTTTAAAGGTTAAAGTAAATCATCACCTGCCTCTTTCGCCTTGATTCAGCAACGGGGCTGTTTAAATTTTTGTTCAGCATCATCCATTCGAAATTTTATTCCATGATTTTCAGACACTCACAAGCAGGTGCATGTAAATAGAAAATGAACTTGCAGTTTCTTTGCACTTGACTTATGTCATTCTAGCATTAACTGCAACCGTCACAGGGAAATGAAATACATGAGAAATTTTTATCAGCGATCTCGTTGAAACGTACTTTTCCCACCTTTTAGGTTGTGCTACACCACCCTCTTGTTTAGTGGTTCAATGGTTTGTGCTTTGCTCATTGAGTTTTGCTGACAGTGAAAACATTTGCGTATAAGAGCTTTCCAAATGATTTTATTTTATTAAATGTGTTGCTTTTGCGTCGTTGCTTCTCATACGACTTTGCAAGGCGTAGACGAGTAAGACAACCACTTGATCTTGCAAAATTTAGTTCTATTCTAGATACGCAATTCAAAAGTATTTACCGGTCTGATGTATTTGTCTGAGTTTCGCAAATAAATCGCACCGTTGTATTCTTAACACCTAACTATCGATTTTGTTGTTTATTGCGCACCTTACTGATCAAGATCAGTAGTTAGGTGTGCAACAAATAAGAGTTTAAGAATTTTCAAAACTTAACATGGCAACGCTTGTGGTTAGCACGAAACATTTCGACCACCTCAAAACAAAAATCAAGGCGGCGATAGCTTAGTGGTAGAGTGTTCCCCCTCTCGACTGGAACGGGTGATTGTTCCACAACACTGAGTGAATCCGTAGCGCTCCTCGGGCAAGAGCGTTCACCTTAACGGCCACGGCAAGAAGCAAATTTCAGGCTTCGGCCTGCCGCAAATTGCCGTCACCAAAACGAAATAAAAAAAGCAAGGGCTGCGTGATGTTTACCAATTAAACTGTTTCACTAACTGCTTGAGGACTTTAAAATCAATGCAAATAACAAGAAACGCTAATTCGTGTTCTGAGGACGTGCCCCGTGAAATCAGGGGCGGGTCCAGTCAGTAAGCACGGGGGGCGGGGCGGGCGATTTCAGTGGTATATGGCAGTCAAGTTTGATGACGGGTTCAATCCTGTTAGAGACATGAAGTATACTTCACAGCACTGCTGTGGCGAAACAATGAACGGCAAAATGGCTTTCTGAACGGCAAAATGGCTTTCGAATGCTGTTTTCCGAATTTGTTCAAAATCATGGTGAAAAAAGTTACTTTCGAAAGTTTTAGCGGGGTGATCGTCCAAATCGCCCCCCCTGGATCCGTCCCTGCGTGAAATATGACTCAAGCAACATACTTCGTTAGATCCACCAGGTGACGTTGTAGTAGATATAGGTATCGAATCATCATTTGTCACGTTTTCATCATCTAAAGCACACATACATACATAAAGTGTCTTATCACAATCCAAGTTATTCAAAGGACAAAAAAACTTTCTGCTACCGCAAACGATCAAATATTTCAGGAATTTATAAACAAGTTCATTCGTCATTTCACGCAAAGCCTGCAGGGACAAACTTTCGTAGTATAGACAAATAAGTGAATTTTTGCCACTTTACAAAAAATTCGCATCCATGCAGTGGCTTAATTTGCACCTGACTTTCTGTTTGAGCAACAAGCAAAACAAAGCTGCTGAAAAATCATGCGCAATTGAATCAAACTTTAAAGAATCCGTTTTCTCAAAGTTAAGCTGGTCAAAAGATCAAGCGATATGTATCTGTTACACAACCTCTCACCAGGCCCGTAACCAGGGGGGCGAAGCCCCCCTAGAAAATTTTTCTCCCTCCCTGGAAAAATGTGTTGGACATAGTTCAAAAAATTTGGGCCCCTCTCGAAAAACTCTTTCCCCTCGTGGTGCCGCAAGCTGGTTACCGATCTGCTGCTCACAGGCATTGACTTGTATTATTGTGGTCCCTGAGATTTGTTCTGATGCACATTGCCTTGTCATTGTAGCTTCTGCAAAGTTCTATTTTATCAAGCATGATGTGATCACAAGATGTAATATTACCCGAGAAAACAGATTTAAAACCATGAGAAATGGCGACAGCATACGTTTAAAGACAAACAAGATTCTAACAAATATGCATGAACAGGAACGCCGAGACATGGGGACCTCTTTAAAGAGTGAACAAATGAGCGAAAGTGCTCGTTTTGAACAACACTATTTGCAATTAAATCCCGCATTCAACTGAATTTCAGTGAGTCACCCAGAATAGTTGAAATGTTTATTTTTTAGCTTAAACTTGTGAACATAACACGTAGAAAATAACAATCACTCCCGAAATGTATGCATTTGCGCACAAACTACTTAAAGTGGTGACAGTTCAAGGATTACAGTTGTAAACGTAATAAAATTCATAAGCGCAAACGAAGGAGACAAATTTCTTGGTCATTTTGTTCATGATATCTGCCACCATGAGAAAACACAACAGAACGATCTTTTTAACATCTAGTTCAGGGCTGCGCAACATTTCCACTATTGGCGGCCGCATTGCTTTTATTTTTATGAATTACTGCCGCCAGTGAGTTCAAGAATATTTTTATTTTTTGCATTGCTTATGTTCTAATTCCACACACTGAGCCTTGTCTGTTTTCACACGTCTGTTTGGCCGTTTTTCTACTAAGCACCCGCATACAGTTGCCGAAACGTTTTCCTTAATGCACGGCCGCCGTACCTTACATTTTAAATAACGTGTGGACGGCCGCATACATTTTTATCAAAGGCCGCAGGTTGTGCCCCCCTGATCTAGTTCTACGTTTGGTCTTTGTTTTAACTTGTATTGCAGTGTTTCTTGATATTATGATACTCATCACGCAGATTGCTTGAAAGCGTCCCTGGTGGTAAATACATAAATTAACCTACGTTATCCCAGCACCCGTAACATGATGTCAGACCAAAAAGTCACGATGTTTTGTCAATAATTATTAGAAGTAGGCGCTTCGAGCTTTACGACTGAAGCATTGGCCGGCCATGAAAATTAGGCCTGGTCATTTATCGGACGCCACTGTCATTGTCTCCATTCTTGGTCGCAGGGTAAGAAATCTTGATCACAACAGTAAAGAAACGTCCCACACTTACAAAACTTTTTCATTCTTATAAGAGGTTTACGGTAAAAATCCAGGTTGTCCGCAGAATCAAAAGCGACGTTTTTCACGATTGTCACCGGATCTGATCTGTTTTTCACTTTTTCATTACCTTCTGTTTGTTTTATACGTGCATTGATTTATTAAACTACTACTTTTTGTCAGCAGTGCCACAGAAAAGCGCTGTGTTGATGCATGACAATTTGTAACAGTTTAAGAGGCAAGGTTTAGGAGTAATTTGTGCTGTAGTAACCATGTAATCAAGTTAAAACAAACTGCAAACAGGAAATTCAATTGCCCGTGAATATAACAAAGCAGAACGAATGCTGTGTTTAGCTGTGCTGTGCCCCAGTTTTGGCCACTGTACCGGCGCACCTTGAACGGGACGTTTAAAAAATAAAACTTTTTAAGCAGACACATGTTGCTGTATCGTAGTACGTCTGACATTTGTAAGCTGCAGTTTGGCGAAGAGCAGGCTGCTGAAAGCAAGCAAAATAACTTGCCTTGTTCCGTCTGTTCTTGGATTGAACGTTTCCCACACATCGTTGTGATGGTTTCGATCTTAGTGACAAGGCTAGCTTCAAGATTGTGAAATAAAGTTATAAACGATTCCTCCAAGCGAGCCATGCGTTTGTTAATACGCATTTGCGATTGAAGCACCCGAGAAAGTATTGCAGGTTGATCGTTGTTTGTCGATGTCCTGCTCCCAGTGGGTTTGTCTGTGTTCGCTCCGGACATATTTCTCGAGCTGTTGTTGGTCTGGTTCAGTTTCCCTTCCAACGTCTCAAGTCTTTGGAAAAACGAAGTCTCAATTTTTTCCAGTTGTGCGCTCAAGTCGTACAGCATGGCACGACCAGTTTCGAAATAGCGCTTTTGTTTCCTACTTGTGTCATTGCACGTTGAAGAAACCCGTTCAAGTCGTTCTGCAAGTAATCCAGTCGCGGCATCGTTGCGATCTCTCGTAATGTCGGACACCAAGCTGCCAATATCCACTTGGGGGAGGTTCAGTTTGTAGCTACACTCCGACCGTGAATTGCACGTTTTTGCCACAGTCATCGAGCAAGAATCGGGGTTTGGACTCGGGGCTTCATTTTCTCTCTCCAGCAAATCACCGATGTTTAAAGTGCTTGCTGCTTCAAGCGCTTCTGCTCTGCGCCTTTGAGCATTTCCCGTCGAAACAGAGCGTTGCGCTGACGTCGTCAAGACCAGTATAGTTGTTGCCTTCAGGGCTGCACGAATTACTGAAAGTAGGTAATTCATGATAGTATCTGCTAAAATAAGCTGCGAGCAATCTTGCAATTTTCAGTAAGTTCGGTTTAATTACTCATGTATTATGCAAAGCTACACGATGAAAACTTGGGAATGCTTCAACACATCGTTTTTTGTTTACATATCTAAACTTTCCTTCGTATTGACATTAGTTAAATATATTTTATTTTTAACTGTTATTGCTGTCAAGCGAACAGGCTTGCTTCCAGGTCTCGTGACATTACTTTGCTAGGGTAAACAAGTTTTATATCTGTGCCTACAGTTTTTTTAATTTATGAGTTGCAAAATTCGGGCCGTGCGATGATCTCTTGTTCATTGACTTGACTGATTAAGTATTTTGCACATTTGCAAATTACAGAAAATGCAACAAACTTGTAAGCTGCTAAATTGACTTGCTAACCTCAAATAGCCTTGCATGCGATGTGAGTTTTCTGAAAAACCCCAAATCTAAAATTACTTTCTGAAAGTAAGAATTTCAATGATTCGATTGCAAAAGTAATGTAAACTCGTAATGGCTATATTTACAATAGAACTTATATTGTTAACGAAACAGACTTTTTTGAATTCTGTTTGTTCTGGTTGCACAGAAAGTTTAGTGCCTAGCAACTTCCAGAGAGTAGTTGCTAAGTACTATCAATTGACTAACGCAAGCAATCATGACACATGTGCCTTACAACGAACTCGAAATCCACAGTGAGCAAAAACTGTCTAGGTCTAGAAGACAATTAAAAGTTGAAAAATATGTTGGAAGCGCTTCCCGGTCAGGCAAGAGAGATTACAGCTCCTCTCGCAAGCTCGCAGAATATCAGAAACCATTGCTGGCGATGCTATTGGCGGAACTAATTTCAGGGTGAGCTGCTCTCTACTACAGCATGGGTTTACAAGTCCGCAACCACAGCATTACAATGAAGCGAATGCTAATCGGATGACGTATGCTCGAAGGCGACGTCCCGCGGGACTGGCTGTTAGTGTTGGGTTCAGCCGTGCTTCTGAGCTCGAATCGATTACTCGTTCTGTGATTCAGCCTACGTGGTCAAAGCGTTTCTCTGGCCCTGACCTTCTGACAGGTCATGTGCGATTGTTTTTGGCGGTCTCATACACCAAATTGGATTTCCGCTTCAACCGGTAGCACCGACATCGTATAAAAACTCGTGTGACCAAGGCCTAAGGTTGTAATTCAGGAAGCATTACTTGTGTAACAAATCAATGATCGTTCACCGATTCACGTAAAACGACTTTAATAAATCAACGTATTGCGAGTTCAACGACCAATTGACTAAAATTAACGAAGATCCTGACATTTCGCTATACATACATAGAAGTGACAAATTTTGCAAATTATTTTTTAATTTGCCGCAGCACGTTAATGTTTAGGTAGGAACATCACTGTGGAAAAACTGCTTCAAGAGAAAATTTTCACCCCCGTAGAAAAACGGCGCTTGACGGCAATATGTTTTGTGAGATAATTGCAAACCTTCTGGCAATACGAAATACATTGTTGGAATGTATTTTGTGGCATTTAAAAAAATTGGTGAAAGCCAAATTGAAGTTATCTAAAATTTGCAGGATTTTTCTTATCGCAACCTAAATTTTAATCAGCTGCAATTGAAGTCAACTCGAAACACAATTTGAAGAATCTCAGCGAACTTTGTAAATGTCTCACTACCCCTTAATAAAACTTGCAACCAACGCTGAACCTAACCAATCATCTACTGGTACGCGTATATTGGCGATTTTTTATCTTTCTGACACATTCTCGATTTTATCAATGTATTCATTAGGGACTTGCGATCAAAAAGTTGATATATGGAAATTAAAATAAGGAAGATAAAGCACAAAAATTCTAGGATGTGTTCAACGAATTCTTTCTTTGCTACCCAAAATTATTTGCAATAAACATCTATTGCGGTAAGAAGACTAAGTTTGGGATGGAACCTGAGACCATTCGATATTTTAGCGCCGACAAAGCAAACATCAATGACATCACAATATTTTAAATATTCAAATATTTTTGGACTACCATTCAGGCAAAAATATAAGTTTATCCTTTATATTTGTTATTTTTCTGTATTGGTCTCAGCTGTAAAAGTAAAAACTACGTTTATCATTTTCTGGCCCAAAATAATTTGATCATAATGCTGAGTCCATGCTTCTGTTTGTATCTTTTCATTTTCTTTCTCATGCAGCAGAACGGCCAACGATCAAGTACATCCATACGATGCTAAAGTTCAATGAAAGATTGCTTATATGTGACAAAAGATCTCGTCTTTCAGTTGCACAGCCAAACTTCTTTTTGTCAAATATGTTTTTAATACTTTTAGTCAAATCGCATGCTTCTCCCTCAGTTGCTGTTCATTTAATGCAGGGATCTACAAACTGCGCCCCGCGGGCCAAATCCGGCCGGCGAAGTCATTTCATCCGGCCCGCAAGGACACTAGATGGATAATGTAAAAATACTATATTTACGAAAATATGTTTACTGGATAGAATGTAGCCTATCCCGAAACAATGACATTACGTACGACCGCCACGTGAATACTAGTTGACTAAGTATTGCTGCACTGCAGGCTGGCTAACCTCAGCTGGTTCGTTTGCGCAATCTGAGATCTTTGTTAATATGAGGTAGATCCCATCTGAAGCCAGATTTTCCCACTATGCTAAATTCAAAGAAGCGATTTCACCATTATTTTTGATAAACGTACTTTTATTACAACATTCCCGTTTTGAAATTCTTTTATTTTGGGCCGGGGGGTTACGTTCGGCCCTCGAACTGTTATGTAACAGCTTATGTTGCCCTCAGACAAAAGGCTTTGGAGGCCACTGATTTAATGCACTGTTACTTCTGTTGTTACCCAGGGGAGAAAACCTTTGCCGTTCGTGTCGATGAGAATCCTTCGGGGTGCAGGTTAGCCCCGCGGGTACCCGCATTTGCGTGGCAGGTGTGAGAACTCGCAGAGCTATGCGTGAGTGTGTGGGATGGGCAAGGGATAAGAAATTCTCAGTGTGGGTAACTGGATATTAACCCATAGCATGTGAAAGTGACACGAGCAAGAAATTCAATGCTGCAGAAATAGAACTTGTGGTACAAGGGTGTAGTGACATTCGCCAGTGGTGGCGAGACCACCGACTGGAATTTCCAGCTCTGAGGGATATTGCAATAAATACCTTCTAGGTGACGGCAACTAGCGCTGCTAGTGCACGTGTGTTTAGTATGGCTGGCAATGTCGCGAATAGCAAATGAAAAGAGTCGTCTGTGAACGGCATACTCATTTTGAGCAGTGCTGTTAAAGCTTAGAAAGAAGCCCTCAAGGTTGACTAAAAGGTTTCACAGTTTTAGTTTACCGCGTTAGTTTAAGAGCTTCTGTTGTCTTCGAAATGAACCAGTGAATAAATTTCGACCAGCGATGAAACACGTTGCATGAGATTTTAGCGGTTTTCAGACACATAGTGACATGTGCAGGTTTGGGGCGGAAACAGTGTGGGTGATGCGGGCGCGCGTTGGGAAGGTGCGTGTTAGAAGTCTGCAGGTGCGGGCAAGATTTCTCAAATTCCTGCGGGTGCGGGGTGGGCGACAAATTTTGTGGGTGGGGGCGTGGGAAGAAAAAAAAATCAACTTGCGCAGGACTCTATTATCTATAAAAGAAAATGGTGCTGCGACGTTTCCGCAACCTCAGCTGAGTGGAGAAGTAAGGTGCTTGACGAATATTGAATATTAGCGACAAGTTTCATAAGACCATGCAAAAAACATCCTTGTTAGGTTGTTTTTGAAAGATCCTTCGCAGTCTGTACCCGATAATGTTCAGTGCCATGGCTGGTCTTCCAACCTTCCACCCTGATTTCTGCCGTATGCAATTTTTGTCTTTTGTTTCGCTTGCAAATAAGCTCTAGTGGCATTCACACGCCTCGTTTCTCTCAACTCGCGTGCTTCTTATTAGCGCCTTGACTTTCCCAAGAACATTATTTCTAAGTTTAGAAAGTTTCTTTTTCTGCTCGCCCTTGCCCAACAAGAAGCATGCCACAAGGAAGAAAACCATTTTAGTTGCGGTGAACCGTTATCAGTGATAGTAAATTTAACCTGCTGCTGAGCGGCCATCTCTTGGCAAAATGAAATAGATTGCGTTGAAACTTAAATTAACTCTACGACACTGAAACAACTGACAAAATATGAGAGGTTGAACTCGTCGAAGCCAAAAAGCTCTTGCAAACCAGCGCAAAATTTTGTGAAGTGTTCACACTTCATTTTCCCTCCTTTTCTTCGTCCACAAAATTGTTTCGCTTTATTTGTCGATCGTGCAAGTACAGTACTTTGATCATTTGCCGCCCCACCAAACTTTCATTGTGTTTTGCCTGTCGGCGAGCGTAAATATAGGTAGAAAAACCACTACTTCAAAGTTCAGGTTCATAAAAGTAAAGGACACTAAAGTTCCTCAACAGATTAACTAGGAAGGGCAAATATGATGAATGTCATGCAGCCAACTCGTTCCTGCTTATCATTATATTGGGCGGCTGTATGCTTCTATTTCATCAATCAACCATGCGTATTATATTGCTGTGATAAGTGTTTCTAAATCTGTGACGTAATGGTTGTAAACTCTTTGTACATTACATTTCTAATTCATAGATAACTGTTTGCATACCAAGTCGACGTATAGTATTGTTTGCTGCAAAAACCAGTTGCGGAACAATAAAAACAAACGCTGTCTGTAAACACTTGAAAGCATTCCCAAGCTTGTAGTTGGGGGACCGAAGACCGAAAAAAGCCTTAGGTTATCTAGTTGATACTTCCAGAAGCTCACAAGACAACAACAAACGAGAAAAATGCAAGAAACAAGAAAACCAAAAAATAAGGACAAAAGTTCATCAACATTGATTTAGTAGTAGATGCTCCAAGAGAAAACATTTTTGTAGATGCTCCAATAGAAAACATAAAACAATATTCTGTTGATAAATATTCGAAATGCATTAAGAATAACTATAAATTGGACTTTTGGCGAACTTTGGGCGGAATTATTGGTTGCTCTCTTGTGAAATCTGTTTTTTTCTTGTATTGTGTCATAAAGCGGATAGTTGATCGTGCGCCCAGACCAGTGTTCCCATTAAGAAAATTGTACACTGAACAAATGTTTGCTTTGTTGCGCAGTAAGCGCATGCAGCTGCGCAATATGCAGGCACACAAACAGTGCAGCGTTCCCAGCGTTAAAAAGGCTATGCGATATATATACCGTATTAAATTTAGAATGTGTGGAAGTGCACGAGAATGAAATGCAACTGCGCAAATCGTCTGGTGGCACTGCGCAATCGCGCAGTTGCGCACCTTAGAGGGAACACTGGCCCAGACGTTTCCTTTGTACAAGAACGCGTAACTGCACTTGTGGTTCCCGAAAGCGAGAAAAGTAATCAGTTCATGTTAACAGTTTTTTTCCAAGAAAGCTGTTTTTCGAAAGTGGCGTTCAACACGAGTGTAGTTATTGCATTGTAAGTTCAATTCGCTTGTCATTTCGGCTTGATCGACGTAACTTTGCACTGGCGCTCGTAGCTCGGATCTCCATTGCAGAGCTTCCTTTACAACTTTTAGCTTAATTACCAGTTGTAACGGTAGACCTACACTGTCTAATGTCCACTAATGTCCATCACAGCAGCAGGCTATTAGTCATAAACATGGATGTAGCTAGGGGCACATGAGCCACGTCACTCCATAGAAAGAAACTGCTGAAACATACGGTACATATTAACTCCAATGATTTGCCGTCTCTTTTGATAGAAATACAGTTATTTTGCTAAAACCTTTTAATCAAAAAGGTCGTAGCACGGTCGAGTGAGGATGATGACGTCATAACATCACTGCTCAGAGGGGCCCCGCGGCTGAGTCTTGCATTGCGCCGGCACCTGCTAGGGCCGGCCCTGTTAATAAAAAGGTCATTAATCCTTCTGCAGAAAATCTGAAATAGTGTAGTAATTACATCATCTCATAAACTGCATGAAAGTGTGTTCCATTCACATTCATCATAATCATATTCATTCACTTTATCTTGGTGTACGTTCGTCACTTTCTGAACCACACAGTTGTATTTTATGGTCCTTTTTTGGCGCCCCCTTGGTCCAGCGCCCTAAACAGCCGCCTAGTTTGCCTAGTAGTAGTGCCAATACTGGATGGATGTAGTTGTTGAAGACACGATGGCTAAGGCGTCCATACGCGCAGTGTGCTGCTTTTATGCGATTTTAAATGCCTTTTGCACACGGCGGAGTTTTTTAAGGAATGCTGCTAAGATTTCAGGCTACACAAAGTTGCCTCTCATCCAAAACCAAAACATATTTTGCTTGAATGAAAAAATCTAAGAATTCCAGCCAATTTGAAGATAAAAGTTTACTCTGAAATCAATCCAATTCAGAAAAAATGGCCTTACTTCAACCAGAATGGGCTCCTGAAATGCAGAATACCAACACCTCCTGACTCGTAAGTTACTATACCAAATTTTCAGTTTCTTGTTTACTTGATAGGTTGTAGGCCTAAATATAGGTTACCGACTAAAACTGGTTGTATGTTTGCAGAAAAGAAGAGTGACTCATGTGCTGGGTACTTATCGCATTTGTTGCATTGCAAGCCGCAACGCATATTTTTTTCATCATTTTAGGCTAATTACAATCAAGGGTGGGCCACAATAAAATAAATGCGGTAACCATTTTTGTTTCAAAATAAAAAGTTGAATATGGGGAGACACAGTGCATCTAATGACTTTGACAGGCTATACTAGCTCAGGGACACCCAAAGTAGAAAGGCTGCTGACGAAGAGCCAGTCTAAGATTGACCCAAACCCGATACCCAATGACAGATAAAAACGAATTATACGGTACTGGATCGTTCGTGGCCCAGGTTATCAACGACCGCTTTCCTATTGCTTGGAGTCCAACAGGTTCGAAAAGTAATGTAAGCTCCCAATAACCCACATATAAAGCGCTTCCAAATAAAAAACAGTTATCATGTCTATCTACGTTGAAGGATTATTAATGGCTAAGTGTGAGCAGTCCCGCAGCAGCCCAAATCTGCCCCCCAAAAAATGCGCACAGGGGCCCCCTTAATTTCGACGTTATGCTGCATCTTGAGGCCGAATGGCCTTCAAAACAAAATATCCTAATTGCAGACACAATTTTGGCAGAACCAGGCCCGTAGCCAGGTTTTAAAGTTTGGGGAAGCAAAATACATTTGTAGGGGAAAAAGATTTTGTTTTTATCATATGTTCAAAGCAAATTTTTCTGAGAGCAACAAAATTTGGGGGTGCACAAAAATATTTGGGGAGAACTGCTATCGAATTCCCCCGTGTCTTCGGGCCTGGGCAGAACCGTCACCAGAACTTCAATGTGTTCAATAATACAAAGGACCTTTATATTAGTGTTTACATGAGCACATCAGGTGAGAAAGTACGCATATCGGATGAAGCAAAACGTATTCAATCGGTTTCATATTGCCATATAAGATCATTGCCAGGGTTGTGTACAGTGGTTCGTTTAAACTAAGGCAAGCAGGCAACCAAAGCACTTTCCCGTCCCTGCCCCTTTCAGAGGCCCCCTACAAGGAATTTCCGAACCACATCATAATTCAGTACTCTGCCTTCAAATGATCTCCAAGAGCAACTGCAATGTTTAAGTAGGCTACTGTGCTTTCAAAGAGGTCTCCAACAACATTTGTAATATGCAGGTACTCTACTTTTAAAAGGACCACAATAGCAACTGTAATGTGCAAGCCTTACGCTTTCAAAGAGGCCCGCAATAGCAAATGTAATATGTAAGTTGGCTCACTACGCTTTCAAAGGCGACCCCAATAGCAACTATAATGTGTAAGGTACCTTGCTTTCACAGAGGCCCAAAAGCAACTGTAGTGTATAAGTAGGCTATTTTGCTTTCAACGAGGCTCCTGTAGCAGACACTTTATGGTCTGTACATACTCTTCACGAAACTCCCATTTGCTGAGAATCAACAACGCAAAATAACCCTCTCTCACTTTGAGAAATTTTCTCTTTGCTGGGAATCAACAATGCAAAGTAATGTTCTCTCACTTTGAGAAATCTACTCCTTGCTGGAAATCAAGAACAAGTCATTCTATCGTATCAGACTCAATGACATTCGCGAGAGAATGCAGAAACAGAATCAAAAATGCAAACTCACTCTCTCTACCCAAGAAAAGAGAGAAGACTAAACTCGAAAAGAACCCTGAATGAAAACGTTTTTG
>Ga0210059_1007271_pt1 | contig 17633 bp, 8 predicted proteins | sample Ectturendosymbi2_FD_188042 | JGI IMG/M metagenome (GOLD analysis project Ga0210059, IMG submission 188042) | Ecteinascidia turbinata endosymbiont from Florida, USA - Sample 2 (SPAdes) (version 2) | ecosystem: Host-associated > Tunicates > Ascidians > Unclassified | place: Key West, Florida... | reverse complement strand
CACCAGCACGTGTTTGCTGGGCAACGTCTTTGTGCAAAAACATTTAAATCATGTGTCGGCAGTGGCGATTCCAGCACTCGGGATTAACCCGAGTCTTCGACTACACTATATTGTAGAACGCGAGCTTGCTTGCTTTGCATGTTTGTGCCAACACCCACTTCCCTGATTAAGGTTTTTAACTCGGGCTCTTTCCATAGGGCATTGTCAGTGTTCATGTATTTTCGTTTCATGTTGGCTTTCCGCGTTCAATTTGCAGGTGACGTGAATTAAAAAATATCATTCGCAGCAACGGTTCTCTCGAATACGTTCGCTCGCGTTTTACTCGCGCTCATTAATTGGAGACCGAGCTGCCCTCTACAGTACTTTTTCAAAGTTAATTCATATCAAATTGAATGTTTTTTGGAAGCAGTGGGTTTGCATAGAACATTGGACTTGAATTCCAATCCAATGGACGGTGTCCATTCAAGAATAATTTCAAACGAACGATAAACTGTCTGGTAACTCGGGCTAATATGAATGAGCCTAAGACGCAGAGGATTCACTGGCGTTATTATTGTTCTGTGACGTGCGTTACGTAACAATGGACGAGTTCCCATGAGAACTTCTTATTCACTGTTGCGTAACTAACGTCACAGAGCAACGATAGTGCCAACCAGAATGAGCAAATGGAAATTTCAGTGATACAAGCCCCGAACGCTTTCAGCATACAGAAACACTAGTGCTTTTAAGCCCCGAACGGTTGCATTGACTCAGTGTAGGTTGTGTGATGAGCACAAGGGATGCTGCCGATCTGGAATGGCCCCTGAGTGTAGGTATGCAAGTTAGTGCGCTGTAGCTTTTCTGAATAGCCACGATCATCTCTTGTTGAAACGTTAAGCTGCTTAAATTGCGAAGTGTGACGCTTACGCACGTTTGTGGCACAAACAGTCACAATTGGTGAGCAAAAGGTCTACCCGGAGTCGGAGTCGTTAAAATTTTCTGCGACTCCGACTCCTCAGGTTGAAAATCCTTCCGACTCCGATTCCTCGACTCCGACTCCACAACCCTGGCTCCCAACCCCACTAATGTAGAAGTCATCTGTTGTTTATGCTCATATGATAGTTTGTGGATGTCCACGAATACCTGTTGCAAGCGGAAAGTTCATATTTTTCGAAGTGTAAAACCATGATTGATTTTATGCTTGCTTTCATTTCAGACCACTAAGTACACCTTCTTTTCGTTCGTTCCAAAAAACCTCTTTGAGCAGTTCCATCGCTGGGGCAATTTCTATTTTCTCCTGTTGATCATTCTGAACTGGGTTCCATTTATCAACGCTTTTGCTCGAGAGGTGAGTGTTTTGAGGTTCCTGGTTTGGCGTTTCAAAAGAACTAAAATGGTAGATTATATGATGAATGGCACTTGTGCACAAATGAAAAGAAGAGCTGATGATAGAGAAGAATGGCGGAGGGATGTCATGAGAGACCTGACGCAAGGCAGATTACCTTTGATGATGATGGCTTCGCGTGATTGGGCTTGACTTTAAACTTGCAAATATGCAAAAGTAGACTGCATGAAGTTTATTTTCCGCTTTGGAAAAAACCTACCAATGAAACGAAATTCCGGCAAACAACGGGGAATATATTTGTCTTCATTCATACCGCTTTTCCTTTGGGGAGGGCCGCGGGGACAGCAGCAGTAGGAGGACTCGAAATACCTCACGGTTTTCAGCAATCTCTGACAGTTCCGCTGACTCCACGCCAAGATGGGCCCACCCAAGTGAAGTCGCAGATATAATCACACCATCTGGGTATCTTTTCTATGAAAAAGTTAAAAATTCATAGAAAAAAAATAAATTTGGTGAAAATGAGAGCCAGGGCAGAAAAGTTAGCGATAGCTTAAACATTAAAGAGTAACGAAAAGCGAGTTGCCAATTACATTGTCAGGTTGTCATTTGCAAATGGAATAGATTGATTGAACGAGGTAGAAAATGAATTGAGATTTTGTCTAACGCACTGGTTCCCAACCTTTTAGTAACCTCGGACCTGTCAACGCTTGACAATTCTGCTGCTGTCCGGGAGTACTCTGTGATGGTTGTTTAGTAAAACATACCCCTGATCCTCTCCACCTCCTCTCCACCTCCAACACTCTCAATCTACGCACGCAACAGTGCTTCCATGGGAAGAATCGACCAACCACATGCTCAGATAGCGCGTGGTGTCACTACCAGCATACATTTTGTAATTTTGCAGCCCGGTTCCAACTGATCCGCGTCCCGAGGGTTGGGAATCATACGTGTAGGAGCAGGCAAATTTTGGGGGTGCGAAGGATATTTTGCCCGGATTTCCTCAATTGCCCGAAAAATTTTTGTGCGGCAAACTTCCCCTACAAATTTTCTGTGGCAGTTGGTTACTCGTTATCAACTCTCGCGAACTCTAAAACATGAAGACTTTCTTTTTTCGGAGGTCAAAAAAATATTTTTTGAGAAAAAATGTCCGACTTTTCATTCAGTCAGACTCATTGATCACTCAATAGGAAAGAAAGGTGTCGAAACTTTTGTGCCCGAATTTTTAGGGATCTTGCCCGAATTTTCGACAAATCAAAACTTTTGGGGGTGAGCTTGCCCCCCCTGCCCTTCCAACTCCTCTACCACTGTTGGGGACCACTGGTCTAACAAAACCGAATGCAACAGTGTTCACATTCAACTTTCTACTTAGATTATTGTACTAAAAACCGCAGTGAAATATTCTGATTGACACAGGGTTTTTGTTTGCATCAATTTTTGCGACAACCTCGTTTCATCACAAGTAGTTTTTTAATCTAAAATGGATTTTAGATGGATTCATAGTCCGTTATATTTGACGTTGGTGCTGAGCGAATTGCAAACTGAATCTGAAGGATGCGACAGTGCTGCTAAGCAAAAACAAACTCGTCTCGGCCACTGCGAGGCAACACCTGTGAGCGATATAAGCGATATGCTCGCCCCTGATATCTGTTCAACGACATGTCCATATGAACGTTTCAAGAATTTCATTCCTGTACAAGTCCAGCCTCGAACCGTGGCTCGCTGTAATCCTTTTTGTCCTCGGTTTTTGCGAACACCAAATCGTAGGCACGTTAGAGCGATAAGGGCCTAAAGTTGGATATTGCATTTTGTGGCAGGTTTGCATGATACCCCTGCTGATTGTACTGGGAATACTTGGCTTTAAAGACCTCATGGAAGATCTGGAACGTCGCAGAATGGATTCCCGTGTTAACGGCCAACTTGTGAAAACGTTTTGTTTGTAAGTTTTGATTCTGTGTGCTGGTTAAGACACTTTGTGTGAATGACGTGCACCTGTCTTTGATTTGACCCAGTTTGATTTGACAACTTTTATGCTGTGTATTTGCAACTTTACCGAAAGAACCACAGAGGTGAGGCAAGAACAAGCAGCTAACGGCTTTTGAAGACCTCTACCGCTGAGCTCGGGCTGCTTCATTTAAGATTTTAGTGAGACGCCAATGTGGTTAACGTCCGCTCATTCATCCGGCCCTGTGGAATGCTACTTTTAAGAAAATCTCTGCATCACAATTAAAAGCTCTAGGTTTGCTGAAAGCTTTCGAGGAATCATCCGACTGGTCTCCGCTTTCATACTTGTTCGATGAACGGACTTGTACAATGTACGTATCTATATTTCAAGTAATTAGTCTCCGTAAAGATAACGCAGTCGAGCGAATCTGGTTGTGATTGACTGACAAAGCGTAGAGAATGACTGAAAAGCGGCGCGTTGCCTGGATTTCTTGTCGTGTGGACAGTTTGTTTGGTATTGGAAGGTACGATGTCGGTGACGTGATGAAGTATGACGTCAGTTGCTGATCGAAAAGTGCGATGAACAGGTTGTAGCCCTGACTAACATATCACAAAAGTTGTTTAGGCTATCTGGTTAAGTACGTGAATACAGATTAGCGAAAACAACAGTCATCAAACACCCGATTCAGTGCGATGGATTGACATGTTAACATTGCCCATGGCTTGATAAATTTTGCTGACATTGTGTTGATTTGGTCGCTTCAGCCTATATTGCAGCTCAGTGAGTGGTGCTCTACGGTAGCAGTACGGTAATAAGGAACTCACAAAGCGCTTGGAGTCGGAAACATGTCGTTCATCAGGATATTGTGAAGCATCTACTTCCTCGTGTGCGAAACGCTTGCCTAAACCGCGTAAACGGCATGTAACCTGTTCTGAGCAGGGATCGCTCTTGGTGATGGAACAAAGGCTCTACGTCATGGAACAACAGACAGATTTATCTTCGTTTCTGCAGAAGTACGAAAAAACTTATTGTTTAGTGCAGCGATACTCGCTTTCGTATTCCTTTCGGTGTGTCACCAATGGTCGACGGCACCCATCTCCGCTTGCCTGCACCCTGCTGGCCACGCAGCTGCTTTCGCGGTAGATGCTGCACCAGAACCGTCGGAAGAAAGTCTTCAGGAGGCTTCACATTTTTGCAGTGGTGCTTGAGATTCTAAAATTTGACAAAAACTCCGCTGATTTTATATTGTTTCATATTTCAAACTGATTTATATTGTTTCAGGCTTTGGGGGCTAAGCCCACCAAAGCCCCCCCATGACGACGGGACTGTGCTTTACTTCTCTTGCACCCACACTTCAACGTCGAGCACAAGGCTGGACAGGCCGCAAGTCAAGTTTTCGGTATGACCCAACCGGAAATTGAATCCAGCCTATCAGCATTGTTGGCACATGCTCAAGCAACAGTACCACTTAGCCGGTATAAGCAAGCAATCAAAACTAGTCATCAGATTAAGTTCCCTTCATTTCAAAGACAACCTTTCACAAGAGTTAGGCATTCGTGTTTCCTAATGCCTAAAGTCGGGCTCTTTTCGCAAATGTCATGTTGTGTATGTGTTAATCTCACGTAAATCGACAGTCTCGAAGAAGGCAGCTTGACGCCAATCGTTTGTGGTGTAATTTGACATTTCCTTTCCACACATCAAGGTCATATGTGAATAGCCTGCAGCTCTCGCTTGTGCAAAGTCATAATGTGCATTGCATCCCTTTCATGCTGTCGCTCGGTTCTTCGCTAACATTTCTAAACGCTGAAATCTGGTTTCTTTATCATCTTGTCAACACACCTTCTGCCAGTTAAAAGTGGAGCAACTGGTTTTGCTGCCAATTCCAGCTCCGTTATGCGATACGTTTTCAAGCGTTACATGTCTCCGTGAATGAAACATCATCGTTTTGATGAAACGCTATTTGCCCCAGGCGTGTGAGAGACCTGTGCTTTGAAACGAGTGCTCATTGTCTGCAGCAACAGAATGTTATATAACGGTTTCCTATGCTAGTAAATTCTTCCGCTTTTTGTCCCTTTCAAATTAAGTGCTCAAAAATGCGGAGAAACAAAAGTACAGCTTTTTCGAAGTTCCCAAACGCTATTTGCAGAAGGTACCATGCAACATGTTTAATAAGTATGCGTGAGTTCAGGGCCGCAACCAACTGATATTTTCGGGAGGGGGGCAAAATGTGAGGGCAATTGCCCGGTTGCCCCTTGCGGGCCAGCGTGTGTTCACTCTTCTGCAATTGGCATACTTCATAGGGAGAACGGCTTGCTCGCTTCTAAATGATAGCCGGAATCTTCCAAAAGTCGTTGCAGCAAACGCACTTTTGAAAACTTCGAGACTTGGCGTTTTCTCATCGACTCATCGAACAATCCTCGCTCGCGCGTGCCACGAACTTCAATTGTTCAATCATCTATGAATAGTCAGAAGGGCGCACGCGTGAACTGTCGGGTTAGCACCCTAATCAAAGCGGCAGGGAAAGATCAGCTCAGAAACCTGCTAAAAATACCAACATTGGAGCAGCGTTGCTGCATGGCCGTATTGCTAGCGAGATGAACTTAGTTGGAAGTCTGGTGTAGGTCGCTATTTTCAGGCAAACAAGTTTGGCCACGATACTATAAAAGACACTGTTCAGCTCCTGTGAGATTTCATTTTATCGACCGCGACTGACACAAACATTTTTTCAATAGAGATGATGCTGTAACGTAACCAGTCTTTGCATTACAAAAGGTCCAGCGGGGCTGTTAGCGTTGAATCGTTTCTTTTTCGATAATCGTAGACGCTGAAATAAAAAAATTGTTCAATTTCTGTGCTAGTGCATGCTGCCCCCCAAAAAAACTTTTTTTGGAGGAATTTCAGTACCAAGAGGCCATTCTTGGCTAAAAAAACTTTGGCTAGTGCTGTTTTTTCTGTTTCGATGTTCTCCAGTTGCTATATTCTAGCAAAGGTGACCGCTGCTTGCTCCCCGCATTCGTCCGCTGAAGATGTTGCAGAGTAACGGTATGAATCGTCATCCGGTTGCCGGATTGGATATCGAGAATTGTGGACTGGAATATGCAAAAAGTTCATGTTAATAAATGGTTTGGGTTGGAATATAGCGATAACAGACTGGGTTGATTCTACCGTATTTTGTGAAGCGTTACGTTGGCAAGTTTTGATGAGATTTTTTTGCCATTTCAACCTAAACAGCACGTAAAACCAGCCATGGTTTATAAAGCCAGAAAGACTGTGTAAAGGCTTGCACAGAACCAGAGATTGTGGAAAGACTAGATTGCTTGGTTGCGTCTGCATCGAAAGCATTTATCAAATGGAACACTTGCGCGTTCAACAAAACGTTGTCAGTAGCAACCGCAGAAAATCTCCACGCTTGGCTGAAGTTTGGTTGATTAGGTTCTTTTTATTCTGCTTCAGTCTTAACGTCGCGTTTAAATTTTGTTGATGGAAAATGTAGATTTAGTTCAAACAAGCTCTCGCTTCTCAAGCACTGACGCCGACAAATGGATATAGATCGAGGGCGTGTCGAGACTGATGCAACAGACATTGTTGCAAATACCTTTCCTTCTACGTATAATGGCTTTGCCCAAACGTGCCCAAATGTACCTGAGCGCACCAGATAAACTTTTTCCTTTGCTGTTGCCTTTTTTTGTGCCGAAACAAGACTACTTTTCTATTTCCCCTACTCGTTTACTCGCAAGAAAGGAAAGCCGTATATTTGTCATTAGCAATATAAAACGATGATATCTTACAACACCGTAAAGCAGTGGTGCTCAAACATTTTGGCTCGTGAGCCACATTTGTCTTTCAGAAACCCTTCGCGGGCCACAAGAATTAATAATCTCAATAAAAATTCTCTTTAAAAAATTCTCTCAAATGATTAAAGTGTTACGTTTTCTTTCCAATGAAAATTGCTTCGCGGGCCACTCCAGAGGGCCTTGCGGGCCATGGTTTGAGCACCACTGCCGCAAAGTAACCACATACCACCTATTTTCAAGTGTTGCAGGAAACAAAGCATTGCTGCGAATCATCTCGTGATCATTATGTCAGTTAAGCTTTTGCTTAGAGGAAAGTTTAAGCCAATTTAGTGATATTTAAAATGAATAAATTCGCTTAGGTTAGACATTTGTCACATATTAGACTTGCAAAATGGAGAAAAAGTTACAATAACAAGAAAACATAGAACTGTAGACCTTAGTCTGAAACAGTGTTTCTCAAAGTGGGCGAAATCGCCCCCTTGGGGGCGATTTTGATGGGCACGGGGGCGAAAAAAACATAGGGGCGATACGGGGCCGAAAAAACACCAAAGGGGCGAAAATGCTCAACCACTAATTAATGACTGAGTTAACTTCAGTATCCTACTATTATGACTTGTTTTTTCCTTGCAAATTTTAATTTACTATGATAATAATCGTTGGAGGTTGTTGCTAAAGCAATTTTGTCTGTTGAATTTTTACTCTGGATCGTCTGTGTGCCCGGCTACAGTGTGGATTATTTCAGGGCTGCGAAGCCGTCGTAAAAATGTCACAGGTCCGGCTCAGGAGCTCTTGTTTTCATGATCATGGCTCCGGCTCCAGAGCTCTCTTTTTTCATGACTCAGGCTCCAGTTCCGGCTTCTATTCATTTCCACACTTTAATATTTTAATTGTCTTGGTGTGCCTCACGTTGGACGGAAAATTAATGAAATCGAGTACAGAAAACCAGGAGAATATACCAAACATTTTGAGTAATTTAATCTGGTAGTTTTTTACAAGCAGCGCTGTCACCATGAGGAAATCAGCGAAAAAATGACATACAGACAATTTATGGAATGACAGCCGCTGGTTTTGCCTTCAATGCCTGATGACCTTTTGTTATTTCTTACGACCAGAATCAAGAAAACGTCTGTTTGGAAAACTACATTTGTGTCCGAGCATTTAAACACAGACCAGTCCCAATCGACCAAGTGTTTTGCACTCGTTGTATGCTTTGCCTGTTGCAGTATTGACGATTCCAGCTAACAGCGCTGCCCGGGCAAACCATAAAAGAGCGCAAAACACCTAGTCGACTCTCATGTTTTCTTTCAAACACGCACACATTTGCATTAACCCAAATGCGAAGATGTGTTCAAAAGTGCTTTGTTCAAAGAAATAGTATGACTTCTAGCAAGAAATTCACATTTGATTTCTGCTGAAAACTTCTGATTTCTTGTCTTTTGCATTCATAATAAGCAGTGATGAATTGCAAGTAAAGCACAATTTAACACGCTAAGCGTAGGAGAAAATAAGACTAGTTACCGTGCTGAAAACATAGATTTTTTCCACAAATGAAAACTTTAACAAAAATCCACATTTGTTTACATTAATTTTTATACCCTCCTGATAATGTCCTGGTATGCAAACCAATGCCAGTTCGCTACCAATTTGTATAACTTTCATGTTATGCTACTGCTTGTAAACGTAATGTTTCCTAGTGAACTTCGCCAGTAATCTAGCAAAACGTGACAGTAAGCCTTGTGGTTTCTAATAAAAAATCCTGCTTTACAATGGCGTGTCGTGCATTTCACGCTTAAATCTGCCATGGTATCATATCTTTAATCATACTCCCTGCTAACAGCATGATTACACAGCTACAAAATCTATGGATATTTTATTATATATCTACTCATTATCGCTCAGTTCTTTTTAGATCGCTACGCTACTACAGATCCTGTATGATAAATCTGACTAGAAAGTAGGATGTTGTGGTAGGTAACGTTTTTCTTACTTCTACAACAGTGGTTCTCAACCATTTGGCTGAAGGAAGCCAAATCCACACCTACGATTTTTAGAGAGCCGCACAAAAAATTTTACCAAAAGACAATTCACACGTTTTGTTTTGCTGCATTAACGAAGTCTGTTACACAAAATTTTAGAGGTGTTACTGAAAGACATTGCCCATCGAAAAGAATCCTTTCCCGCAGCAAAGGTTCAGACACTAATCTCTTACAGAGTACAAATTTCGCCTACGAAGCAGGCATCATCAGCTATTAATCAAATTGAATCTGTTACAGAAGGATTGCTAAAAGCCGCACAAAGGATGCTTGGGAGCTGCATGCGGCTCTTAGAACAGTGCTTGAGAACCATTGTTCAACAAGTAACACCACGCCTGCCAGATACGATGTCACATCCTTAGCGATTAGTAAACCAAAGAAACATCAAAGGCTTGCAGATCCATTACTGCAGTCCGGTTTCGTAACTCATAACAATCGCGTTTATTGTGCTATAAAGAGCACATGTAAGTCTATTTCGCAAAACCGTTCGTATCTAGAAAGGGACCCGAAGGTACCTCTCAAATGGCAATAACTCCGGCTCTGGTCCTAAATTTTCAACTGAACTCCGGATCCGGCTCCTTCTGATTTTTAATTTGAACTCCGGCTCCAGGCAGAGTGCCCAGTTCCGGAGCTCCGACTCCGTAGACCTGGATTATTTTCACACGAATTCTGAACGTAATATTAGCGTGGTAATACAGTGACTTAGTTCAGCTTTTTAATGGCTTGGTTCAGCTATTTAATACTTTCTTTAAATAAAATTCTTTAAATCTACTACCCTGTGTTTGCTTTATCAGGCTTGGGGGGCGAAAACGACGTGTCGAGAGTGAAAAGGGGGCGATGGAATAAAAACGTTTGAGAAACACTGGTCTAAAACATCTTCTGGAAAAACTTTGGCTAAGATTTTGAAAAACACAAGGCAAGCCTTTCCGAAAGCCCGTCGAGCATCTTTATGGATATTTTTCCTCAGGGTAAAGCATATGATGCGCCATTTTACTGTTGTAATCTGTATTTAGCTTGTTTGGAATGAAATCTACCGCTTATTTCATTTTCCACCGGGTCATCTTTCTGTTGGTAGAAGCCAAGAAGCGCTCAGTTTGTCAGGTTCGGCATGTTGTGAACAGGACATCACACCGACACAGGAATTTAAAAGAATTTAAACAACAAAGTGCTATCGCAGTCGACGTTTTTTTAATTCCATGTACTTAGATAAACGTTAGAAATCTGTTCTGTTATGACTTTACCTAATTTCAAGAGAATTTATGATTTTCTATGAATGGCGAATCTGCGTAGCGGAACATATATTTTATAACAATTTTTTATCTCTGCACGACTGTTCTTTGTGGAGTTATTTTCATTTGACCGCAAAAAATGTTACACGGGTTTCCAATGTGTTTTGACTTCATGTAAGTTCAGGATGTTAGGCTCCACTGTAAAAATTGTCATTCCGGTATCGTATCTGCAACAAAATCAAACTCCTCATAGCGAGTTAAAAAAGATCCGGAAGAGCACACATCAAGTCATCTCGGGTCTTAGAAGACTCGAGACTACTATTTATGGGCTTACAACAGAGGTCTCAAACACGCGCCCGTGGGCCGCATGTGGCCCCTGGCCCACGAAGCCATTTTGTGCGGCCCACGATGCGTTTTGGTAATTTTCATACAATCAACATTTGAGCCATTTAGTTTACTGATATTCACCGGTGTATGAAAGTGCTCGGCCAACGAGTGCACAAGTTCCTTTTAAACGAACGTAGAGAAGGCTAGAAATGATTTTCCTATAACTCACGAGACCTTTCGCAGTAAATAAGATGTAAAAGCAGTTTCTTGCAAGGTTGCAGTACCTCCACTGCTGCGTCAGCGTCACAAAGCGGCTCTCGGGTTACTTTGTAGGTCCTGTGACGGTGCATCGCGTCACAATGCCTAAAGCGTGCAGTCAGAAAGTGCTTCAAAAATGCAGCTACGCACAAGCAACAATAGAGTGAACCTGGCCGACCGGGCAATCTCTATTGCTGCTTGCCCTTTGCGCTAGTGGACTTGGCGTTCTCTTCGTTGTGTGTTCGAATCTCCCCTGAATGGCCGCAAGGAAAGGCCTAATTTGGCCCTCAGAGCAACTTGAGTTTGAGTTCCCTGGCTTGCAGGGACATGTAAAAAACTCATACACCCTTGGATTTGTCTCCGAAAGTTAGAAGTCAAGCAAGAAGAGATTTCTGACGTTTTCCAAATTGTATTAATTCTTAGAAAAAACGTCGAGGTCTATAGTGCTCAAACGAATCTGATCGCGTGTTCACAAAAAAATTAATCATATGAAATAGAACTGCAGAGAACCCTTTTGTGAAACAACTCACTTTTGGTCAAACAAATCTTTGTGAAAAAAACACCCCAGCACAAACTGAAAAACAGTTATACCAAAAGTTTTGAAAAAATTTTGCCTCTAAATGAGGGATGTGGAACCTATGTACTAACACGGGCCGCATGTATTGCTGAATGTCGCTGGCTGGCCACAAAAATTAATTAATTTTATTTTAAAATTCTACCTTTATCTTCCAAGGGAAAGGAAAGAGAGAAAAGTAGGTCATGGAGTGAAGAAGATTTTTCTTGGTTTACTGTCTACGTGTCTGCCTGTCATGAGTTTCGTTTTGACGTGATGTTGTGTTTTAACTTGTGTAACAAAAATTCTAATTCGGGCCATAATAAATGTTCACGCCGGCCGCAAGTTCCCCACTCCTGCTCTAAATAATGTACCCCGCAAACAGTTTTAATTAAAACTCCTCTTCAACGCATGATCTATACCTCTAGTGGTTTTATTTGCAATTAAACATTGAACATTCTGCGTATTGGCTGGAACTTATCAGTAGGTTGCTTACTTTTTGCAAAGTAAACTACAGACACTTTGTCAGCCAGGGCTTTCAAAGAGGCTTTCATGTTGGGGCATTGGGCTGGAGTCTTTTAAAGCCTGATTACCGAATAGTATTACACATACTGACTGCGAAATGGGGGCCTTCCACTGGCGCTCAGGTGACCAGGCTCTTTCAAGCCCTTATACAGTCGGATGTGACCGGCTATAAAACAAGATGTCGGCATGTTTGACTGCAGAATGTTTGATTAGCTTACAAGGACGCGGATAATGTCGATGCAGTGCCGATTTCAACGAAGTATACTCTTAATTCGCATTCTCTTTTGCCACATGTTCAGTAAGGGAGTTGAACTGCTGGCGTCAACGCTCACTGTTTTACGCGCTGCCTCGGTCGTCTCGGTCCAGTCTACTTGGCATCCTTTTTGGTGAGAAGACGAGCCAATCTGCCCTGACAAGATCTCCGACCAGCCTAGCCTAATCTGAACGCGGCTTAATATGTTGTCTATTTACCGCCCTAGATGCATTAAAATTCCCATGGCTAATTGGTCTGCTTTTCGTTGCGTGCATGTTACAATAGCCATCGCATGTTTTGTCCAACGTGTGTGCAGTACTTGTCAATATGTCCACTTAGTCTTCTGGCCGCAGTTTGAGTTTTTTCAAGATAAAAAATGACCAAAACATTATTATTGGAGACTCCAAACGCGTCAGAGCATGATGCTTCATTGCAAACCTAAACGGCTGGTCCGTGGGTGTCGGAAGAACTTTTTCCAGGGGGGAGGGCAGTAGGGATTTTCCCAAACTTTTTTCCAGGGGGGTCAAAAGTGGTGAAATTTGTTTTTTACCCCTCGAAATTGAAAAAACAACCTTTTTTTGCTAATATTTCAAAATCCAGGGGGGCCAAGGCCCCCCTTCCGACGCCCATGGTTGGTCCATTAGAAGCATTGCATCATCATACTTGCTAGTTGTTAGTAAGGGCTTTTTACCAGGGGGAAACAGTGGTGAAGTTGTATCTAACAACTCCGAAACAGGGAAAAGCATTTTTATACTAACAGATTAATAGCAAAATATCAAATGTAAAAATCCAGGGGTCCAAGCATCCTTTTCCCCTCTTCCAAAGTCTCGTTTGCGTGTGCTCGGTTAAAAATGAAAAATTTCCTATTTTTTATTTTCCAGCGTCTCTGGCTCTTTAGCGACTTCTAGCGATTGCTAACACGGAATAAATTCATAGCGGGAAAGTTCCAAAGAGATATTCTTGGTATTACAGCATTTTATCACTAACTTTCGGCATTACAAAAATATTCTCATATATTTTTGGAAGCGGATTTCAACAACGAAAATTTTTATAAGTATAAAATGCTATTGTGTAAAAAGTGGCCTAATATCGTTTTCGCTTGTTCTAAGACGAAGATTTTGTGAAAAATAAATTTTTGCATTCTATTTTTTATTTCGTCTTCGTACTTCATTTTTTTATGTTTTTTGGTTGGTGAGAATTGGCTTTGCATAGCATTTGTCCATTAAAGGAACATGCTTTCACTGATTGAACTTTGCGCAGTGCATCTGTTATGATTTATTTCCTTTTCTTTCGTCGGATTATGCGGCTCCTTTCAAAACATAGAAATAAGCAAAGCATCTTTTGCCGCTTCTTCACTTGATAATAATAATCAAACACTTACCTGTTTTCCGTTGGAAGAATGCAATAGAGAGCTTCCTGTCACTTTCGTCTGCTAAGCTGTGTATACAAGTGGCAAAGCTGAGGGCTGCCCAAAATATCTCGCCTTGCAAGATGCGCGGTACGCAGCAAGCGTGCAAGTTCCACAGCCTGCGCTTGTGCTGAGTTTTGTGTGATGTCACCTTCTTAGACAGTGTTATGATGAAAAGTTAATGACAAAACCTTATAGAGTACCACAAAAATTAGAGACATCCGACTGCGTCGCCAAGTCATACAATCAGGGGCGTAACAAGGGGGGCACAATTCCCTGGCGCTCAGCCACCATGGGGGTGCCAAATCACTGCGGGGGCGCCGTATGGCTGTGGCGGGCGGCCGCCGAAAAGTCCCAACAATAGTTTCTTGAATACAGTACATTTGCTTCCGAAAGACCTCAGTTAGAACATGGGTCGCCAAACTTGCTTCTTGCCCCGGGCGCCATCTAACCTCGTTACGCCTCTGAATGCAATGCCAAGCTGGCATGCAGCCAGCTGAGCGTCACATTGTACTCCTTATTATGTATTTTAGACGGTGTGTTATGACTCAATCCGTTGGATGTCAGGTTTGGAGATTGCGGGACTGTTCACAACGTACGTGACTACAAGTCAGTGTTGACTGAGGTTCGCTAGTAAGGGTGTTTCCTTCTATCGAAAGGTGCATAATAATCCGCCCGCACAGACTTTTTGGTTATCAAGTTAAAAGCAACTTCAAACGTGGAAATATTGTTTAACTCCACTCAAAAAAAGACACACTTGGATTATTTGCAAACGCACACCTCCGGTAAACAAACTACGTGCAACATGTTGCAGAACCAGCCAACAGGATGACAATAATAAAGTCTTCGCTCAACTGTTGTAAAAATTTGAAAACGTGCAACTTGCAACTACGTGCAACGTCTGGCTCGGACACATTCAAACGTTTTCGAACCTATAACATTTTTGTCAGTTTGGAAGGCCAGCGTTTCTTTTTTGTAATGTAGTGAGGCTACCAGCTGCCATGGGCGCCGGGGCGGGACAGGGGTTTGGTCTTCCCTGGAATTTAAAATTGGTTATTTTCATGTTAAATTTTTTGCGAAAAATGTTCTTCTCTTAATTTTGAATTGGTAAACTGAAATTTCACCAATGTTGGCCCCCTCTTGAAAAGTTCCTGTTGACGACCTCTGGAAAAATCCACAGTTCCCCCCCCGCTCCTGGAAAAATCCTTCCGACGCTCGTGCCAGCTACCTACGTACTTGATGGTCAGTTGAAATAGTGAACGCTGCACGAATTCTTATCACACGTTAGTGATGCTGATGCTGACTGTCTTCAGGCGCGGACACAGGGGGGGATGCAGGGGATGCATCCCCCCACCAGACCTAAAGAGGTGTTGACATGACACTTGATTTCATTGAAAAGCATCGCCAAAATACTCTGGTACTGCACATTACTCGCTAAAGATGCTAAAATTTAACTTATGGTAACAATTAATCAAAAACGCTTCTTCGTTTCATTAGATGAGCTGGCCTTGTTTATGGAACCTGATATAAAATAGTCAATGATTGCATGGGCGTCCGCAGGGTATGCCTGGAAACTGGGATTAGGAACCAAATATTTCTGGAAAAACCTGAAGTAGGCATCTTAGTTCATTGATTTGATTCCTACAATGACAGTTTTTTTTTTGCCAGTATGAAACTCACACTGCACAAGAGTCAGGTTCACAGTTATAGTGTCATGCAGTGATGAGCTTGCAGTTCACTGATGTCCCCTCCTTTGCCTGCAGAGGTGGGTTGCGAAAGTCACGAGCGGATTGTTCTACTGTTGGTCTTTATTGCGTAACAATAACATGGCAACAAATCTGCAAAGGTTCACTTTATATTACGGTGCCAGGCGTTTTGTTGCATGAGTCTGTTGAACGCAGACATCCTGGCAGGTTATGCAGCGAGACAGTGACAATGTGATAGCGGTAAGCCACTTACGCTTATACTTTGTGAAAAGAAGCACGAGTGAGTCTATAGCAATGCTTCAACAAATTTAAAAAATCCAGTGTTAGTGGGAGTGTGACCAATGTGCCTGAGTGTCAAACTACACTTATGCAGGCTTCTTTTCATGCAATATAAAATTACGTGGCTTGTTACAGTAGAATACATCTATGCAAGCTTGTGGGAAAACGTCTTAATTGTAAAGGTTTAATTCTGACATCTGAGTGAATACTGAGTGCAAAGCTATGTTTTCTGTGGCGAGTTTTCATAATTAATCTGGTCAATTTTGCAAAACTTGCGTGATGTTCTGATTGTAGCAAGTTTGTCCGTAGTTGTGTCAACATACAAGTCTACTTGATTGTCCAGTTTGTGTAGCAAGTTTTTATTGATCGCTTTGGACGAGATCCCAGACGTTTGCAACTCTTGTTTCTAAGTCAGGGTTTCTCAAACGGGGCCTTCATCCCCCATTGGGGCCACGGAGCTGTTCTCTGGGGGCCACGTGCAGAGGCCGAGCAGGGGCCACAAGCAGAGGCCAAAACTAGGTATTTTTATTGATGAGCACGGGGCCACAGGTGTTGAGAGCCTTTTGAAGGGGGCCACGGCTCACAAAAGTTTGAGAACCACTGTTCTAAGTGATACTGACAAGTCTTGCTGGCTGATTTTGCAATCATGGGGAGAGCAACCGGGCAATCCCCCCCGAAATTTTCAAAAACATATTCAGTTGTTAGTTCAGTTGATTATATCAGCTGGGTGCGTCCCTGTTTGCTAAGTAAAATAAAGTCATAATTTGTGGTTTCGTTGAAAACCATGGCAATCCAATGCTTCTTTACAAATCATTGCAATGCTTACTTGAAACGAAATGCCCTGCGTTGAAAATCTGCAGATTGCGCACTGTGTAAATTGTCGTAATACTAATATACCTGGCTATTGCTGCCAACGAAGCGTTTTTTCGGTGATGCTTACCGTAACATGGGGCATTTTCTTTGTAGTGTAGAAAGGATAAAGCGTTTTGTGAACGTCCATTTGCATTGCATCGTCAGCAATGTTCCCTCAAAGGTGCGCAAATACTCAGGACTAGCAGAACTGTTGCGCAGTGAAATCTCATTGTCGCGCACTTGCAACTTTCTAAAACAATGGAAACTCCACCGGAAACAAGCAGCTATTTGAATGAAGAGTGTATTTTGTTCGTATTTTTATCAGATTGTATATTTAATATGTAATTCACAAAGTTTGTAATTCATTAAAAACTCCACTTACTCAGCCCTAAAATAATCATGCTCACTAAAACAAATATTTGTTCAGTGTAAAATTATCTTAGAGGGAACACTGATCGTCAGCAATCTGAAAATGATAAACAAAATGTCGACGTTCCCCCCTGGAAAAATTTCTGCGGACGCCCATGAATGATCGTGCTTTTTCGCTTTCGTTTCTTCGTGCTTTCACTCGTTGCGAATTGTTTGTTTCTTTCCGTTCTCTTAATTTCGGTTGCAAAATAAACAGAATCAACCCGCTTGTTATTATTTCATCAAAATTACCTGCAATAACAAACGTTATGCAAAAATTACTATGGGTGTTGCAGACTATTCCAAACGACAATTAAAAACTATAAGGTTTCCCATTTCAAGAGCACCGATCTAAGCCGCATCCAAGTGACTATACGCTCACTTGCTGCAATATACAAGTCAAACAGCACCACTTGCACTATGCTGGCTACTGCCACCGGTAATTGTGATGTAACAATCGTAACCTACAATGAGGATAAGTATTATGTCGTCACGTGAACTGTCTATCACCAATCCTCGATGTACCTGCGCCGACGCCAGTGATTACGTCAGATCGCTGTTATGTACCACATTGTTTGTTGGTTCCGTAGTTGTACAGTTTGACCAGTTTTATCACTCAAGCTTCTTCTGAACCAAGCTGACTTGTTTCCTCGTAAATGTACGTATGCAAAGTGATTGATTTGCGCATTATGGTCCTGTGAAGCGTTGGATTGTAAATCGACATCGCACCCCCCCCCCACCA
>Ga0210059_1007270_pt1 | contig 17633 bp, 9 predicted proteins | sample Ectturendosymbi2_FD_188042 | JGI IMG/M metagenome (GOLD analysis project Ga0210059, IMG submission 188042) | Ecteinascidia turbinata endosymbiont from Florida, USA - Sample 2 (SPAdes) (version 2) | ecosystem: Host-associated > Tunicates > Ascidians > Unclassified | place: Key West, Florida... | reverse complement strand
ATTGTGCAGTGACAGCAGTTCTCTCACGCAGCGCAGGGTTGCCGATTTGGCTTTGTTGAAGCCAGAGTTTGAAATTCTGGCTTTTTTTTGACACGTTTGGCTTTTTTTGGAAATAAAAAAAGCAACACAAAATCTGGCTTTTTTTTCAGTCGAAAAGGCTTGGATCTGGGAAAGCATTTAGCATTTGTCTCAATGTCTGAGCTGCATTAGTAGATTATATATTCATTACAAATCTCTTCTGAAAAGAGTCTATTATAACCATGCAGGATCGAGGATGCACAAAATATTGAAAGGATTTTACTGTTGCCCTGAAAATGATCGATTATTTTTTTAAGAAACAAATATACGTCAGTCACAGTGTAATTATTACGGGAAAGTGAATGCTTCTAATGAGTTGAGTTCAATTATTGTATTGTATCGAATCGATGTTGCCAACAAGTTTCAACGTAGTTTTGTGTTTGGTTATGCATATTTTATGTGGTAATGCCTTAAAACTGCTATCCCCTGTTTTTTTTGGGACAAGATCTGGCTTTTTTTGGTGAAGACTGACAGGCTGAGGTTGGCAACCCTGACCCAGTGTTGCTGCTGCCATTCTGCCATGTCAGCTAACATGTTCATTGTTATTAAATCGTGATGAGTACCAACATGTTTATTTTAATGTTATTTTTAGTTTTGGTCTTTAGCTGGAATTTCAGTGTTTCACCCATGGCCAATAAATTTTCAACCCTTCTTGAAAGCTTGAAAGCACTTGTTTATGTCATCCAGAAGAGAAGTTTTAGCATATATATGAATCTTAAATTATAATTTAAGAAATTTTCCTGCCATGGTGTGTTTTTATTACTGTGACACCAAGCAACAATAGAGATCCCAAAAAGGTGGTATGAAGTATTTATACAGAAATGGGGCAAGGAATTTGACATATGAAATAAAACAATAGGCCAAAAATAATATGATTCATAGGATGAGAGGTAAAAAACAAAAGAGAAAAAACAAAAAAAACAGTAACAAAGTACAGAACAAAAATAAGATAAAAAAACACAAGACATCAACATAACACAGATGATGGTGGGTAAGCAATGGGTGAAGAGTTGATACATGTACAGATAAGCAGGTGTAGGAAGTGAGCAGCAATAAGGGTTATGAAGCAGGTAGCAATACATTTTAACACAACATTTCATTACAGAAACAAGTAACACGGGCAGAAAACAATGTTTATACATCAAATCGTGAAGAAATGTAAATAAATCTACAGACCATAAGTGCGGTTGGTTGCATGGATAAGTTGTTCCCAACCAGACGCATGGTGTCACCAAATGAGGTTGAAGAGACAAGGGTATGGACAGGTTACAATAATATTAGCAGTAAACATTATTCCAATTAGTGTTAGGTACATAAAAAACAAAATATGTTTAGTAAGTAAAAGAAGTATTTAGTTCTAAGGTAGAGTTTCTCAAAAAGTCACGAGTTGTAAGAACTAACCACTCATTTCACAGATATACCTGGTGTCATGTCACTGACACAATCGTTCAGCTTTATATGATTTCATTGTGGGCCTAGAAATTAAGCTGAAGTCAATGTCCGTGAGGTCCTGAAGGTGGACATCACTTCGCTTGCCTTGAAATCCTTGTATTACAGCAAGGGTGCTCCTCAAAAGGGCAAATCTGAGCTTTGTCCATATGTATGTCATGACAGATGCAAATGGCTCCTTGCATTTTTCAGCAATTTTTTCTGCTAGTCTTTTGTTGACTCTGTTGCATTCTGGTGCCATCCCTCCAGTCGTTGTAAAGACAAGGGGATTGAATAAAGACTTCTCAATGTCAATCACTCTTTGGTTGTACTTATCCTTCTCTTTTTCATGTTGTAATTAGATCTCTGCTAAGGACTTCCCAGAATAAGACTGTGAGGTAGGATGGTTGATCCTTATGTCAAAGAAAGTTTTCTCACAGCTATTCCACAGTCCTCTTGCGAAGATGTCTAACCTTACATTGTCAACAGTGTTGACTTTTCTTTCATAGTCATTTTTGTTGATTGGCAAAGTGTGGATTCGGTCTGAACATCCCTATACACCTCTCTCATTATCTGTGCCTGAGAGTCTCTGAGTTGTGCTTCATTGAAGTGTAGCCACCCAGTTTGCATATGAGGCTGTGATCCACAGAGTTTATCTTTCCACAAGCATAGTGGGTAGGTATGCCTTTCACCTTCCATCCATATCTCATGCAGACAGCATCTGTGAATTCTTGTTTGTTTAGTGCATATCCAATTGCTTTGATTGGCAAGGCTGACAGCCAAGAAGATGCCCCTTTTTCCATTGCTCCTTTTATGAGTTGTTGTGACTCAGGGGTTAGTTCCTTTGATAGTTCATCACCGCTGTTTTGGCATTTTGTGTTCTTCTCTTGTCGTATTCTGTTTTTTGTGGGCATGATATGTAGGTTGTAATCAAAATTGAGTTTTTGAGTGTAGATTTTGGTAGTTAGTTATTCAGTGATCTTAGTAGAGTGTTTGTGTTCTGTCTTGGTAGTTTCCCGAGGATCTGTCAGACCTAGCCCACCATGCCTGAGAGGCAGAGCTAGTATTTGTTTTTCTGCATCACTTACCTCTTGTCCTTTGAGAGTGGGAATCAATTGATCTCTGATGGCGTTCTTTAGTGGTTCAAATAATTCACTCATATCTGGCACTGTTCTTTGGGAATGGGTCTATCTGGAGCATAATCCTTTGGTGAACGCTGAGTATGCTTCTTGAGGATCATCTTGTGCATACTTTGAAAACGACAGAAGGTCTTTTACCCAACCATCAACCTTGTTTTTAGTGTATTGTTCCTTGAATGATTTTGTCCCAATTACCGACCCAAGGTAGCGTTCATCGTGGTCTGTCATTTTGATTCCCTGGTTTTTGAAGAATTTTTGTGCAGATAGCCTTAGACCATGTTTTTTTTAAGGCGTTTTAGGGACCTGGGACCCGATTCGGGTCCCTAGAATTGAAAATCAGGTTCTTTGAATCAGCGAAAATTGTCATCGGCTCCCCAGAATCGTAGAAATCAGGTCCTTACAAGTCCATACTGGGTATCTAACATTTTCCTTGAAAAAAAACCCTGCCTTAGACTATTGTCTTTTATTATGAGGATCGTCTTTGCAGGCTTTCAGTAATACCCAAAGGCTGGCCTCTTGGCCTTCAGGTATTCCCACCATTTTCTCACGCCCACCAGTGATCCAACTGCCAAGCTATCGTCCGCATACCATACCAGTTTCATTGCTTAGTGTTTGTATCAGTGGTCGTGTGGATAAGGCGTACATTGCCATTGCTGCATTGTCTCCTTGTGTCACACCCTCCTGTGACAATATGTGGTCCCCATTTTCAAGATATAGCATGGTGGGTGTATTGTAGTTGTTGTATAGGTATGTGTACATGGGGGGACACAGTCTTTTGATGTTTTCTAGGCTGACTTTTCTTTTGAGTCTGTTGAATGCATTGTCTGCGTCTACTAACAGCAAGCATTCACTGTTTTCCTCTTCATAACTTCTCCTTACAGCATGTGTTGCTGCTTCTATGCCTGATTCCAGTCCAGCACATGTCTGCAGTGTTCCCACTGCATGGATGATGTTGTCCTTTAGCAGTCCTGTGGTTGTTTTGTCAATGATTCCTCGAGGCATTCACCAACACCTACTGGCCTAATGCCATTGTCTTTTTCTTGAGTGGAACAAATCTGCATGCGAGGAGAGTTGATATGTAATCATGTGGAATGGTGTCTGTCGTGAGACACCTGGCCAGGGTGGCAATTTCATCAGCTAGCTTTTGTGAATGGGTGCCATATGATTTCAAATAAATCATTTCTCTCCATGTTTCCATGTCAATCTGTGTTGGTCCACCAGACCCTGATGAGTTTTTGGCATTTGATGCGATTTCATCTTGAGTTATGTTTTCAAAGATAACCCTCTCTGTTTTGGTTTCAGGCTTATCAATTATGGCAGATTATTTTAATTCTGCTCGTTTTGGGTGCTTTTCTTTCAGTTTCTTTTTGATGTCTTTAGTGATGTCATGTTTTCCATTAATGTCATGGGCATTATCCACAAATCTAACAGCCTTTTTCACCTGTCTTTGTAGCGTTAGTCTACAGAAGGCTTTCCAGTGTGATTGTTTTTTGGTTTTGAATGATTTTCACCTGTCTTTGTGGCATTAGTCTACAGAAGGCTTTCCGGTCTGATTGTTTTTTGGTTTTGAATGATTTTTTGAGTCTTGTTTGAATAGCTTCACACTCTGAGATCAGTTCTTCTAGCTTTCCTCGTTTCCACCGTTCCATTCGTTTGTTCAGGTATTTGACATGTTCTCTGTTTTTTTGATTTGAGTGATGGCTTTGGGAGTAGTAGTGGCAGAAATACCTGAAGCGTGTGGATTGCTACTGGTTCCCATCTTTTATTGCCGTTAAAGAGTCCTATAAGACGAGACACTTCTACAATTAATGTTTTTCCAGCTTTTCCTATTGGAATTCGCATATAGTTTTTTTTTTTCATTTTACAACTTTTTTGTGTGCTGAATCGAGACGTTTTCTGATTTGCTTTATGTTTTTCATCTTGCCCCATTTTATAGGTGTTTCCCTTTGGGTAGTTTCCTTATCTTCTTCTTTGCAGCTATCGCAGAACCATTTCAATTTGTTATCCCTAGAATTGTCATCGCAGTAATATTGATCCTGTGGTATTCCGACACAGATGCAGTGGAACCAATTCGTACACCCTCCATCACACTCCATGCCTTCATCGAGTTTGGTGACAATTTCCTTACAAACTCCACATTGACTCATCCCAGCTGCCCCAGCAGCTTTTAAGAATTTCAGAAAAAGCTTTATTCAGTCTACACTATACATTTGAGCCTATATTACCCTGAAACTTATTCAAATAGAATCTGTTTTTATTTTTATTACTCTGTGAGGATTTGTGTTTTTATTACTTTGCGAGGATTTGCACTTATCTAGTTAAGTGACAATCACAATGTACCATAAGGCAAAAAAGCTAAATCTGCCAATCCTTTATCAAATAGAATAAAGATATACCCGTTGTAGTTCCGTTTGCACTGAATTTGTTTATGGCATCACATCTTGGTACAGTAGTGATTAAAACTACCATACACTGCAGTCATTACCATTGCAGTTGTTAGCATTCAAATGGTCTTGCTGGTAGCTTTAAATAAAAATTTAGTTTGCTAAAATGAAATATGTCATGGTCAGTGCATCCCTCATGAAGATAGTGACATAATTTTTGGCCCAGTAAAGCATATATGGTGTAGAAACATGCTGTATAAACACGTGTTTGCTTTTGTCTACAGATTGAAGCCTTGAATCTGTTGCTGCAGTATTGTTGTACTTACCCAAAGCCTGTGCTTCTGTGTTGAGAATGGGTGAACTAATTACAATAGAATCAAAGGTATTGACTTAATTTTGGTTTCTGTTCTTGTGTGATGGTAGGTTTGCTTCTTAACTGACACAGTTTTTAACATAGAAGTAGGTGTGCTTTGATAAAGCTACCACGTCATTCATTTTCATACTGACCCTTCCGTTTCTGATAATTCCCTCTGGCTCCACACCAAGGTGGGGCCAAACAAGGTCGAAAATGTAATCATACCACCTATTCCTTACTTAGTCGACCTCTGGGCTGCTTTCCTGTGGCTGTAGCTGGGAGGACTTGCTTTGCTGATCTTTCCGGGGTTATTCTGGTCACAAAGCACTGTGGCTAGGAGTGAAAAAATCTGTGGCAGCATCTTCCATCAGACATCACTAAGTGGACCCTACACTTGCACCTGCCCTTATTGGTGAAAGTGAATGGGGACAGCATAGAACTCCTGCTTTAGGGGACTTAAAAAAGCTAAAAATGAACAGCAATTTAAATGAACAGTAATTTTGCTATAAGCTAATGATTAGAAACCCATACATTCTATCACTCATAGGGAAACAGCACACAGCTGGTTGAAAAAGCCATACGATACTCCCTGGATGTTGCTATGATCTCTGCAGTGAAACATTGGAGCTCCAGTACTCAACTGTGGAGCTGGATGATTGATGAAAACTCATCTATTCTGTCCTTGAGCCAACACAGTTCACCCAGGCTAGGGTGGGGATACTCATTTGCAATAAACATGCAGGCTGGGTTGATCAATGATTCCCACTAGGAGGGTATGCATGTTCAAACAGAAGTTAATAGATGGCTCATTGTGTTTGGTGTAGGTATATGGCCCAAAATGAAGTACTCTGACATTTGATAAGGAAGTTGTGCTATATGAAGGGTTAGAGCTATTGAATCATCAATCTCATTGGAGAGACTTCAATCGAAATGTTAGAAAGAATGATGTGGTATGAAAGGTGTGAATGATGACCATGGTAATGCTGACGCCATGTTGCTTATGCTAGAGAGCTATTCAAACCCTTAAACAACTCGGTGAGTCTTCTAGTTTGCAATGAAAATAAAATGTAAAGTTTTTGGTTTGTTTTTTTGTGGGTGACATCATAACTGGGGTAAGTTCAGGGCTTTTTGGCTGAGGTTATTGTGCCCTGGGCCCCAACTGCAAAAGGGAAGTGTTTTGCTCAAGTTGTTAGTGGAAACTAGGCTAAAATCTGAGTCTTTAAGCCTTTGGCGGGCTTCCTAGGGTTTCTGATCTAAACGTTAGGTAAAATAACCAAAAATTTGGGTAAATCAACCGTTTTGGGTAATTTTTATCCAAATTTATTTTTTTTCGGCCATAACTTTTGAACCAGAAATGTTAGAAAGCTGATGAAAGGCTCAAAAGACTCTGATTTTAGCCTATTTTTCAGTAAAAACTAGATCAAAACACTTCCCTTTGCTGGTTGGGGCTGAGCCCCGATAACCTCTGTCAAAAAGGCTTAAACCTGCTGGTTTAAGCAATGGAGCTACTCAAAGGCCAAGTTAAGCATTGTGATAACTTACTGTTGTTAGGTTTTCACCGTCTGAATGTACAGATAAACATGCCTTTTATCTAAAGTAAAGCAGTTGAAAATGAACAAATCAAACATAATTTTTATAATGAGACTGGATGCAGTGTCTACACCCAAATTTTAATCAGGTTTGGATGTTGTCTTGGCCTTAATAGGCTACAAACACTACTCTTATGGCAGTTAAAACTTAAACATGTTAATATCTTTGGTATATGCTGAATAAACAAGATTATGTTAATGATTTCCTCTGCATGGTTTATTGCTTCAGGATATGTAAACCAGATATTTAGTAGATCTATTAACAAGTGTAATAGGATAGCAGATAAATCCTGCAACTACTAGCAGAATGATTCATAAAAAGAAGCGCTAAATATTCTTAAATTGAAACCTCTTAAATTTTTATTTGGAACCTCATATATTTTTCTAAAGGAATATTGGGTCCTCATACCCATGACCAAAGAATGAAGGGCTTATCCTTTGATTAGGGGTCCTTAACATTTTGGATGGGACCTCTTACATTTTGACTAGGGCCCGTTGTCCTTTGATCTTGATCCCTGTTTTATCATTTTAGTGGCTTTTTATCTTCAGATTGAAAATCCAAGTGTGTTAAGATACATTAATACAGTGATCTCCATCTCATATAGCAAACCAAACCAAACTAAGTTTGTTACTAACTAATATGTAATCATTATGATCAAAATACAATCATGAATAACAGCTCATTTATCTTTGAAAGCAAGTAAACTAAAGATGAGGGCTTTCAAAATGTGTAAATTTAAAATGGGGGGCCCCCATTTTGCATATACTGCCCATTGACTAACACCACAACTGGCTGTAACCAAAATTGATGTGTTTCTTGTTTGGCTTATGAAAAATTTTGCCAAAGTTAACCACAGTTTTTTGTTTTTTTGTCAGGAACATTTCGAAGCGAAGCTTCAGGATTTCAGCAACAAACTTGTGGTGGTTGATTTTCACGCTGTTTGGTGTGGACCATGTCGAATGATATCACCTGCACTTAAGGTAGTTATTAGAGGTGGTGGTCTTCTGTGTTAATGCTATAAGTTGATGTGCTATTTGCTGTTCAGGACCTAATATTCACAACCGCAATATGCCTTATTTATGTGAGTGACCAACATAGTGGTGAAGTAGATGAAGTGGTAGAAGTAATTTTAGACTGCTACACCAGTTTTGAAGCTTGTTGGGGTATGCCATAAATGTTGAAAATGGTACTTGTTGCTATCCAGCTGCATGCTCCCTGTCTTTATAGCATAAAGCTAGGGATAAGCCAAATATAAAATGTTATGGAATACTGTGTGAATAGTTGCATGTTCCAAAGTGGCAGAACAATTGAAATGGGCATGACAAACCACTTGCAGTATCTCATTCTCAGCAGTCAAAAGTTAGCACAATGAACCTGCAGAATTGAATCAGATTTAACATGGCAATGTCTTCTTTTTTAAAGTTTCTGTTTTCATAAGAGCCGAAGATGTGAGTGGCACACATCATAGGGTATGCTTCAATACTGTGGAAGGATTTCTTTCAATAGTTGCTGATTTGACATAAATGTCTTTGTATACACATGCACACATACACACATATATATATATATAATATGTATGGTATCTGGACTACAACCACCAAGGACAACTGCCACCTAAGAAAACTGCCATCCCAGGGGTGTAGTGGGGTGAGAACCTGAGGGAACAGCGTTCCTACACTTTTTTTGGGCGTGAGAACACGTCCCCACTTCTTTCATGTTTTATTTGAAGTGCAGTAAAAGTGAATACTTCATTAAATACTGTCTTAAAAATGGATTTAAACTACTGTTGAAAAAGGTGAGTTAGGGTGCTTCCTCACACTTTTTAGCACTACACCCCAGTGTCACCCAAACAACTGGCACCTAGGATAATGCGTTTTACACATCACATACAAGCTATCAATATCAGTTCGAACTTGAGAATGTCGCATTGCCGCACGTATTGGAGTTCTCGCGGCACGGCAGCTGAGAAACTATCTGCTAGGGCAGGGGTTGCCAACCTTTCGGACGCCTTGCGCCAAATTTTCCAAACGTGAGTAGGGATGCGCCATACCGTCGGATATTTCTTGTAGCAATGTTACTTCAAATCATTAGTTATTTATCAGGTAATAGTCAAACACAAATTAAATGTCTGGTAAACTAGCAAATATACTTCAAATTTACTTACTTTTTAATGAGACTTATCAAACATTTCACCAGTTTTTCAATGTTTGGAGTTAAATTTGTTACTGAGAGCAGCAGAAAATTCTTCAATTTTAAATCAGTCAGGCGCGACCTCGTTTTGCTTTTAATCAATTTCATGGACGAAAATGCTTACTTGCATGTATACGTCGTTTGAAAACGACATACATTTAACTCAGTCCTGTCGCCATGGTGGACTTTTCCCCTCCAAACAAAGCAACAAGCCCCCAATTTGAACTATGAAACATTATAAATCAGTGGAGTTTTATCGCCCCCCTTCACTAACGTAAAGCCCCCCTCCGGTAAACACTTCTGGCGACTGTTCTGATACGACTTTGAGCGAATTTTCTTAGTTCTGAGAAATTTTCACAAGGTAAGAATCGCCAGAAATTAATCACGTCGTACGTACCAGGGACTGAAGAAAGCGCATCAAATTTCGTTTTCAATATTAAATTTGTTTTCAGGTCAAGAAGTTCCATTTATGTGTTACTTGGCATTTTCATTATCTTTCTTTCACTAAGTGAGAAGGGGTTTATAAACGCCAAAATTCGGTCTTCTTCTTTAGCAAAATCACAAAAGCGATTTTCAAATGAAGCGTTCAATAATTTGATCTTTATAGTGTATTTTCTCAAATTGCCATTGCCAGCAGCACATTCAATCTGCTCCACTAAATACGGAGACTAGCTGATATCAGCATTTTCTAACTGCGAAATAAAGAGTTTTAATTTAATCGTCAAAGTTTCTTGCAAGATGATAACAGGCATCTCATAAAGGGATTTGTACGTAACAAAAAATCAATAAATAATTGGAAAGTCTTACTTTATTGCGATTACAGGTGTACAATGCGCCACTTCAAATCATCCAATGCGCCAGACTTGGCGCATGCGCCATAGGTTGGCCACCCCTATGCTAGGGTGTTATTGCTTTAACATAGTGCAACAAACGTGTGTTGCAACGTTGCTGTTGCCATCATGTAACTCCCAAATCAAAAGCTAAGGTAAATGAATGCACAGAACTTCAAACAAACGGAATTAAATAGGTTTGGTAAGTGTTTGGAATAAATACGATGCAATAATGTACATAAAAAGATTGTGAACATCTTGGAAAATGCTCAAAGTTTTGCATGCGGCCCGCAGGTTGGACATAGCTGTTCTAGGTGGAACACGTTGAGAAACACTGCTGCAGATTTTACAGGCACTGCATAAGCCCTCAACCGACCATTTGCAGCATACAGTTGTACAGATTTTGCGTGTCTTAAAAACCCAATACTGCGGACGTTACTGACAGTGCATATTTCACTGACAGTGTGTGCCTTTCAAACTTTACCGTTACCAATGCAAACCTTGCACACTCTATGATGGCCGTTATACAGTTAATTTCAGTATCTAACTACCGTCAGGTTTTCTGCCTACCGCTCCACTCCTGTTCAAAGCTACTACTGTACTATAAAAACTTGGGACCAATGGTGTCCATGCACGAGTGCTTTCTCAACTTCTCTTTATAGTGACTTTGTTCCAGTTCATCGAGAAAGAGTACCGTGCGGCGTGCACCGTCACTCTTTGCTGCACTCCACCGTTTACTTCGCTACACTCGACCGCTTACACTAATGACAAAGCGCCTTAGTGAAGGTGCCGTACGGTTAACCCCACAAGCTAACTTTACGGTGTCGTACGGCTATAAACTGCCCATGTCAATTTCGAGCTATCACTAAACCAAGCCATTAAGAAGAAAGCCTACTCGCCTGTGGCTCTGATCAAGGTATATGAGTAACTAGAAGAGTGGTCACGTGTACTTTATATTTCTGAGCTATATGTAGACTTTTACTGTTCACATATATGAAAGAATGCACTTTCATTTACCAAACTTTTATTCTTTGTTCTAGGAGTTCTCTCAACAATTTAAGATTGTTGTCCTGAAAGTTGATGTGGATGACTGTTCGGTAAGAGCTAGTTATTTATAATGCATGTGATAGTGATATTTTTCATGTGATACCCAGGTGATTAGATGCACTTTTATGGAAATTTATTGTAGTGTCTTTGTTTATATTCTAAAATGTCATAGAAAAACCTAGATGCATGTTTGTTGGTGCTTTAGTTGTTTTCTTTTCCTAATAGGTTTTTACACTGTACTTTAATCAGCAATAGTCTCGTTTGTTCCTTAATTGAATAAAACAACAAAATCGATGTTGCAATATGCTATGCGGGGTGCTTTTTGTTTCAGTGCTGTCAAAGCGCATAGAAAACAGTTCTGTGAACTATGCACTTATATTCACCTCAACGCATGAACATCAAAACTAATACAGGCACAAATTTCATTTATATATTACGTATTTTTAGCATGCGCAACGCAGTGCAAATGTTTGTATGAACTAAAACAGGATTACTGTGTAGGCCAGTGGTTCTTAACCTGGGGTAAATTTCATCTTTCTAGGGGGTAAATTTACTGAATAATAAATTAGAGCAAACGTATGTTTTTATGAATTTTTACAAAATGAAATATCCTGGATTATTACGCTAGTTAGTTACAGGACAAAATACAAAAGTACACCCGACAGCGTTTTGTTCGCAGATTGATTAGAAGCTTAATTTCAGGCGTCATAAAGGATTGCTACGAAATGGGTTAACGGATATATCACACAAACTTAAGATGTTGCACTGACCTTGGATTATGATCCAGAGTTACGAATAGTGATGAGTTTTCTCTTTTTAATTCATCTTTACATATGTAGGCTACCAAATTCATTTGAGCATCTTATGTACGCAACACTATTTATATTCACGACTTCATTTTGAGTTTATACGTAAAAGGAGATTGTAGCTCTTTCAGAATTCAAAAATCTTCTATTCTGCAATAAATTTCAGTGTTTTCGCAATGGTCAGACTCTATCGCCATTTTTCTCTTTCACAGCAAGCTATAGAGTGGACAGTGAACAGCCTTTTTTGGTCTTTTTGGTGAATGAGTTACTCATGAGTTAACAAATGCAGGTTTCAACATTCTCAGTTGTTATGCCGAAGAAGATAACTTACCTAGAATCATAAGTAGACTTTGGGTCGACTTCATCATAACAGATGACGTTCAAAAACCTCAGTGTACCTTTTTCTCCGAAGTGCCTGGTAATGGTTCGATGAAGCCGTCAATTTTGTGAGCTCGCTTCACTCCATCCCACACACATACATGATAACCACATGTCTTTGCAGCCCAATTGCACTCAATGTCGTTCTGTAGGAACTCTGCCTACTGTATATTAGGGTTAGTTTCTGAAGACACGTTAGGATTGGAAGCATCCTGTCACGTTGCTTTTGCAACAGCAACTAGAAAGAAACCGCATGCTATTGGGAGTGACTTATCAAATCGTACACTATGGATATAACCGGATAGAGAACAAAAGAAGAAACTCAAGAAAATTTATTTATAAAAACATACAATACGTTGTCGTATAAGTCTTATGTCTTGTCATATTTTAGATCACGTAGCAGATGAAATTGGAAGTAATAAGGCGAGAGTCACCCATCAGCTAGATGAGTCAACCAGGGGCGCCAGAACAACGGTAGGGCTCCATTGCCCTCGACTTTTTTAGTTGAGAAGCTTATAAAAAACAAACAAATCGCGTTACCAATATGCTTTTTCTGTTCAGCAACAATATTGACGTCACCAATAATAGCAGAAATTATGAAAAACATTCTGAATTTTCTACTTGCGTGAATAGCTGCAATAAATTTATTTCAAATGGATCTTGATAACCGTGAAATTACCCAAAAAGGCACCTCTGCCCACGTTGCCCCTCTTAAAGGCAAGAAGCAATGCCCCCGTCATTTTCCTGCTCTACAGCGTCCCTGGGGTCAACTGACGTGTCGAACAGCACGTATTTGTTGGTTTACTGTCGATATACACATTCAGGTGAGTTGAAAGATGAGTTCTTCATGTGCAAAAGTGTAGAGACGGCTAGCGAAGCGGCTGATGATTAGGAAAAAATGAATGATTCCTTTCAACAAAATAAAGTCGAGGAATCACGTTGGCGCGCTATGCACAAACGGCGTGTCTTCCATGCTCAGTGAAGTCAGATGTTACAACTCTGTCCACACATCATTTCTACTCCTTCATCGGCATGCACTGGCGAGTGAAGCCCTTCCGGAATATTTGAAAATTGTTTTGAAACATGTAACTGAACGTGTAAATTTTATCAAGGCACGGGCTCTTGTTTTCAAAGTGCTTTAAATTGATTGAAAAGCGGAATTGATTGATCTTCAGCGTTAAATAATGCTTTATTCCAAATTCATATGTTGCAACTGACTTTTCGAGATCTTGGTCTGGATTAGGCGAAGAGTTACCAACGCTGTCGAAACGTGCATTTGAAGTTATTATACCTTTTCAAAATGCTTATCTGTGTGAGGCAGGATTCTCTTCAGTGATGTCCATAAAACAAAACAGCGATCTCAAATAATTCTCAAGATGGCATGAGAGTATTTCTTTCAACTACTCTTCCCAGAATTTCAGACATGGTGCGTAGAAAACAAGCACAAAAGTTTCACTGAGTGACTGACTGGTTGAAACTGTTGTCATTAAAAAAAAAAGTTAAACATGGGTGTGTATTCCTTCTTCAAACGTTTTGCCTCTTGATTCAGAGATATGCCGTTTCATATAAAGTTGTATGTAGAATTTCAATAACCTCAGCAAGCCACTTCTTAACAATGTTAATGCTTGCTTGCAAGAGCATTTTATTAACGTTTCATCTCAGAGGCTTATAATTTCGTACAAACATTACCCTAAAATTGGTTCCAGTAAGCAGAAAAATTCATGTATCTGAGTGTAACGTTTTTCATGGAGAACGTGCCCCGAACACTTTTCCAGAAAAGTCATGCCTTGACACAACAAACATTGTTGGGGGTAAAATCAATTTTTTGATTTTGTTAAAGGGTAAATGAGACAAAAAAGGTTAAGAGCCACTGTTCTAGAACTTTGAGCCAGGGTTTTGTAAAGGTTCGGTTTGTGTGAACGCCAAGGAGATTTGAAAGACCGTAACTTTTCAGAGCATAGGCGTTTATGTTGCGACATTTTGCCACTGGTGTAGGCTATAATCCTTATAAGCTACCCAAGGAATTGTAGCTATGGAGTGCCAGTTTTACTTTTGGCATCCGAGACAAATTAATATTCGTTGTCTTGCTTTCCCAAAACGCAAATATTCAATTACTTCAAATTTTCAGTTGTTAAGGCTTTGCAAAACTAAGCAGCACAAGACTACTTGGTGATTGTCCCAAAGCTGAATGAAGCCTTGAATATACTGTACATTGCTGCATCATGGTTGGCAGCAAAAAACAAAAAGTAAAACTGTTTGAATCCTGGTTGAATCCTTATTGGCTGTGCCTTTGAAGATTTTGACAAACATTCGGCGATAGGTTTTGTTCCTAAAACTAACAAGTTTGTGTTTTAAATGCTAAATTTTCTAGTAAGACAGTTAACTATTAATGGTATTTTGACTTGAGTTTGAGTGGTCTTGCTCTTATATGTGATTATGTTGTGGTTTTCATGATTTGCAGCTTCAACCTACTGAATTATATAGTTCAAAGTCTTATTAAAAGCATGCAATCAAATTTGACCCAATGAGAAATGCTCACAATGCACAAACTGTTTTGACCTCACTAACAGCTAATGAACCCAAGTATTTTTTCGCTCTCTGACTATTACAAAGATTTCTTTAAAATGTTCTTGCACTCGGATGTTCCCAAAATCTTAATTTTGTTTTTTTATTTCTAAATTTTGATAGTTTTCAACACTCGATGCTCAACCTGGGATGTACTGTAAACTACTTCGAGTGTATTAAAAATTGTTATTTTAAGAGTAAGTTGAAACGCCGGTGCTGTGCAAATTACTTGATGTTTTAGTATATGTGAATTAGAACTTTTCATCAGTTTCTGCGCTGTTGACACTGTTACTCAACGTGCGGAGTATCAGTGCAAAGAAAAAGCAGAGCAACTTTTTCCAAGCCGAAGCCTGGGTGTGGAGCTTTTTCGTTGTATATGAGCTGAAGGTCTGATGAGTTAACTTGTATGCGTTGAAAACAATGATGCGTGAGCGTTTCTTTTGTCACCCGGCTTAATTTTTATAAACTATCTTAAACGTTTTTCTAAAAGTCGGAACTCAACCGGACTTCCTCACCAAAATCAGCTTCATACGAATGTGCGAATGATTTTTTTCGGTTTGTATCTCAAATAAAAATCACGTCTTGAAAAATGTTAATTTTTCCTTAAGTGGTGTTTAGCCATTGGCAACATCATGATTTTACAGAGATATCCATGAAATGTTCCACATAGCTGTCTCGGAAGAACTGCGTGTATTTACTTAAGTGTAACATGGCAAAATTCGTCAGTTTCAACCCCTTTTTAACGTTTAAAGAAGGAAGTCAGAAGAAATGCAACGAATTAAGCTGAACAAGTGCATGCCGATTTTCACATAATTTGTAGCACCATTTGGTTTGGATGTTTTGCAGTTTTGCACTCTTGACCCACTCTGGGACGGTGGTTTGGTCGTAGTAAGACGCGACCACTCGGCGGTAACAGTTCTATTTTTTACTTTTTAGGAAATAGCTGAAGAATACAAAGTTGAGGCCATGCCAACTTTCGTCTTCATAAAGAATGCCGAAGAGGTATCTTGACGTTGCAAATGTGATTTAGTGTATCAGCAATTAGTGAAGTGGAAGGGTTCATGCAGGCTGTTTTGTCTCCCGCTCAGCGGGTATACATATAGTTCGCAAAAACCAGTAAAATCATTCACAATAGTTGTGGCATAAAGTGGTGCCACTCTTAGTCATCTTTCCTTAGATCTTGTGATTTTGGAAGTCATTCAGTGATCTAGTTACTTTCGAGAAGAAATTATTTATTTTTGATAATCTTAAAAATCTGGGTTTGTACTTCAAGTGACAAGTGCTAAATGAGAATTATTTCGCGTAGAAGTCAGCGAGGTCTTCTGGATTTACACAAGCCAGTGGCGACTCGGGCACCGGCCGAGACTTTGGTTACAATTTACCTTGTAATACGAGCTTGCTTGCTTTGTATATTTGAGCCACCACCCAATTCACTAATTAAAGTTGTTTGTCCCGGGCTGTTTTCATTGGGCCTTGTCGCTGTTCGTATATTTTCGTTCAGTGTCTGGCCTTTTGCGTTCATCTTGTAGGTGACCTGAATCAAAAAATATCGTTCGTAGTAGTAAGCGTTCTCTCGACTTCGTTCGCTCGCGCTTAACTCGGACTCATCCGTTGATTAGAATCCGAGCTCAGGCCCGCAACCGGAGGGGCGTTTGCCCCCCGAAAATTTTAAAATATTGCACAGCAATTTTGACATTTACAGAAACTTTCAATGAATAGAGATATAAATTTTATGTCTACGCTTTGATTTTGTTTCTTGCCTATCTTTTGAGGAATAACGTTTGCATAGACTTTGGAAACGTCAACAAAAATACTGTATTGTCATCACCCCAGTGGAGCAAACTTTGTAGCCAGTAGACCAGTGCTCTTCAACCTTTTCGTTACGGTGCACCCTTAAAGATGTTTTGACGAACTCATGCACCCTATTTACTTAAACACTTAACCTCATGCACCCTATTTACTGACACGTCCCTCGTATCCATCACCTAATTGCGCCCATGTCTGTAATACCCTGGTCTAAATAATCAAGTACCCTAATTCAGTAACTCAGCTACATAATTCAATTGATAATGGCTCATAGTCTGTTGCTTATGAATCACAAATAATCAAATAATTATCTAGATACAACAATTAGCTTGATGTGGTGTGATGCTTATGCACCACACTTTAGAATCTGCAAAGTCTCGGTTAAATCCTGAAAGTCATTGGTTGGTTAATGGTTCATTTTTACTAACATAAAGTTTTTGTAAAAATTATCTGTTTAGTGTGACAGGTTTGTGATGCACCTTTGTGAACTCTTTCTTAGTGGTGCATCCCACGCATATTTTGGTGTACCCTAGGGTGCACCGTGCACACCGGTTGAAGAGCACTGCAGTAGACTATGTATGGTGACAGAATAAGCATACTATGTTCATGTTCACATTGTGTTAGCTTTACGTTTGCTTAAGAATTTTTGAATTTTATGTTCAATGCTTTACCGTTGCTGGGGTTTCACAGTCAAGCTGTAATGTTGGAAGGGACTTTCGAATTTCACAAGGGCCTCAAAGTTTTACGTGTTGTATAGGTAGTCCTGGCAAAAGTTGCGAGACCCAACCACATCTGGTGGCGAGCCTGGCCCAATCATTCGAAATAAATTTAAGTCGCATTCCTGCCTATATTCCTTTCAGGAGTGTTTCAGTTGGCAGCCGAAGTCTCGTATATACGATTGAAGCAATAGCTCTCTCTCTTTCGGTATCATGGCTGATCCAGCCCTCGATGTACTATGATGTTTTTCCATTGTGTTCTATTACGTGCAGTCTCCCATAAGTTCCCAGGATTTTTGCACAAACCTTTAAAGTTATGGA
>Ga0210059_1007268_pt1 | contig 17634 bp, 10 predicted proteins | sample Ectturendosymbi2_FD_188042 | JGI IMG/M metagenome (GOLD analysis project Ga0210059, IMG submission 188042) | Ecteinascidia turbinata endosymbiont from Florida, USA - Sample 2 (SPAdes) (version 2) | ecosystem: Host-associated > Tunicates > Ascidians > Unclassified | place: Key West, Florida... | reverse complement strand
AACGTTTTCGTCGGGCGAGGTTACCTTAGGTCAAATGCGCAAAATCGGCATCCATTTTATAATCTACCCTGAATTGGAAGATGGAGTATTGGGCGAAAATCAGCAGAGATTTCAAAGTTTAAGCTTTTCGTAATCAGAGCAGGAAGTGGCTTTTTTGGTGAGAAAACAATCTTTGCGTTGATCTTTGAATACAACATCCCAAATTTTGCAAAAAATGCATTTTTAGCTTTACTTCTATTCAATACATTTTTTTTACTATGGTACAAAATAGTCAAGTGCCTGTTGCACTGACGTTTACGAAGAAAATTACGCAATTAACGAAAAAGACACGCTTTTTGTCATTGTTGAAAAATGTTAATTGCACCGCGGAAAACACCAAATATATAGTTTTTAAATTTCCGTAGCATTACGTCACCTACACGCCAAGAGATTTTTTTCGAACTGGCTTAAGTCACAAGTTTCAGCATCTCGGGGTGCATCAAGCGTACGTAGAAAATAGAACTGTCAGTAACCACTAAAAAGACGATTGCGAATCCATGATACTAGTAGAACATGTGACTCACTGAAGAAAACGAAGCAGGACTGCAGGTAGTTTCAAAGGTAACCAGGAAAATCGCGGTTGGTATTCGGACACGGTGACATGCCTCAGCAACTCGACCGGCTGGCCCAAGAACAAGACATGATGAACGCTCGGTGGGTTGGAGTTACGTTTGGCAGTGATTCGAACAAAACGAACGGTTTTCTCTGAAAATCGAAACAGGATCGATGAGAAGATTTTTACAACATAATGGTGTTCAGGAGGGCGCGGGAGAGCGGGGACATTGGCCCCCTGGCCTTTTAAATGGGGGGCAACGAGGGTGGAGGTGCCATTTCATAACAGCATCATACGTAATTTTATGATTTATCAAGATCGAATTGAAACAAATTTATTGCAGCTATTTGCGCACCCAGAAAATTCAGAATGGTTTTCTTATTTTTGAGGTCAACATTGTTGCTGAACAGAAAAAGCATATTGGTAACGATTTTTTTGTTTTTCATAAGTTTCCATTGCCTTAACTATTTTTCTTCCCCATGCCGCTGCTCCGGCGTCCCTGATTCCTTGGTCTTTTCGTCCATCTCTCCACTCAAAAAATAGACCTGTCCTTTCTGCCATACTTTGCACCCTGACCAAGAACTGAAAATCTTTAATGTTTTTTGTTTTCATGTGGTCTTAAACTTTGACTTCGAACTTCGTTTACTTCCAAAGGTTCTTAAAGGTTTACAATGGTTTTCAGTTAGAAGGGATCTTCAACAAAAAGAAAACACTTCCCACCAAACAGAACAGATGGAGGTCTGACCAAGTCAACCTCACTCGCAAGTTCAGCACAAGTCTTGTGCCAATAACTGAAGGCAGCAAGCGCAAGCATACTATGAGCGCACTCAAATCAAAATTAAAACAGCCCAAACGCAGCTGCGATTTCTTTAAAAGAGATAATGGGGACGGAACAAATTAGCATCAGATACAGGCATATTGAGACACAGAATCACCCGAATGCTACCTTCAACATCCAAAGGCAGGTCTTTGTGATAAAGGATATTCAAATGTAACTGAAATACAACAAAAGACAAGAACACGTTTTGCAAGGCGCGAAAATTGTCCTGCTTATAACTATTTCGTTTTAACCGTAAACAAAAATCGGGTGCAGTGTGCCTACGTTCCATGTCACTCAGATCGAATTACTTTACTCAAATGCGGAAAACAACGAAGAGCTTACCCAAATAAGGCGTAGCACACACATTAGTACTTTTTCCACCAAATGCGCAGTCTTGGTTGTTGAGGCAATCAAAGCCCGCCATCACCACGCGTCCAGGTAAGCATGCAAAATGCTGCAGCAAACAACACGTGGTGAACTGAACGCAACACGAGACAAATGTTAACGAAAAATCCATAAACGAGAGCGGGGCATTATCTCAATTTTTAAAGAGACTTGCGCAGAATAGATGTCAAAAACAAAGAAGCAACGATACGCGCTGATTAAATTTTACCGAAAAACAAATGTGGAGCTCTTACGGTGGCTACTACCAGCAATCGAAGCGTGTACCTAATATACAATCTATAGCAGTGGTTGTCAACCTTTTTTAGTGATGTGTCCTTGAGCAATATTTTGTCTATCAAGTACCTCTTGACTGTACTCATGAGCACAATAATTAGAAATGTACATGTTTTTTTTAGTTTTACGTTAAAATTTCATTGCGAAGACACTTAAAAAAATTAATGCTTCAACCCCTTGAATAAACTTTGCATACCCCAAGGGGCACGTGTACCCCCACATGGTGTCACTGACCTATGGTGGCATACTTGTTGTTACGAAGGGACTCCTTTCCATCGATATTGATAGTTGACACCCACAAAGCAAACGCATGTTTGCGGAAAAAATAAAAATCCTGAACCAATTTTTGAATTTATCATCACCAGGGTTGAATGATTTAAATCAAGCAATAAAAATCATGATTTAAATCAAGCAATAAAAATGTAAAAAATCAATTAAAAAATCATGTCAAAATAAAAAAATCAATCATTTTAAAGCTTTGTGTGATGTCTGTGACGTATTTAATTAGCATTCCAATAGGTTTTTGTTCTAATAGGCCTATACAGTATTAGTGTAGAAGGCAAAGAGTTCTTATGATGACACAAGTTAAAACCATTTATATTCTATCAATCATAGTACCTGTGAGGTCACAGATTCTACGTCAACTAACTGCAGAAATGACATCTGGGCTGGATTGAAATCACTAAAACTTGCAGATTCAGATGTCATAACTGTTCGAATGCCACAAGTTTGAAAGTGCAGACTGGCATAAAGTGAAAGTTGCATTTAAATTTTATCAAATATGAAGGCTTTTGTCTGTAAACATAGTTATAGAACATATTTTTGATTCATGAAACAGATATATTATTATTACAGGTTTTTAACATTTTATACATGTATGCCATGAGTGTATTAGTAAACTGGCAGTTTCAGTATTGACATTTCGATAAATATTTCATTTCGTACAACGATACTGGTGCTATGAACTTATTTGCATTAAGGGATATTGCATAAGCATAAAAAAAATTATAAAAGATTAATGAGAGTCCAGTTATTTCTAGTCAAGGTTGATTGATTGAAATCATATTATTTAAATCAGTGATAAAATAAAAAAATCAAGCAAAAATCATTTGCAGTTTTAAAGCTTTCTGTGATTTGTATGACACATTTCATTGGTATTCTAATCAGTTTCACTTATTATTAAAAATAGTAGAGCCTTCTTATGACAACACAAGTTATAAAAGCAATTAAAGTTTTATCAATCATAGTAAACAGCAAAAATGATATGTGGACTGAAATCACTGACATTTGCAGGCTAAGAAGTTAGTTCTGTCAGAATGCTATAAGTCTGAAGGTATAGGCTATAGCATAAAGCAGGCCTGTAGCCAGGTTTTGAGAGCAAAATAAACTTGTAGGGGGGAAAGATTTTTCTTTTTATTAAAGTATATGTTTAAAACAAACTTTTCTGGGCTCAACAAAATTTGGGGGCACAAAAAAATTTAGGGACACTGCCCCTGAATGCCCCATGGCTACGGGTCTGGCATAAAGTAAAAGTTTCATCTAAATTTCAGCAAATATATAGGCTGTTGATTATAGCAATAGCAGTTTTTGAACATATTTTTGATTAAGCTTCATTATAACACACATTATAGATTTTTACCATTTTATGCATGTAAGTTATACTTCTGCAGAAGCTGAACTAGCGAAAACTGCGTTACGATAATCAATTTTAACAATAGATTTCACACAAAAAAGGTTGGCAAGCTTGTATTTTTGTACATGCTTCTTAAGATGTAAGATGCCATAAGTGTTAATGAAGTTGATGAACTGATGGTTTGAGTATTGTCACTCCAATTTGTTTCACTTTGTACACCGGTACTCGGGTTATGAACAGATCTGCTTTCAGTGTGATGCATAAGTGCAAAGTAAGTTTGAACTCTGAAAGTTCAGCTGAATTCTAGTTGCTGTATTAGAAGAAACGACCCACAAAAATTTTTATTGAAACAAACTCTTTAAAATGAAAAATTACTACTTGTTAGGTGGCCAAACTCTACACATTAAATCAAAAAATCATAAAAATCAAAAAAATCTGATTCAAATAAAAAAAATCCGATTTTTTTGATTTTTTCAAAAAAATCATGATTTTTATCAACCCTGATCATCACTATACAGAAGTCAGTAACAGTTTAATGAAGGCAAAACAAAATCGTACATCAGGCTTTAAAAAGCAAAAACAAAATGAAGTGTTTTTTTGTCATTCAGCAGAACTGCTTAACAAGCTCGCAGTTTTTTGAAACTTTTTCCCTCAGTTGAAAATAAGTGAAATCACAGAAAGAAGTAAAATTAATTAAAAAGGTACCTATTGTTTCTCATCACTAGGGCCCATACTTGCGTTTTACCGATATATTGGTATCGGCCAAAACGGCCGATTGGCCCTCAGTAGGTGTTGACACAACGCTGTTATTTTCTCACACATGCAGACAACTTGCACAAGAAAGCACAACGAACCAAGTCAAGATAGTTATCTTGCAGCAACGCTAGCTGGTGCGTTTTCATAAACAAGATGAACCGTGGAGCACTAGTCGGCCATCACAGCCGAAACAAAAGCATCATCATTAATGAGATTAATTAAAATCATAGCAAAATATTGAAATTGTTCATAAATCCTGATTTTTTAAGTTTTTGAAAAAAGGTAAGGCATAGAATACATTATATTTTTGATAATGAAGCAGAAAACAAAATTAAAAAATTTTGGCAGTATCAGTATCGGTCCACGAATGGCTGATATATCGGTATCGGCCCCAAAAAAGCCCTGTCGTTCGATCTCTACTCATCACACAGTATGTCTTGCATGATAGCTTGTGGTATCCAACTACAGCATATTGAACAGCTTGTGCATTCAACAACAAGGGCTGGTGTTAACAAAGCAGAGGGGCTAGTGAGAAATGAATACCGCGGACCAACGACTGCTGCCGGGCAGAGAAACCTAACTAAAACGTGCACAGTTGAATGCCGTCGCACAGATTTGCCAACTCATGAGCTACGGCCTCCACCTGCATATTTTAAAACCTAATATTTCTGAGCCAATTTACCATAAAACATTAAAGCAACTGATTTTTGTGTAGTTTATAAACGTACCGTACAGCAAACTTCTTTGCTGCTGTGGTAATGCACTGCCTAATTTCACTGAGCAAAGAGAACCTAATACCTCTGCAGACGAAGCGACGTGTTTATAGCAGAGATGGGTGGGAGGAGGATCAATTCCACAGCAATCCACATAACTTTCAGGGGACTTTAAAGCTGACAGTGGAGCATCAACCGCAAGCTTGAGTCGATCAAGCTTGTCTGCTGTTATGCAAGAACCTGAACAAAAATCACGGACGCTGCCATATTTCTTCGCATAGAGTTATCGACATGCTCCCAATTTAATTTTAAAGATTTGACTGTGAATTTTGATGTATTTTCCTACTTTTTGGTTTCATAAAAGTATTTCTATAATATATATTCCATCACCAGACATTCAACTTAGCTATGTCTCTCTGCAGTAAATCTAACAGTTTTGCATGAGCTTGCTGACCAATCTTTCAAAGATTTGGCAAAGTAAAGGTTATTCAACATAAGTTTACAGCAGGAGTGCACGAAGATCTCATTAGTGTTCCAACGTTAAGCCAAACAAGACAGCGGAATACCATGGAAAGAATAATGGCTTGGCTATTTGAGACACATTGCGAGCACATACAGAATTATGTTTTTTTGTATAAATCGCAGCCCATTTATCAGAACAACGATACACACAACAAAAGCTCGCATGTCTGCGTTTAAGGGAATGAGATAAAAATAAATAAAAACCAAGTAGCACCTTTCTGCACGTTAACTATGGTTTCGTTAATGCAGGAAAGCCATCCTTCGGAGCCCCTGACTTTGCAGCGATCGAGGTCGGTAATGATGTCTCCAGGATGCAAGCCACTCTCCCCAAGAAGGGGAGATTCCTTGCAAAGATACGAATTGAAACTTTCATACAAAACTTGATAGAGATGTTGGAACTTCAAGTTCAAACGAAAATTGCTAGCGGATTAAACATACGCAGAGCTACCGACTTTCATTGAAACGTTGAGATAAAATTATGTCAAACACTATTACTATTGAAATGGTGTAGCATCAAGCAGACAACCTCCACCAAGAGGCAAAAGAACATTGAATGTACATTTCTTCAAGTAAAAAGAGACCATGTTGGACTGACGAATTTTAACTAAAATGTCTTTCATTTTTGCTGCAGAAGATGTTAGAAAAGCTGTTACTGCCGAATACAAACAAGCGATGTTAATTTGAACTTAATTTGAACATCCAGCTAACACACTAGCAGTTTCAGATGTGATACAAAGTTATCTTCTCACTCGTTCAGCAACTAGTCATCACTTGCGCTAGTTCTCCAACCATGTTTCCACATAATAGAGCAGCAAACGTGAAATGAAAGTAACGTGAGTGCAAACAGTCGATTCCTATGTCAGCTTTGTGTACTAATCTCAAAATGTGTTCAGCTTTTAACCTCAAGATTTTGGTCACACCACAGTACAAAAACAATATCAAATTTATCTTGGCAAAGCACAAGCAAAACAGCTATAAACGAGACTCACACGTAAAAAACTTACCTCAGTTTGCTGAGTAACCACAACACCTTCGCCAGTATGAGAATATAGAGGCAGCACAAGTATCGGGAGAACAAGAATCATAATAGTTGCAACAAGACATATTACAAAATTGTGCCAGACACCGGCGCAGTATATTCGAAGCTGCTTGCGAGTGCTGGCATTGTTCAAGTCTTCTGAGTCCAAATGCACCCCAGCGCCAGGGTAGATGACGAATAAAAAGATAGCAAATCCTTCCATTTTAATTCCTTCTCTAAGACACAGCAAAACTGCATATAGTCTAATTGTTTCTTAGCATAACACTCTTTACTCAGAACAGAAATCTTAGCTTTACATTAGGTTCACATTCTCATTTTGGTGCCCAAAACTAGATCGTATCGCAAGGCAATATAATTGCTTAAAAAAATTATTCAATATTTTAACATACAGGGATCAGCAAAGTTTTCTAGCAATGACCCTTTTCACATCTTCTTGCCTAGGGATGTTCTTTGCAAGTAACATTGACAGCAGGTTGAAATTTTCAAAACTACTTGTTCATCTGGTTTGAGACCGTAGAGGTGCAGGAAGAAATGCGGATTCAGTTCTTATTTTATGCAGGTCTAAGGTAAACGTTGGTTGTACTCTTGCAGGCTAGAGAGGTGCTATCATACATGTACATTAAATAAAATTCAGACCAGTATCAGTTTTGAAGTAAACTCATTCTACCCTTTGGTAACAAATGTTCCCAAAAGATTCCCAAACACCTATGTACAGGCTTTTTGGACCCACTTGATAACAACCCCCAGTACATGTTTTACCAGGAAAATGCATGGTGATCTCAAATACAAATTGTGATGACTCTGTCTCTACCTCCGCTGTACTTCAAATGTGTGGCAGTTGAAGGCTGCAAATTATGGAACACATTTGATAAGTGAAAAGGCTTTGGTTCAATGGCAGAAATCTTAATTATCTCATCCAATTTAAGGATGCTGTTGTAAAAACAAAAAACATCAAATTTTCCACATTTTCATAATGCCACGACACTTTCTCATCTAGATCTTGATAAATACATCTGCAATTTACTTGATATAGTCAAGAAACAAAAATTTCAAGTTGGTGAGATAAAATCCATCGACCAAACCATAGGGTGGAAAAAATAAAAACATTGGGTTTACATATGGCTTACCTTGCTGCAGCAATGGCATGTCCCAGCTCATGGAAAATTCCACATGCTAAAATAGAGCTGAACAAATACCCAATGTCTCCAAATGGAACATTAACACCAGGCATGACTACTGTTAGTACCTGCATAAAAAGTTAAATCATGTTCTGAAACAAAACGCAAAAATCAGTTCAAAGTCCTTTCTACATAATATAGTGAAATGGGTGCCAACCTGTAAGCCATTGAGAAGAAAACCACTACATGCAAATATTTATACCACACAGTTATATGAGACACAGAAAGCTGCACAGTGAAAGCTTCCTTCCTGTCAGCAGTAGAAACAATTGCCTTTCTCCAATGTTAACACTGACTGCCATATTAAGAATAAAAACATGCACTCACTTTTGAATTTTGGGTCTACTAGCCTTTGAAAAAGCCTGAACACAGGTCAGTCTCTTGATGACAACAGCAAACAACTGACCTTAATGAGCAATTACAAATCCTTGAAACTGACAAGCAAGAAAATTCTATTCGAGGACAGGCTTTTCCTATTTTTGTTGGTTTTCAGGGAAATTCAGAATTTCTTACTCCAACTTCCTGAAAGCATACTGGCACCCTATGGGACTTTACTATTGCAAGTCTACTGTAAATCAGTGCACAGTGGAAGTAATATTACAATGCAGTGAGCTCATATAATTCACTCTTAAAAACCAAACACCACATTTTTATTATTCAGAAACCTACAAATTATACAAAAATTCATCACTATATTTAAGTTATTTATAGCATGAACAAATGCTGCAAACTTGAGGTTTTAAAAAATGTACATTTTAAACGTATTATTTTTTTTATCTCTGCTGGTCAATTTAACACATTTGCAAACACAATAGTCCAGCTAGTGCTTCAAAACCTTTCAAAGCAAAAAAAAGCTGTCTAGTCTTTCATTGTTTTGTCAAACACTATGGTCACCACACTGTAGCATCCCTATTTGTGAAATTACTTCCGTTATATAAACCCTGGAAAAACAGTTTGCGGTATTTTAAATACGGACTATTTGTGATCATCTGGGATTTGACAATTCAGGAAACAACTGCAGCACTTGAATAAACTAAGAGCATACCATAACTCTTCATTCTGACTGTTAGGTAATCCTGTGTGTAAACCTATTGTTACATTTTAGAGCTTTTGATTCGGAATGAATATACATCAAAGCTTGAAAATAACTAAATAATTTGATCATATTACGTGTTCAACAGGAGCTTGTGATGGTTCTCTGAATATCCAAAGATCTGCAACAGTGTTCTTCAAGGTATGGCCAAGCAAAGGAACTGAGAAAACCATAGATGCTGCTCCAAAAATCACACCTGCAAAAATTTATATGTTGATGACATTGTGTATTAGTGCAAAAACCGATCCAAATATTCCAAAGTTAGATGATTGAAACTATTCATTCAGAATACAACTAGACATTTTTGATTTTGAATTTAGCTAACAAAAAAAGGTCACTGGTTACATGTTAAAATATTTAAAAACAAAAATATTCAATAACACCTGCATCAAACCAAGAATTGAGTTTTTGCCATTTTCCAGTTCCACTTATCCATCGATTCCACCTTGCAGTAAACCAGCGAATATGAAACGGTGTGATAAAAATGTTATTATGATGAAGAAATCTCTGCAATTTGGATCCAAAAATCCCATTATTCTGAACAAAATTTTAAACACAAAGTAAATTTTGAAAATAAAACAAACCTTGAAGCGTAACAGACACAGAAGTTCCCACAATCACGATGTCATTAAAGTGGTCAGCTCTGTGTGAAGGGTCTACACAGGCCAGGTTGGGGAGCAAGCTCACAATTCTGGAACACTATATTTTTAACATTTTTGTTACTGGGTGGATTCCCATGACATTATCCGCTGTTACCAGGTGTTTTTGGTGGGAAATTCAAATCACAGGAGGTGGATACTGCTAGGCGTTTTCCACCTGTATGCTAAAGCGGTAAACATGCTACATAGTTTGTTGCCTTTACACTCGTCAAATGCCAACAGAGCATGTCAAAAACAGTTTAGGCCACACCACTGCAACAAGCCTGGGCCTACCACCGCCATCTGTTTGAAGAAAATTTCACTTCATTGGAAGCATTTTTGATGATATAAAACCAGCTAACACTAGCATTCATCAAGTACACTTTATCAACATGCCCATATCTGCTTGCATAAACATTTGCAATACAATCTTTCATACTTTCTGTGCATTTGGAAGCACATCAAAACAGCACACAAAATCACAGTCACTGCTGCAGGATCCTGGTCCAACCTAGGTGGACCAGCTCAAAAGAACCAGGCGTTCAAACAGTCTCTGAAACAGCCTTTGGAATCTCATTCCATGACCTAGAAATTTAAAAACTCAGTCTAGGACCATATTTTTAGGACATTTCCATGTGAATAACATTACAATCAGTGCTCTGTAACACAATGTTTGGTAAAAACATATACTTACGCAGGTCGAGAACCAGATCTGGTTTGTCAATATGTAGATTTACGTACGGCAAGCAGTCGAGCACAAAAATGTTAAAAAATTTGTTGGCTGAATACCATGTTGACAGAAAAAAGCAGTTGAGTACAAGGGGTTCATTACAAAAATTAAACCACTAGTTCAATTACTATGCAGGACCTTTCTTATAAACATATAAAAATTACTTGGCACAATCCACAAATAAATGAAAATAGAACATTGGTGCATTTTGGCTATGACTTGACAATTGTTTATATTTTGTCACTGTTTGGCACAATCACTAATGAAAGATGAACTTATAATAGGGCAGTAGCAGACCATTCTCATCTCTAACAAGTAATAGTGGATAAAACATGTTATCATGTACTTCCATAATACACAACACTTCACTTAAAAAATCCACCTCTGTCCATGAAATGTTGGGTCTAATAACCAGCACTATAAATAAAGTGGGAAAAGAAACACAAATTTAGTACAGATTGCATTACAAATCACATACTAGATAGTAATACTGAAATAATGAGGTTGTTTGTGTGGGAATGTGTCTCTATAAGGTTATAATCTATTTTTCTTTAAGATGGTCATAACATATCGTTTATTTTGCTTCTACAAACTTCAGTTGGTTCACATTGACTGAATGATGGCAAAGCTATAGCAGTTCAGCAACTTTAGCTTCTTAGTCACTGTCTTTCTTGGTTACTCATTGTGCAAAGTAATGCTATTGTAAATGCAACCGAACACGCTTGTTGCAAAGACTTGAATAAAAATGGTCATGAAAGGCATGATAAAAACGTTCAAACAGCATAGAAACACCAGGAATTTGTTTGTGCGACAACTGTTTATGTGCTGCAACAAGCAATTGACTGTGCGATACCCACAGTTTGAAAATGCATAATTTGATGAGATTGATCAATCACATTGTGGGTTGAATGAAAATATACTAATACAAAAATCATTACACAATGAAGTATTTTCAGCAGTGTAAACAAAATAAACTTATGAAGCACCTTCAAGGTCTTTAACCAACCATTTTATGATGCAAAATTCCATCACAAGGCAAACTAGATTAAATATGATGAACCTCTTAACATGTTGGGAGCCGGTGTACGATATACTCGTACTTTGAAATCACGCATTAGCCACTGTTTTCATGCCACTTTGCAACTTCATAACTAGCCAGGCGATTGAGTTAAAGAGCTGTTAAAATCCTCAAAAGATGGGGCGAGTCTTCTCGTTTGCATTAAAAAAATTCAAAAGTTTTGGGTATCGTTTTTTTGTGGGTGACATCACAAGTAGGGTAGGTTTTAGGCCATTTTGGCTCAGGTTACCTGACCCTGGGCCGTAACCACCAGAGGGAATTTTTTGACTCAGTGGAAACTAGGCCAAAATCTGAGTCTTTTGAACCTTTGATTGGATTTCTAACGTTTCTGGTTTAGAAGTTATGGCCTAAAAACAACAAATGAATTAATGAATCCCCTATCCCCTAAATCCTGGGATTCTACCACTTAGAACTCTCATTGCTCTAAGTGGTAGAATCCCAGGAAAACGTGGAAGGGCTGGCCAGCATTTTACTTTCATCAAGAACTTAAAAGGTTTATGTAAAAATTCCTGGGAAATTATGGGAGACTGCATGTAGTAGAATACAATAGGAAAACATCATAGTACATCGGGGGTTGGATCAGCCATGATACCAAAAGAGAGAGATACTATAAATCAAGGGTGGCCAAACTTTTTGACCCGAGGGCTGAATTCATGATTACCTGGCCACTGGAGGGCCGCATACAGTTCGATTTAGGTAATCTATGCAAAAATTTGTTGTTAAAATGTATTGTAGTACAATAATAACAACAAAACTCACACCACCTTTTTACACTTTTTATTGATACAGGCAGCACCCAATCCTATAGCACTGCTGTGTACAGTCAGAAATGTGGTGCTTGAAAAAATGTACAAGGTATTGGGCAGGCTGAATTGTTTTTAGGCCATAACTTTTGAACCAGACATGCTACAAAGCCAATTAAAGGCTCAAAAGACTCAGATTATAGCCTAGTTTCCAATAAAACTTGAGTCAAAAATTCCCTGTAGTGGTTGGCGCCCAGGACCAGGTAACCTTGGCCAAGATGGCCTAAACCTACCTCACTTATGTTGTCGCCCACAAAAAACATGTAATCCAAAAGGTATGTTGAAAGCAGGGGCGCATCCAAGTCTGTTTCGCAGTGACAGGTCCCAATGTGCCATAGATACTAAGCAGTAATGCCAATCAAATAGCGAACACTGCCACTGCAGGTGTCTACTGTGAGTGGTTTGGAACAAGCAATAGCATTTTCTGCTAACGTTGTATAGCATTATTACAAAACAACTACATTGCTGCTAAGTTGAAATTGTACCTACGCAATAACTTGAACCAATGTATGTTGATGAACAATCTATCATGAGGACACAGTCCCAAATTGTGATCTTTTTGCAGTTTAGGTCTTAAATTTTATGTTATGATAGGATCAAATAAGGTTTTAGGCATACTTCAATGTCACACCAAATAACACAGGTCTGTTTTCATGGAAACTATGCTTTTACAACAAATTTCTCATATTAAAGGGTATAACAGCCAACCTCAAATTGTATTTACATCATCCCATCAAAAATACCAGTCAAAACGTTGTCTTTCAAAAGCAGCTTTATTGGTATGAACAGCAGAAATTTTGTAAAAAAATTGAAAATCATTGGAAACTTCTAATAAAATAATGATTTTAGGTTTTTGGTAATACCTTGCTAACTGCTAATGCTAGATGGCCAATCAAGGGCTTTAGAGATGCAGAGTTTCACTTAAAAAAAAATAAAATAGGTAAATTGCCACTTGAACTTTTTCTCGGTACGTGATGATGTCATGGGGAGCACCCGTTGATGTCAGGCTGTCCCACAAATTTTCAAAAACGAAAACTTCCTAATTAAAAAAAATTTAATCTAGAAGACTTTCCACATCTTTGGAGGGTTCGACTAGCTCCCTAGCTCTATCGGTTGGCAAATTATGGTTGCACATGACTGAGCCACAAACTCTGAAGTGTTGATACTCAGTTAAGACTAACATGTAACATTGCATCCAAATGACAATCTAAAACAGTAGACCATTTTGAGTAAATGATGAATATATTATTTTGAAAAGAATAACCATACATGCTGAAAGTTAACTAGACTCACATATGAAAAATTGTGCAGCAGATGAAATGAAGACCACAATCCAAGAACGATAGCAATGAATGTAGTTAGTAACATTTGACAAGTTTAGCTTCATCAAGATTAATACAGGTTTATTACCTTAGCAGAACTGAAAAAAATCCAATGTCATAAACGAATTTCATCCCTGAAACTTTTGAAACATACCTAGCCACAGAAAGCAGATGCTATATCACAGAACATTGGAGAGGCTATAACATTAGAAAAGAACATTGGGAAGGTTGTATCACACACTCATCTTTGCGACTAGGTTAGGATTAGGATTAGGGCTATGGTGAAGGTTAGGTTTAGGGTTTATCTTTTCCGTTTAGTTCGTTTCTACCAAGCCTACTGCACTCTCGTCTTGCGTAACTGTTATGTCACAGGTGGTGTATTCATAAGTTTTTTAATTTCAAGATCCACAGGCGTATCTATAGCCACTGCCGTAAAATTTAGATGTATTCACGTGGTCTTTCTTTTGTGTTTCTGAAATTTATCAAATGCTATGTACTTAATCTTACACTTATTAATTGCTTGTTACTATCAATTATCAATCTATCAAAAATAAAAATTATTGAAACTTTCCTCAACATGCTCTCAACAAATCTAGCATGGAAAAAGCATCTAAAGGTTAAATCTGCGCATCCACATTCTGCTTTATCCAGTGTTTCATATGCGAATTAAAAACTTTTAACAGCTGTTTTCTCGAAACTGGCAATTTCTGAATTTGTGACTTGGGCACTTTTTGTTAGAGGGTCTTCATGTTAAAGTGAGTACATTGAAACAAAACATGAACATCATTATTCCACTTTACAATACTGTATCTATGGTTGCTTGCTGCAGTTGTTCGATAATTAACCTTTATCATTGCCACTATTAATTAGTAATTAATACTTCTTACACAAATTTATCTCGCTTCGTTCAACCCATTCCTTGTTCACATGTATTACTTTTGTATATTTGTTTTGTTAATACCCTGTAAATGTTTTATTTCATCAGTCAAAAAATGCAGGACCTAGAGAAGAGGTAGCCTATGAGATTATTATTAATAATTAAGACACACACAAGGTAATCAAAAATATTTTCTGAAATACAGTAAGGTGCATAGTTTCTATGAATTCTAACCATTTCATTTCAAAAGTAGGCCAGAGTCTAAGTATCTTCATTAAAAAATTATCATATTCGAGAATGCTATCTAGCCAATACACAATATCAACAAATTATAAATTACTGTACATGCTCTCTCATTTAGTCCTACTTGCGGGAACAACCCTAAATCAAGAACCACATGATCCCCAACGTGTAGAGCAGAACAGAGTTGAACATCAGTGTTGAACATGATCCCGTTTCCGGATCGCGATTCAACCGGATTCTGCAATTCAGAACCAGATCCCGATCGGACTGGATTTCGAAATACACTCAACCGGAGCAGATATGGATAATGGATATCCAAACTGCATTGATCACTGCAATAAAATGCTTAATCAGAGTTTTTTTCGGATATCAACCGGATTGGATCAAATATTTGGACAGGTCTACCGGATTACTCAATGAAAATTTTGGACTGGAGTAGGATTGAAAAATCTCCAATTTGTTCAACGCTAATGAGCATTGGACTGGACTTGGATTGGACTGGATCCGGACTATGCCGAATTTCGAGGAATTTGGATTGGATCCGGACTGTAGATTGTTTCATAAATTTGAAATCAGATCTGGATTGGGACCGGGTTAATGGAACAGAATTGTGTGATATTTGTTAGTGAAAAACTGCAATTTGTTAATTTTCGGATTTTATTTGGTCTTGGACTTTTTATTTCAAAAAAATTTGGACTGTGGCTGGACTTGGACTGAGTTTTGAAAATCAGGACTGGATCTGGATCGCAAAATATGACAGTCCGCTCATCTCTGGTACAGAGCAGCGATCAACATTGCAGAGACAAGCATGGTTAAGGACTGGATCATGACTGAATCAACACTGAGGCAGTGATGTACCCAAGTCATATTTGTCGAGTCAGAGCTAAGTCAGTGTCACAAGCCCTTCCAGTCAGAATCGAGTCACAAAACTGTCGAATCACTTCGAGTCATTGGTTTGCAAGCCGGAGTCAATGTAGACTCAAAGAAAATGCAACATTTCTCTTATGTCTTTATTGCTACGAAATGGCGCCCAAAAAAACACAATGCCGGTGCTCACCAACCTAAAATGTGGTGTCCAATGTTGTTTTAGCAATTTTAGTTCCAGGTTATTCAGAAAAGTTTTCCGTGAAAGCAGTTTCCATTTTACTTCCTTCACTCTCTGTCATTTCCTCAAGTCTAGCCCAACCTTGCTGCAAGAAATAAGCTATATTTCCTTGTCTTTCACATGCCCAAAATGACCACAAATGAAGATGATTTGGCTTTGAATCTTGCCGTATACCAGTGTTTTGATGGATCTGGATTTCATAATTTCTGCTCAACCAAATTTGGATTTGATTTGATAATATTGGTGTGAACTTCATCGTAACTTTCATTTCAGTTTTGTTACTACAGATTGCTGTATTGAAAAGTTTGGTTCAGTGGAGTTTCTCAAAGCCCAAAAACGGAGGAAAAGTACATTGCGTTTGTTGAACACCTAAGGTGCGGCGTTAATTCCGTAATTTCCGATAGCCTATACATTAAGCGATTTTATGACGTCATCGTGTTCAGTCAACCGTGTTACGATCGTGGTAGAGCGCAGATATACAGTAAAACACAAACACGAGAATTGAGCACCTTTGCTAACGTTCGAGAGGAAATTCGCTGGTTCTGACGAGAACGTTCTTTGTTAACAATGAAATTTATATGGCGTTTCTACTGAATCCTCAAGCGCAAGGTGCATCTGGCAAAAATGAACCATTTACTCAAACACCATGGCGCGAGGCCCCAGAGGCACAGGGCCCAATGCAGCTGCATCGGCTTAAGGCCGGCCCTGGCAAAAGTATCAAATAATGACGATTCACATAAAACTATTATGTACCAAAATGTCTAAACTTGCATCTTGGAAGTAAATAGTACCAGAATTGGTATTTAAAGTACCAACTCTGGCAGTCCTGATTTATAACGCAATGATTGTTTCCTAAGCGAATATCTACTTGCTTTCACCGTTGTTGAGAGACCTGACACCACTTAAGTTCACAACTTCCTCCGGGGCTGTCTGCAAGGCAATGTTCAAATGACGTGTATAACGCATGCGCATCCGAAACCAAAATAAGACAAGCGGATGGAAGACCTTACCACTTTAGACGATGGAGTATACTTTCTAATGAGTGTCGGCGAGACCACACGCCAAATAACCAACTACTTTTACGTCAACGAAGTAATTTCAATGTGTTAGCACAGAACGCCTATTTATCAGTTCCAATTGTCGATGATATCTTTTACAGCGAGTATTGTTTTTTGTATACTTTTACACTTTTTTATTGACTTAGGGTTCGGGGGTCCCCTAAATGGTGGGGCTCTTGGCTGTAGCCCAGTCAGCCGACCCCCTTAATCCGCCACTGGTGAACAATGTTTCCTAAACGAAAGCACAACAAATCCAGGAAATGCGAAAGCGAAAACAACTTGTTACTATCCTTCAAAATATCAAAAACTACCTAAATATGCAAAGGAAAATGTAACCAACGCGACAGTCGATTACAATTTTCTGGAATTGCTTTGATTTTTTGATGAGTGTGTTAATAAAATATTTTTCGAAATAGCATAAAAATTCGTTGGTTGATTTGACAAGCCAATAAGTTAGTATAATAAATGACATGCGTGACTTTCTAAGATTGCAGTGTTAAGTAGTGTTGTTACTGTTAATAGTCTATCATATGTTGATTATGTATTTGGTGCTAACTTTTCTTTTTATGCCAAAAGATTCCAGCTACTTTGCGCGAAGTTCACAAGTTTTTAATATGCACACATGTAGTTGTTTTAGCTGTAGACTGCGATTTTGGCTGACAGTGACACTAGTCCTTTCACGGTTGTCAACACATGTTCTTTTTTTCACAGTTACTGTATGAATACGAGCTGTTGTGGCGAAAATCTTTGAAGGCA
>Ga0210059_1007266_pt1 | contig 17642 bp, 14 predicted proteins | sample Ectturendosymbi2_FD_188042 | JGI IMG/M metagenome (GOLD analysis project Ga0210059, IMG submission 188042) | Ecteinascidia turbinata endosymbiont from Florida, USA - Sample 2 (SPAdes) (version 2) | ecosystem: Host-associated > Tunicates > Ascidians > Unclassified | place: Key West, Florida... | reverse complement strand
CCCCTTTACCCCATCGTTATGCCTCTGTGTAATTGGACTTGGAATAAGTTTTAATAATTCAAGATCTGGATCGTGAAATATGACAGTCCGCTCATCTCTGATAGAGGTGTTTTACCTGATGGGGATAGGACCTACGTTTTTCTTTACCGTTGTCGTAGGTTGCCAGCCAGTTGTTAGGCTGGGTTATATTTTCGCAAATATATCGCACTCATATGTCACCAAAAGTTTAAATAAGAAGGCTGATAAAGATTGACAGCTGTTATTTGATTCAAGCGCACGATTTTCTCTTGGACGTAGCTATACATGTGCTTTTGCCTCCTCATGTCACAGAAACTTGCAACGATTTTATGAGCCGTCCTCAAAACGCGTTTGTGAAAATGAAATTTTTACCGTTATTAGTAGACAAGTGACGAATGGTTCTGCTCCAACTCATCCCGTCGTCTCAACTTCAACTCCATGTCGCAACTCCATTCAGACCTACTCGATGACTGACAGATTAAGTCCTACAACATTCAAACAAATAAGTATCGTTTCATTCCAAAAAAAATACTTATTTTGGTTTTCGGCGAAATAAACAAAAGCCATGGAAATAAAAAAACTTATTCATACCTGCAATTGTTGGGGTTTTGGTCCACGCTTTCCAGATGACTCCTACCAGCGAGGACTGACAAAATTATCCTGAGTTTTTTGTTTTCTTTGAAAAAACCTGAGCAATAGTTCTATAAAATTGAATCAAACGCAGGAAAAAGATTCAAGCCCGTCGTAGCTCGTCTAACAGTACTGCCTGAGTGGCATGATCACTTCCTCAGTTCATCGCGTCCGAAATTGGTTGTTACACAAACGCTTTCCCCAAACTTTATTCTTGTTTCTTGCAATTTTCCTGAAGACACTAAATTCTTCTCCAACAAGTTTTAAAATCGGATCACAGGCTGACCTTGCCTATCCTTTCTCGCAAGCATCACGCGGCCAATGTTTCATTCCCACATCTTTCAGCATCAAAAAGCTGTGGTTATGACATGAAAAAGAAATGCTGCAGGCGAGATGGTAGAATCATTTTAATTTCAGGACCCCGTCCACGTGTGCAAATGTTATCAGTCGAGTAACGGCACCAGCAGAGTAACGGCAACGCGCTGCTATCAGTCGAGCAACGGCAATGCGTTTCCTACAACTAAAAGGAAAAGGCACAAATTTTCGACGCAGTCTTACTTGATCTTTACAGGTCACGTACGACCAGAAATTGTGGAGAGCCTTATCGAAGCAGCTGCGACAAGACCCTTCGGTGTTCACCACAAAAGACCGTATGAGCATTCTGCATCACGCTTTTGTTTCTGCTCGCGCGGGTTACCTGTCCTACGCTGACCTCTTCCCCATGATCGACTTCGTCAAAATCGAAACTGAATACACTGTGGTGTCTGCTGCTTTGTCAAGCTTGGGATATATAGAAAATATTTTGAAGTAAGTTTTGAAAAATATATCGCATGAGTAGTCGCGATGAGCTTTGCTAGCAATCATAGTTTGTTCTAGAATTATTCTTTGCAACATATTTCCGATTAATATATTGCCGCGTCTTTTTGGTTGTCACCAACTGATCAAACACAAAATGCGTGCTTTTCTGAAAGACATTTCACCAATGTCTACAGCTGCAACGACGTGATTACGCCATATATATGGCTGAGTTCGCAACAGCAATTGTAGATTGAACCTAGTCGAGTGGGTAATGTCTACTGCTGTTGTGTGGAGGGTCTTTGGTTCGACTCTCACTTTTGTTGGCTTAGGGCGACGCAGCATTGTAGCTGCAACACGGCATTCTGTGAATATTTTCCCTGCATCCTCCAGACATTGACAGGCTGTTTTTACGCGACCTATCAAACGGTTATATTCATCTACCGCTGGTGACTGACCTGGTGCTACCTTTGTTTGAAAATTTCTCTTCCACGGTGATTACATGAAAAGGGAAAACGCTGAATTACAAGTCACAACTTACTGGAATGCGCTTGTGCACATTGATCTGTTTCAGTCAACTTTGATTGCAGGCATCGATTGAACCAGACTACTTACCAGAAACTTCTGCTCTTCTCAAACTACCTTTTCAAACCCCTCTATGATCGAGTGGCCTGGAAGGATCAGTCTGTCCTCGATTATGACGGTGACAAGTTGCAAAGTGCCGTTACTGCAATGATGTGCAAGTGAGCCGCTGACGGTTTTGTTAAATTGCGAATTTGCGAAAGATGCTTGTTGTTGGTAACCAGATGCTGTTTTCGTAGCAACGGATACCAGCCTTGCATCGATGAAGCATTGCGTGTGTTTGATGAATGGAGGTACAACAACACAGCCATACCACCTGATCTGCAAGTGGCCGCACTTAGAACAGGTAATGACTTTACGTGGTTTCCTTCCTTTGGCAAAATTAACATGAGCATTTTGTGAAGTTGAGCGCAGCCAAAGCCTATATCAGATATTGCGATGCATGAACGTCGGATATTTTCCAAGGGGTTTTCCAGGGGGGTGCAAAAAGTGGTGAAATTTCATTTTACTCATGCGAAATTAAGAGAACAACTTTTTGCGGTAATTTTTTGGTAACAATTTAATAGGTAAATTTCAAACTTCAAAAGCCAGGGGTTGAAAAGGACCACCTCCTGTCCCGCCGTCCGACGCTCATGCTTCGATGGACGTTTAGTTATATAGTAAAGCTGAGCGAACACGCAGCATGTTGTGGTAAGGGCTATGTCAATATTCGAGGTTAAAATGTGACAATAATTAGCATCCGATTTCCGCAAAGCAGTTTAGGCAAAGTGCTGATACAATATATCTAAAACAGCCAGTTCAGTTATTTGTAAACATGAAACAAACCGCTCTTCTTTCATGTACCGCGGTGTTGAGTGAACAGGGACGACAGAGAACGGGGGCACAACGGGAGCATTGCCCCTTGCCCTTTTGGAAGAGGGGCAACAGGGCGAAGGTGGTTTTTCATAACAGTATTGTTGCAACCTCTCCGCTGGCGTTGCGTTCAATGTGTGATTCACCACGAACGGGATGTGGGCGAAGAATAACACCCATATATATGTGCAGGGCTGGCCTTAAGCCGATGCAACCGATGCGGCTGCATTGGGCCCCGCGCCTCTGGGGCCCCGCGTCATGGTGTTTGGGAAGATTATTCATTTTGCCAGATGCACCTTGCGCTTGAGAATTCAGTAGAAACGCCATATAAATTTCACTGTTAACAAAGAACGCTCGCGTTAGAACCAGCATATTTCTTCTCGATTATGTGCTCAGTTCTCGTGTTAGTGCTGTACTGCATATTTGCGCTCTACCACGATCGTAACACAGTTGACTGAACACGATGACGTCGTAAAATCACTGCTCAGAGGGGCCCCGCGCTTAGGTCTTGCATTGGGCTCCGCATCTGCTAGGGCCGGCCCTGTACAGTTTATGTGGCACGAACAAGCAATGATAGAGTGATTGTGACGTGCGAACTTGAGTGATTGTGACGTGCGAACTTTGCCGATACTAACGTGTGAACGATTGAATGTAACGACTAGCGGACGCGAAGAGTGATCATGGCATGTGATCTCTGTTGTTGCTTGCTGCCACAGTGTGAAGCTTTGCGCACTCGAGGCTCGGGCTTTCCGATCGCAACAAAATGGTGCTGTGACCAGGATGTGAAGGTCGTGCTGTGTGAAAACCTTCACAAAAAGAATGTGCGATCGGTGCGTTTCGTTGTGAAAAGGAGGGGATGTTGTTGCAACCTCTCCGTTGGCGTTGCGTTGAATGTGCGATTCACCACGAATGGGATGTGGGCGAAGAATAACACCCATATATATGTGGCGCGAACAAGCAATAATAGAGTGATCGTGGCGTGGAAGCTCTGCTGATACTAACGTGTGAAGGATTCAACGTGACGACTAGCGTAGCGAAGAGTGATCATGGCATGTGAACTCTATTGTTGCTTGCTGCCGCTGTGCGAAGCTTTGCGCACTTGCCGCTCGGGCTTTCCGATCGCACCAGTATCATCGGATTTTATGGTTTATGAAGATCGACTTGAAACAAATTTGTGGTAACTTTTCGCACATCCAGAAAATTCAGAATGATTTTCTATAATTTTTGTTATTATTTTCGAGGTCAATATTGTTGCTAAACAGAAACAAGCATAATTGGTAACGATTTTTTGTTTTTTGTAAACTTCCATTGCCTGCAACTCTTTTACTGTCCACCCTATCATACCGCTATTCTGGCGTCCCTTTGAGTGTATACTGCTTCTTTATTCATATGCACCTTTGCTTTAGTTCACTGCAATGGAATTTGTTTCAGCATGCATCCAGGGATACCTATAATGGAGTTCTAGATATCCCTGCATGCATGGGCGCAATTTTGTTGTAAAATGTTGTGGGTACAGCTTGGTGTGAAACCAATATACTGATCGGGTCGATGTAGAAGTGATGTTTTATATATACAGTTTCCCAGTTTAATTTCTAGAGGTGTTCTGAGGGCAACACTAATCACGCTTTGTCCTTGCAGATGATTTACATATTAATATACTTAAATTTGTTGCTGGACACGGTACTGTAGTTCAGCCTGTTTCCATTAATATTGTATCTGGATGTAAACAAGCACAGCAATATAGTAGAACATATCAACTGGGTTTTATCAGAGCTGTCAGTTGGAGTGTGCAAAATCCTGAATCGCATTGGTCGCAAGTGCATATCACTCTTAAAGTAGATCACTTCAATTTTCATGCATTTTATAAGAAGTGTGGGTTACAGCTCGATTTGATGTCTTGTTCAAGTGGATTAACGTTACAAAGACGATATTTTTCTTGCACATTTCCGTTTTTTGAAAAAGCTACAAATCTTTTTAATGCTACTGGGCATTATGCATGCAGCCCCACCCCTACTAAAATCTCCATTGATATCCTCTTACCAGCAGCAAAAACATTTGGCCGAAAATTAGCGTAGCCTACTTCACAAAATGATTTCAATCTATTTTTACTGTTGGTGGGTGGAGAATTTATCCTTTCAATCTCCCCATGTTGGCCCCTGCATACATACCCACACAGAGATGTAAAAGGATGTCATTTTGAAGCCTGAACCCGGTCCGAGCCCGACGTTACAAGCTCGAACCCGGCTCGAGCCCGACACTTATTTTTGAAGCCCGATTTAGGCCTGAAAGCCAAATTAACCGACGGAGTTAAGATATGCGCAACTGCGGAGTAACAACAAACGTTGTGTTCAGGTGTAGGTGCAGGTACACGGTTTATCACACCGAAAATAGCAACCACCTTGACCAAAACATTGGCATAATCTGGCACAAACGTAGTATGCTAGTCGACGATAATTCTGCGGAATATAATGTTTCTCAATAAAAAAAGAAACTATCACGAAGTTATCTATGATGGCGCCATACGCATAAAAGAAACTTTCTAGGATAGCTCTGTAGATATGAAAAGCCGGCTTGTACGCTTCAAAACAAGCCAAAGAATCACGTGAGTGACTGATCTTTTCGACACAACGCCATCGCGTGCTAATTTCCTCACCGCTGTCGCCTTCTCAAACAGTGTGAGACTAATCCCAGCAGATAATAAAAACACAGCAGTGTTTGCAAACATAATTAGTCTAAGAAAAATTACAAACACATCGCTCACAGAAGTTATCGCGGTGAGCACAACAAATCTATGTCACGAAAGAAACGTTGTTACTCTTAATGTTATAAAAAGTTTTGTATGTAGGCCCGAAATTGACCCGAAATATTTTGACGAACTTACGCCCGAAACGAAAAGCCAGGCCAGACATTACTCTTGCACAGGTTTTTTTTTAAGGTTTCGCTTTGGTGACCGCAAGGAAATTTTAAGAGACCGCTTGGAGGAATTTGAGAGACCGTTCTCCATTGATGTGATCTCAGGTCACTATATTTTGAGAGACCGTTGGAAGAATTTGAGAGACCGTTTTGGTCCCTCAAAACACCTTAAAAAACACTGCTCTTGCACCATGTCAAAAGTTTCATTCTAAGAGTTATGCTTGCATAACGACACGAAAATATATTTGAGATTAAATCAAAATGCACGACGACGAATTGGCAAAAAAGCATCAAGTTTCACCTTTAACACAAAAATATGTGCAACAAACCTAGGTGTGATATATCTGTAAAGCAAATGTTTCGCACTTAGATGAAAACATTGCTGCATTGTGGGTTTGGTTAATCTCAAGTAAATCAGATGACTAACGAACCAATGCATTCAGCACAAGCACAAAGTGTAAGAGTCAAGGAAAAAATAACTTTTTGGATTTGTTGGTCACCACTGTCGCGGCATTACAAGAAGTTAGGAAAAATGTATATTTTATCCTTATTTCCGAGTTAAGTCCCTACGTTTCAAGCTATAGGTCAATATACAACTAGGTAAATACTGTAGGCTACTTCTCCAACGTTTTGATTGAAATCCTGTTCACTAATGGTTGAAAACAGTCTTTTTCTAAACTTCCTATCCCAAAACTAAGACTCCACAATAGTGCTGCTTTTTGTCTTCGGCAAAAGCTTCGCAGAGATTTGCCTGAAAATCTAACTTTCTAACATTATATACACCAGCACAGCGTGATCCAAACACTGACACGCGGGCCGCATGCAGCCCGCGGACAGATTTTGTGAGGCTCGCGAACGTTTTCTCTATGCCTGATATTACACAAAGTCATACCTCGTAAATACATTGCATTAGCCACACAGCCCTTGCAAGTCACACATCATTGAAGTGCAGGTCAGGATGTAACCATAAGGGGTGACAAAGTCTTTTTGCGATTTATGACGTTACAACAGCTAACCTCTAGGCTAGGCTAACGCTGCAGTACTCTATGACCACAATGCATGCGCATCTTTTATCTTTGTTGGAAACATAGAGTCTGTAATTAATTTGAGTTAGATTAGAAGATGTACATTGTGAAAGCAATGAAGTCGTCTTTAGTCAAGTATAGCAATTTAGCAAAAAATTAGTGTCAAAAGAGAAGTGTCAGAGGAAAATAGAAAGTTCAATTCTAACTGGGAGAAAAGGTATTCCTTCGTGAATAACAATGGCAAACCACAGTGTCTTGTGAGGTTGCAAGTTATATCCGTTCCGAAATAATTTTTATTTATTTAAAGCGGCATTACAGCATCAAACACAAAAAACATGCGGAAAATACCACGGAACTTCTAGGGAAGCAATTTTGAAAAAATTGAAGGGTAAACAGGCCCGCAACCAGCGTGGGGCAACCGGGCAACTGCCCCCGCTTAAGAGACTTTGAATTGAAGATGTTCTCCCCATGTTCGTATTTGCGAAAGGGCTTTCTCAAGTATAAAGCGATTGAAAAGCGACACGAAACAGAATGGCTGATGAAACCTGCATGCATGCATGCTTGCGTCTGCTGACTACGGAAATTAAAACGGACATTGACTTCATAACCAAAACCAAGAAAAAATTGTATTGTTAATTTGTTGTTGTGTATCTTTCTTCTACCAGAAAATATCTATTTTGAGTCGCAAAGAAACAGAACACTTAAAAATTTCCCTAGAATCGAAAATTGCCTTAGGTGTGCAGCAAAAATTAGGTCTATTAGAACAGCAAACGAGTCTTTTAACAACAATGGAGTTTCTCTTTTTGCGGTCAGCAAATTTTTCCTCAAACCGTAATGGGCCCTTCATGCTTGCAGTCTTGGACCACCCTGCACTAGCATCATTAAATTATACGCTGTCTGTTTCTGAATACATGACAGCCGACGTTACAGCAAAGCCAGTTACATTTCTGCACGGAACAAATCATGGCTGTACTGTGGTCTCTCACATGTGCAGCTGCAATACTCACTGTTGCAAGGAAATAACTTTTCTAACAGTATACCACACAGGGTAAAATGTCGGACAGAAGCAGTTAAACATCTTTCACGGTCTCTAAAAACCCAAACATGCTAAAAATTGTTTTATCGAAGTTAAAATTTATAAACTAACAGAATCAGTGACCCCACACCAAACTTATGTTTCAACATCAACATGGCTATGTCTGTAGCCCACCATCCAACATGAAAAGCTCTTCACACAAAACGTGACAAACATCACTTTTGTTTTTGAAATCTCACTAAATACAAAACCTAAAGAGAAAAATGTGGGGGAACATGGCATATTATGTCCCCCCGTCTGAAAATGTGGGGGGGACACGGGGGACGTGTCCCCTGCCAAATTGCGCCCATGCAGGCTGCATGCAGCGTACTGCTTTGTAGAGTGCACATGACAAACCGTAAAATCGTTTGATGAAGATGTTATTTATAATGAAACAATACAAGCCTTTGGGTATTTTCAACCGATTGAAAGGCAGCTGGAAAAAGGCTGGCCACCACTTAATCCGCCGAATAACTAATGAGCTACTATATACGATGTTTGAAACAAATACAAAATTTCTCTGTTAGCTATCCCAGTTGTCCTACTGCACATGCACGAGGACCACAGTTTTTAGTCACATTTGTCTGTTGATTGAGGGAGATTGTATTGCAGTATTAGTCTTCATCCTGAGTTGCTCTTGCTTTCCAGTCAAAGTGACGAGTCTGTATGGATGTTAGCGAGAAAAGAGTGCGCGCAAATAATGTAAGGCCCTGGTTACAATTCAGCTGTGAAGCATGGACCAACAACTAATTGGAACTATATTTGGAACTCCTACCTGGGCACCACTGATGCGCTGTTGAAAGTCAGATTTCTTCAAGCTCTGGCGACAACGAAAAATGTTGACAAACTTCGATTCCTACAGGAACAGGCACTTGCTGGTGTCACAGTCAGGAGGCAGGTAATAATCGATTTCTAGCGCTGCAGTCAGTGGCGTAACTACAGATTTGAGCCAGGGAGAGGGGAAAGTTAGATGAAAGGGGCCCACTTGTCACTGGAAAGGACCCACTAGCCAGCACCCAGAACAAATTTTTAGAAATGATGGTGAATCCTCATGTGGATGGCTATTCGGATGTGGACGACTAAAACCCTAAATCCCCGGAACATACTCCAAAAACGCAAAAATACAAGAACATACTGAAAACCAAAAGAATACTGAAAACGAAATATAAGCTAAGCGGGGACCCAGTTTGTACACTCAGCTTGCTTGATGGGCGATTCGCCCCTCTGCCGTCCCGTCAGTTACGCCACTAGCTGCAGTTGTTTGGGAGTTTCTCTGAAACCGCAACGAAATGAATACAGTGATATTTTGAAGTCCAGTTTCGTCTAAATTCTGATTACACTATCATATTGCAAAATACATGACATTTTCAAAGCAAAGCGTTTTATTTGGTTAGAAGACCTAAAAAGCATTCTAAAATCAATTGCATAAAATTGCAATTTTGAACATGGAAAATTTTGTGCCTGATTTCTTTGAAATAAAAGCTTATTTTTCAGTTCATGCCGGAAGCTTTGATCTTATTGTCTTTAGTTTTTCCTATCACGGTCCTTAGAATATGATATTTGGTTGGGGTAACTGCACATATGGTATTTGGTTTGGGTATTTGATATTTGTTTGGGGAATATGATATTTGGTTGAGGTACATCATTTTCCTCCAAGTCAAACATGTTGTGTTTCTCAGTCCTACGCAGAACCGTCGCCAGAAAGTCGTCAATAGGGGGGTTTACGTTCGTGCGGAGGGGGGTTGACATTCAAATTTGACGAAAATTCCACTAACTTGTAGAGTTTCATATGTCAATTTGGGGGGCTTGGAGCTTTGTTTGGGGGGCAAAAACCCCCGTGGCGACGGGACTGGTCCTACGTCCTCTAAAGCAATTTAAAACATTAAAGCAATAATAATGGCGCAACTGGAAAAGCTACTCCTGGTAATATCCACCGCGCACTTTGCAGTTTTATTCAGACAATCATGACCTCTGTCTAAGTCCACCTTCTTGGTCCAATAGTTAATAGAAATGGTCCTGGTCCAATAATAACAGTCTTATGTACTGATGACCTCTGGTGACACAGAGGTTTTGTGAACGATCGCACTTGAGTTTTGCAAAACCTGACATAAATACTTGCTTATTTTTGTGTCGCACGAAGGACCGCAACATGGGGAGGTGCCGCCCCGGGGCGAGTCGAAAACTGCCGCCCCCCAAAGAGCGATGGCAGTTCCTGTGTTAATAATGGTTTATTTTAGACACAAAGGTCCATATCAAGCTAACACAAATTAATTAATTAAGGTAGTAAGGTAAGCCACGGGTTAAAGCAAAGTCAAGCCTTTCAGGACGGAATTATTTCATTACAATGCATCATTAGGCTGAAGTTAATTTTAAAAATTTCACACAAATGAAATTCCGGTATATTTTGCTAACCGGGACAGACGTTTAAACCGGGAGTTCCGGTTAAACCGGGACGTATGGTAGGTCCAACCTTAACCAAAATCTCAAACCAAAACCTAACTTCAGGTTCATTCGTGAAAGACCATTTGGTATTCCTTCTTTTCACCAAAAGTGCCGCCCTGGGACATTGCCCCCCCCCCGGCCCCCGCTAATCGGTACCCTGGTCGCACGAATGCATTTGAGAGGCATACCAGATATTTGGTTCAAATAAAACGAAGCAAACGTCTACTCACTTTTTTTCTGCAGAAAACGAGCACACCCTGTGACGTATGTGTGTGTATAAAGTTGTAAGAGTTTTGCGTTGCCTATGTCTTGATCGTTTCTGGCAGATTGCCGTGTTTGAATTACAGCTCGTTTAATTCGGCGTTGCTTCGCACTGCTACAATACTCGGTACGCTTGATCGAAGCGTCAAATGCGTTGCATTTTCCCGCAATTGCTGGGCAACGACGGTGGTGCCTTTGATCCTGCACGTAACGCACTTGAAATGCAGTCTGATTCACAAAATCTACTTCTCGCGTTTGTCAAAACAACTTGATTTTTTTGGACAGAATATCGCTTCTGCTTTGGTCCCGATGTTCACCACAACTGTTGGTTCGAAACTAACGTGGAAGTTCCTTCGCGATGATTGGAACAAACTCATTGCCATCACTCCCGTGTCCGGCGAAACAATGAGAAAACTTGTCACAGTGGCCGACGGTATTGTGTTGTCTTGTGGGCGAAACACAACCGTAACAAATGTTTAAAAACTGTTGTTCTGCGAAAGTTGGTTTGCAGTTTTGAATTAGCAAAGCGGTCGAAATGTATAGGTTTGAGGACACTACAACAAATCAATGCATTCATGTATCTGTTCAAATTCAATGACTTACGCAGCAACACCGCCATTAGCTTTCGCGGTTTGTTAAAATTGCTATTAGCTGGAAGTAGTATCAGGCAGGGGGGAAGTAATGGAGTTGGGGGGTTTGAAAAATCGTTACCAATTATGCTTGTTCTTGCTTAGCAGCAATGTTGACCTTAAAAATAGTAACAGAAATTATAGAAAACCCTTCTGAATTTTCTGGGTGCGCGAATTGCGGCAATAAAATTGTTTCAATTCTGTATTGATAAACCCAGACGGTCTCAATGGCTATTACCTATGATATTATGAAAAGAAACTTCTGCCCCCAATTCCCCCTTTTTGAAAAGGTAGGGGCAACGCCGTCGCCATTTTCCCGCTCTCCGGCGTAACTGGTATCAATCTGCCTCGTGTTAATGTCTGGGCACCAAAATACCCTTCATTTAAAATCGCGAATTTGTTTTGAAACCACAATTGTTTTTCACAGATTGTGTGTTGTGTCACCGTTTTTTCTTGCTTCAAAATTGGTAATTCTTTTGATTCAGTTGCTCTTACCACCAGAGACGACATTACTGCAGCCACGAATTTTTATAAAGCGAAAGGAGTGGCAAATTTGAAGTTTGTGGGCCAAGCCCTGGAGTCTGCCTGGATCCGACTCTACTGGACCCAACATCGCCTCCCCCAAGTCAAGACTTGGCTCAGTGCCAACCAAGATCTTTACTCTTTATAAAATAAAAAGTGCTCTTTTGTCGCATATTCGAAAGCAAGGAATTACGTTTCCATGATGTTTCTCTGTCAAACATGTTTCGTTTCGTATTTCCAAAACAAATTGCATTATTTCGTTTGCAGCGAAGTACGCAGGCCAACACCATGGCTTTCCCTGCAGGTCATCACGTATTGGTTTCCTGTTTACCAAGTTCAGTTTTGCTACACTCGCTTTATGTACTCCTTTCACAGTGAATGCTGCACTGGTGGTGAGTGAATGACAGCACAGCTCCCAAAGCTTGAGGTTGAACAGGTCGCAAGAACCGTTTTTCAAATCATCGGCATGGCACGACCGGGAATCGAACACCGCCTTCCACTTTGGTGGCGCGCGCTCAACCAATCGTACCGCTTGGCCGTTTCTATTAACTTAGGAAAACTCAAACGTACATTCAAACGGATCCATTTCATTCAACTTCCTCGCGGCAATCTCACCAACCCTGTCCCTGTGTCAAATTTCTGACCTCTGCGAAATTTCTGACCTATTATTGAATGTCATTTATTTTGCTTCTCAAAGTAAAAGAATAAACTTTGGCGAATAATTTTTTGATGTATTGCGAAAATAAAACTTTTATTTAGACGTGAGATAGTTGGACTAACCACTGAAAAATATAAGACTTATTATTTTTCTTTTTCCTATCCTAACCCTATACGCAAACGCTATACCCTAACCCTGAACACTGATCAGCAGTTCTCAGTATATTCGATATCTCAGTGAACAGCCACCGCTTGCGAAATGGATGACCTGGGATATCACTCTGCGCATGCGCAGCTGGCGTGAAGTCAGCGATTTCGCAAATGAGAAACTTCGCTTGACACCGGGAAATCGAAATTCCATTCCATAAAGGGAATTGAAAAACCAAAACTCAACGGGTTCCTCCGACCCTTTTCCGCACCTTTCGGTCACGAGAGGGCGTGCTTGAATCAACCAATCACAGCGGGTTGCGGGATCTTGGTAGTTCTTACGAAAAAAATACTGTTGTCACAATTCAACGGCAGCTACGTCACAGCCTCTCCACCGACGGATTATTAAACGACAACGAGCACGACGTAAAAATGATTTTTTCGAATGAAATTTGGTGAAAACACCCCGGGAACTTCACGGGATGTTGTTTGAATCAGAGAAGCATAAACCTCCAACAACAAAGCAACAACGATCGGGATAGTTTTCAAACCACAACCCAAGTACTTGAGCACATCAAGCGCATCCAAAACAACCAACTCGCACTCCTTGAACCATTTCCCACAATGCAATGGCGTTCGATTACTCTTCAATGCTGTCTGCCATCACGAGATTTCTTGATGCTGTGACGCTGATTGCAGGGAATGATTATGACACTGTAGTAGAGGGCATTGTTTTGTATTTTGACGACACAATTAGGCAAGTCGTTTTGATGGTAAAAAACAAAACTTTGCACGTGTTCATTAAATACCTCGATAATAGACGGGACTTTGTCAAACGCAAGCAACATTGCATTCGCAAGGCGTGACGTGACAAGAAGCGTTGAAATGTATCAAATGATCTATACGATGCTCACCACAAAAATAAAGTTATATGCTATGTACAGATTTACGTCGCTAGGCAACTGTCACAGTACGCCGAGGTTAAAACGGGAAGTAAATGGTGAACTGTAAATATTTGAATTAGAAATTTGCGTAAAACCAAAATAAAAATAGTTAAATCGAACGAATTGCGTTAATCTTGGAAACTTCGCTTTATTGCCATGGTCGGGTAGGCTTGCTGTAGAGCAGCTACTACCTCCTCGTTGAAGGCGAAGCAGAAAGAGAGATCGATGAATTCGAGACGCGGGCAGCGGAAAATCAGGTTCTCGATCGCCGCAGGTGTCACTAAACGTGTCCCGAGGATGTCGAGTTGCCTGCATAGGAAAGATCATTCGCAATTTGTTTAGGTTGAGTTGGGCAGCAAAGATAGGGTCTGACAGCAATCTTGTGCGAAAACACTGTCGCAGTAAAAAGTTCGCCAACAGTTTTTGCTTTCATTTCTGTAGCACTGAATCAGGAAGAACGGAAAGCTCGAGGTTTGCTGTGAGCTTTCGAGGAATCTGCGTGCCGTGCTCTGCTTTCATAACTTTGCGATGATTCGCACTTGCACGAATCAATATTTCAGCAGCAAGTCTTCACATGGGACACGCAGCTAAGTCTTGTCGAGAAGATTTAGCTGCTTGGCCCATTCGGCGAATTGTCACTGAGATGTGGATATGAGCGGCGGAATCGTTGTGAAGTTATGAAAGCGGGGCACGACAGGCAGATTCCTTGAAAGCTTAACATCAATACATGTTGCCTACAGTCGAAAATTCATGATGACGGCCAACGTAAACCGCAAAGAACATGGTCAGTTTTCATTTTACTTAAGTGTTTTCTTTGAAGAATCACAACTTTACTGTCAGTGAAATATTACAAAAGCAAAGTTATTGCAACGGGAAAAAATGGTTCTGCACTTGGTGTCATGAAGGCTAACAAAGCACGAGGAACAACATTCGAGCAGATGATCGAAGTATTACAGGGAATGTGTAAAGAAACACTGCTGCAAACTTGCAGTTGATTGCTTTCACGCTGATTACAAACAGAAACTAGGAAGGAGAACACACAACGCTACATGCAGCATGAACGCACCTGAGCTGACGGCAGTGCGTTGCCAGCAGGTTGACCTCAGCATCGGAGAAGGTCCTGTTGGCGGTGACGAAGAGTTTGCGCAGGGCGGGGCAGGAGCGTGCGAGGTTTGCGAAACATCCGGAGCTGCTCTGCAACGCTCCACACCTGGAGGGGAGACACGCTGAGAGTTGAAGTTAGATCGAGGGGATTTTGCATGGTGGGTGTGATCTCTTGATGGGACAACATACAGCACAGCGATCACCTGCATAGTTTACTGAGAACATCGAGAGATTTTGTTTTGATTTTTGCTGTGATCATCCACAGATTTGCTTTGTTTCTTTTCTATGAAACGACTTGTTCTGCTATTTTTACCGCATATCAAACCTGACAAACGAGAATGTTGGCCTATTGAACCTGCTGAAAGGTTACGGCTACTTCACTGTTTTGGCCGTTCAAAACCTGCTCATTAAGAGTTCAATCATGTACTTCAACCGTTTGCAACACTCACAGATAACTTAATGCGTTTTTTAAATGTGGGGATGGCAGCAGTTACGTAACTGACGGGGGGAAGCGGTGCTAACCGCCCCACCTGGCAAGCCAAATGTAAAAACGGGCTCCCACTTAGCTAATGTTTCGGAAGTAGATTGTTATTGTTTTTGCGTTTTCAGAGTATTTTCCGGTGATTTAGGGCTTTGGTACATAGCCATCCACATCCGCATTCACCATCATTTCTAAAGTTTTTTTCCTGAGTGTTGGCTAGTGGGCCCCCTTCAGCTAAGTTCCCCCCCTAGATCAAACCACTAGTTACGACAATGGATGGGAGAAGTCAAAGACTACTGCGCATGCGTGGTAGCTTCAGATATCCAGGAAATGCGTTCCAAGCTTGCTTAGTCTCATGGAACAAAACAAAAGCTTTTGAATCTGTGGGTGTTAATCGTTCAGTTTTACATATTTGATGGAAGCACACGAAACCCTGAGACATCAACCCCGTTAAGCGAAGCGTACCCTCGACAGTTTATTTCTGGAGTGTTGAATTGGATAGACGAATGAATTGTTACTGGTTTGTTTGTTGAATTATCGCACAAGGGCCGACGCACGCAATGGCGATCTACGCTGTAGCACTCGTTCGCCTCCATCGAAAAAAACATTTTTTCTTCTCCAAAAAAAAGTTTGGTAGCGATTTTTTTCTGACAACGCAGGTTTTAGGGCGACGAGGCTTGTTCAACAACAGCGTGCACAGGTTTAGGGTACTTAAGGAGTTTCTTTACGTGTCCAGAATGTCCCAGGATTGATCAGCGAGGCACGTCCTGCTGGCTAAACCCACCGGAAAGCGGCCCAGAGGTCGTCCAATGACCAGGCGGAGTGACGACATCTCCAGGCTTGTTTGGTCCAGTCTTAGTGTGGAAACACCAGAACTAACTGAAATTGTTGTTGGTCGTGAGGTATTTCGAGAGCTCCTAAGGTTTCTGGCTCCGCGACCCTCTCAAGAAAAGGGTGCATGGAAATGAAACGACAAATGTTACAGTTTGTTTTTCAAAGAAAAACGTTAGGTACCCGGTACGGACCAGTATGGACCCGAAAAATTTCCGACTAAATTCCATAGGTATTTGCATTGATCATTTTCTCTGATTCTAAGGACCCGATTTTCGATTCTAGGGACCCGAATCGGATCCCTGAAACACCTTTAAAAAAACTGAAAAAAAACATTCTTTTTGTTCAGTTATGACAACTTTTCGATAACTGTGGATGCACGTCACCGCGGAGTTCGGCTAAATCGGATTTAGGCGATTAGGTATCAATTCACAAAAAGCAGCTTAAAAATATCTGCTTCTCAGTTACTCGCGCTGTTCAGTCGAGGTTGTCTGCTCTAGAAACCGCAACAACCAGTTACACGCGACCCACCAGCCGAGGTCCAGCTCCGCCAGTTGTTTGCAATTCTCCACGAGTGCGTTCAAACCACTGCTGGTCAGGCTCTTTGCTCTCCACGCATCGATCGATGTGAGTTTACGAGAGTGTTGCGAGAGCTCAACGAAAACCCTGCAATGACATGTTGCAAGCAAATTGATGGCTGGATATCAGTAAACATCCGAACCTTTTGTGTTTTTAGCGCCTTTTACGAAGAACAGAAGCACGGCAACTGCATGTTGATGCAAACGAGTGCCAAACGCTGCTTGTGGTGTTACTTAAAAGGGTTGGTTGCGACAGAGGAAAGCGTTGCTCAGACGATTCAGCGCAAAGCAAATGATTTAAAAGCAATATCCAATCTTCTGACATTTGGTGATTTGTCAACACCGGTGAATCTATAGTCATGAGAAATTGCGACCCAGACAATTAGTTGGAGCAATCAGCGCCGGATTTAGGGGGGGTCCAAGGGGCCCGGGCCCCCCACCAAACAGGGGCCCCCACCATGTTCATGTGTTTAGCCATATGTACGACATGTGCGTGCCACTTAGTTATTTTTATTAGAGAGGAAAGTTTATTTGTAGACGCTAAAATATCAGTCATCCTGACGGCGGTTGTTCACTTATGTATCATTTGATATTGTGACGAAACAACTATTACACTTATTGTTTTCCTGAAAATCGGTCAGGTATCTGAGTCTTGTGAATGCAAGGCCAAGCCACGTAGAACGCATTAGCTTACGTCTCTACTCGTTACTGGTAGATTTTGCGTCTGAGATTTGCGCAGGTCGCATATGAGTAGCATTGTTAAGTAGGGCTATCATACGTCCTTCTTTGGAGTTCATGTCCACTGTTTTCATGAGAAATGAAACAACATCCGAGGACCTTCAAAAATTTCAAAATATCCTCTTTTTTCTTAGTTCACATAACTATAATCAGCGGCGTAACAAAAGGTTTGAGCCAGGGTGGTAAAGTTAGATAAAAGGGGCCTACTGGCTACCGTTCGGGTCCACTAGCCAACACTTAGAAAAAACATGAAAAACAATGGTGATTCCCAATGTGGATGACTAAACTAAAACCCTAAATCACCGGAAAATAATCCGAAAAACTCACAAAAACAACAACCTGCTGAAAACCAAAGGAATGCTAAAACCGAAATACAGGTTAAGTGGGAAACCGGTTTTTCCATTTAGATTGCCACGGG
>Ga0210059_1007264_pt1 | contig 17645 bp, 11 predicted proteins | sample Ectturendosymbi2_FD_188042 | JGI IMG/M metagenome (GOLD analysis project Ga0210059, IMG submission 188042) | Ecteinascidia turbinata endosymbiont from Florida, USA - Sample 2 (SPAdes) (version 2) | ecosystem: Host-associated > Tunicates > Ascidians > Unclassified | place: Key West, Florida... | reverse complement strand
TGTCGCTTTATTCAAGAAGGTTGGCTTAGAAAACGATGGCGAAAACGATGGTGCGTGTTGAGCAAGGGAAAACTGTACTTTTTTGAATACGAGGTAAGGTAATTATATAATAATGTTTTTTTCGGGCAAATCCAATACATACATCACAGGGATAACATAATGCATACGCGGTGGTGAGTCTAAAGAATGAGCATTTGTTTCCACCAAGCGACCACCGCGCTAGTTAAAGCAGCGTTCTGTTTCATCCCTGACGTCCCTTTCTTGGCACCTCACTGTCTGTCATACGACTCACGACAAATCTTTGCGAAAAATGTTGTACAAAACGTGTCTGCAGTCCTTGATAGCACGATTGTCAACTGCCGTAATCAGGCGAAAACAATAGACAATAGGGCCATGAGGTAATTCGAGAACCAGCAGTTGTGAGTTCATTCGAGAATTCGTGAACCAGCATTTAATCGTGATGACAGCATTCTTCATTTGCTCTGTTGCACACGCCAAATAGACTATAAATATTAATCGATGCTTTGACGTAATGAGGTTTCATTGTATATTTCAGAACCAGTCGACCGGTTGCAGTTAAAATTATTACTTTTAGCCCAGCTGTTGTATTTAAAAAACGACGCAGACGTTACAGCGCAGCGGGTCTTCATCAGGGGTTGTACTGTGTTTCTGTTAACTTCGTGGCTGTTCTCTTACCAAGGTGGTCGTGTAACAGTGAAACGGAAAACCAGTTCATTGTTTCAGGATTGCATGCAGCAGTAACGAGAAAAACAGCAATGTCGCTGAATTTTGTAAACTTTTGCTGCAAAGGTCTATAATTCCTGACAACGAAAGTAACTTGCGCTGTTTTTTCCCATCAATTTAAACATTCTGTTCAAAGTGGCATGAGTTGTGACATGGTGCGGTGTGTAGATAAATATAGATGTGGCCCTATCCGGAAGAAAGTATTTTGAAACTAGCGCAGTTTTTTTTAAGGAAAATGTTAGGTACCTGGTATGGACCTGTAGGGACCCGATTTCTTTGATTCTAGCTAGGGGCCCCATTTTCTGTGGTTGTAGGGACCCGATGATAATTTTCTCTGATTCTAGGAACCCGATTCGGGTCTCTAAAACACCTTAAAAAAACCTAGCGTGACGATGTTTTGAAGATACCATGATGCAAACTGAAACCCAGATACTTTGAAAGGTTTGTTTGAAATTGATCAGTGCAGCACGGGAACGGGAAGACCCTTGTATTTGTGAGTTAGGTTAAATGACGCTACATCCTCATTCACGGCCACGGGAACGTGAACAGAGCATCGCGATGGAAGAGGATAATACGACACCAACCTGAGACGAAATAAAAAGTGTCACTTGAAGATAAAACCTTTGAAAATTTTATGACTCAGCACAGGTCAGTTGAATAGCGCGTCGGCGGTAGAACAAAAGTTACTCAGAACTTACTGGGGTCTATCTGTTCGTGTGGCGTATCTGCCCGGGCTGTTTTGTAGAGAGGGTGGTAGTTTGCAAAGTCTAAGAGTATTGAGTAGATCTTAAGGAATGTTATAGCAAATACTGCAGATACGTACGTGATGGTATAGTTGTGTAGCACAAAACTATCATATTGCACGCGGTTTTCTACGTGGCAGCAGAAACATGTTGAAACCTAAGCTGTTGCAATAGTGGCCGTGTCTGTTAAACTAGCGAGTTGTTTCTTCCTCGTTGTTTCTATGTTTTATTGTGTTATTTGTACCACAGTCGAGAAAGGGCATAAGAATGCACATCCTGCCATGCATGAATGCTCACTAGAATTTCAGATAAGCGAGATGCTTCAATGTGAAAAAAATAACAACTGCTTTTCCCGCTTATTTGCCGCTTTCAGTTATTACTGTGTGGACAAACTGAAAAACCATTATCCACTTTCTGATACCCATACTAACTGTGAAATACGTAAAAGCGAATCGCAAGTAACTTATATCACGTTAGCGAAGCTTGCTTAACATTTAAAACGCTTGCGAAAAATGCGGTAACTGTTTCATTTACGCTTTGCAAGCACCACAATGTCGTAATTGCATGAATTCAGAAGTGGAGTAGTAAACAATTATTGATATGTGAATCTTGAACGCAGTGTAGACAGCTTCATCTTCAATTTGAAAGAAAAACTGGTCACTAAGGCGATGGGTTGCAAGCGTAATTCGCAAGGCAAAAACATGCAGTTTGGAATATATCATGAAGAAGAAACTTTTAAACTTCTGAACACATCAGCCTTTGCGAACTTAATTTTCACTGCAAAGAGACCCAATTAAGTACTAAGAGACGCTGGATTCATTTGTTAATCTTACGGAAAGTTTCGTTCCATTCGCTTTGTACTCACCCTAACTAAAGTGCCCCGAGTGGTTTGCGGACGCCCATCTCTGCTTACTCTGCGCCGTGGGCCACACGGCTACTTTCGCAGTAAATGCTGGGACAGTTACAGGCCAGTGGTGAATCTTTCCTCTGCACCATCAATTAATGCGAGCACCAGAAGGATGGACAGACTGCAAGCACCATTTTTCAAATCTTCGATGTGACCCGACGGTGATTCGAACGCAATGTACCAGCTTCAGTGACGCACGCTCTATTTCACTGCATTACGTACTGTTAATATCAAAGGTCACTGAAGGCAAAAGAATCATGAATTCCATTGTTAGTGGTACAAGCTCGACAATCATAACTCGTCACACAAAGTTAACAGTGCGTCAGCCGCTCATCGTGCTCTGTCGAAGAATGTGGTCCAACTTTTTCTTAACGAGGTTAAAGCCGTGAAGTGACTTAAATTTTGATCTAAACATGTTGGGAGCGTGATTTGAGCTTCTTTGTTTTTTGACGTTACTTAACACGTCGCTTCGTAAACGTTGTAATATATGAAATTTGTTGTACTCTGGGAAGCAGTGCACCAACAGTGCAGTGCACGCATGCAAAAGTTATTTCACACACAAGCAATATTACTTAAATCACATTCAGTGCGTACGCCTCTCTAGCATTTCAATCTTAGCGTCTTACATGATGCTACAAAAGAAATGAACCTTTGTGTGCATCCTACACTGCATCCTAATGAAAATAGGATAACAACATAATGACAAACTTGATAAAATTGAATAACGCTTCAGGATCTAGACAGTCCCGTCGTTACGGGGGGATTTGGTGGGCTTAGCCCCCCCAAACAAAGCTCCAAGCCCCCCAAATTGAAACGTGAAACTATAAATAAGTGGATTTTTGGTTAATTTATAATATCAGGTCCCCCAAACAAACGCAAAGACCCCCGGAGAACTGCAAAGCCCCCCTGTTGAAAACTTTCTGGCGACGGTTCTGGATCTAGATTCTTATAAAAATGAAACAAGGCACGAATTAGGTTCGGCAGGTCGTGAAACTACTAGGCAGGTCACGCGTTTGAGACTCTGGTTTAGAGTATTGCTTGTTTTTGAAAGTTTAAGATAAAGATAAGCGATTTGGTAGCACCCCGAAAGTTTGAAAAACTTATGCAACACACTAGGCCAAGCGCACTACGCTGCAATGGCGGGTCGTGCGTTTCAAATTGAGTTTAGCGGCTTAGCCGAACCTTTTCAAAAAACCTAAAACAATGTTCTTTCTAAACTGCTACCTAAGATTTTCAAACTTGTAGCTATATACAAGGATTGCTCTTGCGACTGGGTTTTAAATTTACTTGAATAAGAACATTTTTATGTCTTCACATGACTTTGGCAATCAATTTGATAGTCATCCATCTATGTCCTGGCCTCTGCTTCCTTTGACTGTTTTTATGGTAGGCTTACGCGTGCATTGTGCCATCAAATGTTTTAAGTCAGTTTCAAATCCGATTTATATTTACCGAATTTTTCTAACGATGAAAACAGTTGTTTTTAAAAGCGCAACATGTTTTCATTCAAATTTTTGCTCTTTCTTTTGTTGTTTCTAATACTGATTTGCAGAGATAACTCGAAGTTTCGGCATGTCTGAAAAATCTGATAACAACGTCATAAAAACATAACGGATGTTTTTTTAAACAAATAGGAAAAAAGTTGGTAATGACGTATGAACTTTTTAAGGTCGACGTACGGTCCAGAAAACTTCTTGCTTACAAGAATTGCAGTCAGCGTTGTATTCCATAAAAAACGTGGAGTGGTAAACTTCTCAAAGTAGGATGCACAAGTGGCCCGAGAAACACTGTATTGAGGTTTGCTGTACTCTGAAACACAAGCGTAAGTGACCGCTTTTTTCATTCAAGGTGCCTTAGTTTTTTTAGGGTGGAGGACCGATTTCTGACACCAGCGTTTTCGCGCATGGTGTATTTGTATCGTCGCAAACTCGACTAAATTTTCTACATCTTCCAAAGCGAACAGTCATCCTTTGGTTTCGAATCGGAAGCTTACCAACTGCGTTGGCTCCTTAACATTTTTCAAGCCTGTTTTTGTGCCCTGAAAAGCAAGTTTCCTTGCCCAACACTGCACTTATTTGCCTGATTTTCTTAGATCTTGCGGCGTTATGGGATGGTCGCCCACCCAGACCCCGGGGTCTGGGATTTTGACTAACCGGTGCTGCAATAGCTTGAAAGCTCGTAATCCGCTTCACGGAAACGAAAATGTGAACGTAATCAAGACCTCCTAGAAAAGACGGCCTATCAACGAGGCCTTGATGTAATACTGTTCGTTCATCCATCACTCACCGCGGTACCGTTTATCAAGCTGGTTTACATCGACTGTTACCAGTGAATGCTGACAACAACTTACCGCAGTCCACGGCTTTTGAGCACGTTTCATAAGGCTTGAACCAAATACAAGGTTTACACCACCAGTAGGAAATGGCCAATTCGCCAAACGCAATTAGTTGTTTTTTCGTGGAATTCAAACGTTTTGTGCCAATAAAAGTTCCCTGTTCTTTTAAGTTGTAGTAGTCTAAACGTTCATATTAATCTTCGTAAAATTTCCTGTTAAGCCTTGTAAATTATTAATGGTGACCCGATGTGCAAAATCAATATTTTAGTGACGCACTCCGCGAGCAAGTTCAATGTAATTGTATTGGCAAGCAACCTTAGCAAACCTTTAAAAGCGTTGGTTTGTTTTTAACGAGTTCATATTCACCTGGTAAAGATGTTAATCAAATATGGATGATATTGTGCGCAAATGTTGTCGACTCTTCGCTTAGGTGGTAGCTTGCGACTTTCTCATTGCGAAAACTTTAGTAAAATATCAAATTGCTGTGGATTTTAATATAGTTTTTGCATTCTGTGTATTATTGCTCTTGTTACGAGGCTAAATTTTAAGAAAACCGCTGTTTTATTTATGTTGGTTGTTCCACTGAAATTCAACCCCGTATAAAAAGCCTTTCTGTTTCAAAACTTCCAATTAGCTCGAAGAATACCTATAGCCAATGTTGATCAGTTTTGCGGAAAATTTACAACGTGCCATTATTTTTCTCCCTGGGGCAAACGCTGAGATTGTTTAGTTAATTATGGGTTTAAAATAAATGACAGGTGTTGGCGTTGATATATCGTTACGTGATAGCTGCAAAAGCAATCGTTATACGTGTTTGGTCGGCTAAATAGTTTCCTTTTGCGGGCTGCTCAGTTGTCACCAATCTGCATAGTAAACAGCATTATAAAATTTTGTGTTTTATTCATGTTCAAAGCTATGTTTGGATATTGTTGCTTCTGCCCACAGTGTTATTCAACATTTTGTGGTTAAATTTCGCTCCTACTTGTTGGTTCTGCTTCATCCATGTCGCCGCAAAGACTATGCTGAGGAGTACCAAACCGACTACAAATAATGCAAGGGGAGCTTAGTGGGAGGCCACTCAGCAGTTAACTTTGGAATAACCACCAGGTGAACATGCCGGTGACAAAATGTGACTTCATGTTTTGTCGCAAAAACGCGAACAGAGCAGTAAGGTGGTTGAGAAAATGATTTTAAACGCATGAAACCCGACTTCGTAACTCAAGATCGCAGACCTTGGAGCGTGCCTCAATGTGCATAAACTAGTAATTGTTGAAAAGCCTTGATGGCCAAAACCCTTTTTTGACAAATTTTCCTCATAACAAGACTCAAAAACACAAAAATGTGTGAGGGAAGTAACCTTGCAAATTTTCTTTGGAATAAAAAGTTAAAAAATAACTTAACACTTTTGTAAAAAACAGAAACTTCCACTTTGACAAACACACTGTTTTGACGTAGGTGATAATCGCGGTGTATCTGTGTCATTAATTCGGACAGAGTTCGCTAATTTTCAAGGCAACTACGAAAAACTGAAGCCAAACGATTGATACGGTAAAAATGTGGTGAAGACAAACGTAAAATAAAAGTCACGTCTATCACCGCTTAAGGGACACTTTAAGCTGTACTATTACGCGTACGTTTGAAACCCCTATGTTATTTTAGAGCTACTGTTTTCATCCAAATTACTTGTGAAGCAGGGAACCAACGCCCATTCCTTCTTGGTAGGTTTCGCAATGATTCGAACTGGTTGCTGGTGACCGGGGTTAGGAAGAGTTCTCACGGTACTGGCGTCACGCAATGCACAGCTTTGGAACCTTTTGAAGAACTAAGCGGCAGTTTTTGCTGTGGGCGAGTTGCTGTTAGGCCTGCAAATATGTCCAGCAATCGAAATACTTCGCAACAATGACATCGACTGGAAGTACATGGCTCTAAGAATGTTTGGAATCAAGATTTGTTTACGTTGACAATAATTTTTTTGTTTCGAACTGGAGTAGGCACCATTTAGGTGGTGAAGCTTTCAAATAACAATGGTGACAATTTAAGTGAGCCAGTTCAAAGTGTAAAAATCTTCAGGTTTGCAGTAAAAACGTCCCTAAAAATCAAGTGAAGAACAAACAAAGGTCATGGTTTTATACAAAGTTGCAACAGAAATTTTCACAGCCACCATTTTTTTTCCTCTTGTCTGTCTGCAGTTAACCTGGTTTTCTGTAACAATCAAGCAACAAATCAGAACCATGACCCAAAAACCCGCGCGTGCCACCTTGTTTTTGCTGCACAGCCGTTTTCGCCGAACACGCCTTTAGGTTTCGAAAACCGCAGAATTAAATGCAATGTACTGTAGAAGTGATAAATCGCCACCCTACTTGCTGAAAATCAGCGAGCTGGATAGAAGTGATAATCATGCATGTTTTAGCTGTTGAAAAGAGTTTGCAAGCTTTATGCCCCAGTAAAAAATAGGTTTATAGGTGAATGGGTCGTTCATGGCATTAGGAGACCGCTGATCACGGAGCCATGTCCAGGAAACGCATATAACGTGTAAGTCGAGCACTGTTGTATCGCCGCTGTGTGGTTTCCTAAACAGTCTCACAAACCTCTGATGCTTATCTCTCATTTAAGTTTTATCTGTTTCACAGGAAACTTCATTCAAAACGGCTGAGAACTTTTATTTGAAGCTACGGTAGCGTCAGGTTTCTCTAGGCTCTTGGGAAATCGTGACTCGACGCTTCTGATTTACTTCTCAAGAACCGAAAACGTTTGATCTTATTTCCTACTCCTAACCTGTTCCGGTAACCTGTTTTTGGGAAAGTACAACTGCAGGCTTTTCTTTTCAGAAGTTTTTCTTTTCGAAAGTTGCACCAGGTTATTCGCAAAGGCTAAAACTGTTCGTCCAAAGCCCAGCATTGCAGTACCAACCTTTCTTCGCGCAAATGTACCAAAGAGGTTCTCAGACTTCTATTGCTGTAACAAGAAAACTTCTCCATAAAGTTGAAACGACCCAACTAACCGGTAGGTTGTGGAGCCCACAACTTTATACAAATTATTCAAAAATCCCGGACATTTAAACAATTTTCAACCTTTCTCCCTGACGCATATTTGGCCTCTAAAATCCCGTACATGTCCGGGAAAAACTTGACGTATGGCAACCCTATTGTGGGCAAATTAACAACAGTGAAGGCACGTAAGGCTGACAGCGGAGTACGTCGAACTTGGGTCACGGGCTGAAGGAATAAATGTTAGTGGGGCATCCTGGAAAAAATATGACCGAATTTTATGAAGAGCTGATGATGCGTACCTAGTAGGCGAAATGTATGCTCTGCTAGATCTTAGCGTCTGACTATTAGCTGTGGTGAAAGGATTCCTTTCTATAGACAATGTTATTTATGTTAATGATTGCTCAAAGCACAAAATGTTACACAAGGCCTAAAGCAATACTTGTGCAAGTCACAGCATGTTTGTGAAATATTTATGGTCTATTTATAGTCTGGTTCACAGATCTCAAACTCAAATTGCTCCTAGTGCCAAATGAGGACTGACAAAGTAACCTAGGGTCGCATTATGACGCTGACGCCACGCAACAATGGCGGTAGCTGAACCTTTCTAGAAACAGCTTTTGCATCTTATTTCCTGGGAAAGGTATCAGTTATAGGCAAATCATTCCTAGCGGTCTCTACGTTTGTTCAAAAGAAACTTGTTCACTCGCTAGCCGAACACTTTCAAACAACGGTGAATAAACTAAATAACGTAAATGGTAATTATGAGAAAATTCCCAGAAACCATCCCGGGCCGCATGTTTGAGATCCCTGGTCCAATTTGTAATTGTGCATACTTCAAAAAATCCACGTATCACTCACTTCTCCGTAGACCTAATACGGATAAGTAGAGCTATACACATGTATTTAAATTTCGCATTGAAAACTTCTCTTACCTTAGCACATCAAACGATGTTTTAAACTGGGTCCGTGGATGAGTTTTAAGGGGTCCTCGACATAATTTAAAAAATTTCATTTCAGTTATTGCGCGATCTAAAAAAATGTTTAAGAATCCCTACCTTAGCGGCTTAGGGTGATAGTAAACCACACTACATTTTTGATAGAAGACTGATTGAATATAAGGCTGTCTTGACCGTTGTTTCAAATTTCTTAGTGCGAGTCAGTTTCCAGTGAGTCTGCATGAAGTCCGTGAGTACAATTCATGTGGAACGGCTAGGTAACCAGGCCATTTCTTGGAGATGGTTCTCCTGGCTTTATTTTGATCTTTAAGCCACGTTTACCAATAAACCAGGGGTAGGCAACCTGCGGCCCGCGGGTCAAATGAGGCCCGCGCAAACATTTGATACAATCGGAATCAGAATTTTCGTTACTTAAGTTATAGAGCACAACATTGCGTTAAAACGATGCTCCACGATAAGCGGATACTTCGTGATTCAAGAGAAGTCACTCTTCCTCACATTTAGCTAAAAATAGAATGTTAGAATAAAATCAATTGATTTTTGCCGCCCACCAACGATAATGCACAATTCATGCGGACCGTGACATTAAATAGGTTCTCCACCCCTGCAGTAAACCAAGAAATTTATACATGTCAACTATGATCAAGCCCTGCTCGTCACTCAATTGTAATAAACGTGCGTTCATGGCATACATCATTGTCATTCAGTTGCGTAGACTAAAGCATTAACTGTAAACGTGTCTGGTTAGAAAATGAGTTAAGGTTAAATTTATTCACTGCAATATAACTTCTGAATGTTCTTCGTGGCTAAGATTTTTTGCTCAACAAGCAATCCCGATTTGACGATAGCCTAACTAAACATTTTTAATCAGATGGAAATCAATGAGACATTGAATGAGCTCGTACCTGGTGGAATCCCTTGACGCGCTGCAACATTTGTTTTGACGATTTTATAGATAAACCAAAATTAGGCTCAGCATGCTCTTGAAACACTAAAGCTTCCTCATACAGCACGTTGAATTCAGTGAGCAGTTACTACCATTACAAAACTGGCCTAGTTTCAGTAGTACGACATAGTGCGATATACATTGGATGTTGTCAGGCATTAGCATTCATCTGCATACAAGGAAGTTCGAAAGTCTGATTTCTTGATCTTTTGTACATCTGTGTGCTAGCCGTCTGTGGCAAGTAAATAGCACATTTTGAGGATCACTTCACTAAAAAGTATGTAATTTAATGAAGGTTCAAGCCTTTTTGTTGCTCAGGTACAACGCCGAGAAACGGAGCGATAATAACATTTTGTATTGCAATAGTTTGAGATGCATTTCGATAAAAGATTGCAAAAAAATCATTTTCAGAGGAATCTCATTTACAAAGCATGTCCCAGAGCAAGTTTAACCCGTTGTATATACCCATTGTTGATTAAAGCAGAAAAGCTTTTGCTTGTGATTAGGCATATTTCCCCTTATTTTCAGAATGTTTAAAATGAAATCCATCCACTGAACGCTGTCCGGCGCGTGTAAGCGTCTGGGCTAACGTCGGTCATGAGTCAGTTCGAACTTCTTGGTGCTTGGTTCTATCTTGGGTAACAACCGTATTGGCGTCCTTTTTTGTGATTATTCTGACAAGTGCAGCGCACATGTAGCACGCACACTGTGAAGTTTTTCAAACGCCAAGCGTTTGCTGGTTTTCACTTTCACCGACATTATGATGCGTTGCAGACCCGCGACAATTTGGAGAAAAACTGCGGCCAATTGGATTTATCTTTGTATCAAAAATGTGTCCAAGCACCAAAGAAAGAAAGGAAGAAGAGCAGCTGGACTTTTGTGCTTGAAACTAACATCAAAAAAGATGAAAAAGATCCGAAGAAAACTTCGAAAGATAAATCTGCGATAAAAGTTAGATAAATGTTCGTTTGGTTTACCATTTAAAAATAAATTTTTCTGCGGATTCGTTCACCCTATGTATTCCGTTACGAAACAAAATCAAAGAAACTTTGTTTCCAGTTTGTTCCTCGAAATTAAGCTTAGCATGCGTGATATTGCTTCTTAACATAGAATTGAGTTTGCAACAGCTGATGGTTAGTTTTTTGTTTGCAAAAAGCTAAGCTTGTTGACCGGGCACTTTGATTTCAATCGCTATTGTGGGCTACTGACAAACCAGCAGTTTCGGATACCTAACTGAAAAGAAGCTAGTGCTCTTTAGAGATAAATGCTAAAAACATGTAAATATGTGATAGCGAACGAAAAAATCCTAGTTCCATGCTCAGACATCTACCGCTACCTATGTCCAGCGAAACTAGGAATTTAAATTGGTCAGAGTCGAGTTAAAACGCAAAAATTTACCAAGTAAACTTTCTGAAATTATCTCAGCGGTCTCTTAAAAGGAATGACTGTATCGCTTCAAAAAACTAAAACAATTTTCCAAGAAAATTTGATTGCTCGATGGTTTTCTTTCAAGATGTCCATCTCTAGCATTCATGGATTCTTTATCTCGTTCTCATTTTCGCAGTAACGATCAGCGGTAGGCTTTGCGCTGGGTTGAACCGCAAATACCGCTGCATGCTGTTCATATCAGAGTTCGCAACTGCTTTCCCAACGAACAACACACGAAGGCATGCGAAAACGTTGACACGTTTTTTTAAGAAAACGTTGTGAGTGGAAACGCAGTCAAGCGCGGGACGAACCAACGGTGGAAGGGTGTGGTTTGCGAAGTGATCAGGCCTCCATGTTTTCGAAAAACCTTGTAAACGTTTGTAAATTTTCTCAGTGAAATGGAAAAATGTTCAAATTTAAACAGCAGAAGTTGGAATTTAACAGGGTTCCTACGCGGTATTGAAAGTATTGAAAAAGTATTGAATTTCAAAATTGGTTTTCAAGACCTTAAAAAAGTATTGAATTTGGCCAAAATGTACATTAGGTATTGAAAAAGTATGGAAATTCTAAATGGAAAAGAAATTTGAAGTATCTGAGCAGAATTTTACTGAAGGCAAAAGATTTCATTATCGCAGCGCTATGCAATGTGTAAAATTGAATTTCATGATTAAGAAATTCGAAAATTGAAGAGAAGTAATGGTATTGAACTTCTTTAATTTAGTTTTGAAAAAGTAGGGAAAATATTTTTTTTAAGTATGTGGGAACCCTGATTAAAGAATATTGGTTGTATTCTGCAGAGAACCCATAAACCTTTTTGAAAAGTCTTCATTCATTTTGTAGAAAATTATGTTCACCAAAATTAAATACAGTTTATTCATTGTTAGACGCGGAACACTCTTCGTTACAGCGCCAAAATATTCAAAATGCTTTGTTCAGCATTCGATACAGGCTGTGCGAAAATATTTGGAATTTAACAATTAGAATATGAACAGCATTGATTCTAAACTAACAATTCTAACCTGGTCCAAGAACCAGCTTTTTGACTAGTTTGATGCTCCATGAAAGCATCTACTTTCCATAGAAATCCCTTAAGCATTTAAAAAACGCTCAGAGTTTATTAACTATGTCAAACAGTAATGTAAAAACAAATGCTGAAACTGTTGTCAGACCTTCTTTTAACTCATTTCCTGAATTTCTATGCAAAGGATTTAAGTCGTTTGTCTTACTTCAACTCAAAACAGCTGGTTTTCATACATTCGCAAATCGACGTCTTTGCTACCCTGCTTTTGCCGTACCAGTAGGCTATACGAGGATACTTGTAGTTTACCATGATGTTCGTTATCTTTTTCCGAAAGTTTTCAGTATACGTACAACAACATGTGCCATTCGCCAAAATGAACGAAACCTGATTTCATTTCAAGCAAATGCCGTGTCCCACATTTGGCAGTTTCACTGCATCACTTTCGGTTGTAGCCTATAAGATATTTAGCGGCCAACTAGACACAAAAATGGGTGAAGTCTGTGACGTGTTTCGAAAGTTCGAACTACAACTGAGTTCGGTTGCGGAAGAAACGCACTTGTTACCCAGAAATAGGGTAGAATGTTGTGACTTGTCATTTTGTAAAAAAAATTTTTTTTGGGGCTTATTGATTCATAAAGCACCTGATTCTTTAATTAAAACGCTTTTATTATTAACATTCTCGCAGTATTACAAAAGTGATGGTCAACAACTTGCGTTGCCACTGTAAGCAAAATAGTCCTATCTACTGTCCGCTATCGTGTTTGCCTAAATGTGGACGTAAATAACAACGGTCATGAAAATGTTTGAGAAGTAAATATGACGGATTACTCAGCTTGAGGAATTTTTTCGTTTCAAATTTAAAATCAGTTGAAAAATTTTCTTGATGCCTGTTGCATCGGTTTGACCGCTTCTCTGCACGTCGTTGCAATTCCCTGTTCCATCGACTCCAATATGCTGAAAGCAACGTCGAAGCATCGTTAAATGTGATATTACGGCAATAAAAAGTTGAGTTAGTTAATTCAACGTGCCATTATCTCGTAAAAGTTACCGATCCATGGTTTATTGTTACTCTTGTTTCTTATTCTGCAGTTCTTCGCCGTCACTGAACGTCCCCAAGCTGTCTCACAGGTTTATTTACAAGGATTTTCTGAAATATTTAGAACAAACTGTTTTTTTGCGATATTTCAAGCGCACAAATGCAGTTGTTGCCCTCAAGTTAAAAACTTGTGCGTAGATGTGACAATCTTTCATCCGGTCAAGCATTTCCTTGATCAGGTGATAGAAGTATCTTGATCATCAACACGTTTTAGAGAAAATATTTTTTTGATCTTTACCACACTCAGGTCAACTGCAGCGACCATTTACCGTACGTTGTATTTTTTTGCGTAGAAATGTAGTCTAAAATACAGCCAATAAATGCCTGAAGTCAGTTACGATGTTAGCGATCAAAGATTCGATAGCACTAGCACACTTATAAGGCACTTAGGCATAGTTTGTCCAAACTACGTGATGAAAGATTGTCTATCCATATAATGCTGACTCCGAACTGGCAACTCGTTCGTCTTTGCAACTGCTGAATACATTGTTAAAATTTATAACGTTTTTACAGCATGAAAGCTCTGAGTACTATTTCCCAATATAAACCCCATTTGTTACATTGTGCCGACGATGAGAATCTAATAAAAAAGTTTTAGTTTATCACGTAATTTCGCCCACCAGGCTCAGAGCAGAATTTCTCTTTGATGTTGTAAACACAGATGTCTTTAAAGCGGTGTCGCGAAGCTTCTTAGCAATTCCAACAAAGCAGTCGTCCTGCGCCTGACAACTTTCAAATTTCTATGTTGCTTGAGGTGGTCCAGCAAAAGTTTGTTTGCATGTGTTTCAGGCACACCGTGAAATGCTCTACGCATACACAGAAACCGAATACGAACGTTGGTTTTCGAAACTCAACGAAGCCATTGCTATTGCTCGAATGGTATGAGTGGTATTGCTATTTTTTCAAATTAAGATTTTGTTTTTGTCGTGCAATAACACTCCAAAGCTTTTCGCTGCAGCTTTGTCAACATGTGTGATGCCTAGCCCTTGTATGCCGCTTTGTGTTCCATGCTCTCTGCGGCATCTCATGCATTTTTAAAAATTTGCATGCAAACAGATGACGCAATTATTCCACGTATTGGTGCACAGTTGAGAAATATTTACAGTGCGCCAGTGGTGAGTGAAACGTTACATCTGGTTTTACGTTCGGTCAAATACGATTGTTTTTTAATGTTCGCCATTCGTCTTCTTTTCATGGCCACGAAAGCATGTATTGTTTTATCTTCATAGTGGTTCCATGACTATCGAGATCAATTCATTTGAGACCTCGTTTATTTGAGACCACATTCATTATAGATGTTTTCATTTGAGACCACGTTCTTTTGAGACCTGTTCATTCAAGATCACATTCACATGGGACTTTCATTTGAGATCACATTAATTTTACGCCATGTTAAAGTGAAACTATTTTGATTTATTTTGAATCACATTTTTATGATCTACTTTCCACACATTTGCTGCCAGGAACGGATCCAGACAGTAAGTTTAGGGGGGGCGGCGATTTCAGTAATATTTAGCAGTCATGTCTCATTACGGATTCACTACTGTAAGACAGATGAAGTATACTTCACAACACTGCTGTGACAAAACAATGGACGGCAAAATGACCTTGTATCGCGAATGCTGTTTTCCGAATTAAAAAAAATCATGGTGAAAAAGTTAATTTTGTAGGTTTAACGGAGAGATCGTCCCAGTCGCCCCCTTGGACCCCCCCTCTGTTTGCGGGAGACCTGAAGTTTTGCAAGCTGATTCTTCATTTGAAGTTTTGCAAGGTTACGCCCTTCCGTGTCCAAGGTGATTCACGCTGGGTTGTAAATGCACTTGCACTTTGAAACACCGCAGAGGCCAGAAATCTCTTCATACCTCGGGTTTGGAAGGGAGCGTTGCACCTCTGAAATATCATTTTGTTAGACCAAGTGAAAGAATTATATGTTTTGCGTTCCTGCCCGTTTGCTTTATCGAGGCGTCGCAACAATTTCAATTTTTAACTGAGAGATGAAAGACGAGAAACGAGAAGTCTTTTTGCGTTGGTCAAAACAATCACAGGATAAAACGAGACTCACGTGAATGTGTTTTCAAATGAACTAGTCGCAAACCAACAGGTCTAAAATTAACGTGTTCTCAAATGAGTGGTCTCAATTGTCTGCACACCCTTCATACTGCATCTGTGGTAGTGGAGTAAGCTGTTTTTGAAAATTATGGTCTTCTCGTGTCTCTGATGACGTTATTCGCAACCTTTGATGGTTTTCTGAGGCTGGTTCGGGAAGACGCACCACCCTATAGCTATAGCAAAGTCAGGCAATAGTTGATGCACCATTCATGCAAGTAAGGTTGTTACTGCTGAAAACACGCGGTCGACGGTTTGTGAAACGTTGTGCCAAAGCTTGGTTGAGCAATGACCGATTGATCGACAAAATATCGACGCTGACCACACCTGCTGAGGAAAGTTGCGTGGCAAGCAAAAAATTTAGGAATTTTCCAATTTGTTCGATTTTGGGTAGAATCCATTGCGTTAAAAACAAGTGTTTGTCGCACGTGACACAGAAGCACTTGCGTAGATCTTAATGCTTTTTCTTAGTATCCCGAATCATCTATCCAATCAGTGCTTTCGAAGTTGAAAAGTCAAAAGCATGCTACATGAAAACAAACTTCAATACTACCTGTTTCGAGTGTATCTGAAAAAAATTTCTTATAAATCGTGAAATTTCTGATTTTTCATTTCTTGGTGGGTCATTGTATGGATATCTCAAACAGCAATGGTTTTCTACATAAATATCATTTGTGGGCGCTGTGCTGTTTAAACAAGTTTGCTTGGAATTAACAAGAGAGTACTTTTCCGCCCACACCATAAAATTAGCTGTTTGTTAAAATGTTCTGTCTTTGTAGCATTAAGGCCGACTTTGCTAAAGGTTTTGGCGAAAATATACTGTATTAAAAAACAAAGGTATATCAAAGTACTCCAAACAGTTTCGAAAGTGTTCGTTAACAAAGCGACGAACCATCATCATACGCAATCACTTGCTTTGTAGCAATGTCTCCTTTATTCAAGGAGTTATTTTGTTCGCTCTGCTCATGCATGTAGGTGGTTGGGTAGGTTTAATTCTGTCTCATCGCCTTCCAGCGATCCAAGCGTGATTTTCTCTGTGAATTGAAGCACTCAACTTTGGTTTATGAGCCGAGCCTGGTAGATTGGAAGTCCGTTTTGCGTCTGATAGGCTTTGAACGTGATTGGGTAGTGGCCCACATCCATATCACTATCGGTGTTTGAAAAGAAGTGTTTCGCTGTTTTTAACTTCTTACGGTATAATCGGTGTCTGGTCATTGCCTAATCATGGAAATAGCGAAGCACACGAAGTATGTGCCGTTGAGGCTTAAACAATAGGGGCATCACTTTATACAGGTATCCAATCTGGCGTCTTCACAATGCTGTGTGTTGTACTATATCGTAAACATGCTATGCCTGTGCCGGTCCGTCTTGAGCCTACGTTTTCAGAGCTTGCCTTGTTGGTGATTTCGCTATGAGCAGGATCGGTCGTAACTGATTTGTGGCTTCCCACGTCAGCATGATCGCCCTGAAAAAGTCTTTGTCTCTTTTAAGGTTTTCAGGCAAAGCACCGTCAAAGCTTTTCGCAAACTGAACATTTTGAATTTTCGTAACCGAAAAAATCTACTTGAAGCTCTTTCTTTCTGCGTATCATTGACCTTTCTAACAACTCCGTTCCTGAAGATGACTAATTAAGTCTTAAATTTGCTGATTTTTTCTTAGTTAAAAAAATTAATATTCGAGCCATAGCTGCATGTGTTGAGAAACAAAGACAGCTTGTTAAAGTTTAGCATGGAGTTCATGAATCTCAAGTAAGCAAGATACGAAAAAGTGACGTATAGCCCTCAAACTATGTTGTCACTACTGTAATGGTTTGTGACTAGAAAAAATGTACCTATCATAAAGGTTTTTGATTAAATTTTGGGAAAAAACGTACCACATGCCTGCAACACCCATCTGAATCGCGGTTTGAATCATCCAGTGTAACCCTCCTTTTCAGTGGAAAATTCTTAAAAGGAATTTATTCTGTTGAAACTGCAGGGAGTGGGTGAGGATCTGGAACATGTGACCAAGGCCCGGGCGAAGCCACCTGCCGCAAGGCGACGACCACCAACGCGACAGCACATCCGCAACAGGGTTGGTAAACTGTGTATTGTTTTAAAGGAAATTCGAATTTGGCGTGTTTATTTGAACACAAATACCTCACATTCCAAAAAGACTTTCTTGTCGGCAGTCTTCGCCCATCACAGTTAGGCTTTGCCATTTCTTCATCGTTTGACTTTGAGCGAGGTCTTGTAATCAGTGGCGTAACTTAGAGGTTTGAGCCAGGGGAAAAATTTAGCTGTAGGGGACCCACTAGCCAACACTCAGGAAAAATTGAGAAATGATGGTGAATCCGGGTGTGGATGGCTATACTAAAACCTTGAATCACCGGAA
>Ga0210059_1007263_pt1 | contig 17648 bp, 6 predicted proteins | sample Ectturendosymbi2_FD_188042 | JGI IMG/M metagenome (GOLD analysis project Ga0210059, IMG submission 188042) | Ecteinascidia turbinata endosymbiont from Florida, USA - Sample 2 (SPAdes) (version 2) | ecosystem: Host-associated > Tunicates > Ascidians > Unclassified | place: Key West, Florida... | reverse complement strand
GTATGTGTTGTTACGCCTGTGGTACTGCCAAAGAACATTTTGCAATGCACCTGATCTCGACTTACAGTACAATGTTGGTGAAAAACTAAGAAATAAACATCAGTATTCTGATTGCTAAAGGGGGGGCTTGAGCCCTTTCAGCCCCCCCTCCGGCTGCGCCTTTGGACATGATTGTCGAAATTCAGGTCACAAAATTGCTAGCCTAGAATTTTTCACGTAACGTCACTGGCCTTAGATATTTCCTAGGTTAATACATATAACCAGGGGTAGATATTAGGCGAACGAGACGGTCGGGCCTCTCCATTTTCAGAGATGCTGTCGGGGCCCCTTTTTTAGTTTCGCACTTGGTTTCTGTTTTGCTAAAAAGTTTGTGAACCACTCTAGAGCCACGTTTAATAAGCTCTGAAGCAAGTCATGTGTTTTTCAAAATTAAGCCAAAATTCTGTGCAAATGCACCAAAGGAGACCCCTCAACAACTTGTTTTGGGGGCACTTTCCTCGGACCCCTACAGTAAGTTTAAATATCCACACGTGCATGTGACACATTTGATTTAAATTAGTTTTTTGACGAAATAGTCGATAAATTTGCAGCAGCAAAGGCATGAAAACTTTGTCTTTGAAGTAAGATCATAACAAGTAAAGCATTACATCGCAGTATGCTTTTTAGTTTCTGTTAGCTTTTCAGGTTGCTGTATCCAAAGAAATGTTTCAGGACAGCTATGTCCAACCGAAATTGTTTGCTGAGCCAAAAATTATGTCACTATCTTAACCAAGACGGCACATTGAATGACATATTGAGGGCCTGACATTGAATGGCTGACTTTGATCTTAGCAAACTAAATTTAATTTAAGTTAATGTGCTGAAAGCGTCGAATCGAAACTGCAATAGTAACGAATGTTTGGCACCTTTAACCACTACGTAAGTGCGATTTCATGGGCAAGTTTGGTGCCAATGGAACATGGGTAGAAATCAGGAAATTAGTAAAAAGTTTTACACCAAGACGTCAGTGGACATATGGAAATCTCCCAGCATGCAGTACAGACTGCATCAAAAATGTCAAATTTAAGGTTATCACAATAAGGACAGGTTGCCACTATGTAGGCTGCTTATGCTACAGCGAAAACCTAAACTGGGCGGCAGAAAACTGTCGACTGGACCGCATGCGGCCCGCGAGCCGGCGGTTGGACATAGCTGTTTTGGGATTTTGCAATTTTATATTTGTCTAGTAGTTTTATATAAAATCATTTGTCTTCCGGTTTTCATACGCATTTTTCTGTCTGTCCTTCTCTTTGATGTATTCGTGGGTCTACCCTTAGTCAGTCCTTTAAGACGTTCTAAAACTCAGAACTCTGGGAGTGCTCCAGAATCCCCTATAACTCGCAGCAGCGGTGATTCTGACCAGACCTGAGGAGAGAGGTGAACTAGCGGGTACGCTGCATTCGGGAAGTTCAAACGCTCTGACAAACCCCTGCTGTAGAAAATACAGTGTAACTCTGGCTAATTTCATGCTGTGTTATCTGAATATTTTTGTGCCCCCAAAAATCTGTCACTACCGTATATTCATGCAGATTTTTGCAGATGATCACGGAACATTTTGCCTAGTTTTTTAATTTTGTTTCACGAGCCGCTACAATTCGAATGTATTGCCGCAATTTGGAATGACGCGATACAACAGTTTGAATGTTCAATCGTGACCGAAATTTCAAAGTACGAACCGATTCTACGATAGTTAATGATTTCCACGATTCAAAGGCCCTGACGTCAATTCCGTGACGTCGCACGCATATGAAGTTTTTAGACGGGTCTAGAAACAGCTACACACGGAGCCTGAGTCAGCTTTAGTCGCCCCTTTATTCCCAACTCACTCTTCGCACCTATACTGCCACGAACGGGCTGGGTGGGGGCGCCCAAACTGACTTTGTCCCCGGGAGCGGGATGCCACTGTGTGCATGAGTGTTTTTTGCTAGAACTTGTTCATTACTTCACAGATATATGTCTCTGTTTTAAATGGAATGCATAAAACATATTCCAACTTCAACCAACTTTGACCTTTTTATGAATTTTAATTACTAGTTTATAATGGTGATCACGTACTTTATTGCTACGCACTCAACTTTTATAATGTTACTTCGTAACGTGCACTTCCTTAAAGTTTGTTTAACTCTGAAACTGAATGCGAAAGTTTTGTCGCGGGATATCTCATTGCAGCTGCGATCTTCCAAACTCTGTGCTCTTTTCCCCAAGCAAAGATGTATACAGCGTTTTCCATTCTTCAAATGAAGATTGTGAAAAACACTTCATCTCTTCACGAATAAACAAAACAACCTACGTTTTGCGCAATCAGATCCAGAATATCCTGGGCTGCACAAACAGTTCCCATTGGTTGGGTCGCAAGTCGACGATGCCAAATTGCAGCTGCATTGCGATTGACAATTTGATCCGTAATAGCCAGATGGGCATGTCATCTCGCACAGTTCTAGACAACAAGAATAAGTAGACATTTACATTTAGGTTTTCAAGCAGGTTGACATGGTGTTTGGGAAGCTTGACGTTCAGCAACCACCTAGATATTCCAAGTTTTCCAAGTTATGCCATAATGTCGGCCCCTTGGAGAAGAGATTCTGGACTCATATCACCAGTACAAGCTTCATAGAAGAAGTTCAAGTGATCCACCGTTTAATGCATTTGACCAAAATGCACAACTACTGCCCTTCACACTTGAGCAACACATCCTTGGACAATACTCAATGGACACTGTTCGTGGTTTATTTTTGTATCCAATAAATCAATTTGTTATATCTAATTGGCATCATTAGCACCTTGTTGACCATTGAGCTATATCACGCAAACAATTGCAACTGGTCATATTTTTCAATATAACATTTTGTTACTCTGCAAAAAGGCACGTGCATTGTACTATGCATTCTGAGCTACGCGCACCACCAAGAGATTCCACAACCAGTCAAAGTACGTTAAGAAACCACTAACTGTCAACGCGCTGTCGTCAAAAAGGTTTATGAGTTGTGCTGGAAGACAAGCACGACAACAATTTTCTTCAGGTAAACACTGAAGAAAATTGTTAGGCTATAAGCTCGTTTTTAATCAGGGTTGTCAAAAAAACGGTTTTTCAAAAAAACACAGTTCACGTGTTTTATTAAAAAAACATTGAAACCTGGTTTTCAGGATTCGTATCTCTACATCTGGCTTAGTCTGGCCAATACTTCGAAACTTCGAAACAAGTTGGGTCCAGACAAGACTGAGAAACTAGTGAAAGTACAACTTTACCACTCAGGCCATGGCATTTAACGAGAAAACCGATACTCACGACAAATCATTTATCGAACCAGTAGATATAACACTAACAGCTGTAAGCGCCCTGCAGAGCAGCGCTTACATTGAGAGCGCAAGGAGAAGCGCATACCCGGCCAAAGCATAACATCCTCGATAGTGAAATCACTATCGGAAACTTCCTTTGGCCTAATGGGTTGAGGCGAAGTAAAATAAAACAACCATAGACATTTCACAATTTTGTGTTTTCAAGTAAAGATTTATCAACGTTTTGATTGAAAATGCTTTAAATTAGAGTAGATATTACAGTTTAGTCATCCCTGCATTAGATTATCCAAGAGTATAAACTGATCTTCATAAGATTTAGAAATACATATTTAATACCCATTCAGTGTTATGATTCTTAACTCAATGTCACGGTTCACTATTTTACATGATTAACATTTTAGTACTGTTGCACATCTAAATAGCCCCTGAGACTCTCTTTATGCTTTGCAAGTGTGAAGTTTGACTTAATTACGCAGTTGACAACAGCGTATTTTACAGCTATACCCAATACAGAAAAATATGTAAAGTTTTTTTAGTTTTTTCTAACCCGGGCATTTTTTAGTTTGGGTAAAATTAGGTTAACCCTGCTTTTTAAAGATCTATTCATTTTTTTCACTTCGTTTTTTTATTTCATAAATATTTCAGGAATGCTGGCATCGTTTGACTTGGATAGTCGTGAAATTTTACTTGTTTGCTGTGTTTAATATCTTCAGTTTTATCTGGATCTAGAAGCTGCATTTCATACTTGAGTCATTAGTTTTGCAAGAAAATTTTCCGTAAGCTAAAACATCGGGTCAAATTTATCTTGATTCTGATGGTGCAACAAGTGCAAACAGAGAAAGAAGTTAGGAAGTTTACAACGTTTGTTTTTAGAACTTGCAAAAATATCTGTACAAAATATTGGAAGAATACACAGAAGTATCCTATATTCTCATGTTGGTTTGAGAAAGCATGAGGAAAGAAATGTTAAAGTTGTTTTTTCGATAAATGCAATTTTAAACAAACATTTGCAGTTAGTTTCACAAGATAAACCACCAAAAATCAAGCTTTTGAGTGCATGATTTAAAAAAACTTAAAATTAAGGTCGTTTGCTTTGTCACACGTTATAGTCGTTTACTTACCACCAATAAATCCATTTAAGCAGCGACATTCACCGGTCAGAGGATTACAAGAATCACTTTGGGATGTCAAACATTGGCATTGAGCGGCGCAGTTAGCTCCGTACCATCCGTTCGGACACTGCAAGGTACGTGTCAAGAGGATAAATTGCAATGGAACTTAATTTTCCTACTCGTACATTTCATTTTTGAGCAGACGCTCGTTCTCATAAAATATCGCAATGTTTTATCAACGGAAAAATAGTAAAATATGACATATTTTTGTACAATTTTGTACAACATTTTCTAGATGTAGAGTTTTTCTCTCGTAGCTTCAGCTGAAACCCACAGTTTCTTGAAATGTGCTTGACATCTATCAAATGTCAAGGACATGAGATCCTCCCACGTGTGAAACAATTGTTGTACCCCTTTGCGACGTTCATTATATTTTTTGAATTCTGCATTGCCCGTCTGTTGGATAACCGTTCCTACTCACATGTTGCTTATTCTTTACGGATTTTTGTGCCTCCTTTCCCGACGTTTAGCATTTAACCCTTTAATATTGTCAAAAAATGTCGAAATTCCTTTTCACAATTTTTGACAAATTTTTGGGGCTGACTTTGGGGCTGCGCTTACACCCCCTGTACCCCCAGCTCTTATATCACTGTCAGTAGCTACTGCATTTGGTCATAGTCATACAGAAGCGTTACATGGGAGAAAGGTCGATTTGTAAAATGCATCAGATAATTGATGTAATCGGATAAAAAAGTTGGATGAAGATGCGCATCGTTTAACAAAAGCATACAAATTCTCAACCGGGGGCAAGCATTTCCAGGGGAGCTCGAGCCCTTACGCGCTCCACAACATGAAAAGCTTTTGCAACGTATTTTTACAAGTTTTTGCAACTTTTACAACTTATTTAAAGTCAGGGGCTTGAAACAAAGGAAATTACTGAAGGGAGGTGTGTTAGAGAAAAGGTTAAGAAACACTATGCTAGGCTGTGTGTATCTGCTTGCAGACCTACATTGACGCGCAATCCGCACGAAGCAGTGTGTGCTTTAACTGTAGTAGAGCACTGAGCAAAGGCGTTTCTAAGCTCGTCTCCTGCACAATAAAGTGATTTCACTTGTTTCAGCATGCCAGTGTCATAGGCGGATCCAGGGGGGCTAAGGGGGCTGAAGCCCCCCCTAAATTTTTTCAGATACGTTTTTTGATCGATGTTTCCCGACACAGAAACGCCAATTGGGGTGCTTTTTTGTATAGCCTTTAAATAAACCATTTCTTGCACAGGGATAGGGACGAAAATATTAAATGCAAAGCTTGTTTTGCTGAATTTGCACAGACTGAATGTGTTTATTTCACTCTAAATGAAACTTCTAATAAACAAGTTTTTAAAAACTTGAATAATATGGTCCCAATGTTACAGAAAAAACAATATGGTCCCAGTGATATATAATACGTGTTTACATAAAGTATTTACATTACATATACGTTGTATAAACCGCACGTACACAGGCGTAGCCGTGAAGCCATGGTCCCTCCAAATTTTTAGAATATCTGGTCATTTTGTGCTTGAAGAGGCAGTACCTCAAAAAATATACTGTTGCTCGCGTAAAATCCAACATTTTGACCCACCCAAAATTTTGGGCTGGCCATGCCACTGCTCACGTAAGTATTTAAACTCTTGTTTCATTTGGGTAAAATTGGGCTTCTTGTGGACAAAAGATGAATAAGCAGCAGTCTCAAAACCGTCGTTAGGAAGTTTTCAATAGGGGAACTTTGCGTTTGTGCAGGGGGGCTTTACATTCTAAAAATTGACAAAAACTCCACTGATTTATAGGGTTTCATGTTTCAATTTGGGGGCTTGGAGCTTTGTTTGTGGGGGCTAAGCTCAACAAAGCCCCCCGTGGCGACGGGACTGAGCAGACTATGGACAATTTAAGTCGAATAAGCTGCAGATCATACTATTTTTTCCTACAAGCTTTCATGAATGAGTGCAGCTCATTTTATTACTGTAGTTAAGCGAAGGCATAAAAATTACGTTACAACGAACTTACAATGCAGTTAACTACAGGCCTAGGTTAGAGCGCTCAGTGACAGCGTAAACTCCAAAACCGTAAACTTAACCGTAAAACGTCATCTACATGTCAGGTAGGCTAAAATTGAAGCGCGTTATTGAGCTGCAGGCTACGCTAAAGGTGACTACTGATTAACATCAGACCTGCCAGCAGGGGTGTAGTGGGGTGGGAACGGCGTTCCCACACCTTTTTGCACTAGTAACGTCACTTGAAAATTAAGATTTTTCATTTCAGTTTCTACGTGTAGCGCCTGGAGCAGCATAAATGAATAAATGACAAGTTATCGCGAGAATAGCACCGTCGTATTAAAGTGAAACAGGAAGATCCAGTGTGGAAATTCTTGTACGTAAATCAGTCTTCCTTTATTTTTGGCGGGAACGGCGTTCCCACACCTCTTTTTTAGCAATACACCCCTGCCTGCCAGCAACAATTTTTAGACAAACGTTCAGCTCAGCACGAAATCAGATTCTGTTTTATCGACCAACACTCTGCTGTCTCTAATAATTTTTTTCAACCTACTGTACAGCATTTCTAAAATTGCGTTACCGCCATATAATCGTATTTCGTACAAAAAATTGAATGTATGAGAATTTGGTCATTGACTCTCTGCAAACTTCACGTTTCCAAATATTTGTCTGATCATTTTCAATGCCCTTGTGATGCAATAAACACCTTCCAGGGCAAAGTGCCAGCATAATTATTGCTTTCGAGTTTTTTGGTATGTTCGTCTCTACGCGTGCCCAAGCGTTTTTTTGGGGGGAAGTGAAAGTTGTGCCTGTTTTCGAAATAATATACCTTTTTTTCGACCTTCAAGTTGTTTTCTATGGTCATATGACTTCGATAATCAGCAGCATTTTGTTTTAAATAGCTTGTGATTGATAGTTTTCTACCGATGGGCGGGTATTTTTGCAAACAAATTTCGTCATTCTGGCTAGACAAGCGTGATGTGCAGGGGCGTAACGACGAGGTTAGATGGCGCCTGGGGATACAAGTTTGGCGCCCCCATGTTTGAACCTGAGGTCTTTCGGAAGCAAATGTACTGTTCTGAAAAAAGTGCTTACGACATTGCTGTAACTTTTTGCCCCCCCGTAGTGATTCGGCGCCCGAGAAACTGTGCCCCCTTCGTTACGTCTCTGGTGTTATGCAATAAAAATCGGAGAATTTTCTGAAAATAAACAAATTTTCAAGTCCGAACGTCATGAACTTCTATTCCATGAACATCTGCAATTTTCGAACGCAATATTAGGCCTACCGCATAGAGCTTGCACAGACTGACAACAAAGGTTACTGGCGGCATTTCAAGTTTCTTCGTGTAGTTTTTGTGTCACTTCTGATCTTGTCCCACGCGTTTTTTCAGCGTGGACCTGTGTTTGTTTTGCGAATAATAAAACTTTTCCAACAGTCAACAAGCTACTTTTTTAAGGTTAGAGAAGTTTGAGAATAATTTTTGAATTTTTTGAAGGCCGCTTCTGCTCCGGAAACGTCCCAGTTAGCCTGGGTAATGGTGAGAATGTGATTTAGCCAAAATGTGTATGGTTATTAACCGTCGTTGTTAAAAAAAGTTACCTGAGCAGTTGGGTCTTCACTGCTATGCAGTCAGTACACATCCGGATGAAGTCGTCCTTGAGCACTCCCCTAAAAAAATCCTGGATCCACCTATGAGTGTCACCTTTCAGTGAGTGTAATACACCAAGATATTTGACTTGGTCCGCAAACATAGCACTTCCGCCATTCAGGGAAACAACTGGTTTTACAGGCTGTTCAGAATTTTCAGGGGTAAAAACTGTACCGTCTGTCTTGTTACCTTAAAAACAATTTTACACAATGTTCAACCTTTTAAGCCAGCATGCAACGCGAAACTGAAGGAATTGCTCAACAACTATAACGAAGGGCAAGAACAAATGTTCAGTGAATTACTGAAGTATGTCTGCAAATCAAGTTTCACTCACCGTTTGTGAACAGTCATCTCCGGTATATCCAGCGGCGCAGTTGCACTGGCCAGTCACATGGTCGCATTGGCCGAAGTTCAAACAATTTTTTCTGAAAAGTTTCAAATACTTTTAAGGATTTATAAAGTCAAACTAAACAAGATTTAAAATTTCAATCAAAGATTACCAAAAAATATTTGTTGCCAATGATGCATAATTAGATTGCGACAGAATTAGACACGATAATGCTCTGGAGGAAAATGCTTTATTATTTGCCGTTCGCATCAAAAAGCACCATGCTGAGTATGGCCACCACCGGTGGAGCAATTTCAGTAATGGGAAAGCAATTTGCCACATGGCCCGCAACGAAAAACGTGAGCTCAACAGGTGGGTCCAAGCTGTGTAATTTCAAGACAAGCAGCTTACGTATTTGAAAATGTTGCTAAGAATTTCGAAGAAAGATAATTATTTTCGGACTTGGCAAGGACAGAGTGCTACTGGTCTATGCTTATTAAACTGTGCCCTTAGGGCTACATACTGCAGCATTGAACTGATTGATTTTGTGGAAAGGGGCATTTCAATATTGCAACCTTTCAGCACAAGTTTGCTATTTCCACACCAGAATCATCTAGCCACCTAAGTTTGAGACTGTAGTTTTTTTCCACGCGCTGACCATCTTCAGCTGTTGTTACCTGCTTCCTTTATGATCAAATTTTCCCTTTTCGACCTCTTTAGAAAGAGTAAATTATTGAAACAATGGTATTGAAACAATACATAAACCACCCATTTATGAATCTTACACTGTTACATTTTGTAGAACAAATCAGTTTTGACTCTCTGGATACAGTAGCGCAAATGACAGGGGGGCAAGGGGGCGAGCCACCCTCCCCCCTGGCAAGCTAAATGTAAAAAATGGACCGCCCCTAGTTGACATTAGGATATTTTGTATCATTTACAAAATTTTCTTGCGTTTTTCGGGGTGTTTTCGTTTTTTAGCGAGTATAGACATCCACGACATCCAAAGATTCATTATCATTTCTTAACTTTTTTCTGAGTTTTGGCTAATAGGACCCTACTGTGAACATTGGGCCCCTTCAGCTAAGCTTTGCCCCCCTCGCTCAAACCTCTAGTTACGCCACTGTCTCGATACCTGTGAAGATAATTGGTGTAACAAATTTAAGGAACAAATTGATTTTCAAAGCATGATCGTTCTTCGTGTGAAATACCTCTCATATCCCTTTGCGTTGTTTATTGATTTCTTCAATTCTGCTTTGCCCATTTGTTTGAGCTCTTTTCTAACACATATATAGGTTATTTACCGATTTTGGTACCTCCCTTCACAACGTGTATCTTAATTTTACAGGCCCTCCATAGAGTAGGCCTACGTCTGTCAACCTTATGACCGCCATTCTGCTTTAAACATTCTCCTAACGCAGGGGTCGGGAACCTATGGCTCGCGAGCCAGATGTGGCTCTTTTCATGACGGCATGTGGCTCACTTGATATTTTCTTAACACGGTTGTTACGGATAAAACTTTTCCTGTAATTTTCCTACAAAGCTATCAGCAACACCACGCAGCACCAGAAGTCGCATTAACAGTAAGAAGCATGTTATCAAAGGGAAAATTCAGACATTTACCATTGTTTTTGTTGATTTTGCTTAAAAATACCCACGTTAGTTAAGCAAGTTAGTTGCATAAAGTGTTGAAAAATATAATATGGCTCTCACGGAAAAGCAATTAAAAATACGTAGGTTTCATGGCTCCCTTAGCCAAAAAGGTTCCCGACCCCTGTCCTAAGGCTTTGTGTTGAGTCATCGCGGCTTGATTACTTCGATGTGATTCGTTGCCCCGCATTTTACGTCAGATAGTCTTTCAGTTTTTATAGAAGCAACTATTTGTTAACGGCGTATTTTCCGGATTTTGGTTGCCGCAGCTTGCGTTTTGATTTATTCATTTCAGTCTTGAGTTTGCTTGCTTTCTCTCTTCTTGCTTACATGAAATCCATTGCCTATTAAACAATTTTGCTGATAGATTCAACCGCGTCATATTTGTAGAGACTACAGTAGTTACTTGAAAATATGTAAGACATTGCAGAAAAACGAACTGTAAGTGAAATCGATAATTTCTGGGAATATTTCAAGTGCGTTTGTCAAATATTTGTGCTTCAAATCCAAGCAGTGACAATATTTTAAATAAATTGAAAAATTGATATTTTTATGATATTTGTTTTTTCTGCACTTTACTTGAACAGTAGTGCAAAATGCGCTTACACCCATTAGACAACTTGTCTTTGTCTGTGGCTGATTCCTTCCGAAGTGATTATTCTGCTTAAAACCCCTTGATGATAAGGAATTTTGAAAAAATTTTTTGAGCCAATTTCGCTCATAACTATCCGACCGATTGCGCTAGAGGGCCAATCAAACATCACCAGATGAAGATCTTCCTGTAATTCCTTTTTGAAAAAACTGGTAAATTGGCATTTGAAATTTTTTCACAGGTCATAATGAAGTCACATGGAAGTTCTTGTGATGTCACACTGCTGCGCGGAATTTCAAATGAAAAGGTACTTGTTTTTTTAAATCAGAACGTACACGAAATTCTGCATCTTATGTCTTTATTGACTCCTTAGCGCGATCGGTCGACGAATTATGATCGACATTGCCTTGAGGCATTACAGTGAACCGGACACAAGCTAAATATCAAACAAACACCGATATGCACCGAACTTCTTCCATCACACCCTACTACTCTATATGTAGTAAGTATCAGGGTCTGGAAGGTAAGTTCACATTCACGCTGTGTAAGCTGTACTGTAATTCTGAAATCAACCCTGAAAAGAAATTTAATTACAAGTGGAAGAATCAGTTCACAATCATGTGTGCTTATCTCGCTACCTGGTTACGAAAATCAGATCTTGATATGATTGTGCTATGGAAAGGCGGCAAGAATAGGGGTTAATCTCCACCTTGAACACCACACCATGATGTAAGCATCGCTTACTGGCAGCGTAGAAGGCAGTCTTGTCCGTAGTATCCAGGAGAACAAGTTTGATCGCAAAATGTCGACTGGTAACCAGGATTGCATGTACAAGATCCCATCACAGAATCGCAACCAGGAGCAGCGTTGCTTCCGCAGTTCGGACACGTGTATGCGCAGCCTTCTCCAAATAAGTGGGCCTTTAAAACGGAAGATATCTTGAAAAGTGTTCACAGAATGGGCGTCCGCAGAAATTTTTCCAGTGGGGCGACATCGACATTTTGCTTCTCCTTTTCAGGTTGCTGACGATGCAATGCAAATGGACGTTCACAAAACGTTTTACCCTCTCTACACCCAGAAAATACCCCATGTTATGGCAACAATCACAAATAATGCGTTTCGTTTGCCGCAACAGCCAAGTATATTACGATAATTTACACAATACGCTATGGGCAGATTTCCCAAGCAGGGCACTTCTTTTCAAAGAAGCATTGCCATGTTCTTTAATTGACTTAGTTCTTGCAATGATAGTTTATTTCATTGAGAGGATGATTGATCGCTATGGACCAGATCCCAGACGTTTGCAGCTCTTTTTTCCAAATGAAGCTGACAGGTTTTGCTAGATAAAATAATCGTTTGTGGTTTCTTTTAAAGACTATGGCAATGCGTCTTTTGTTAATCCGCATTAAGCTGCTGACTTAGGCTTTCTAGAAATTTTTGCTTTTTTGTCCAAGTCACAGAGGGACAAATATCGGTTTTCCCCTTGCGGATGCCCATGGTTCGCAGCAGATACGAACAGACAAAAAACCCTTACCGGACACGGGGTTTTGCAATTTGACCCGGTATATCCAGCAATACACGTACAGACGCCTGTAACTGGATTGCAGCTTCCGTAGTTGACATCACAAGGACATGGGTACGCGCACTTCTTTCCATACATTCCTGATTAAAAATGATACGTGGCTTGAAAGTCTTTTTCACTGAATTAAATTAACAAAACTACAAACTAATGTTATGAAGCACTTTTTCAAACATCATACTGGTGTTACGCTTCATGCAATATTGTACGACAGCCTTCGCATCAAGTTAAAATGTTTCTAAATTCTTGTCAGCAGCAAGACTAACTAAAAGACTAAACCAAAACAACTTTGATGCACTTTTTAAAATATGAAAAAGAAGAATGGAAATTATGTCACATATTTAAAAATTATTTCTCAAAAAAGTGCACCTAAATATTGCACCTCAGCGTGATTTTAGCACTTAGCCACATTTTTTCTCATAACTCAATGCCAAATGTGGTCAACACACATTGAAGTGGAACTATGCAAACTGCTACTAATTATATCTAAAAATGTATCACATTCAAGTAGGCTAGGTATTGACAGCTGGATTGGACATTGTCAATATACCGAATTGTGAAGATGGTTTTTCATGTCTGCTACAATTTATTCGCATAAAATAAGAAAAAGTAGCAGAGCAATACTTCAATATTTTGGTTTAATAAAATAAATTTCAGTCGAAACCGTTTAAGGCATTTGTTGTTTTATAGGGCTGGTCAGACATTATTTGAGTTGTGTAACTTTTTTTAGTTTACACTATAAACAGCACTAAATTTTTTGGACTTTCGCAATCGAGCTCCAACCTTCAGGGCACAATTCCGTGCAAGTTGTGCCTGTATAACCAGGGTCACATGTGCAAGAGCCATCGATCGGATTGCAGGTTCCGTATACGCATTGACAATTGCTCGAACAACCACTGCCGTAAAAGCCAGGTGAACACGTTTCTGCGCAGGTGCTACCTTGATATCCAGCAGTACACGTGCAGCGCCCAGTCACCTGATAGCAAATTCCCGTAAGATCAAGGAACATTGATTTATGTCCAAAAATCTCAAAACTAAATTGGGACACAAGCAGCTGAATTCTCGAAAATGATTGGTTTCTACCTTTTTATGGTCTAGTCAACTTGAAAAACATTTCAGGCCTACGTCTCTCAATTTCAAAATTACAAATTCTAATAATATTACTACGCCATAAGTGAATTATTACTGTACTAGGTGGTTTACAAAACAAGCTATGAAAATCCTACATGATGAAGAGGTTATTTATAAATAACGCGCCCTTGCACAAGAAACAGCGTCTGTAAAGAATATATTTTGTTGATGGTGTGTTGCTGCATCCAATCAAACAGCATTTGAAAAAGATTTAGAAAACTCGCAAAACTTTTCAAGGACTTCTGGCGGGACCAGAAACAATAGATTGGAAATGATTGTGGTAAAAATGTACCTTTGAAAGTCTGAAAGTATTTTTGTTCCCATTGTACATTGCTAGTTGTTCATCAGCGTTTGCTTTGCATCATAAGTCAGTTACAAACGAAACTGTCTTGGGTTAATCATATGATTATGCAAAATTATGTAAGACGATGATCAATGGTGAAATGCAAAAAAGATTACAATGGCTACACAATCATAAACTAAGACTAAATACTCACACAAAAAATTTCGCCATTGTTAACAAAAAACTGAAAACGACAAATTAAATAACACGTCCGATAACCATATGAAAGAAAAAGTGGATCTATAAAGTGCGTTGGGGTGTACAACCTACAAGTAGCACCATTGTAAAAACAATACAAACTAGAATTGTTCATCACTGCAGTGCATTTCTTTACAGATTAATGGTTTGGGAAAATTATTTCCAACATTATCGTAACATCTCTCTCACAGAGCAGGACTGTTGAAAACTCTACAGGCATAAGAAAACAAAGTGCACGTACTCCATAAAACATGCACGGCAGGGTTGACATTTCGCGATATCCACAAATACAAACAAAAGTTGCGAACATCCAGTTGAAGTAACTTTCCCACAAAAGGTTGTACCCTCTATACAAGCCTATTCGAAGAGACAATCGGCAAAACAGCTTATTATGCTTCTAGCATACAACAGTACACGGCTAATTTTATACTTTGTGAAGAGTATACCAGAATCCATCAGGAACAATATCAACCACACATTGTACTGATCTTGCAAAGCCTATCTATTTTAGCCTCTCTAGCAATATATAACCGACTAGGTGCATTACGCCTGAAAACATTTTTTTTCAACATCACCCAGTTTCCATTGCAAGCTGTCTCTTGTTTCAAATAAGTTCATTGTGAAGGAATACCTCAGCTGTTCTTTGCTTTGACACGAAAGTAGTAATTATGTTTACAGCAAGGGCAAACGAAACAGTGGAAATGCATTGTTTTACCTTGCATGACATGCATCAAGATGTTTATATCTGTCTATCTTTTTGTGAAGCAAACGATAATCCATCAACTACTTCGTTGTTGTAATATGTATGCTTAAAACATGGTGAAACAATTAAAAGTCAAAAACTAATTGTTTTTCTCTGATGTGATTGTCTGCTTTTAGTTTTCTGTGAACGTGTCATCCAATATTTTGTTTCTCATAATATATTCTGTATAAATAGAGCAATCCTATGTGTTTCAGACTGCAGTCGTTGTTTTTATGTTTTCTTTCTCGCTTTACCGACGCATAATCACAGACGTTCATGCGAATGGTTTTTACGGACACTGTCATGTGAAGCATGACGTTGAAAAACTTTCCAAATGTTGAGCGGCTGTGTTTAGAATAGTGTTGACTAAAATGGATGCGAAAAGAGTGATTTTTCATGTTTGGCAATTTTTCAGAAAGAAAATCATTGTTTTCAAAAACGTTATAGCAATATAATCACTTTCTCAACTGATATTAATATAAAAATGTGATGTGCCAAACTTGTTTCTTACTAAATCTTTGGGTATCCTAAAAGTTTTACGTCTGTCACGGACGCAATTTGAAGATTTGATATCCTGTGCTTATAAAGGAAACCAGAAATCGCAAGGTAAACGAATAATACTTAAACCCAGTGAATTAAATGAAATTGGTTTCTGCGTTGTTACTTCTTATACGTCTTTGAACGACTTCCAAGTTTCACTCTGTTCCAAAATTATGAGCTGTTGTGGAAAATTATTAATTTCGTAACATTTTGCTTAATGCGTTGTGTCCGACGAAATACAGGTCTCGTACAGCGCTGACTGAAATTGCTGAAAACATACGTAACGCAATCCATGCGGCTCATAACACTATGTATTACATAACACTGGACATTTTCTCTTCGGTGTACTTTGGCAACACTACTGACCGACGATTTATAAGTTGATTTTCAAGCTTTTCTGATCTAGTACGATTTTAAATCGATTTTTCCCTATAACTATTCAAACTAAATTTTTGTAAAGCGTGGTGTCAACACTACCGGGTCGCAAGTGGCTCCATTGTAACAATTGCAGCTGAAAGCACAGTTTTTCCCATAGAAATCTGGTGAGCAAGGCGTTTCGCATTTCTTTCCTTCATATCCTTCTGGGCAGTCACAACTTCCATCAACAAGACACAGGCCTTCATGCTTACAGTTGCATCCACTTCCGTAGCATACTTGTCCATCGCTGCACTTCAGAAAAAGAAACAATGCAATCAAGTAGCTGAAGCTTTACTATTCACAAAATAGACTAGTTTCTGCAATATTTCTGAAGGCAATGCAAAGAAAGGATGAAGGTTTTGCTCATTTGATTTTGATACCTTTCTGTGAAAGCTCGCAGCCAATAAGCCACTCACTATACTCACTTCAAGTTCACAGGTGTCTCCAGTAAACCCATCACTGCAAATGCATGTCCCAGTGTTGGGCTCGCAGTTCTTTGTGTTGCTTACAACGCACTGGCAGAGATACGCACAATCTTGACCCCAGTGTTGGCTGTCACATTGTTGTTGACATTGATCTCCTCGGTACCCTGGCTGCAGAGCAACACCACGTTGCATTAACAAAAGTAAAGGGTAATAAATTGAACTATTTCTGGGATACTTAAAACTTTCCTGGGATCTAGACAAAAAAACGAATATTTTTCTGAAATTTTAATGCCATGCGTCATTTGTAGGGCCACTTAAAGTCATAAAAGTCATTTTTTCTGTGCTTTAGGAAGCTATGAAACGAATTTTAACACAAAAATCGCACCCCTACGAAGTCTATAACAAAAGTTATAAAGTCACAAAAAGTTATATTTTCCATGTTAGCTCATAAAGTCATATTTTGCATATTTTCAGCCTAATTCAATAAGGAAACCATTGAAACATTCTCAAAACATCAGGTGAAACTAATATATCACTAGATCTAAACTGCATCCTGCAAAATGAACCCACTGGGGCACCTTGCGAATGTTGGCAAAGACGAAGGTTGACCAAATTATTTGGATGAAATGCAATGCACTGCCTAAAAATGCATGTTCTTGCGTCCTCAAAGAATTAAACCAATGTCCATGCATGTTTCAAATTAGCTTCAAACCAAACTATATGTTTTTCCCATCTTTTGGGCCGTTGATTTTAGTGGGGCTTCAACAAACCATGAAGCTACCATCTCTTATGCCTATTTTCGCTGGTAATGCTTATTTGTACAGTAGTTGCATGTTCTAGCTCAGTCATATTTTTTTTTTGGTCATAGAAAGACATATTTTCCGAAAAATAAAGTCATATTGTCAAGTTTTTTAGGTCATAAAAAATGGCCCTAGTCATTTGTTATGATTCTTTAGCTTACACATAGGCGTAGCCAGGGGGGCCAAAGGGGCCATTCCCCCCCAAATTTTTAGAAAATATAGTCATTTTGTGCTTTGAGAGGCGTTTTTCTAACCAAAATAGTGTTATTCGCCTAAAATCAAGTATTTTGGCCCCCGCCAAATTTTTGGGCTGGCTACGCCACTGAGCTTGCATCCATAAATGGAATCTAGCTGTGAAAGAAAACATTGTGTTGACTGAAATGCTTATTTTGCTGGGAAGACAATAACAAGACCCAATGTGAGCCTTTGGCCTACACATAAAGACCCGGTTGTCTGGAAACTTGCCCAACAGCAGACCGCCGGCCCACGGTATGTCCGTGGACCGGCGTACGATATACTCGTACTTCAAATGCCAACCGTTGAGCTTCGGTTCGCATGTTTTCCTCTAAAAAATACGAACATTTCGCACAAGTCTCTAGTGTAGCAGACACCTTATGGTCTGTACATTCATTCCCATAAAACAGCCAAAGAGCTCAAGAAACAAAAGAACAAGTACACACTGCAACCAGCACAGCTCCAAGAAAAACGTGACTGCTATGACGAAGAATATCCGGCTGTTGCCTAGCAACGAAAAACAAACGGCTTGAAAGGACTAAT
>Ga0210059_1007262_pt1 | contig 17649 bp, 13 predicted proteins | sample Ectturendosymbi2_FD_188042 | JGI IMG/M metagenome (GOLD analysis project Ga0210059, IMG submission 188042) | Ecteinascidia turbinata endosymbiont from Florida, USA - Sample 2 (SPAdes) (version 2) | ecosystem: Host-associated > Tunicates > Ascidians > Unclassified | place: Key West, Florida... | reverse complement strand
AGAGCAAAAGACGTTTATTAACTATTGTGCACTATTCCCTTTACAAAAGAAGCAGTTTCGCCCTTGGGAGGTCTGCAGCCTAGATGACCTTTGGTCCTTCGCAGCCTCCCACTCCCTCAAGCATTTTATAAATCGATGTACTTGGAAGTCATCGCAGTACTACACTGTAATAAGCAGGATGACTTCATTCATACGTATATCTCAAAAGCTTGTGTTTCATCAAAGTAAATGTATTTGCGCCATCAAACGTATACTCTCTACTACCGCGATGCATGTATCCTCGTCTTCCTTCATGTATTTGCGTATTTCATGTTACTGCGATGCATGCTTAAATGCAAGCGACTTGCGTGTGGGAGTGACGACGTTACTCAATACAATACAATATTAGCCATAATATTTGCAGTAGTTAGTGAGGAAAAGCGTGCTTTGAAAATTAAGTGACGGAGTGTGATCGCACTTGAACGTAGGTTTTGCATTGAAAACACTTACCTTAAGCTGCGAGTTATGAAATGCTTCCGGATAGAAGACTGCAAATGTTAAGAATTTTTATAAGGAGTGAACTTCACACTCAAAAACACGCTTGGTTTTCAATGACAACGCTTTTAGTTATCCCCAGGTTTTCAGAGAGTTTAGCATTTGCTGTTGCTCCTTACGTGAGATTTCTCGTTTTCAACCTTGCGTCAAAGTTTTAGCTTGCAAGCATAGTTCAAAAGCAGTTTTGTCAGACTGAATGATTTTCTACAGAGTTTATATAATTATCCCGGCATTTGGCCACTGCACAATCTTTCTTGCCATTGTCAGTTTAATCTAGCTAGCGGGAACGCTTTAGAATTAAATCAAAGGAACAAGACACATTTCTGCAGTGCGGACATGCGCGGTTGACAATTGAGATTTTTCACGTAGTAGTGCACTTCCTATTTTGGCCCTTTTTTGTGATCCGGCGTACGTGTAGCAGACAATCCACGAATACTTGACTAATGTACTGATATTCATAGCTTCGTTCAGTTGCTGAGTTGTTTGTGTGCGTTATCAATCAACTGAAGTGCTGCAGTGACGTCTACAGTTGAACACCGCAACTATCCGATTGCTGTACACAGCCTCATATAACTTGACATTTGTCTTCTCTCATGTAGGATTATGTCGCTTCCTGTATCGGTCGTATATAAAATAAGGTTTTAGTGCTTCACAACCGAAACTTGCTCTATAGTACACGAAAAACCCTAAACTGTGCAAGTCTTGTTCAGGAGTTGATTTAACAAAATACAAGCTTCAGTGTCGAAAATGAAGATTGCAACCGGAACAAAACACAGCTGTGGTCGATGGTGCCTACTCGGCTCCTTGACAGACAACAAACATTGGAAAAATGTCAGTTTTTGTCATTTTAGTGGAATGCAGTTTATTTTTGCTGTCTTCAACGTACAGTCAAATAAAGAGCAGTCAAAAAACATAGCTCGCAAAACATGAATGATTCGTATCCTTGTGAACAACAGCGCAGAAAATTATAATTTGCACTGTCGTCAATCAGTAGTTAAGTGTAGTGGCGTAACTGACAGGGGGCAAGGGGGAGAGCCTCCCCTCCTGGCAAGCTAAATGTAAAAACTGGACCCCCGTTAGGTGACATTTTTATATTTAGTGTTCTTTAGGTTGTTATCTTTGTGCGTTTTCCGGGATGTTTTCGTTTCCTTAGCTATGGACATCCACGACATGCAGAGATTCACTATCATTTCCTAACGTTTTTTCTGAGTTTTGGTTAGTGGCCCCCTTTGGCTTAGTTTCCCCCTGGCTTAAACATCTAGTTACGCCACTGGTTGAGTGCATTGCTGTTCAATCATCTTCGTACAAGTAAAGTTATCATCTGTTAACCTGTAGCCTCAAGATTTTGCTTGTAGATATCGTGCGTACGATAAGGGATAGAAAGATAATGTTTTTGAACAGATACTCTTAGGTTCCTCATATTTTTATTTAATTGTCGTTGTTCAGTTTTCTTGTGCAAACTCGATAGCAAATTTTTAACATCACACCGCCTGTATCTGATTGGACTTAAACATGAGTGTTACGTTGCATCATCTTTTCGCCCACATTATGGATTTTCCCATTTCAGGTCATCTTATTACCTTTCAATAGCGTGGTATCATGAAGAATATTATTGACATGGTTCGCTAGTGGCAGCAGAACTTTGCCGTGCAAGTGTGGCAAGCATGCAAGGTAATGTGTCATTTTCATTCCATCTCATGGAAATAATATCTATCGACAGGAGTCCTTCCACAAAAATGAAGCAGACACTATGTTTACCGAGTACCATAGGCGCACACATTTCGCTTGCTGAGCAGGTATCTTCAGCTCTTATTTAAATAGAATCTTGAGTTTTGCCCTCTCTCACTAAAGTAGATAAAAAAACAAATTAGTATGTAACCAGTTAGGAAGTTGACATAAACAAAGTTTAATGCAGTAAGTCAATACATTGTTTTGGATTAATTACATAAACAACCAGTGGCCCTTGAAAGTTCGTTGAAAATCGTGCAATCGCGAGGTTCTTCTGGACGTTATAAAAGTGATTAATGTAGCGAGCAGACACTGGTGATTGTTATCTCACAGTCTGAACGAGTTTTCCGGTATCTGCGGCCCTTCAAAATCTACTTGAAAGCGCTTCAGCTCTCTTCACTTGTTTGGTGTTCGGCTTTGTAACGTGCGACGTTGCTGATCAAGTGTGAATTTAGGCGGTGACGGCAAAAGCTGAAAAGACGAAATTGGCTTTTTACATCTAGTGAATTTGCAGCGACATCACAGTGCTTGGTGGGCAAAACTTTGCGGAGTCGATAAGGTTGTTTGAAAACATTTACTGCAACTGGCGCTCAGGGCCGGCCTTTAGCGCACTGGACCGATTGCTTCCAATCGGGACCCGCGCTTCGCCTAAGAACTTTTGCAAACTCGCGCTTTTTATCGAAGCTGCTTGTTTAGTGCCGGCGCGGGACCCACAGTATTTTTAAGCGGGCAAGTACTTTTTTCGTTTTTGGTCTTTGCCAGCGAAAGCTAAAGTGGACTGCGCGATTTTCAACGCCCTTAGTCATCATAATTCGTTCTTTATTTGTAACAATGGCCATTGTTTTTGGGTAAAGTGTAGCCTAGTTTTTTCAATAGCAGTTACGTAGGGAGAGATTAAGTTTTGAAGCTGTTTTCTATTTCAATTACAAGTGTTTCATACCTGGTAGGTCGAGTCTTAATAGTTGCTGCAAGAGACCGTCCAATACATTGCTGTTGTTTTAACAGTCACTGGCTACTTGTCTTCTAAAGGTTAAATCTCATTCAAATTCCAAATGTGTGCTATTTAGTCAATCTTATTCAATATCCCTTGCGTAGAGATCTGGTGAGGCTGAGATTGGCAAAAACGTTTGAAGTAAAGCTAATTTTAATTGAGCCAACTGAATAACTATTAAAGCCAGGGGGATCCAGGGGTGAAACCTACGAAAGTAACTTTATTCACCATGATTTTATATAATTCGGAAAACAACATTCACGATATAAGGCCATTTTATCGTCCATTGTTTTGTCTCAGCAGTGTTGTGAAGTACACTTCATCTCTCTTACAGTAGCGAAGCCGTTATGAGATTTGACTACCAAATATTGCTGGTATCGCACCCCTAACCTTACTGGCTGGATCCGTCCCTGATTACAGGTATGCAAAAAATAACGATTCCTTAAAAAGTAGCACAAAATTTCTTGAACAAATATTACAATTAAGCCATTTGCAAAATAACAGAAGTGACAGTTAGCGAAGCAAGCCACATGATGTTCTTGTGGTACAAGTCGCATCATGAAATATTACCGAAATAAGGATTATAGCATCAATCTCACACAGGTTGGCGTCGTAGTTTCTGAGATATAGCCTAACAAATTGAAAGTTGTGAAAAGTCTGAAAAGGTACAAAGTTGGAATGACTATTGTGAAAGTTTTGAAGGCTACCATAGTACTTGGCTATTTTGAAAAATTTCTAAAGTGTAGGTTTATATTTATTGAGAAATGTGAAATTACTTCATATATTTCTTTCGTGTAAGAACATAAAATTTAACTTTGTGGGATATTCAAAACCTGCTCTAATGAGCGGTTTGCGCTTTTTAAACCGGTGCTCTGTTAATAAACCACTATCCTAATGTCAAGTACGTAATGATAGGCAGGCGTTATATTGGTGTTTTGTTCACTGGTTGTGATAGTCAAATGTGGACTATTTATTTAAGAATACGTTGTTTGTGTAACTAAGCTAACTACCGTAAGTCAAAGGCCAAGAGACATAGGCCGAAAATATCAAGTGGCAGTCTGAAAGGGGCTAAAGTTAAGGCAAAAAAGGTCTAAGCACAAAAGGAGAACGGTGCGTTGGGCAAGCATTTTAAGGAAACTACCTCAGAAAAGGCTCTATAGAAGAGCCACACCACAGTAAAGATGGCGGAGACGTAGGCACTAGGCAGTCAGCCTGTTGATATTATGCCAGGTAGTCAAAATGGAAGTTTGCGTACGGGACGTGAGATAAGTCATTTCGAAATTGTTGAGTCTGACAAAGAAGAAAGCTCGTCTGTTGGTACATCTGATGAGGCTTGCAAGCACGAAAATTCAAAAAAAATTTGGAACCATTGGATTAACAAACGATTCTACTGCATGTTCAGGTGTCGTGAGTCGGAATATTAGTGGCTATTTAGCCCAAAGAGGTCTGCTTACAATCACAACAGAAGTTTTCTCCAGAAACAAGAGTGACGGGACACGGTTTTCTAAGTTTCATCGCAAAAGAGTATTGCCAAACGGTGAAGCGGTAGGTCATCCCTGGTTAATACACTTGGCAGTTGGCATGGCAAATAAAATCTTTTGCTACTACTGCAAACTTTTTAGCTCTGGATGTGCACTCGCACTACACCCAATACCTCCTCTCTGGAGGTATTACACTCGTTACGTGTAGACAGACAGACAGACAATTCTTGTTTATTTTGTAGTAATTCTTAGATTTTATTATTGAGTGTTCCGGCGTTGTCCATTGCAGTCTCTACTGGAGAGGTGAAACTGTGGAATGTCCCAGACCTCCCTAGTTTGGCGTAGCCTTTTCGGGCCTCGTTCTTTCACATCACCAATTTCTATCATTATGACTTGATGCTTCCCTTCAAAATTTTCTGCACATGCCACTGAGTGGGGCCCTGCAAAAGCGTTCTTGCATAAAGGGAACGTCTTGGCGCATGATCAACTATCCGCTTTATGACCAGTGGAGCCGGAGCCCAAGCAATTTTGGATACCTGGAGCCGGAACCAAACATTTTTCGGAGCCGGAGCCTGGAATTTGGGTTCCGGTTCAAGCGAGTTATAAAAATAATAAAATGTTTTTTTCTGTTTTTTGGACCAAACAGTACTGGAGCCGAAGCTTGAAATTTGATTACCGACTCCACAGCCCTTTTTATGACGCAATAAAAGAAACGAACAGACTTTACAAGAGAGCAACCCATGCATCCTCCCGAAATACTTAGAGCAGCTCTGTCCAACCCAAATGACTTACTGAGCCAAAAATTATGTCACTCTCTTAACCAGGGCCGCACATTGAATGACATGTTAGTAAGGGCCGCACAGTGAATGGCTTACTTTGATCTTAGCAAACGAAATTTAGCTTACCTTAAGCCAATGTACTGAAAGCGTTCGAATCTTAAATGCAATGGTAACAGACGTGATAAAGTGGCACTGAAGACCACCTGCATCAAAAATGTCAAACTCAAGATTGTCAAAATAAGGACAGGTTGTCAGCACACGAGATACTTTAACTACAGCGAAAACCTAAACTGGGCCTCACAAACCCTTCGACTGGGCCACATGCGGGCCGCGGGTTGGACATAGCTGACTTAGAAGAAATTCGATAGCAATTAGAAGAAATTCATCGTTAACTCAAACGACATAATTATTAGCTGAGGTTTATAAGCCTTTCTACAATTCTCATGCGCAAGGAGTATCTGGCAGAAATAAACAACCTACCCACCTACCATGGCGCGGGGCCCATGGCAGCCGCATCGGTTGCATCGGCCTACGGCCGGCCCTGTTGGTGATTGTAGTGGAAGATCAGAAGGGTGTTGTAAAAATGTCGGCAAGCAGTGATGTGTTAAATGTAGTGTTTGGCACTTGCGTAGATTTTTTTCATCTCAAGTAGATTTTTGTTATCCGCCATCGTTAAACCCGACGGAAAAGTCAAGGGAGTTACGGTTTTGTGTCATCCGATGTTAACAATTCTACCCATTTCTTGCACACAATCAATGACACAAAAACACTGCATTTAAAACTTCATGCAAAGTATCATTCAATTTGAAGCACTGCGCACCTCAAATTGAATCTCTTTGCCTTGAAACTAAAATAATACAAGCATGCATGGTGATTTATGCAGAGTAAAGACAACAAACAGAAATTTATGAACATTGCCACCTCTGAAAATCCTGCTTCTTGATTATTACGCGATTTTTGTCTATTAACCGAAAGAGAAGGCATGCGTTTTGAAGGTATGAAATTGTAACTGTAACCTCAATAGCCTTGTACAGAAAGCGCTTCAGCAAACTTGCATCGTTCGACACTTCCACAGAATTTTGCTGAATTATTGCAGCTGTCTCATCAGCCAGCAGGAAACGTAAGATTCACAAATTTTGTTGAGAGTTGAAGAAAGATGCGGTTGAATTCATATCAAACAAATTGAAAGATTGCGGTTGAATTCATATCAAACAAATTGAAAGATTCATATCAAACAAATTGAAGATGAAAACTGTGAGGTCGAAACACACTGCAAGGTTCAGAGACTCTGTTGTCTCGACATGGAGTGGATCTAACCTGTTAAAGTTGTTACATGCTCTAAACAAGGCGTTCCATAACGTGGTTTCGTACTCTAGGCAGAAAAACCGCAGCATTTATTATGATCATGAAAGCAATGGTATTCTTTGTAAATAGACAAGTTTTTTACCTGTAGTCAGTGAGAAACAGTCGCATAGACTTACTGAAGGTGTTCTGATGGACGAGTTCTGATTTGCAAAACCAAGACTAGGAATGACACAATATTGGCGTAGTGTTTGAAATTTTCTGTGTGTAGAGGCAAGGTTGCGGAGTCAGAGGTAAAATGTCCGACTCCGACTTCTAGCTTCCAAATTTTTCCGACCTTTCCCAAATTTCCCACTCCTTATCTGGCTTTCAACAATGGAAAAGAAGCGAGCTAGAATTATTTTACAAATAAGCATTTTGTTATTTGTCGCTTAAGTTAACCTTTTGAATATAGCATTTATTTTAAAAACATTTACTAATCATAAACATTCCTTCTGTTTACTATGAGTAGCTACCAGTGCCGGATTTACCTATAGGCTATACAGGCTTAAGCCTAGGGCCTCAAGATCCAAGGGGGCCTCTCCAACAAACTGTGGTACGCATAGAGTCAATGGCCGGTATATGATCATTTAGATTAAACTTTGTCAAAAATTTGTGTCTTAATTATTACTCACGAAATTTAGTTTTATTCAACTTTGGTGGTGATAACGCCAGAGTCTTCCAACAAGTTTCCATGAATCTCAGTATGACCGTTGGTCAAGCCACATGCCGTCTATTGTGTCGATATATTCGAAGCACACTGGCTGCGTCCTGCGTTTGCTGAATCGTACCGATTGTTACGTTTGACTCTGTCAAAAGAACTTGTCGATGTTTATGTTTGAAATGCACTTGATCAGTGGCATCACTGACGGGTGGCAGGGGTGCGAACCGCAGTGCCCCCTGCCAAACGAAATGTAAAAACTGCATGGGCCCATACCTAGCTTGTATTTGGTATTTGCTATTCTTTTGATTTCAGTAGATTGTTGTTTTTTTTGCGTTTTTCGGTTTGTTTCCAGTGATTTTGGGTTTTTGTATAGCCGTTCAGTACCGAATTTGCTATTGTTTCTTCACTATTTTTTGAGTTTTAACCAGTGGGCTCCCTTCAGCCAAGTTTCTCCCTGGCTCAAAGCTTAATGCATCTGATCAAAGCTTAAAGTTGTGCTGCAGATAAGAGCTATGAAAAGAGCTACCAGCAGGATCCTACAATAAAAGCATAATTGTTTCTTAGGTGACAGCAATGCAGTAATTTTGTCAGCGTTTGTATCGCGTAAAGCTCGATTGGTATTGTTACATGGGATTCTTTTGCATATGAATTTTCTTCAGTAAAGTCATTCAGAAATCAGATTGCTATTAAGTACTTGCGCAAGTTGTACTGCTTCCATGCTAAGCAAATCAGAGATCCTGATGAGCTTGAATAGCAAGCAAAAGCTACTTTGCCAACTGGCAACCGCAGAACTCTTCCAACGCGAAGCCTTATTTCTTAGCTTGATGGTCACTAACTGCTCAGGCTGAAGGTCCTTTTCAAGATTCAAAGGAATTAAAAATGAATTGAAGGGTCGCAATGTTACAGGATAGGTTGTCCACACTAAGCATTCGATACATTAAAAGTGACAAACTTAGGCAAACAAATTGTAATGAATTCTTAGATAATTTTGTTATGAAGAAGGAATGACAAAACCTTTTCAACAGTCTACTGTGTTATGTTAAGCCTTACTTGAATCGCTGATTGTCGGTTTTAATTTCTTAAACCTATTTCAATAATAACAGCATAAGCGAAATTTAAGCCTGTCCTGTCGCCGTTAAACCAGTCGTCCAGTCGTGGTGGGCACTGGTGAGCTCAGCCCTTACAAACGTAAATACGAAAAACTATATATCAGTAAAGATTTTATCAAATTTTCAGAATGTCAATTCCCCTTGCACCAATTAAAATCCCCTATTCAAGACTTTCTGGCGACGGTTCTAGTTTTCAGACTTCACATCTATTCACGCGACAGTTTAGTTGCGTTCGATTCTTACCAGTCTGAAAAAGTAGGAAATATGCGAACGTGAACCTAACAGTTACAACCATTTGAGTGCGTTTTGCTTGACGTGTTTTGCTCGTGTGTGTGAGATTTTTACGGCTGTGGTAAGCGAATTGCAACGTGGCCCTCACGTTGTGCTTTAAAGAATTAAGCCGCCAGACATACTACATGGGTGCGGTGCAGTGTGTTTGTTTTTTTTAACACAGATAAGAAAAAAACAGATGTGATTCTTCTAAAAAATGTTGACTATGTGTTTTGTAAAATATTTCAATTGTGGCGATTTCGGTTGGTTTGCCTGTAGCAGTTAAAATCCTGTTCTCACCAGCTATGTAGGATTTCAACAAATCCGTGCAACTGAAAGCTTTTGCGTCAAAGACAGCAACAAGCGCAGTGATCGTGGGCACTCCAGTAATGATTTAGAATTTTTTAATGGCGGTACTTTCAGGGCGTCATTTTCGGATTTTCGCAAATTGATTAACGCTTTCCATTTTTTCCTCGAAACAATGGGAGAGGGGGCCTCACAAGTGGATTTGCCTAGGGCCTCAGATCTGTTAAATCCGGCCCTGGTAGCTACTATAACGTGAATGAATTAAACAATCACAACATTAACATATGAACTACATTCAAGAAATCATCGTAAGTCGTATATGGCGAGAGCCAGTAGGTAGATATAGAACTATCCTATATTTTATCAATTTTTAATTTTCTGATCATAAAATAAACACAAATATCCTTGGGATATATTTTAGCTTGTAATAACAATAGTAGCTACTGCTTGCTACTCGCATTGTATTACTGACTTTACTAAAGCAACAAATTCATTCGCATTACGAAACTACGGGGCAGTATGTTTGCAGCTATTGTTGGTTTTCCAATTACGCAGAATCGTGGTGCACTGCAAGAATCTCTGTTTCAATAGAAGTTTGAAAAAAAATTTACCATTTCAACAGTCACGAGTTAGGACTCCTAAATTAGGAGTACGATGTAGAAAATGATTCAATTGGTCTGACAGATTCGGATAAAAAAATCCAACTCCGACTCTCCGCAACCCTGGTTGTAGGTGTATTGAGGAGATCAATAGTTTCATGATAATTAGCCGGTTGCCGTTCGAACAGCGGGTTATTTCACAAAACTGCTTTTTCTGTAGTGCTCTGTCGTATGTGGATAAACGTAGAAGTGGCAAACATGGCTCTGAAGGTTTTCCTGCTGGCATGTTGTTCAATGGTTATGAAAGCCATTGTTTACCGAACAGTAGTCGCTGACCCCGTGAGCGGGAATGACCCAACCCTAAGCACCGCCTTGCCCACGGAGGCTGGAACAGACAGCGTTGGTGAAACGGGTGTCCCGGAATGGTGTGACGAGGAAAACACTGCAAAACAACGGCGCGCAGAAATTTCTGGAAGCAATGTCACTTTCGAATGCTTTGCGGAAGGAGCAGAACCATTGACAGTACGATGGTACAAGGATGGTGCGCGTATAAGGAAACCGCGGAGTCATCGAAAGGGCGAAGACACTCAGAAAACTGGCGGAGGTCAGCGAATAGGCCGTTATCTGCTTCGTTATCATCGACAGGCCCTGATTATTCCTTCTGCCATATTGTCAGACAGTGGAGTATACTCGTGCGTGGTCAGCAATCAGTTCGGTTCCGTCAACAACACGTTTGAACTGATTGTCGTGGACGCGGACGCCCTCAAACCTATTGTCCATTTCTACGTGGGAGAAGACGCAAACGCCGAAGTGGGTGACGCAGTGAGCTTTACGTGCATCGTCCACAGTCGTTGGCTTCCTGTGACTCTGCGGATCAAACGGCAATCAGCGAACCAATCACGGGTCACTCCAGACGCTGGCGCGATGCAGGAAACGCTGATGACAGCAGTGACGCTGAGCGAAACATCCGAAAGTGTGGAAACTCTGAAATTGGAAAATGTGACGTGTGATGACAGCGGTGAATACACGTGCTTGGCCGAAAACAGGTTCGGGAATTCTTCGGTTTCAAAATGGCTTCAGGTGAAGGCTCCGCCGATCCTACGAAGACCAAGTCCTACACGTGGAAGATCGAGAATTTATATTGTTTACGGCTTGATGGGGTTTATCTGTTTAGTGGGTTTGATTAGTCTTGTTCTGGTGGCAATTTATTTCGTAAAAAAGCGGCGCGTTAAAGAATCTCGAGGCCGGCGTTCAAGGTAGAAGCCTTTCTCTTTTTGTTGCGTTTGCGCCACTTTCTATGCTGGGCTTTTTTGTCTGGGCTATATTTGAAAGAAAAAGGTAGAACATTCGCAGCTCTCGTTGATTTCCAACAAAACCGTTGCGTCTGTCTAAAAATTGAGAAGTTCTTGGTATATTTGCTAGGTAAAACGTTGTTTTAGTGCAACATTAATGTTTCCAACTTTTCTTTGTTCTTTCAATAGATGATTGCTTCCAAATTCAACGATTTATTAAAAAACATGTTTGGCTACTGAACTGCAATTTATTATGTCAAAAATTTCCAGGAGTTTCGTTTGCCTTTCAACTTCCGATCCGCAAGTGTTTGGATTAGCATTAAGCATTGTTTGGTCAAAGACAAAACAAATTTTTCGCTGCGGGTCAATATTGTAAAGGTCTCAGTCACGAATTACAGTGAGAAGTAATCCAAATCTTGCCGGCGGAACAAGAAGGGTCTGGAGGGTCCGGAAACCCCATCATTTTCAAGGAGTGAGAGATACAAAAGACCCCACACTATTTTACTGCATTTTTACTTTTTCGTTATAGAATGTGTCATCTTATAATTTCTGCTGCGTGCCTGACCTTGTCCATAAGGTAAGCCTATCAACCATCTGTGTGCAGTAAAGAAGCTCGGAATGGTCGTGTGAGCGCAGTAAGACTTAAGATTGTTGCATAGTTCCGAATGCATATTACTTGCACAAGAGGTTAGCGCCCAGAGTATAAGAATCTTATCTCTTACGAACGGATATGATGACAACGATTTTGGAGTCTTTTTTCCATTTGAAGAACAGGATATACTAAAATTGGTACTAATCTTGTTTGGAAAAGTTGAGTTTTTTTATCGCAGGCTTGCGTTAAAGAAAACCGTGTATCTTTTGGAGCTAGTGGTACCGAAAAAATATGAAAAAATCTACAATATGGTGCATTTCACGGCACTTCCACACCACTCGTCTCTTTGGAAGTTATGCAAAAGTGTCTTTCCAAGGTTGAATGATCGCCAGTGACGTCGCACAATCAATCAACTGTGACGTAGGCTGTAAGCCTTCAACGGACCCCCAACCGCAAGTTTTGTTCCGCCACCCTTATCCAAATTGTACTAACTTGGTTTTGCTTTGAGCAATGTTACGACTTTTGATGCAAGTTCTGCCGCGGTCTTCGTGGCACTGTAAGCGATTATGTACTTTTGCTCAAAACCGTCGCTGGCGAAACATTACTTTTCAAAACAAATGGCTGTTCCTGTTGTTGCCTTGTTTTGTTTCTTGAATGCTTTGTCCTTTGAACATTTTTGGGTGATTCCGAACTTTATACTGTAGCATATCTGGCAGTTCAGTTACCTTCGCTTCCGCAATGCTTCATTCATTTTATGTCGTTGCACTTCTGTTCATAAAATTTTTGTGATATTTGTGTGTATTTCGACTCAAATATCAGCCCTAAGTTTTGCTGTTCTACGGCAAGTCGAGCAGTCCGTTGGATTTAATTGACTTTATCACTTCCATTTTTACCATTGTATCCTCTAAAGCAATTATTCCAACCCTGTGATTACCCGCGCTAACAATTGAGTTAATTGGAGCAAACATTAAACGGTTTCATGCAAGTTGTAGGGTCAAAGCGCTAGAGCACCGAAAAAAACTGTTGAACACATTGTTTCGTTGAGCATCCACCAAGTGTTACGTAGTGTTTGCAGTTGAGGGGCGAATCGTAATTGAATTGAGTCGTGATGGGGTTGCAAATTGGGATTAGGTTGGAGTCTCATGTATGATCAACACGCGGTGGTACTGCGGTACGACTTTAGGCATCATTAGCTCTGCTTAACCTAAGCTTATCGTAAATTTGAAACAATTCTTCTTTTACTGATTTCAGAGTTATCAAGTGCTACAATTCGCACATTTATCCCCTATCTTATTCTAAGAAAAGTCATCATCCTGATGCAACCTATGAAGCCCACAGAACTGCACAATAAATTGTGCTACACACCTTATTACAAATGCGCTTGATGACCGTTTCTAATAATTGTGGTCTAGTACAGTACAGGGCTTAAACTATGGCTCGCAACCACACTTGGGGCGAAATGTAATTTTGGGTCGCGAAAAACATTGGCTTGACAAATCTGATAGAAAATGTTTTGTAAACGTTACAAGTAAGTTAAAACGTAGGCTTACAATAAAACTATTACTGCATTTTTAGAGCTAATGCCGGGCTTCATACTGTCAGTTGTTTGCTGGGATATCTGCCTGAACTGTCAAATGATGATGATCAACCAAGGACAAGTTATGCGTTGTTGCGTCATGATTGTTTTAACGCACAGACCAGTATTGACCTTATTGCATTCATTCGAAACGAAGGCATGCTTGTGTCTAGAACTCTAGGTCTGGTCTTCCAAAAGGGTTAGCCTAACTACTTTGAGAACACACTGAGTAGTTTTAGACTAAAGTTAAAAGCTTCATACACACTTAAAAGCACTAGTGTTTCTGTATGCTTTCGAGAAGTCAGTCGACTGCCATCTGCTTTCGTCTTTTTGCGATGATTCAAACTTGCACATATCTCTATTCAAGTATGTACTTTCCACGATGGGTGTAAGCAAGGAATCGATCAGCAATTTTTTAATAGGAAATCGATTTCACGTAAAATTACGCATCCTCAGTCCTGAAAATTGCAAGCAAAGCTTACGGGTGAAAAGTTGAAAGGCTGAAGTAACAGCAGATAAAAAACAAACTCAAGACTACAATCAAAATTTCGTAACACAATCTCAAAATCATAACATCTTAACAAACTGACTGACGTCAAGAATACTAGTTGCGACAAAAAAAACTGACTCATGAAATAAGTGTTTACTCAAAAAATACGTTTACTCAAATAAATAAAAGACTGAAACATCTAACTACTTGATGCTAATGGCTGAAAAATTTCTCCAACTAAAAACTAACTCTTGTTTTTTTTGTCGCCACTAGTATTCTTGCGTTGCTCGTTCACAGAGCTTCGGAAAACTTCTATTCTATAAGGCCCGACACAAAATCCACCAGAGGGCGATGTTATCGACAACTGACCAGAGGTGGCGGGAGTCACTTTTTAAACTCCGACTCCTCTCCTGTTCCAAAATTTTTGAATCCGGGTACGGTTTCGGGCCCGGAAATTTTTCAAATTTGAGAATCCGACTACTGTCGGACTCCAGCTTCCATCCATGCAACTGGCAATTTATCCATATTTTCACTTAAGAAATGACCACCAGACTCCTGCTACTGCCGAAATTGAAAAGTGAAACGGATCCGGATCCAGTTTTTCAAAAAATTTTGACTCCAGTGTCAAGCGAAATTTCTGACTTGCGAAATTTCTGACTTCATGCCATGTGCTCATGCACATAGCAATAATCTATATACCAAATACGCTAAGAAAATTGATGATTAGGGCTTAGGGAATCGTGCTTAGGTAAGTGTGTCGGGTTAGGGTGAGAAAAATAAAAATAATTGAGGTCTAGGACTAAGCCCAAAAATTTTCAATGGTTATTCCCGTACTATAGCTTGTTGTGGGTGCCTGACATCTAACCAAAAAGTTTTAATTCACACAACACATATCAAGAAAGTAATTACCAAACTCTATTACTTTATTCTGAGAAACACAATAACCGAGAAGCAACAACAGGTCAGAAATTTCGCAGAGGTCAGGAATTTCGCTTGACACCGGGTCAGGATCCGTGTCCGAAAGAAAAACGCAGAATCCTGCCGGAGTCGACTCTGGCACTCCGTATCCATAGCCATTGGCCACCTCTGCAACTGACGCCACAGAAAATGTTCTTCAATATCCACGTAAGTGTTTCAAAAAGGTTAGCGGACTGTAGAGGTACCCACGAAAACACGAATGTGTTTGGGCGGTTAACTGGCACATGAAAGTCTACCGTTAACGGTCATTTTATCATTCCATGCCATCTCTAATACACTGCATTACTGCACATTGCAATATAAGATTGAAGATACTGACTACTGGCATCTTAAAAGATTTCAATATACTAACCAAAACAGGGCCTTTCACACTTATAAATTGGCATAAATTTGAGCAGCGATTAACTATCTCTAGCTACTACTCCCAATCACAATCATCCGGTAGTACAGTAGTTTCTAAGTCACCAAACAGAAACCTCCACAAGTATGAATGACTAGAGCTGTCGAAAACAACTGCTTGAAATACCCGATTTTCGCACCTCGCATGTTGACGACCGTGCGAAAACAACTGCTTAAAATACCCGATTTTCGCAGCTCGCATGTTGACGACCGTGCTGTCACGAAGCGACTCGATCTTTCTTGTGACTCAACTCTGACTTGATCCGACCAAGTCGCGACTTGACTCTGACTGGCCACGAAATAATTTCAGATGAGTCTGATTCTACTCTGACTCGCAGGTCTTGTCACTCGACTCGTGACATGACAAATATGATTTGGGCACATCGCTGCTTCTAACATATGAAAATTTGTCAATGTAGGTCATTTGGCAAACTGTTACGTGTTCATAGTCTATGTTGTTCATCAATGCTTTTCGCAGTGGTGAAATTGACGGAGGACAGGGGGCAAGCCGCCTCCCTGGCAAGCTAAATGTACTAAACGGCCCCCTTTAGCTGACAATTTGATATTTCGTATTCTTTTGGATTTCAGTGGGTTGTTGTTTTTTAGCGTTTTTCAGGGTATTTTCAGTTTTTGTCTGGTATAGACATCCACAACCCCCGGGTTCACTATCATTTCCTAACTTTTATCTGAGTGTTGGCCAGTGGTCCCGATGCGCCAGAGGTGGCCACGGATCTGCAGGGCCGGAGTCGACTCCGGCAGAATTCAGCGTTATATTTCGGACCCGGTGTGAAGCGAAATTTCTGACCTCTGCGAAATTTCTTGACTTATTATTGTTTGTCAGTTATTTTGCTTCTTAGAGTAAAGGACTAAAGTTTGGCGTTTGTTTTTATGATGTGTGTTTGTGTAAATTAAAACTTTTTGGTTAGATTTCAGATACCCACAACCAGAGATGATCACTATCCGGTTTGCTGGTTGGATATCCGGCAGGATTGTGAGGATGCAACCGGATGCGGATATCCAAAAACTGCTTTCAAACGGGAACCGGATCCGGATATCCGAAATGCTTTTATTGATGTTTCGAGGAATCAGACTTTTGGAAAAAGGCGCACATTGCCAATCATTCATTCATTATCAGTGATGGAGTCTCGAGACTTGGTCTCGGTCTCGAGACGAGTCTCGAGACCCATTTCTGCGAGTCTCGGTCTCGGTCTCGAACGTTTCAGGTCTCATCTCGGTCTCGAAGGTTTCAGGTATCGAGACTTTGAATATTGCAAATCAATGGTTCATTAAAATTTCTAGAATTCAACGATTTTATACTTGTTGCATTTGCAGGTAAAAAACAACCAAAACACGTCGGAAAAATGCTAGAAATTTGAAAAAAATCAAGTCAGAAGTGATAACGACAATTTAGAAGTGATAACGAAAATTTCATTCGTGTTTGGACGTCGAGCTGACGCGCTCTCGAAAGGCGATTGAAACCTTGTCACAAGCAATTAATGCACCTACCTTGAAAGACTTGCATGCTATGTTGCTGTCTGTAATACAGAGACTTGATTCTATTGAAAATGACTTATTGAAACGTGAGAGCAGTTGAAGAAAGTGTTGTAAACGCTCACAACAGAGTATCTGAACTAGAACATCAAATAACTTCATTGCAATGTCAGTTTAAAGAAATGCAGACCACCAGAAAGGATGAGAATATTATTTGAGAGTATCGCTCAAAAGAGTACAACGTTCTTTTTCATGGATTGCCACAGAAAGGCCGCATCGAAAACCATGACCAGACTGAAGCAGTAGTTAGAAAGTTTTTGTTTGAAGAACTACGTGTTTCTCCTACGCAAGTGGATGCAATAAAATTCAGTAATGCTCATCGACTGCCACGTAGAATCTCTGCTGTCAACTCGGAAAATGCTATTAACTCTGAAAATGTAGAACGTTCCTCTGATATAAAAAAAATACAGCCCTGTTGTGGTTAAACTGGCAAGCATGAAAGACAAACACTTATTACTAAAACTAGCACCGGGTGCCAGGAAAATGAAAGTTAACATCACAAGGCACTTACCGATGGCAATGCAGGCTCAAAGGAAAACACTTTTAAAGACAGATTCAAGGCTATACAAAATACAACCAAGGAAAAAAAAATTCAGTGGAAAGTGGTTGGCAGTGAATATTGCCTATACGCCAACAATGAACGGTTGGTTGCTTAATGTAATTAATACAACTTGTTGTATCAACGAATTCCTTTGTTTTCGCTGGCTATTCAGTAAGTTGTAATTTCGTTTATTTTTTGAAGCTAAATATCAGAGTAATAGTAGTATCCAAGATGATATAATGGAACTTTGGAGTGTTGATCAATTTCGATTATTAATCTTTTGTTGTGATGATCATGCATAATTTAAAAATCTGTCATATAAACGCTCGTAGTATTTATGCGTCAAGGTGTCATAACAAACTTGATGAGTTAGCTGTCGTAGCATCTGTTCATAGTTTTGATATATTGTGTGTCACAGAAAGTTGGCT
>Ga0210059_1007261_pt1 | contig 17650 bp, 14 predicted proteins | sample Ectturendosymbi2_FD_188042 | JGI IMG/M metagenome (GOLD analysis project Ga0210059, IMG submission 188042) | Ecteinascidia turbinata endosymbiont from Florida, USA - Sample 2 (SPAdes) (version 2) | ecosystem: Host-associated > Tunicates > Ascidians > Unclassified | place: Key West, Florida... | reverse complement strand
TTTTCAGGTATCTTGTAGTTGTCAAGTCAATCCAAATCAGGCGCGATCGACCAACTAACACTCGGCGATCGACCGGTCGATCGCGATCGACGTGTTGGCCACCCCTGTTCTGTGGGGTCGTCCATACACGACGTCACACCCTAACGGGGGAGAGGGGGTCACCAGATTTGTGACAAATTGTGACAAGGGGGAGGGGGGAGTCGGTAGTTTTGTGATGTCACACGAGTCGTTTTGATATGCATGCTACACGCAGTCATACCAGAAAGCAAAGGTGTGGAGGCCAATATGTTTCTATTTCATTTAAACAGTTTTCTGTTGCAACCAATAAGGAAAATTTTGTCGATGTTGCTAATGGTTTAATTGTTTTTGTAGTATATTTCCGATAGTCGGTCAATCATTGTTGGATTTACAGCTAATGACTAACTATATTGTTGTACTGTCAATGTAGCCAAAGTTCATTCGATAAAATTTATTGACTCCCAACTCCATCTACGGGACCAAAAACTTTTAGATTTCGACGCCCGATTCTGCGCAGGATTTTTTAGCTGTTTGGCAAGCATTCCACAGTTTTATTCTCAATTTCTGGCAAATTAATATAGGCTAGCTCTGGAATACCTCAAGGTAAAAGCGGGCTTCATCTTTCCTTCCATCTCTATCTGGAGGTGCATTATTAATTAAGCTTTCCACTCATCCTGAAAACTTCAGAATCATTTCCTATAATTTACATTTTCATTGTTGAGGTCAAAATTGTTGCAACATATGTAATTGCCACCACCACCTTTAGTATGAGGGGGCTTTTGCGCTGAACCCAATTACAGTAAACAATTTGAAACTCGTGACTCATAAAAACATAACAATGATTCAAAATGGTTCCCATTCAAAACGGACCCGTTCATAACAGACCACTCATAACAGACCATTCAAAACAGATCACGTTCATAACAGGCCCATTCATAACAGACCTGTTCAAAACAGACCACTTTCATAACAGACTATGTTCATAATAGACCCGTTCATAACAGACTCGTTCGTAACAGACCACGTTGATAACGGACCCCTTCTTAATGTCTATTGCAGTGTGGACGCTAAAAGTCCAAAACATTTTGCCTAACATCCTTTGCCCCGTCCGGCCCTAGGTACGAACAGAGTCTGTTATGAACGGGTCTGTTATGAATGGGTCTGTTATGAACGTGGTCCGTTTTGAGTGGTCTGTAATGAATGGTCTGTTTTGAACGGACACCCTTCAAAATATATAGCTTTACAATTGTGCATCATTACTACAACAAATGTTTTGGGAAAAACATGCATGTTTATGTTTTCATAATTTGTCATTGCCCTCAAACTTTTTTAAGTCCCCATGACCTACCCCCCCTCCGGGGTCACGGAGACAGGTTGTGCGCTGCTTGCAGATGACTATTCGACTTCATCAAAATGCAGAAGTAACATGTGTCTGAAATTCTTAGTGGCTGCTCGTCGTCAGCGGGAAATGATGGTAATCGTCGCAAATGGGGTGAATGTGAAAAGTGCAGAGTGGCAAGATGAAGATAATCTGGATATAAGTAAAATGATAATTCCAGAAAAAAGTTGCACTGGTAGTAGAATGCCAGTTTACACCATAACTGAACATTTTTCCTCTCCATGGGAAAATGCATGAAGCTAAGTAAACATTTAGGTGGGGGGAAGCTTGGCTTAAGACGTCACTACTTTCGTTTTCAACAGATACGGATAGCTGGAACCAGTGGTGGTATCCAACCGGCACAAAGCGATTCTTGAAATTACGAGAAGTCAGCTAATCGATTGTTGAATTGTATGTGTTATATCTTGCTTGACTTCAATTCAAAAATTATTTCATGTGACCCTACAATTTCAGTGATTCGTTTGTTTTCTGTAGTAGGATGTTTTGTTTTATTTTGCAGACCAGTGAGTGTTTTTCGTTGAGTGTCGTTGACTTATAACCATTCGGTAGTTGCAAGAGTTTGTTAAAACGCCGTAACCTCCGTGAAAAACATAAGCAGTTGTGGACCTCAAAAGTCCACTGTGACTGTTTCATTTTTGTGGTCTACGGTTCGGTGTTTACTACGCACAGATCACAAAAAAAGTGAAGCCTCCCGTAAGTCACGCGCCGATCTCGAAGGAAACAGTTTTTAGAAAAATTCATTTCATCTTAGCCTATGCATAAACCATCATTAAACGTTTCTCAAAAGGGGTTATTTACCGTTATGTGTTGCATTTGCACGCCATACTTGTTTTCTGTGCGCTATTGTGAAATCGTTCTTGCAGATAGACTATACTGAAAAAAGTTCCTATGATTTGTTTTTGCTTCAATATTGCAAAGCGACCACTACGGTAAATCCATGCATAGGACTATAACCGCAATCAGTAATTGCCAGCATTCGCACAACGTAATTCATTCGTTTCGGTCTTCAACAAAGTAGAAAACACTTTGCTGTTTAATTTTTGCTCAGCAATGTGTGCAGTATTTTCGACGTTTTACGAATAGAATGTTGGTCTTGCCGCAACGTGCACAAATCAAATCTATAAAACAGATGAAAATTTTGTCTAGGTAGACACAAAATAGACGGAAATTTGTAATTACAAATGTAAGGGGGTTTGCAAATTGTGACGTTATATTTGAAGGGAGGGTTAAATACTTGTGACGAAATGTGACAAGGGGGTAGATTTTTGACCAAAATAGTGTGACGTCATTTATGGACGGCCCCTATAGGTAAACGTCATTCGTTTCAAAATTCGGTTTTGTACCATTTGTAGTGTACTGGTTGGACAGCAGTTTTGCATCCTCCTCCCAATCAATTATACAGCACTGTAAATGCGAACTAATCTACAGCTTATTGCACTTTCAATGATTCAATTTTAGATAGCCTAGCTTCCTAAGATCGTTGAACGCGGTACAAACGAATACTACACTCCCACACCACCGGAGAGCATACAGTCCACAGCACGAGCACACAACACACACACAGCATACATTAGGCCAGTGGTTCTCAAACTTTGCGCTTAAGAAGCCAAATCAAGTCTTACGACTTCGTTAGAGAGCCGTACTAAGGATATTTTAACACACGTCAATTGACATGTTTTGCTTGATTGCAGAACGAAGTCTGTTACACAAAACAGTAGAGGTGTTATTGCAAGATTGCTGAAGGCCGCACAAAGGGTGCTTGTGAGCCGCATGCCGCTCGCAAAGTAATGGTTGAGAAGCATTGCGTTAGGCCTATGCGTTGTTCGCTCACATTACGCCCCGCAAAGCTCAGAAAAACTCTTAAGGTCTCACACAAGTTCCAACAGTGGACGACGCTACTGACAATTTACGTTTATGAAAAAAATTTCCTCATCATCCTCGTGAGCGTTTCAAAAGCGTTAGCGGATCGTAGCGGTATCCAGGAAAGAATAAAAGTGTTTGGGCGGTTAACCGCCCATGAAAACCTACCATTAATAACCGTTTTAGCGACCCACGGGCCAGAGATGATTACGGAGCCGGAGCACCGTAGTGGACTCCTGCCGGAGTTTAGATTTTGGCCTGGAGCAGGTGCTTGAGCCGAAGTCAATATTTTACGTTCGAGCAGGAGCCGGAGTCAACATTACGGTCTGTGCAGGAGCCAATGAAAATTTTTAAGGGACCTTTTAAAATTACTGTGATGATGCTTGTTGTCAAACAGAATGGAATTGATTGAGACGTGTTTTCTGACCAGCGTCGTCATATATCACAAAATTGTGACACTGGGTGGGGTTACTGAGCATTTCACCACTAAGGATGGTTTCAGAAGCTAGGGTCTAAGTTAGTGCCTACTTCCTATGCAAAATAGAGTGTGTAAGTTTGGAATGCAATGACCTACATAGCTTGCCATAACGTCTAATGCTGGCAAGTTTTTAGTGGCTTTTTGTACACGTTGCGTAAAGTATAGGCTGAGCCATAACTCTAAAACATCAACATGTTTTGCATTGTGCTTGTCAAGTGACCCCTTCAACCATTTGTGTTCTATCGAAGGCAAAATAGCCACGGCATATATTTTGCTTCATGAGGCAACATAGACACTATCTTTTTGATATGAGTTACTTGGAAGTTTTCGGAATGTTAATAGGAGTCGGAGTTGATGTTTCGAAATTTTACGGAGTCGGAGCAGGAGTCTTAAAGCCAGAAGCAGGAGCGGAGTCGGAATCTGAAAAAATGCGACTCTGTTCATCTCTGCCATGGGTGGCCCATGCCATCTCTGCTGTGAACGCTTGCAGCGCCGGTATCGCTATAACAAGGTGTAGGGAAGGGTTTTGGCTTGTTAATCAAACACAGCTAACCCGGAACTGTGAGCTGGAGTTAATGGTATTTGTTTTTACGGATGGAGCTGTGATTTTTGCTGATTTAAACCTCGCGTACTAAAGTCGCCGTGTAAGTTTCGTTTCACTTCCCACCCTTACGAGTAGGCCATTTCAGTTGTGAGATACTAACTATAGGCTCATGTACTGCAACTGCCACACGGGGCAATATATTTATTATTCCCTAGGCGGCCCACAAATTAAGGGTTCCGCTTTCCACATTGATGAAAGATCCAAAGGAAAGCTGTGCAATATACATCAACAGATTGAATACATTCAAGGAAACCTCAATCGTCAACACTGCAATTGGGTCGTTGTTATTAACACAAACCTGGCGCCGATGTAATCAAAGAAAGCCGGATCCCATTTTGAGTTCACTGGGAACGGCGCTTTGGAAAGACTTCCAAATTGATCTAGATTCAGACCAGCTCTCTTCATTCAAGCCACGTACTGAGTTCTCAAAACATAAGGTGTTTTCTCCCCGGTTCTTGAAACTATCCAAAGAGCTAGCCTGTAATAAGAGAACAATTTTGTCATCCATTAACGTTGCAGTTAGTTTTGCAAATACGTCATGGCATGGGTAATGGAGAATACGGTTCAAATGTTTGTTAATGACTATGTTCTACATCTCTCAATCTCACACAACTGGAACCTAGGTGAAAAAACTAAAAACGTTTATTTAGAGTAGACTATAGTTTAGGAGTTGTCGCTGCAGATATTGCTTCTAAAACCCACTAACAAATCTTGTGTTACTTTGCACAGTGTACCTGACTCAAATTGCGCTAACAAAAGGAAAATTTAGATAGGATTACAAAGCCACTTCTTTGATTAATGATGTTTGGCATTTACGCGTTTTTGCTTGGATGTGGTTGGGCAGTTTACATTTTTTATTTTGGTTGGATCTAAACGTTTTATAGTCTGTCGTGACGTAATTGTGTTGCTTCACTTTACAAAACTCAGACAAAATATTTTTTCGTTTTATCCAAACGTATGTTTTTTCAGGAATATGACAGGGCCACCCCGAAAATTTGCTGAGACCCGGTATCCTCAAAAATTTTCAGATGATGATAAGCAAGCTCTGTAAATGCATCCAATGCGGGAATTCGCTGAAAAGACAAGCCGAGTCCAGGCGCGCGGCAAGGGTATTCGCAGTGGGGGCAAACAGGTATTAAATTGGGACTAAAGACCAAAAATGTTTAGAAAACCTGAAGTCAGCAGCTTAATTCCTGTTAATCGATTTAATTCGTGCAATCATAGTTTATTTGCCGGTATGACAGTCGCACTACACAAGAACCAAGGGCCAGGTTCACTGTTCTGATGTCATGCAGTGATGAGCTTGCAGTTCACTTATGTCGGCTCCTTTGCCTGCAGAGGCAGGTTGCGAAGCTTGCGAGGGGATTGTTCTACTGTTGGTCTTTATTGCGTGACAATAACATGGCAACAAATCTTCAAAGGTTTGCTTCAAGTAGCGGCAGTAGGGTTTCGCAGCATGTACAGTACAACTGTTCAACCCAGGGGCGTAACGAGGGACTCCGGCAAGATTCTGCATTTTTTCGGACCTGGATCTGGAGCCGGTGTCAAAATATTTTGAAAAACCGAACCCAGATCCGGAGTCATTTTTTATTTCCGGCAGTAACAGGAGTCTGCATGGTCTTTATAAATGTCATTGCCTAAATTCAAATATTGCTGAATTTCGGTTGCATCGACGGTTACCAGAGTTTGAACAGGAGTCGGACTCTCAAATTTTACAATATTTCGGACTGGGATCGGGATTCAAAAATTTTGGAACAGGCGCGGTGTCGGAAAATGTGACTCCAGCTACCTATGCAATGTGTTATAGGCTACAGTGTAATTTCCATCTGGCAATAATTTCTAACACATAATGACAAAGGAGAGCGTGTTACGACGTTTGCAGCTCAAAACATTACCCTACATTTTCTATTTAAAGCAGTGGTTTTCAACATGTTGTCGCGACCCTTTCAGGGGTAGTGAACTACTTTTGGAGGGGCCGCGAGTAGATATTTTATGTACACAGGTGTATTACAATTTGCTTTAATCGAGTTTACACGGGGTTCATAGTGTTATACTGCGTTGCCATATTGGGTCGCACAGAAAATGTTGAAAACCAACTGATTTGAAGGTTCAACTTGTAAAACGCACTCATTTTCAATAACACCAGACCATGGCCCGTCAAAAATTGTTCCGTGGCCCACAGGTTGAGAAACCCTGCTGTAAGCCATGTAGTTTTGTCAAGGGTAACGGAACCGGGGAGCCGCATGGACTTAGCCCCCCACTTTTTTCTGGGGAGGCCTGGCTCACCACTTTTAAATTTCGAATTTTGCAACACCTTGGGAGTAGGTGTACTGTATACTCGTACTTCTAAATTCCGCATAAGCCGCTACTTTGCGCCACTTAGCAACTCCATAACTCCGCCAGCCGGTTGTGCTAGAGAGTTATTCAAACCCTCAAAAGAAGCGGAGAGTTTTCTGATTTGCATTAAGAAATGGAAAATTTTGGATTTCGGGTTTCTTGTGGGTAACGTCATAAGTGGGGTAGGTTTTAGGCCATTTTGGCCCAGGTTCAGAAACGTTGCCAGAAAGTCTTCTTTTTGGGGGCTTTTCATTTGTGCAGGGAGATTGATATTCTAAAATTTGACAAATGCTCTACTGATTTACAGTGTTTGATTTTTCAATTTGATGGGCGGGGCTTGGAGTTTTGTTTGGGGGATAAGCCCACCAAAGCCCCCCGTGGTGGCGGGCTGCCGCAAAGGAAATTTTTTGACTCAAGCTTTTATTGGAAACTAGGCTAAAATCCTAGTCTTTTGAGCTTTTGACTTTCTAGCCTTTCTCGTTCCAACGTTATGGAAAATAACCAAAATTGGGCAAAATATTTTTGGGTAATTTTTACCCAATATAATTCGATCAAAAGTTTGGAAAACCAGAATTGACGCAAATGCAACATGAAGAAAATGGCTGTGAGAAAGTATTATGGCCATTTTTAGAAACCAACAAGGGAAGTCGACTACACAAAAATTCAGGAATTTATTAACAGAACCCAACAGGTAAAATTATAGCTGTTAATATATTCTTTTATGAAGAAAAACAGAAAGTAGGTTTATTCATGTACCTCCTTGAAGGACTTCGCGTGTCACTACTGGTGCGCGTCCACAGTTTGGGAACCACTGCTCTAGCGGGTGGAGCCTAGGGTCACGTAAAACCTACCTACCCCACTTAGACGTCACACACAAATTGATTGATTGGTTTTATTTGTGAGCAGACACGAAGTCCATAGTACAAACACACACTCTCTGAATCACAGGGTTACAGACACTTTTGCAACTTGCGTTGAAGGCAGAACCACAGGGTTCAGAAACATTTTTAACACAAGACATGAGCGCAATTTTGTTGTAAAATGTGAAGGGGACAGCTTGGTGTGAGACCAATATATTACGAAACCTAAAGAGCAAAATGTGGGGGAACATCGCATATTATATCCCCACTGTCTGAAAAAGTGAGGAGACTCCTCCCCCGTGTCCCCCACATAATTGCGCCCATGACACTAGACACATTCTTAACAAAAAATTCGAAACTCAAAACTTTCAAATTGTTTAAGAAATCCAAACTAGAAGACTTGCCTCATCTTTTGAGGAATTAAACGGCTATCTTAGCACAGTCGGCTGACGAGTTATGGAGTTGCTAAGTGACGTTAGAAACGTGGTTCACGTGAACTGTCCCGGCTTTAAGCAACACAATTAGTATTGGGTCTATTGTTAAAATAAATCGTTTAATAAAAAAAATGCATGTTTTTTTTTAAGTGCACTTGTGCCCCCATTTTGAAAAGGTTTCCTCTACCACTGAGTTTTATGCTATGTGAAAAGAAGCATGAGTGAGTCTGTAACAATGCTACCGTAAGTTTGAAAATCCATTGTTAGTATGAGACTGTGAGTGTGAACAACGTGGCTGAGTGAATAGCTTAATCAAACTGCGTTTATGCCGGCTTCATTTCACACAGTATAAAGCTATGTGGCTTGTTAGAATACGTCTATATACATTTTAATCGTTAAGGTTTAGTTCGGACTTCTGAGTGAGTAGTGCAAAACTATATTTGCTGTAGCGAGTTTTCGTAACTCATCTGTTCTATTTTTTAAGCCTACGTGGTGTTTTAATTTTGGTAGGTTATCAAATAATTAGTTCTGCGAGAGTGTCTAACGTCTTTGTTTTTCACCGCTAAAAGGTATTGCTATCCATAGTTCTTGACGAAGAGTGAAAACGTGGCTTCGATCGGCAATGTCAGAAGAACGCTTGTCCGGTTTATGTATGCTAAGCGTCCACTGTAAAAAAATCAGCAAATACAAACAAGCTCTACTGAAAAGGTCATTGATTGCCTTATGGACAGGATCCCAGACGTTTGCAGCTCTTGTTTCTAAGTGACGCTGACATGTCTTGCTAGGCAAAATAAAGTCATAATCTGTGGTTTCGTTAAGACCATGCTTCTTTGAAAAGAAGTACCCTGTCTGGAAAATCTGCAGTTAGCCTATTATGCAAACAGTTTTTTAAGGTGTTTTAGGGACCCGATTTGGGTAACTAAAATTAAAAATCGGGTCCCTAGAATCAGCGAAAATTATCATCGGGTCCCTAGAATCAGAGAAAATCGGGTCCTTAGAATCAGAGAAATCGGCTCCCTACAGGTCCATACCGGGTACCTAACATTTTTCTTTTAAAAACCCTGATGTAAATTCCACAAATATACCCAGGCTTGCAGACAGGTGTTAAGGTTTGGGGGCAAAATAAATTTTTAGGGGTCGCGAGTTTTGTTTTTATTATATTTTTAATAAAAAATTTTCTGGGCACAACAAAATTTGGGGAGCATTGCCCCCGAATGCCCAGTTGGCTATTAATGCCAAAGAAGTGCGTTTTTGTGACTGTGGCCGTAACATAAGATAAAGCATTTTGCCAACGTTCATTTGCATTGCATCGTTAGAAACCTGAAAAGGATAAGCAAAATGTCGACGTTTCGCCCTCCCTGGAAAAATTTCTGCGGACGCCCATGAGTGTGCCTCATAGTTAACCTGGGTTTTCATACTTACTTGTAAAAGGAATTTTGCCATTTTGGCTAGAGTTCTTTGCTTACCTCCCACATATTTTGGAAAGAAAATATGTTTGTTTTAAAAAAACAATTTGAAATACAACAAGTTTGTTTTTTTGGGCCAGATAACCTTGAGAATAATTGCTGAGTTGTTGAAAAATGCACCTGGGATCCTGAAACATTTTTGATCATTTTGACAAGTAATACCTGTATGTTCAGATTTTTCTGGGTACTTAAACGAGCTTGATGGCCTGCATGTTACAATGTAAAACCAGGAAAATATTTGAAGAAGGTGTTTCTGATTTATGTCATCTTCATTAACACTCTTCTAATAAAGCCCTTTGTTGCCAAAAACGTTTGTCAGAACACACGGCCTGCCTATAATTGATAAAATTCCCCATCTTCCTTTCTTGTGGATAAGGGGATAGCTATAGTATTATGTTTGACTTTTGACATTTTTTCGAAATTTTGAGTGCTTTGAGCAACACGAAATAAGGTAGCGTTTCCTGTCTGTCACCATGATAAAAATTTCTGTATTTCACAAACAACGTAGGCTACAGTAATCTCGCGACTTACTTGTCTTTTCCGGCTATGAAGTTGTGTAATTCCGAATCAGCAATCGAAGCCGCTTCAGAAATTGGTGAGCGATACAAGCGGTTGCGCAGCAAAGTTTCCATAAAATCTGCTGAAACTAAATGCTCTTTTTTAAGGACTGCCACCCGCTTCATGAAATCAACTCCTTTTTTTCTTTTCCTGCAAAGTCAAGCAAAAATGAAATCTTTTCTACTGAATTATATTTTCAGTAATGATACGCTTTCAAAACCGCTAAAAGTTTTCCAATAATTTGCACTACCATTTCGATTTTGAAGAAGTTCTGATTGTGTTGATTGGCGTTGTTGTTTCACCGAAGTATTACAATATTTATTCTGCTTGGATAAAAGGTGCGTTTAGCAAAGTTTACTGAACTTTAGTTCTTCTTATTGTGTATTGCCATCCAGAATTGACCCCATTGGGGTCGCGAAATGTAATTTTGGGGTCGCGAAAGAAATTGGCTTGACAAATCAGATATAAAAGTTTTTGCAAACTTTACAAGAAATTTAAAAGTACACCTGCAGTGAGTTTATTTCTACTGCACCTTTATGGGTAATACCGTGTTTCATGCTGTCAGTTATTTAGCCTAGGATGTCTGCCTGAGCTATCAAAAAATAATAATCAACTAAGCACAAGTTATGCGTAGTTACGTCATGATTCTTTTAACGTAGTGACCAATATTGATCTTGTTGCATTCATTCCGACACGAGGGCACACTTGTGTCTAGAACTCTAGCCCTAATCTAGGGCAGGGTATCGTTAACATCTAGGGCAAATCTAGGGTAATCTAGGGCTTCTCAAACTATTTGTTCAGCGGCCCCATTTCAAAACAGGTTTCACTGTGCGAACCTTCACAGATTGCCTAGATGTTAACGATACGTGTAAACGTCTAACTACAAATCTCAAGAGGCATTTTTGTCTATGGTGAAATCATACAAATACACACAATCCGCGAAAGTAGCTATACAGTAATAAAACTACCACGTAATGGAAACAAGGCGAAAAAATTAACAAAACACAATTCAATTTATAGAAGTTATCCAGCGCAACTAGTGGAATGGTTGCACTTGATGATTTTTACGCAAATCATCCATGTGGAGATTCACTAGATTAATACAAGACAACGGAGGACAAAGGACAATTTTGAGAATGCCTCTTCACACAAATATGTTGTGTGAAAGAGCAAGAGATTTTTCCAGGATGAAACAGTGATAAAATTTCATTTTATTAACTCGAAACTAAGAGAACAAATTTTCTTCTGAAAAGTTAATAGGAAGTTATCAAATTTCGAAATCCAGGAATAAAGGCTTCCCCTGCTCTCCCCCATTCCGACGCTCATAGTTGCCACTGCGCACAGCAGTGGTGTAGGAGGTGCAAACGCACCCCCAAAAGTTTTGATGTGATGAAAATCCGGGAAAAATCCCTGAAAATCTAGGGAAAATCCCTAAAAATCTTGGCAAATTCTCTGAAAACCCGGGCAAAAATGGCGCCTTACGTTGATTGTCTTCAAAAAATGGCGTCCAACATTTGCAGAAAAGTATATAAAGATGTTTTTTTGGAGGTCACACCCAAAAAAGGACTTCATGATCTTTGTGGGACAAAATTTGTAGGCAAAAGTGGCACAAAACTTTTCGGGCAAGTTTCGGGAAATTCGGGAAAAAAACTTTGCACCCGCAAAAAGTTGCTTGCTCCAACACCTATGACGCACAGCAGTCCCAGTTTGAATAAAATCCTTCTCTCAACAGACTTACCATAACGCCCAAACTATCCATGGAAAGGATTCGTACGGAGCGTAAACATCAGACGATTGTTTGAACGTCATGACTGCGTCAAAAAAAGAATTCTTGTTGTTGATTGGTTTTCTCCAAGTGTGGAATGACTCTTCTATCCACCACAAGAACAACTGGTTCTCGAATCTGCCGGCGTAAGCACATATTCTGATGTGATCTAAGCTTGAACACGGAAATTTCTAATATAAAAAATATGCAAGGTTTTCTTGTGAAATGCAGAGGTTCACATACAATCGTTTTGCTTCCTAATTGTTTTTAACAAAACCAATTTGTTAAGTGTATGCAAAACGTAATGGGTAATTTGCTTTTGAAATTGCAGCGTAGATTAACTTTTTCGATTTGTTAACTGAATGGGAATTTAAAGGTCGTCATGTTAAGCCCAGCATTGTCAGTTTTTGTCATGCACAGAGGCCAACCCGACACCAAATGCAAATGCTGACACCAGCTACATGCAGGCGTGAACATGGAAACTCGGTGTTTGCATTTTTGAGTAATGGTATTTTCTCGTCAGATCTCACGTATTGCATGAATTTGCAGTCAGACTGTGGCAGGCCCGTAGCCAGATTTTAAGGTTAGGGGAGAAAAATGCATTTTTAGGGGCAAGATTTTTGCCCCCAAGAACCTGCAAAATTTTGCTCCCTAAAACCTACGAAAGTAACCTTATTCACCATAATTTTGTACAATTCAGAAAACAACATTTGCGACATAAGGTCATTTTGTCATTCATTGTTTTGTCACAGCAGTGTTGTGAAGTATACTTTATCTCTTACTGTAGCGAAGCTGTAATGAGACTTGACTGCCAAATATTACTGAAATCGACCCCCCCTAACCTTACTGGCTGGATCCGCCCCTGTTCTCAAGGCACGTCTTGTTGAATTTTATCCTAACGTATTTGTTGCACTTCGCATTATGCTAAACTTCCCCGTTACTGTAGCCACCCCTGGAAGAGTTTCAGCAAGCTGAAGCTGATCAGAACCTTCAACAGGTCTACTATGACAGATAGCAGACTATCCTCATTAGCCATGTTGTCAATCGAAGCTTCATGTGTTCTCTCTCTAAATTTGCATGATGTCATAAAGGTTTTTACATGACAAAAGACTCGCTCCAAGCCGTTTTGATAATACTACGGTCGAAACCGCTTAACAGAGCATCGGTTTATAGAACAAACCGCTTATTCGAGCAGTTTCGGCTGAAAAAAAAACGATCCGTCTTTTTCCTCTTATAAATTCTTCGCTTATTAGAGCAGGCACACCGTTAGCAGTTAGACGTGTAGCAGCACCATGGCTTACACGCAGTTAGCTCAAAAATGAAGTAAAACAATCAAAAATCGACCAGTTCTTTTGTGCTGAAGAGGGGCAAGAGCAGGGTTGCCAGATTGGCCATTTCATAGCCAATTTCGAAAAATTCGGCCATTTTTTAACTGCGCTGGCCATGAAAAAACGTGTTTGGCCATTTTGTATCATTGGGCTATTTTTTGGCCATTTTTTGGTTTGTCACTGTGAAACAAAGTTTCATTAAACATTTTGTCTTTTTGTATTTTTAGGACGGTATTCATACCACTCATTGTTACAGTAACACCATGGCAATTCGACCTTTTTTTCTTTGAGGTGTGTAGCATTGATTTAGCCCTTGCAGTCATTAGATTTTGTACAGATGTTTCAGTCAGTGATAATCTTTTGGTTACCATTGGAATCTGCTGCGCTCGTACTGTATCTGAAAACTGCTGCACTCGGTTGCGTGAATAATAATACTATAGGCTAGTAGAAGTGTTTTGCAGTTTTGGTAAGATTTTACTTTTAGAAGTTTCTCATCACTGTTACAGCAACACTCTGCAGTAACCTCAACCTTGTATGTTGTAATGTTCAAAGTTTGTAGTAATTATTTGGCCCTTGCAATCTTGTAGATTTTGTGCAACAAGTGTTTCAGTCGGACGTATCATCAGTCAATGCTTGTTCTCAAGTGTTCCCGCCCTTTCGTTCATATGTGAACTTAATGGTGATTTTGAGCATGTCGTTAACTCATTACGATCATCAACTGAATGCAGTTCATGACTTTAATCTTTTGTTCATATATTCGGAGCACAAGATCAAGAGAATTCTAGCCTTGTCGTTGAATTGGAAAGTTAATTTCAAATTGTTTAACCCAAAAATGCGTCAGAATGGAGGCATGTAGTGTTTAGTATATGGTTCTAAGTTTTATTAAGATCAATAAAGACAAGTTGTAACAGGAAATTTTAAGTTTACTGCAGAATTTGCTGTTTTAAGGTAAAAAATCGCTTCTTTGGCAAAACTACATTTTTTGGCAAAAATATACTGACTTCCAAACAATTTGAGACACCTATCAATATGGAAATTACCCTAGTTAAAACATTTTGTAATTTTGGCCATAACTTCTTCAAAACACAGTCATTTTGGCCATTTTTTATCAGGATTTTGGCCATAAGCTGCGAAAAAATCTGACAACCCTGGGCAAGAGTGAACAGTGTCCACCACAACAGCTACTGAGCAATACATTATGACAAAATATTGCAAAAATAGAGTAACTTTTCTTTTTACAATACTGTGTACAGTGCTCACAATAAAATACAGTCCCTGATATTGATATGTGTATTGGTGAACCCCTAGTGTGAATGACACTAGAGATGGCACGGGCCAGCACTTTTGCAGCCCGCCCCGCCCGGAGGTAACAAAAAACCGCCTGGCCCGGCCTGTTTATGCTAAACTACAATTTATTTTCCGGCCAGAACTGGCCCGTGGCTCGTAATATAACGTAACCTCAAAAGCCAAGCAACAAGGCAGTGGCTACAGAACCATCGATGGATTTTTAATTTGAAACCTTATTCAACCATCTCTTGTAACGTGACGGTAATGCACGAGGAGAATGCAGTAGGTTTTGCAGAAACATAGTAGACACAAAATTTAACCTATCCCTAACCGTAGCCCTAACCTAACACTAAGCTAAGCTAGCCATAACCTAACCCTAAGCTAACGCAAAATCTAACCCTAAGCTAACACTAACCTAACCCTAAGCTAACGCTGACCTAACCCAGGTGTCTCAAACTCAAATTGCTCCTTGGGCCACATGAGGACTTATAAGGTAACCTGCGGGCCGCATTATGACTCTGACGCAACAATAGCGGTACCTGGACGTACTAGAAACAGCTCTTAAATCTTATTTCCTGCGAAAGGTGTCATGAATTACAGGAAAATCATTTCTAGCCGTCTCTCATGTTCGTATAAATCAGTTCTAGCCATTTAAGGAACTTGTTTACTCGCTAGCTAAGCACTTAAACACTGCGGCGAATAAACTAAATACGGTAAATGTTATTCATATCATTCATTTTCATGCTCGCTTTTCGTCTAGGGAGGGTCGTGAGGGCAACAGCCCTAGGAGGACTTGGAATACCTCACAGTCAACAGGAATTTCAGATAATTCTGCTGGCTCCACATCAAGACGAGACCAAGCAAGGTCGGAGATGCAGTTACTCCACCTAGGCCTTGGACGACCTCTGGGCCGCTTTCCCGTGGATTTAGCCAGCAGGATTTGCCTCACCAGTCTTACGTGGGCATTCTGGATACATGGCCGAACGTAGTTGTGATCTCTCAATTCGGAGAAATGGTTCTACATTCAGGGCTCTGCTAATTTCATAGCTGCGCACTTTGTTGCGAAGTGTCACACCAGGGGCGTAACGAGGGGGCACAATTTCCGGGGCGCCGAATCACTGGGGGCGCCGAAAAGTCCCAACAATGTCGCAAGTTTTTTCTTCAATACAGTACATTTACTCCCAAAAGACCTTAGGTTTGAATATGGGGGCGCCAAACTTGTTTCTTTCCCCGGGCGCCATCTAACCTCGATACGCCCGTGTCACACCGTGGACTCTTCGCAAAAATCCCATCTATGGCGCTTGCCCCTGAGTTAATAATCTTTTACCCAAGATTCAGGACCATAGGTAAGGATCGGAACAAAGACCGATTTGAAAACTGACAACTTTGTGGTGTTTGACAGCTCCCGTTTTGTGCCCACAGAGCGAAAGCTCACGCAGAACTGCGTGAGCTTTACCAAGCCGTGTATCAATCTCCTAGCTCCACCTTCCGTCACTCGCAAATGCCTCTCCTAGGTGCTTGAACTTCTCCACCTCCTGCAGTGTAGTGCAGCTCACTTGCAACATACACTGCCTTGGGTTTGCAGAGAGACATAATCCCTCGGTATTTTTAGTGTTAATATTCATTCCGGCTCGGTCGCACGCAGATGAAAATCGATCGAGTGCATGCTAAAGACTCTGTTGAGAAGATATTAACAGTACCAAATCGTCTGCAAAAAGCAAACGGTTGATCCTGCAGTTCCCAGCTGTGACACCCTCATCTACTCGGCTGTAGCTGTCTGTCCAATTCATGTAGACCAGGCCTGCACTATATACGGCCTGCAAAAATTTTTCTTGCGGCCCACGACAGCTTTCTCAACTGTAGAAAATGTTGCAAAAGCTCGACCTCGAATAAGTAATTGTTGTTCCAGAATTTCTTCCATACTACAAGGAAATCTCCACATCGAAATGAAATAGACATTTGCGGCCGGCGGCAAATTAATGTTGATAATTTGGCCCTTCGAGCTTTCTGAATTGTGCAGGCTGTAGACTATGAAAAACAGTGGTGACAGCACACACCCACGGCCTACCATTTTTCCAAATTTATCAGCAGTTACAAAGTCATATGAACCTATACTTAACAATTTATTAATGGCCATGTTCCTTAATCACAATTGAAGCTCAACAGCAAAACACTACATGATGAAAAATCGTAAGAGAACAACTTAATTTATGTGTAGCCATAAATTGAGATAAATTCACCATCCTCGGTAAGTGCTGAAGCGATCCACAACAATCTGAACAAAACTAACAAACACGTGCACCACCTAAATGACAGTGAGTTAGGTAACGTACCATTCCTCACTGCTACCTCTACAACTGCAGCAAGTAACAGGTATTCTGATAAACTTATACTTTGACATTAACTCAGAAAATCTAAGGATTCTAACAAAATTTTGTAACCGAAAACCTTGAAAATATAGGAATTTGGTAAAAATTTGCAATCAATTAATCAAAAAAGTGAAAAAATATGGTTTCTTCGACAGGACCCAGGGTGATCCGACCTAATTCTTGCAATGGGCCAAATCCATCTTGTGAAAGGGCCAAAAAAGAGCCAAAGGACCAAACAAAGTTTGGGGGCTAGCAAGTGTTATTTGGGACCAAATTTATCAAATTTGACCCCAAAAGGGCCAAACTGGCAACCCTGCATGCAGGTGAGCTAGCAAGTCACGCCAGCAACTTTTGACCGAAGCCAGCAGGGGAGTAGATCACACGAGTGCAAGCACAGACGACGCACAGTAGATCAATTTGGCGCGAATTGCTCCTGCTCAAATCGTGGTTTTCATTGAGAAACAGGCAAGCGAATGTATGACGCTTACTATGCAGTGCTCTCACTTTTAGGGATTTTTATTTTGCAAATCATATTTGGTTCTATTTTTAACATTTATCATGGCACTCCGATTTTATGCCGCACCACCACCGATTTAGGGATTTTTCGGTACTGTTCTATGGATTTTTGGAGTTTATTACGGAAAAGTTTAGTTTTTGGGTTAAACTTCGCCGCATTTAGCTACATCCGAAGTTCCTACGTGAGTTCGACCATAGACGTAGCAAGGACGGTATTCACAAATCTAAGTTTGCTTGACCCCCCTATCAAAGACTTCTAATCCCGGTATTTCGATACGAAAGACATACATAATTTGTTTATTGTTATTTATTGTAAAGTTTGAATAGTATGATAAACATAACTCACCGAGTAAAAGAGTTTCCCAGCTCTT
>Ga0210059_1007260_pt1 | contig 17653 bp, 10 predicted proteins | sample Ectturendosymbi2_FD_188042 | JGI IMG/M metagenome (GOLD analysis project Ga0210059, IMG submission 188042) | Ecteinascidia turbinata endosymbiont from Florida, USA - Sample 2 (SPAdes) (version 2) | ecosystem: Host-associated > Tunicates > Ascidians > Unclassified | place: Key West, Florida... | reverse complement strand
TGTTTTTTTTTTTTTTTTTGGTTGCCGAATTTCTTGCGCACACAAGCAACAAGTTGAAGCAAATAAAAACATTTGTGCAGTGTTCACTGCTTAAAAAGTTATACCCTGGAATGCTGTTGGCATGTTACATGAACACTGGCCCCATGAAAATTTCACCCGTTTTTGAAAAAATAACCTTAGCTATTTTTGGCCAAGGTTACCAAAGGTGAAAGTTTTTGTTTGTCTTGGTCATATTTGGCCAAGGTTACCATTGGTGAAATTTTTCATTTTTTTAGCCTTTTCGGCCAAGGATACCAACGGTGAAAGTTTTTTGTTTTTTCTTTGTCATTTTTGGTCAAGGATACCAATGGTGAAAGCTGCTTTTGTTTTTTGACCCTTTTTGACCAAGGATACCAACAGTGAAAGTTCTTGTTTTTTCTTGGTCATATTTGTCCAAGGATACCAACAGTGAAAGTTTTGGTTGGTCTTTGTTGTTTTTGGCCAAGGTTACCAGCGGTGATAGTTTTTGTTTTTCATGGACATTTTTGGCCAAGATTACTTTTATTGGCCACTGTGGCTATGAATACCAATGATGAAAGTTATGTTTGTGATTTGAGGTTTGCTTTTGAACAACCTCTGGCATCCCGCTCTGCCAAACGCGAGTTCGCATTCGCTGGAGGCAATCTCTGACACCCCACTGTGCAAGGAGGAGTTCGCACTCCGGGAGGCAACTGCTGGGATGGTATTGAAAGTACGAGTTTGCTCGTACACTGGTAGGCAAGCGTTGGTAAGAAGTATGACTTTACTCATACCACGGAATGGAACGTGTTAATGATGATGCTTTTGTTTCGGCTGCGACAGCCGACGTGTGCTCCATGGTTCATATTGTCTGCTTGTTTATGAAAACGCACCTGCTAGCGTTGCTGCAAGATAACTGTCCTGACTTGCTTTGTTGTACTTTCTTGCACAAGTTGTCTGCATGGGTGAGGAATATAACAGCGTTTTGTCAATACCTATGATACCGATATATCTGCAAAACCCAAACATCGGTTGATTGTATTGGCTAGGCCGATATGTCGATCTATCTCTAGTTTGAACAGCTCTCTAGTACAATCGTCAGCAGAGATATTCCTGTGCAAAAACATGTGTAAACTGCTAGATTTTAGCCTAAGGCTACTGGAACGGAAGGTGTTACAACCACTGATTAACTAGTTGACTAGTTGTGAAATAAATAAAAGTTATTTTTTTCAATATATATTACTGAATGATGCATCTGCAATAGTGTATTTGTTAAATACATAATTAACATTTAGGTTATTTAGTTGATTAACCGGTGATTAAAAGTGCTTGACCAGCAAGCAAGCAAGCAAGTTCCTTTTAATTGAATGTAGAGACAGCTAGAAATGATTTGCTTATAACTCATGATACCTTTCACAAGATATAAGATGATAAGCTGTTTATAATAAGTTTCAAGTACCGCCATTGTTGCTTCAGCATCATAATGCAGCTCTTGAATTACTTCAGTAGTGCTCATTTGGCCCTTGGAGCAATTTGAGTTGGAGATCCCTGGTGTAATATGTTTTTTAATTTATTTGATGTTAATAAGTAACTTTTTTCAGCTTGTCTTAGTTGTTGGTGACCTTCACATACCTTATCGAGCATCTGGATTATCCTCAAAATTTAAGAAGCTTCTGGTTCCAGGAAAAATACAGCATATTTTATGTACTGGAAACTTATGTACCAGAGATTCTTATGACTATCTAAAGAGTTTGGCTAGTGATGTTCATGTTGTGCGAGGGGATTTTGATGAGGTAAGATTTCAATACTTTAGTTTCTGTGTCCATGTGCACATTTTTAAATAATGGAAATGGTTATTTTGAAGTTGTTGGTTTTGTGCACTAAATTCAGAACTAAACCACTGTACAAAATACACTTATGATAACTGGTGAAATGCTTGCTTGGTTTCAAAACTTACCGGAAAACACATTGCAAACTATTTTTTAAAGCATGCTTGTGATTGATTTGCATAAGCTTTTTTAATGTAATAATGATTGGATGCCTGTTATGTAATTATTATCATGCTAAACCTACCCAATAAAATTTTGGATGTGGTTTTTGAGAAATAGCAATAATTCTGGTCTGCAACTTTCCTAAATTAGGAGACCTTTCAGAATCCCAAGTAACTATTTGTACATTTTCATAACGCTGCGTCTCAAACCATTAAAAGCCTATATTGTGCTGACAAGTGCTTTGTAATATTGGAAGTATTAAGAGTAGGCAATACCAGTTGTTGGTTTACATGTGAAATTTACATGCAGCTGTCAGTAAACCAGCACACTTTGGCTTGGTCTGCCCATTGACAACTGGCAAACAAGCCTGAGCATTCCAAGCTGTTTTTTTCTGAGCTTGTTTAATCACAGTTGTGGAGTACACCAGCAAATAATTATTATAAGTGTACTAAGAAGCTTTTTTCATTTATTGTGTGTGGCATGTGAATAACACCCAGTTATTGCCTCTAAAGTGGGGTTGTCGATCTGCAACCCAAGTAGTATTTGATGATGCGCACTGGAACCAGAGCCAAAAAGTTTGAGATGCCTGAAGACAGAGCTATTTTATGTATTTTTTTACTGTTGAACTGAACATGGTTAATTTTTTGACACATTCAGTGTGTTTGGATGTCCTAAGTACGTTATGAATTTGCCAGCATACAGTACCATGTAGTAGTGTTTATGATGCTAGTCTAAAAAGAAGGGTTGTGAAGCGGAAGCCAGAACCCACACAGTTTTGGATGATGGCAACTGGAAAAAAAAACGTTTTGGATGCCAGAGCTGCAGCATAGTAATTATATGTTAGAGCCTGAAATGTAGGTTCCAGTTCGTTGGTATCACTGATTATAGTTCAAAAGCTTCATTTTGACTTTGTGACTGTCCTTTCACTTAAAGGATCTGATTTACTTGGGTATCTTGGTGTTGATATAAATTGAAAAACAAGATAATAATTAGCATATGCAAGAAGTTCCATGTTAAGCTCTCTGATGCATGATCATGTATTGAGCTTTCCAACACATTAAATTTTGTAAACTTTATACAAGCAATCTTGATTGAAATTATGTAATTGAAAGTTGCCTGGCATCCATTTCTACTAACATATATATTTTACTTTGATGAAATGTGTGCAGAATCATTGCAACAAAGATTTTGTTTGCAGAATGCAAATTACCCAGAGCAGAAAGTTGTAACTGTTGGACAGTTCAAGATTGGAATGTGCCATGGACACCAGGTTAATTACTTTATTGTCTCAAATTGAGTGGTTCCTAGCATATACAGGGCACGGTAAACCTGTGGGTTGGTCAATAGTAATGGCGCAGTGGAATATTATGAAATTACAAGGATGTTAAGCACCGATTAAGTTAAAACTTTTATGGCATCTCGGGCAAACTAAAGAGATCGGATTTTTAACTGAAAAGTGCTTTTATATCAATGCTTGTTGCAGGTTTCAAATCAGACGTTGGACTTGTGTATGCCTTCGTTGTTCATTTGAATGATACATCGCATAAAACTAGTCAGCTTTGATTATTTTGTAGGTTTTCATTATTTAAAATTAAAAAAACAACAAAGAGATTGAATAACAGCTGAAACTTGATTTTTGATTTTTTTGTTTAAAGTTTTGGGTTGTGCAGCATGCCAAATGTTTCTTTGTGGTGATTACTTCCAACAGCAGTAAAAAAGCATCTAGCTAGATTGGTGAAATAATGTGTTGTGAAAATCTCAATAACGTACCCAGGGCTGAAAAAAGTGTGGAAACTGGAAATTATACATGCTTGCAGGAAATTAATCAGCTGCAAGTCAAGCAAAATCAAATAATACGCTAAAAATTGCAAGCAAACCACAAAACGGACTGTACGAATTTCCTCGTTGAGTCACGGTGGCCCAATACCTGGCCTTGTGAGTTGTGACACAACAGTTATGCCTACCTAACAGTAGTGTTCTCATGCAGTCGCTAGTCGCGTGCATGCAGGGGCGCATCCAGGTCTGCACAAAATATCAGTCAAGCGTTGTATTTGGAAAGAAGCCTTTTTAGAATTGAGCAGTTGACATTGTTGTTTGCTACTCAAGAAGTCCTATATTGATTTCGAGTAATTCAGTTTTACATTATGATATAAAATCATTAAAGCAATTGTAACTCAATCGTTCTTCTCCGCAGTGATTTCGCAAGTGTACTTATGATAACACCGCCATCTTGATAGACAGCGCTCCACAGACGCAGTTGTGCAGCTGATTGTCAGCATCGATTTTATAAGTGTATGTACGTGTGGATAAACAGCTCTCATTGCTGTATGGCTGACATTTGATGAATGTTCAACAAGTGAAGTATCTTTCCAGCACCATGTTCGTAGGAACAAGCAGTGATTGTGATGTAACAAATACGCGTGGCTGAAAGCAATGATAACTCGGAAATATTTCCTTATGTGTTTTGACAATGAGATCAATACCACTATCGATTCTAAATAGTTATTTGCGTTGGGCTATTAGCCCTGGTAATCAAGTTTGATTGGATTTTAGGTAGAGCTTGATTGATAAGCCTTTTTGTGGGCTGATACCAATGTTTTTATTTTTCATTGCCGATAACCAATGTGGATATTTTGCAACACTCAAACAACAGTTGAAAGACAATACTTCAGTGCAATAAAGAAGCGTACAACATCGAATTATGGGCAAACCTGGGTCACTAAGATAGTCAATTACCACGTCATGTTAGCTATCCTGATTTGTTCGCAGGCAGCCATCTGCTTATCGCGCAAAAACCTGAGAGTGAATGTTATGTCATATACCGGTTTCTTGGGACGATTGTGGAGTGGTCGGAATATCGCCCACTACTTGTGCAATCGGAGAGCTGCGTGTCATAAGGAACAGTACAGAGAATTTGCGTTAATTAATCAGAGACGAAGTAACAACTTGGGTTTCCGAACACTTCGTGAAAAAAACTAGCGCAGCGGTTTATATGAGCAAATATTGACGATATACTGTATATCGGTGGAATTTTGCCCATGTGATACTTTGGCAACATCGCAAAATTCATCGGTCGATTTCCAGTCTTCAGAGAAAATGTGGTTTTCTATTGGAGTGATGTAAAAAGCTGCACTTCCGCGACAGACCCCCTTTTTCCAGGCTAGGTGCACCACTGTACAAGTATGTCCTAATCCGGAGTAAAATAAAATAGTTTTACAATTTTGTTTTACTGAGGTGCATATTTATGCAAAAAAGGAAGCTTTGTTGTCAGATACGAGTAAAAATTGCCCTCGATTTTAGAGATCGACTGATATGGATTCTTTGGGGCCGATACCGATATATCGGCCGTTCATGGACCGTTAACCGATATTTCCAAAATTTTTAAATCTTGTTTTCTGCTTCATTATCAAAAATATTATGTACTCTATGCCATTACCTTTCTTTCAAAAACTTCAAAAATCAGGATTTATGAGCTAAAATTTTCAAATTGTAGCCACAAAAACAAGCCCAAATTCGCGGGAAAACCGCAAGGTTCGCAACACTTACTGAGCAAGGCTTGGCAGTTCTCTCGCGGGAAAGAAATAACGGAACAGTAGTATTATTATGACAGAATAACATTGTTGATACTATTCCATAATAGAGTCTGGGTAAAAGTCCAGAACGTAAACCCTGAAGTTCAACGCAGTGTAAAGCATTGTTTAGAGCAGTGGTTCTAAACTCTTTTTACCACGCCCCCCTAAATCACTCCTTTGTTTCAAGACCCACTGGCTGTAAATGAATGTGAAAGTAAATGTATTGTTTGGTATTGGCTCCCCTCGGGGTAAGAACCACTGGTTTAGAGTATTTTTTTATCTCTGTTTCTACTTGGATAGGCACCAAAATAGTTGGCGCATTTATATCAAAGGGGCGCCATTCAACGGGACGCCACAGTGGTTTGGGGCGAGGCAGTTGCCCCAAATTGCCACCCTGGATCCGCCATTGGATCTTCGCTGAGAAGAAAATACTTAAAAAGTGTATGACCAAACTGCGGAAAGCGATGTTTTTTGTTTCACCGGTATTTTCATTGCAGGTGGTCACATTACTTTGCTGTGCGCTGTTTGACACAACGTTCGAGTCCAAAGTTTTGTAATGCTTTTTCAATGACAGTAATAATTTTTGCGACCAATTTTATGACTTATTGAGGGTAATTCCCACGTGTTAATCACATTACTAAGCTCCTTTCGTTTGAAACATTGGTATTGTCTGCTTGAGCCGTTTTGTGCAGTGAGACTACTGCCAGCGCAGATTTTCCAAACATCTGCATTTTGTTTTCGTTGTAGGTCTGTCCATGGGGTGATACGGAAAGTCTTGCGATTCTGCAAAGACAACTGAACGTTGACATTCTTTTGTTCGGCCACACGCATAAGTTCGAGGCATATGAACATGAAAATAAATTCTACATAAACCCTGGAAGCATCACCGGCGCTTTTTCCCCAACGTCGAGGTTAGTCGTTGCATCTGCGCTACAATGCAATTTTCGTCTCATATCCAGAAGCTTGGTCGTAGCCAGTGGGGTGGGTAAGAAGGCTTGGGACTTTTTCTGAAGTTGTTACGACTGAGCAGATGCTAAAAATGGCATCTTCAAGAAATTGGAGTTTTGCCGGTAAGATCATACATTTTTGCAGTGGTTAGAGATTTAAAACAGCAATTAAAAGATATTTCTTGCGCACGTTGTTTCCCAGGCACGAAAAGCATTTCTATACCTAGATGTTTGTTTATCTCGCGTCTTGAAACGCAATTGTTGCAGTTTTGAAAAGTTCAGGTGACGATCACTTCCCGACCCCCTCATCAAACCTACCCAACCGACCTTCGTGCGGTCTTTCAATGTGAGATCAAAGTACATAAACAAACTTTGTCAAGGCTTGCTTATCTATATGTAAGAAACAAGGGTTAGATCAGGGTTTTTATCAGGCGTTTTATGGACCCGAATCGGGTCCCTAGAATCAGAGAAAATTATCATCGGGTCCCTAAAATCAGAGAAAATCGGATCCCTAGAATCAGAGAAATCGGGTCCCTACAGATCCATACCGGGTACCTAACATTTTCCTTAAAAAAAACCTGGTTAAATGATCTAATTCATTTGATGTCAAGCCCTGGCTATGTAACAACTTTTTGTCGGTTGGTTCGCTTTGATAGATTGTTAGTTGAAGTCTTCGTTGTAGTAGCAATTCGACCAAAATTCGCAAATGGCGCTGGTCGTTGTACGTGGAGATAATAAATTCGTTAACTTTGAAGTTGCATGATGAATGCAGCGATTCTCCCGATTGTCTAATATGTTGCTGCACACATGAAAGCACTTCGACGAAGAATAATCAAAATTCCGTTGAAATTGTAAATGTTGTAAGAAGATCAGATGCTAGACGCGCTTGGCTTTGTTTAAATTTATACAGATGCGCAACGACTCACGCGCAATAACTCCACATGTGACAAAGCTCTGGTATATTGTAACCAAACTCTAGCAATAGAGCCGTGTCCACCGTATAAGTGAATACAACGTATGGCTTTATACATTTTGACCTAATGCAGTATATCCAGTAGTTCAGTCGTCTTCCTGCCTCGCATTGAAAGCCTTTTGTGTCGAGTTAACTGAAGAGCGAATTTTCATTAAATCTTTTCCGGTAAAATTTTTCTGGAGAGGGTGAAATTTTCTAGTTGCTTTTTTATCGGTAATGTTTTTGTGCTTTTTGCACGATTTACACCATCGAACCACGCGACGTGAACATGAATAAATTAAACATGAGTTAGCGAACAGCGAAAGTCGCCAGACTGAGTAATCCTGTCTTGTGGCATGATATCGCTTGGAACAGTTTTATGTATAACATCTTTTTCATTCAAGTCTCCAATGTAGATTCGAATTTTACACCTTCAGAAAAATATTTTGTTGAAGTTCAAACACAAACGTTGCTTTTTTTAACTGGTGCAGGTGAATTTTTCGTGAACATATTTTTTTCGTCGATAGTGACGTCATTCCATCTTTCGTCTTAATGGATATTCAAGCAAGCACTGTGGTAACGTATGTCTACCAATTACAAGGCAACGACGTCAAGGTGGAGAGGATCGAGTACCAAAAACAGTCGTGACATCGAACGATCGTGACGTTTCTTTGTGCAATGGTCAAGTGACATTTAAATCACACCATCACCACTCTTCCTTGATTGGTTGAAGTATGAGTGATGTCCTTACGACACTATCGCTTTCGTTTTGCTTCGAATCGATTTGACAGTGAGCGTCATCTATTTAGCGCATCGTCGCAGCAACAAACATCAATCAGCCTTGCTTGCCGTTTTGATAAGGTCTGCTTATTTGACGTTAATAGCCAACAATTTTGTTGAGTTTTGCAAGCACCGAAGTTTATGTCCTTAGACAATAAATCATACCCACTTAATCGCATCTCTGTCGCAGAAACAGACATTTGTGTTACGTGTTGTGAATCAATGTAATCTTAGATTATTGTTTTAGGTTGATAGATTGACGTCACAGTAGATAAACCCACGTAATTATGCAACTCCGCAATGAACTAATCGAGCACAAATCTTTCCTGGCTCAAAAGTACTTTCAAATGACAGTAATAACTGTTCGTGAAATTTAGTCAGTGATTTTCCGTTGGTCCTCGAAATATAGTTGCTTTGTTGGGAAGAACTTAAGAGGCAAGTTAATGGAACTCTCTTGCTATGCTCGATCGATCAAACACGCTATCTACTTTTACACATTTTGAATTGTTGCGTTTTGCATCAAGTCTTGTTTAACGCAGTTTCTCGTTCAAAGTGTTGCTTTTATTCGAATTGCCGTTTAGTTGCTATTCATGAGAGAGACCTTCAAACTTGTCTGCTGTCGAAAAAAAGTCAGTGTCGATTCGGACGTCCACTGTTCCAACTCTACCATTCCGTTTCGCCAACCGTAATGCTCTTTACTTACAAGTCGTGCAGCAAACGTTGTTATCGTGATGTCAGACCTTACGCCCGCGCGAAGGTGCCAGTTCTCAATCACACCCTGTTCCTAAGTCCAAATTTGTTCCAAGATCAAATTTTACAAAAACTTACCGCCCAAGGTTGCGCTAGATAACCCTTGCAGTTGGGTGTTGTCCCCGTCAAGGGCCTGGCGTCCCAAAAGCTGAATTCTGCCATGACCGACTTAACTGTGATTGTATTATGACAACGCCCATAGTTTTCGGTTATGGCGAACGAATTCTATTGGATGATTTATTGAAATTCTTGCGCTTCGATTTTCACATTGAGCGCTGTATCTAACCCACATAGATTAAATCAGATTTAATTTTTTCTAAGTACCCCCTTCCGATTGTTCCGTCTTTAAGGCATACTTGCATTGTCAGTATTAGAGGAAATACGCAGCAACCAAATGCTAAGTTGCAAAAAGTCCAGCAATTTTGAGGAGATTTTGGGATAAGAAAATGCTTTGTTATTCATAAATATTTCTAAAAGAAAACTCCGCTGAATGTAGGTAGGTTTGTTGCTGCATTTGTGTGACCAAAACCACGAAATGACAAATGCAAAAAAAAGAAAAAAACAGCAAAGGGCCATGAAATTAATTGCATCTTAATCAAAAGTAAAATTAGGAAAAAATGTGGAGTCGGGAATTCTGCAAATTGGCGTGAACTGCGTATTTGAGACAGGTAAGACCTTGGGGGTCAACAACTCGACGAATTCCGTTGGCATGAATCAATACTAAATCAAGCAAAGAGGAAAAATAAAATGACAAAATCCAATAATTTCAACATAAAACACACTGGGAGCAGAACAACATTCAAGAAAAACAGGTGAAAGTATGCTTAGAGAGAGTGGGTATCCAGTTTCACCACTTGCACACAGAACACGAAAACCAAAACATTTGTTGTGTTTCTAAGTGTTGTGTCGTTCGTATATTTTGTGTGAGTTAACGTTTCATTAACAGTCGCGCGATGAACATTGTTTTTAGGGCATTGCTTATCTTTATGATGCATATAAAACAGTTTATATACATTACTAATGGAAACAAACAAAAATGGAAAACAAATGAAAAATATAGGGGAAAACTTAGCAAATGGGCACCGTTAGAACGTATGACTCACATAACCAAGATGCATGCAAAAGTCATTCAAGTTTCTTTGACTTGTATATGATGGTCAAGCCATTGCCCACAACCAGAATTGTCGCCAGAGTCTTCAATAGGGAGCTTGACATTCTGAAACTTTGATAAAAACTCATGTTTCAATTTAGGTGGGCTTGGAGCTTTGTTGTGGCGGTTTAGCCCACAATGGTCCCCTGTAGCGACGAGACTGCCTGCAGCAGGGGTCGGCAAACACTTCGCCGTGCGGAACCAAGGCCAAATTGGTCCAAAAGTGACGACTAACATAAGGAACACTTCGATGCCACTGACTACCATAATCCCTACAGGTCGGACCGTGGCGTATCTATGCAAAGTAGCGCCCGTGGCAAAGTTTAAATGTGTGCCCTTCCCAATAATTTAGATAAGGGCACAATTTTTACGAAAGATGAAGCATATAGAAAGGAAATGTTTCAAAGCAGAAAATATTGGCTTTTATTTTTACTTTAAACTTTTCAGCAAATAAATTGTATGTAAGGACGACAACATACTTCTGTACTCACTTATTTTATTATGAAGAACATCAAAATACAGTATTCAAATGATAACGTTATCATAGTACATAGGTCTACATAGTGTTACCTGACAAAATTGTATATTTTACAAAAAAACAAACAGAATATTGCAACTGCAAACGACAGTTTCATATAATAATAATGATAGTTTATTGCGGACTCACGGTCCGTATCACAGACACATGAGCACAAAAAGTAATTAGTGCACATTACAGAATCGGTGTTTGCACATGACCAACATTGGGAGGAGCAAAGCAATTTATCCTCACCACAGCGGTATCGTCATTCGCAAGAGCACAGAAAATGGATAACCATATAGTAGGGCAGGGGTGGGCAATTAGCGGGCCACATGTGGCCCGCGGAAGCATTCAGAAAAAATCATCAAATCTGCAATTTCCTCCAACTTATCACAGAAAGTGTTGAGGCTAACTTGAACCGAGATTTGCATCTATTTCTATCGACTTGCTTTTATACTAGAGTAACGTTTCTGAACGTGGGTCGCGTATATTTTTAGGGCACGCAAAGGTTTCATTGTGACGATTTGTAACTTGTCGTTTTGTTTTCAAACTTAATTTCAAATCGTAAAATCTGGTCATCGCAATGAATTTGCTTCTCGAAGCAGCCTGTTTGTTGCGTATACCGTAATTTACTAAGGGTACAATAGCAAAATATGTTGCATAATATGATGATTTGCAATGTGCATCCAAAGTTGCAATCTGAAGCGCAGAAACGTCAGACTGCCGTTGTACAATCCAATCTTAGTTTTTGCAACCACAATCCTACACGTCTATTGTCGAAATCCGAGGTGAAGAAAACCACAAGCGACATATTGCTTGTGTCAACAGACGTATTTGGTCGTTCTTTTTCTGACAACAGCCTAACAGCAGTTTATTGTTGTGTATTTGTAGTCAACATTCAGGAAGAAACGTATTGCAGTGGTATAAAGACTCAGTGATTTGTCTATGAAACCTTCGAAGATGATACGGCATTTCATGCCAAATAAGGGTTTGAATTCTTCCGACGCCATGGAGCAAGTTTGAAACGCCAGAGACATCTTTCCGGAAGTTTTCACCAAGAACACAGGCTTCATATAAAGTCGCATTTGAAATTGGCAAGCAAAAACTTACAGAAATGGTACTTTGCTTTCAAAGGGGCCCCCTCTACAGAAACTGTAATATGCAGATACTTTGCTTTCAAAGGGGCCCCCAACAGCAGTTGCAATTTGAAGGTAATCTTCTTTCAAAGGGGCCTCCAACAGACACTGAAATGTGCAAGTACTCCGCTTTGTGCAAGTACTCCCTTTCAGTCCCGCATGCGCCAGAGCTTTGCAATCCTATAACTCGCAACGCGATTGAGCTAGAGAGCTGTTCAAACCCCCTACGGATTCAGCAAGTCTGGGTTTGAGCTTTTCTGGGGGGAACGTCACAAGTAGGGGTGTTTTTGGGTTATTTTAGCCATCTTTGCCTGGCCCTGGGCGTCGTCATGATAGGATGTTTGTGTTATTTTTTGCTGCCGTCAGCATTTTTGCCCGACCTCCCTTTAAGACCCGCAGGAGCCATTTAAATGACACAATTTTTTTAAGTTTAGCTGTTTTTTGGTTACTATTCGGGACTTTGAAGGGTCCGAACAGGCTTTTAGCGTTCGTGGTTCCAAGATTAGGGCCAAAAAAACTTAAAATTAATTAGGGAAATCCCCCAAAAGTATTGAGAAAAGCCCCTTACCAATTAGATGTTTTTTGGCCAAACTTTTGAACCAGACACGCTAGAAATTCAATCAAGGGCTCTAAAAACGCGTATTCTGCCCTAGAATCAAAAAATACTGCGAGCCAAAATATTGGCGCGTGGATCGGATGATGACGTCATATAATTAACCATAAACATGCCCCTGTCATGATCGCATTGGCCCAAAACCACCTAACCAAATTTTAAAAAATTTTGTTTTATTCTAAACTACACAACGCCACTAGTCATTGCAGGATTTGAACAGCTCTCTAGCTCAATCTGCTGCCGAGTTATGGCTGGCCAAAGTTTGCCCTGAAAGGGCAAATTATGCCTTTTCTGAAAAGTTTTGAATTAGGCCAAAAACTGGGTTTTTGACCCATAACTTTGGCTACAGATATGCTAGCAAGTCAATCCAGAGCTCTATAGATGCGAACTTTCACCTAGTTTTCAACAAAACTTTGAGCCAAAAGCGTGGGTCAAAGTTTTGGGGCCCACGGCCGGCCAAAGAGGCCACAATTTCCAACACATGCCCTCATTGTGATGTCACCTCCAGAAATCCCCCACCGAAAACGAAAAACGTTTTTTTTCGATTTTGACTACAAGACTTGCTGAATCCGTGGATGGTTTGGATAGCTCAATCGCCTGGCGAGTTATAGGATTGCAAAGCTCTGCAAGATTTGGGGCTTTAAATGTAATGTGCAAGTATTGTTCTTGCAAAAGGGCCCCAACAGCAACTGTAATGTATGAGCATCTTGCTTTCAAAGGGGCCCCCAACAGTAATTATAATGGAAAATTCCATGCTTTCAAAGAGGCCCCACCAGCAATTGTATTGTGTAAGTACCTTACTTTCAAAGGGGCCCCCAACAGCAATTGTAATGTTTAAGTACCTTGCTTTCAAAGGGGCCCCCAACAGCAACTTTACTGTGCAAGTACCTTGCTTTCATAGGGACCATCAACAGCAATTGTAATGTGTAAGTACAGTACCTTGCTTTCAAAGGAGGCCCCAGTAGCAACTTTAATATTCAGCAAGAAACGACACAAATTAGTGCAAGGACGCCAGGCCAGGGCATTGAAAAAAACAGAAGGTTATCGAGTCGATGCCCTGTGGGCAATTAATACATGCACACCAAGCATGCAAAGCGTAAGCAGTGTTGCTATTAAGGGGTTTTGCTCCTCTCAATGATGGTAATGGGCAAACACCGATTCTGCATTTTCAGTGCATTGCACACTGACAATACCAACTGCATTACTGTTGAAAGGTCCGTGTCCTCCACCTGCAGAATTTGTTGGGTGGGTCGAGCAAATTTAGCACCTGGAGAACACAGCACGTCACGTCAGTATTGCCTTAGGGTTGACCGTTCACATCAGATAAACCCGGTGTGGAATGCATTTACTTATGTAGCTATCGTACTAGTGTATCGTTACATCCAAGACATCGCTGCTGTAGAGATCTCGCAAACTAACTTTGGACTTGGGCAATAAATTCGTAACTTCAACAGCGACCTTTGTACCCGTCGCCGACCTAGATTCTAACATCATCTGACGCACTCTTTCCAGGCTTATAATAAACTATGAAAACATTTGTCGACGCTCCCGCAAAAAGTTACCCGTAACTTGCTGTGCGTCGCGCTCTTTGTTATCCCTTGCAGTGTAACTTGTTTTGCGTTGCTCTCCTTAATCCTTTCCTTATTATCACCGACCGCCGACTTCAATTTCCGGTATTTGCAGAGTAGGACCGTCGCCAGCGGGGGGGCCAGTGGTGCCCGGCCCCCCATTTCGCGTTTGGCCCCCTGGTTGCTGCATACTTCCAATACAGTATTTTTACAATGTGGCCCACCTTCAGGTTTTTGGCCCCCCGTGCTGCTATATCCTGGCGACGGGCCTGTTGCAGAGTGCCACTTTTCTTGTTTTCACCATTGCGAATGTTAACAACCAGAACTAACAGCATCTCAATCTCTTTGTAAACTCGCACTTATGACATTTCGAGTATGCGTACGGCCACACATTTACCGCATTTCTCGACGCCATTTGCGTCTCCAACGAACGCCGACATGCTGCCGGGTTTTCTGAACATCATTACCGACGATATACGTTAAGAATACTGCCCAAAACTTACGAGTGTCCGGTTCGTATTCTGATCATAAATCAGAGATCCTATTATTTAACATTTTGTCGCTAACTATCTGGCTATCAACTAACTCTTATACTAAACCACTATCTGCAGTCATGCCAAGCATTATTAATCTGCTTTTGTGCACGCCTTACCAGACGCTGCGTCGGTTGCGATCAACCAGCAGTTTACTTACCGAACGGTACACGTAGTTCGCAATAATATCTCCTTGCAATAAATACTACTCAAGGTTAAATCTGTGTTTCTACGCTCCATTCGTGTGAGCAGTGGTGGGTTTAAGGTAGCGGGGCCCGAGGCAAGATTAAAAAGGGGCCCCTCTGATGACGTCATCATACTCAGCCAACCGTGATAAGCACTTTTTATCAAGCCTAAGACACGGCCACCCTAGGATACGTTCCTGAGAGTACGGAATGACCGACATAGCAGAAGGAGAAAATGCAAAGAGGTGTTCATGATGCACAAATTTGAAAACACTGAAAGTTAGGAAGACACGGTTGGCAACACATGAAAAATAGGCAATAGCAGGTTGGGATCGCCCCCACTTCATTATTTTCGTGCCCTGCTTCTCTGCATTCACTATCAATAAATTACAAAGTTTACCACTTTGAAAGTTTCACACTTTACCCCTTTGAAAAAATGCTTGGTAGTTGGTATCTGAATTTGTTTATATTCATGTATTTACGGGAATCCACGAAACCATAAACAACGACCACGAAGATTTAAAATACTGAATTTTCTTTAAATTTCATCCTTTCAACTACAAGAACATAGCATACAAAATCATCCATCCTGAGACTTGGTTTGGAAAGCTTTGAGGCTGGATGAGTCAAGGCTGCCCTGAGCTTGCCTTGACACGAGTTGTTTGAAAATGTCAAAAAGTAGGAAATAATTCATCATATACCTTAATACAAACATTTCTAGCATGTAGCCTACACAATTGATTAAATCTGTGCTAAGAAAAACGGTTCAAGTTATACTGGCAAAGAGCTGGCAAAAAAACTTTAACATCACCTAGTAAGTCTAAACCAACCACTTACTAATCAAGCTTCAAATAACCTGTGACTTCAAGCATGGGTTAAATTCAAGCCACTGAAAATACCTGAAATATCTGTAGAGAAATGAGTACTGAAAATACTTGAAACATGCCATTTCTTTTACCTGATAAGAAGCATGAATGTAGCCCTGCTTATTGACAGTCTTTGCAGCACAAACAATAATACAAAATTACTTTGTAAACTAAGAAGGTAATTTTCTATAAATTAAAAGATATAGTGTTGTCGTTACTATAACAATTGCATATTGTCTTATTTTCTGATGGAAATGTTTACTCAGGTACAACATCACAAGAAATGAGGAATTTGTCTAACCTCTTCAACTCACAGACATAAAAAAGAAATCCTGGGATAGACATTTGAATGTTCTAAAGCATGCATTTATCAACTTCATTTTTGCAAAACTTGAGCTTTTGTGTATCTGATTATGCACTAGACATCTGATTATGCACTAGACAGTTAAAGCTACTATTAACAACTCGGGTGCTTGAAGCTGTACTCTCCGCTGTAGGCTCACTAGTACCAAATCTGGCGAGGAGACCTTTACATTGTTCGTCAGCTTTCTTCCTTTTTCCTTCTTTTTGCTGCTCCATCTGGATACTTTCTGTTTAACTGTGGCATTTTCATAACATTATCAATAAACCAAATACTTCAATCTCTAAAAATCATCATTTGGTATGAAAAATTATCATTTGGTATAACTATTTGCTCTTATTTGATAAGGTCTTTTCAGAACTTTATGGAAGAAATTTAAACTCACAATATTTTAGGCATTGAGGTTGGTTTGAAGCTTTTCTTTATTTGAACATTGGAGATGGTGGTGGGGCTCCGTTGAAAATATAGTAGCCTACTTACAAATTACAGTTGCTGTTAGGGGTCCCTTTGAAAGCAAGGTACGTACACAATTAATGTTGATGTCTGGGCCTCTTTGAAAGCTTAGTACTTGCACATTACAGTTGCTGTTGGGGGCCACGTTGAAACCAAGGTACTTTACACATTACCAATACTGTCGGGGCCCCTTTCAGAGTAAGATACTTACACACTACAATGGCTGTTGGGGGGCCCTTTGAAAGCGTAGTACTTGCACATTACAGTTGTTGTTGGTGGCCACTTTGAAAGCAAGGTACTTGCACACTAAAGTTGCTGTTGTGGGCCCCTTTGAAAGCAAGGTGCTTACAAATTACAATTGCTGTTGGGAGCCTTTTTGAAAACAAATGATTTTAAATTACCGTTGCTGTGGGGGCCACATCGAAAGCAAGGTACTTACACATTACAGTTGCTTTTGGGGGCCCTTTGAAAGCAAAGTACATACACACTTGTGTTTTTAGGGGCCCTTCAATGAAGTTTAAAAGCAGAGTACTTACATATTTCAGCGGCAGTTGGGGGCCCCTTTGAAAGCAAAGTATCTGAACATCACAGTTTCTGTATGGGGGGCCCTTGAAAGCAGAGTGCTTACTTATGATCTGGTTTGGGATGAGTGGATAATAAGTTTTTCACCAAAACTAAGGAAAATTTATGCGCGTAACACCACAAGGGGGGGCTCCAAAAAGGGGGGACCCGAGGCAAGTGCCTCGCTTGCCTCCCCTTAAACACACCACTGCGTGTGAGTGACAGGGGTGAAGTCTTATTTAACATGATAAGATATGGTTTCAAGATAAGAAGTGTTTGGCAGATTTAGCTGTAAACCTATATCTCGCTACTACACCGATGTATAAACACAATAAATATAAGTCACAGTAGGCTACATAAGCTCAACGCCGTTTAGCAACACAGGCAATGATTTAGTCAGAGGGCGAGCGTCAACAAACTGTTTCTTTAAGCACTCACCTTGTAAATAAGTTTTGCAATGAATAAGAAACTTTGCTCTGAAATTTCCCGTAATAGTCGCCTGCATACGTATTTCTGCGCCATTGGTCCTTGTGCTACTAATTTGGTTGAGAAGTGCCACTATGTCTTGAACGGAATTAAACACTGTGCTGGTTGTTTCCAGTGCCCTGTCCATCGCTGGTCAAGCAGTCTCTAATTTTTCACCTATGTGCTGTGAGGCACACCAAATTACGTGATGACGCAGGGCCGTGGGAACCGCCCCCAGCACCCCCCGGCCGGG
>Ga0210059_1007259_pt1 | contig 17653 bp, 6 predicted proteins | sample Ectturendosymbi2_FD_188042 | JGI IMG/M metagenome (GOLD analysis project Ga0210059, IMG submission 188042) | Ecteinascidia turbinata endosymbiont from Florida, USA - Sample 2 (SPAdes) (version 2) | ecosystem: Host-associated > Tunicates > Ascidians > Unclassified | place: Key West, Florida... | reverse complement strand
GTCACAAAGCACTGAATACCATTCCCCTTCAAAATATTTGGATAATATTGTTATATTCACATCAACTGGATAACAGCCTAAACATATGTCCAGTTTTCAAAAGTTCAATTTCATAACATCGCCTATGTAGAAAATGCTCTAAGACTTATTGGATAAACAAGTGCTTTAAATCCTGAAGTTTACCAATGGGTGCTTACAATAAAGCTATATAAAATTTAACACTGAAGATGGCCAAAATTGTACAATAGCTTGCTTGAATGTAACAACATTTTTATAGATTATATGACTTGTCTCAGATTCTCTCAGTCAAACTTATTCTGATCTTTCAACTTTCTGAAGGTGCGTGAGGCTGCTGTTAATTAATATAGATAAAGGCTGGGCTGTTGTCAGTCAGTTTCCCACCACTAGATATGCACCCAGGCAAATTGGTGTCATTACCAAAATGACAGCGTGTATTCACATTGTGTCAGTTTCCAACAAAGATGCTTTTCACCTTTTCAGATCATTTGCTTGGGATTCTTGTTAGTAAGGAAATTAGCATGTTTGATAAGATGTTTTTCTGTCATAGTGGTACCTCTGTTGCAAAAAAACAAGGGAAAAATAACATGATGCACTTACCACAGAAAAAAACAGAACAAGTAATTTGCAAAAAGTCTGGGCTGTGAACTTTTGCTGAGATATTTCTGAAATGACTTGAATGAAGTCTTCCTGTCAGTCATTCACCCAATATTTTCGACTATTTAGCATGCACTCAACAAATCAGTTTCAAATCTATAGTGTTATGGTGCAACTTCTTCAAACTTCCGGCAATTACAACGAAATCGTGTCCTTGCTTTCATTCTGTTTACATTGCACTTGCATAATTTATTTTTAGTTTTTGCATCAGACTCATGGTCCATATCCCAAGGGTACTTGAATAGCACAGTAACACGAAAATGGTTAGTCATCGTATAGTAAAGTGCAAATGTTAATTGATAAGCACATACAACACAGGGAGATGGCAAACACTGAAACAACACTTCAGCTATAATTGGCTGCATTCACTCAGCATCAAATAGTAATCCAGCAGTGGCAAGAAAACTGAAGACATTTTAACACCAGGTTGTGAATTAAATGGCAAAATCATCAGATGAGGATGCTCATATAAACGTGTGCATTGTTTTGATCACAGTTTCAAATGATTTTGCAAATTATTTTTTAGAGAAAGCAAAAATCATGAGGCGTTATGAAGCACACAGAAGGTTTAAATTGCTATGTATAGGTAATGCTGGAGAAAACAGACACCACGACAATGCACCAGTAACTACTCCAATTGGTCACCATTCATACATGAGCATTAAATAATGGAGGAAAAATGAAAATTTGTATAAAGCATCAGACTTTTGCAGTGATCAAACTAAAGAGTTTGATGAAGATTTACATCGGCAAACAAAGCCATAGAGACACTTTCCAAGCCAAGCATCAAAGGTCTTGAGAAAATGGTTAACCTGGTGTGGGCAATTGCATTTCTGTTTATGTAATGCATAATTTGGTAAGCATTATTGCAAGCAATTGCATGTGTTAATTACTTACTTGAAAACATTTTCTTATAACTTGATAAAGTAATTTTGCCATTACTTGTACAGTAGAATTTGCCTGATTCGCCACCTCAAGGGGATTAGAAAATAGTGACGAATTATGCAAACAGGTGAAAACTCTATCATAGAAGCTCGTATACTTTATCATAGTAACTCGTATACATAGTGCTCTTATTTGCAGAAAAAACAAGTTGATGACGTTATGGTTGAATACAACAATTAATTCCTCTATTCTATCTGGACTCCTCCATTTAATCTAGCACCTTTTAAATCTTTAACAAACTGCAAAGACTTCCTGCGTTCTCTCAATGGGGAGTCGGGTCATGCTTCACACCTCGTGTATAAATTCGATAAACAAATTGCAAGGTGCAACAATTCTCAGATAAAGATCCTTAATTTGTTTGAATTCCCACACGTACTGGCTGCTTAGACATCAAAAGCCAAACTGCAAATGACGTATTAGTCGAACAAAACGCTTCTAAGGGATAGAAAGAGGTGACGAATTGAGCAAATTAGACGAACAGAAATGTACACAAAAGATAGGAATTCTGACAGGACCGACAAAAAAGTAACGAATTCAGTGAATTGACAAATTAAACGATGACGAATTAGACAATTTCTATTGTAATTTGCATTTAGAAAAGTTAAGATTTTAGAAGCCGCATCTCTTGCTATAAACACAATATTATACATGACAATGACATGCATCATCACACATATGATAACCCATTGAGTTGATAGTTGAATAGACTTCTTACCTGTGCAGAGCGCATTGAGTCAAGTGTTGATCATTATCGTGATGATGATTTGGAGCTGGAAGCTCATTCCATTAAAATGAATTGCGGCCAACAGGTGTGAATTTTGTCTGAACTGCCCATCATGTATATTACAAATTACAATGATTTTGATGTGCTTTGCTAGCATGTTTTTAAGTCTAAATGTTGATTTTGCTTGAATCACTATAAGTTATTTAAGTTTATCTGACAGAAATTACTTGTTACTTAAACACTAAATTTTTGTTGCTTGAACCAACCCTAGTAAGTGCTTCATACTAATATGTGTGTATTTTCTCCACAATTGGCAAGCATACATGGGCATGCAATAGGCATGACACAAAGTGTTTTTTACTGCAGCTGAGCAAATGTGCCTCTTAGATTATTTGCTGCACAGTACAGCGATTTCACTTGTCTATGTATGTCATTGTCATCCTTCAGTGAGGCAATTAAAAATAGACCAAGATATTTGACTTGGTCATAAAATTTTACATGTACACCACTTATAAAAACATTTGATGGAGCAGGATGTTTATATATTTTGAGGCAAAAAGATACACCGATTGTTTTCTTGCAATCAAAAGCGATTTTGTGTTCAGCACCATAGTCACCACAAATATTCAGAAGACGTTGAAGTCCACAAATGCTAGGGCCTAACACACACATGTTATAAGCAAACATTAAGAATTATCACAGTTGCATGTACCACAGTACAACCCACTCTTGCTAACCCCAGCTGGATTAGGGGTTCATCAAGGTAAACAGCTAATAAATATGCACTCAGAACTCCCTCTTGCCTTACCCAATGGTTTCATTATAGGGAGATGCAAAGTTTGTGCCCCAGTTCACTTGCATGGTTTGTTGTCTATGTCAATTCACCAGCAGTCTTACTATGCCCATGGATACACTGCGCTTAATTAGTTTTGCAAACAGCAGCTTGTTGTTAGTTCTGTCAAATGCCTTAGATGCATCCAAGAAAGTTGCAACACTGTGGTATCCTTGTTTACATAATTCACAGTTTGAATGAAATTGAACTTCCAGTGAACAAGATAGGCTGTTTGCCACCATGTAGGCTACAATATTTCAGTAAAACACAGCATACACCTGTACATTTTGTATTATTCCTGTGTTGCATACACTATGTACTTGAATGATATACATGTAATAATTACTTTGCGTTCTTCATAAATGTGGTTGATTACCCATTGTTATTCAGCAATGTTTATTGAAAAAACGTGCTACCACAATATCTAAAAATTATTAAAAGTAAGCATGAAGTAAAATTTCAATAATTACAAAATATCCTGGAAAACTTTTTAAGAATAAGTTTTTGCTCAAGTTTTTATTGGGAACCAGGTTAAAATCCAAGTCTTTTGATACTTTGAATGACTTGCTAGGGTTTCAGGTTCAAAAGTTGTGGCCTAATACTTCCATCTAGCGGCTAGGCCCTAGGCCAGGTAACATGAGCCAAAATGGCCAAAAAACTACCTCACTTATGACATCACTCACAAAAAACACGAAACCCAAAGTCACCAAAAGTTTTTTTTCATTGCAGACTCGAAAACTTACCAAGTCTTTTGTGGGTTTGAACAGCTTTCTAGCACAATTGACTGGCGAGTTATGGAGTTGCAAACTGGCATGAAAATAGCGGCACATGCGGGAATTTTAGGTATGATATATTCGTACACTGGCAGCAAATATGTTAAGCAGGCTGAGAACCAGGCAATAGGCATCCAAACATGTATTACGGAAAATAATTCTCAGTCGATGTCATGAGACATGCATGATAATGGAATTCTGTTTGCAGTTCAGTAGGCGCATTATTTACTTTGCGCTTGCAGACTAACTGCAGCCCACTACTTCCTACAAGGGTTTGATGCAACCAATTTTAGTGAACACAACAAAAACCAAACTGAGTAAAATAAAATGATGATATTTCACGATTTGACTACTTCCATTGTAACCGCATTAAATAATTAAATCAATGCACCTGGTTTATGTACACCAGGGGTGCACAATCTGCGGCCGTGCGGCCCCATGTGGTCTTCGATAAAAATTGATGTGGTCAAGCACATGATTATGTACTTTAAAATATAGAAGTTATGGTGGCAGTGCATTATTAAAAACTCTTTGGCTGCTGTATGAGTATACAGTACTTAGTAGAAAGAAGGCCAAACACACATGTGGAAGCAGGGTAGGCTCAGTGTGTGAAAGCAGAACAGAAACAATGCAAAATATAAAATATTTTGAACTCACTGGTGGCTGTAATTCATAAAAGTAAATGTAATGCGGCTGGCAATAGTAAAAGGGTTGTGCAGTCCTGATATACACCAATAAAAAGAACACAAAATATGTAATACATATTTTTTATATTCCGCTGAAAAAAGTGGCAAACACAGTATATTTTTAGAATTTGTACATTTCTAAATTCAAAGAATGTAGGAGTGAAGATACATTTAGTGGTACCCCAGATCTGATCTGGTTCTGTCTCTGTTAAACAAGGTTGGCCAGAATTGCCTCTATGCAGACACGATTAATTTTGCTCCATTTCTCCATCTGGCTCATTTAAGGGAATCTTCCTTTCACAACACAGTCCTTCTAATCTCCTCTTCTACTTGCCTTTTCCTTGTCTTCCATGGTCGTTCCCATTTTCTCTGACCCTCCAGTATGAAACTCAGCACATTTCTTAGAGCATCTACCTTATCTCTCTTCAAAACATGTCTGTGCCATCGCATCCTATGTGCTTTTGCCAAATTTTCCACTGTTTCTCTTGATGCCAATATGTTCATCAGTTCAGCAGTGTTACATGAAATCAATTTCCTGTTTTAAAAATTTCCTGATGGATTCAAATCCTTCATCTTGTAAACTAGTTATAATAGCTAAACTCACTGTCTACATCAATACAAATAAAACTCTCAAAGTATGTTATAAACAAGATAAACATGTTGAAATTAACAGGATCTCACCTATCAGTTGCAAAGAGACCAACAGCACATATCTAAAAAGTTTTACCATTTCAAAAACAAACGTCAAAACCAGTAGTTTTACCAAGTTGTGACAGTTTTCCATTTCCATGAAACATATTTTCAGTAGAAAAATGAGGAGCAGTTTCTCTTGCATTCACAAAAGTTGCTCTTCCAGTTTTTGCTTCATAATAAATCATGAAGAATCCACCACCTATTCCACAACTGAATTCCATACAAGACACAATAGGTTACAAAAAATTCTATATACTGTTAGACAGCAAATAACTTTTAAACAACTTTAGAAAATCATATGATGACAATCTAGGATTAATTCTGTAAACAAAGCAGGGTAACCTTATTTTTATTTCAAAATTGCTGACAATAATTGAACAATGCAATGCATTTTGAACTAGAAATGACACACCTTAAGAGTAAAAATCATTAAAAAATTTTTTGCCATTTAAAAGCTACATTTGGTGCAAGCTTTTCGGGAATCAGTCGACTTGGCTCTGTTTTCATGATATTGTGATGATCAGGCACAAATATGTTTTCAAGTTGGTGCAAATTTGTGACTGATTTCAAAACTTTAGTTTTCTGAGGGCATGCAAGCATAAGAAAAAAAACTACAAGGTCAAGTAAGTTTCAGGTGCCAGTTTCACTGCATACTAAGCTAGACCTCATACTAATAATGAAGTGGTATCCATATATTTTCAATCATAATCAACAAACAATTACTGCAAAAAAGCAAAAGAATGTCACATAACATTTAATGTTGGTCCTTTGACCATGGATACGTTTGGAAAAAAGAACCTTTCTGTGACAAAATTTCATCATATATTCATCTGTAAACAGCAAAAGTTGATTGACTTGTTCAGCCATATGCATAAAATCATAATTTAGCCAGTATTTATCAAATGGTCCAGAGGCTCACACAACACAGCAAAAGGATCTCTTGGGATTTCACATGCTGGTCGATTTCAGCTTGCTGATTTCAACCAATCTGTTTTTCAAGAGCAGAACAATGTATATGAAATTATTTTCTCTTTTACACTAGACTGACATAAATCTATCTGAAAATGTTTTAAATTTCAATGCAGAAAATGTTCATGCAACATGAGTAACTTGTCCATAGTTTCATTTCATATTTTACATCAGTGAACTAGTTGATCAACTGAACGTAACCAAAAAAAGTGTTGCTACAACTATTGAACCATAGTAGATCATCATTTGCTTGAGGTTTATCCAATGAAAAATGGTAAGTTCACAAAAACCAGTGGCATATGGTGGTCATTGTCACTGGGTGTTTTTTGGGGGTTTGGATGCAATAACATCAACCCTGCATTGTGATGTTTGTGGCATCACAAACATCTTTTCTTTTGTATTTTGGTCAAAAATAGGGGTTTTGAGCCATAGTTTTGGGACCAGAAATCCTAGAAACGCGGGCCGTATGTTGTGCAGGCCTGATGTACAGTTCCATGTCCTTGCTCAGTACCCCTTCCACTATCTGCCAATCTCCAACAGCATGCATGATTGCTAGATCACCAGCATATGCATACTTTCTGGAGACGATGGTTGGCAGGTCAGAGATGTAGATGTTGAGAAGGGATGCCAGGGCAGATCCCTGTGGGACGCCATTCTTGACACTTTGAGAGCTGGTGTACGATATATTCGTACTTCGATTTCGGCCTAAAAAACAGTAGTTTTCGGTTGCCTTACCAATGCCATTGCTCTAGAGAGATGTTCAAGGGCTCAAACAGATCGGCCAGTGTTCTAATCTACACTCGAAAAAAAAATTTTTGGTTGGTGGGTGCGGATTTTTTGTGAGTGACATCATAAGTGAAGTAGTTTTGGGATCATTTTGGCTCATGTTGCTTGGCCAAGGGCCCAACCGCTAGGCCAAAGTGTTTCGCTGAAGTTTTTATTGGAAATTAAGCTCAAGTCTGAGTCTTTTGAGCCTTTGATTAACTTTCTAGAGTTTCTGGGTCAAAAGTTATGATCTAAAATAAACAAATTAATTAATTAGCTAATTAGTCTAATATTTTTACTACTTTAGATCATAACTTTTGAACCTGAACCGCCAGCAGGTCATCCAAAGTATCAAAAGACTGTGGCTTAGATTCCAACAAAAACCTCAGCGAAATGCTACCATCTAACAGTTGGTGCCCAGAGCCAGGTAAAGTGGGCCAAGGTGGCCTAAAAGTTCTCCACTTATGACGTCACTCACGAAAAATCCGCATCCCCAACCAAAAAATTTTTTTCGAGTGCAGACTAGAAGACTTGCTGCATCTCTTGACGCTTTGTCCAGGTCCGTAGCACTTACAGAACGGGAGAAATTCCCACACAAAGCCACGTGCGTTTCTGTGTTTTTTTCCGAAAATCCCCAAAAGATGTTGGGCGTCAAAGTGTTGAGGCGTCGTAACCTGCTCCGTTTGCCATTTCTGTGGGTGAAGCTGTGACTGCTACTATCTCCATGATCATGCAGACCATGTGACTATCAGGGAGCAATTGCAGCAGCTTGCAGGTGAGCCACGATGGCATAGTGTCGTACGCTGCTGTGAGATCGACTAAAACAGCTCCAGCCTTCTTAGCTGAAAAGTTATCCTCGTTGTCTTGTGTCAGTAGGGTGACCTGATCTGTGGTCGACCTCCTATGTCGAAAGCCCACCTGCTCCAGTGGGAGCAATGGGTCAATGATTGGTTCGACCCAGGCGTAGATGAGTGATTCGAGGATTTTGAAGGGGACATACAGCAGAGATATAGGGCAGTAGCTCTTTTGTTCCACCAGTGGCTTTTCTGGCTTTGGGATCGCAACATCTAGTGCTCTTCTCCAGATCTTTGGCATTTTGAGTTGGTGCACAAATATACTGAGGAAGTCGCAAAACCAAGATTTGAGAGTCGACCTGGCGTTGAGTATAAACTCTAGGAAAACGAAATCCAGTCCCAGAGACTTCCCTGCCCTTAGGAGCTTGAGGGCAGCAGCAAGCAACTCCGGCCTATAAGGGTCTGGTGTTGGGACCTCCCATACGTCGGTCAGCTCCTTGTTGATAACCTTGGTAGACTCGTGGCCCCAGGTCCTGTGTGCATCGTTCTTCACAAGTTGTGAGGTGATTTGTGAGGAGAGTTCACCAAGACAGGGCAAAGGCGAGAGGAGCGTCCAGACCTTCTAGTGAGTTTGTTGATGGTCCATGCCTTGCAGCTAGAGTGGAAGAAGTTGATGAAGTTGACAGTTTCCTCCCAATGCTCCTGTTTCTTCTGTTTCAGCCAAAAAAGTAGGGACATGGTGGCTCTATCAGAGTAAGTCCCCACTGGTACTCGTATGAAGGAGCGATAGAGGGTATCGCACTCTTTGTCTCATCATGGCACATATTTCTTGTGACAGCCACGTGGGATACATTGTTTGGCCGTGGATAGCAGGCTCACGCGAAATTCCTGGTATATCCTCTCAATATTTAATGTGTCCAGAGGTGGGGAGGTTTTACACCAATGTCTGAAGGTTTTACACCAAACCCTCCGTGAGGATTTGGTGTAAAATCCTATTTTTGATGGATCCCTTAAAAATACTGACCCAATCAAAAACCATGCATAAAATTTTAAGCGTAATTTAACCAAAACTCACAATATATATTTTTAATTTTATCAATGTTTGTTTTACACCTTTGACTGTGAAACCTTAAGACAGATTTGTCATATGTTTTGTCTTGTTTTCTAATGTTAAGGCTGACCTGACACTACAAACATTCTAAGCCATCAGTAAAATCCAGATGGACAACAGCAGTACATATTTGAACAAACTTAACACTGACCTGTGCATGTTGTGAACACAAGCACATAACATTGTAGCAATAGCAGAATCTACAGCTGATCCACCATTTTGCAATATTTGTTTTCCAATTGTCGAACACGGCTTGGCATCACTGGCAATAGCAGCATTTGCAAATATGCCCTTGTGTGACATTTCAGCATAGTACTTTGAAGAACCTGCAGTTTCAGAGCTAACCTCTTTACGAGGCAGTCCCAGGTAAAATCCAAGAAACAGAACAACTCCAACCAAACACCCAGAAGCAAAGCCCAGTGTGAATGACTTGCAACTTAATACCTGAAAAAATCACGAAAATAAAAGGATGTGGAATCAAAATTCATGCTTTTACTGTTAGCCACACATCAGCACTTTTAAAATTTATGGTGACACTTACCACCAATCAAAATAAATCAATGTTCTTTATTTTTTGTCACATTTATCTCCAGCTTAGGTATGTTTACTTCACAAATATAGAAAAGTCACATGCAGTGGAAACTTTTCACTGGCAAATGCCTTTATACAAAAAATTTGTTGAATAGTCATTTATAACTGTTACTCAAAAATCGTATTCCAAATAGTTGAGCTTGCAATATCTTTCTTTAAACTTACATTTTTATAGCTATGAAAAGCATACTTTGAGGTTAATTAATTAATGAATAATAATTGTGTTAATTATCTGATGACTATTTTTCATGCAAAATTGCCATAATTGTCACAGGTACTGGTGATCCAGAGCATCAAAATATCCCTCAGATATAATAAGCATTAATGCTGCCTGTGTTTATGAAGATCTGCAACAATTAAAGATAAGGACAAAACCAGTAAATGCTGAAAAGGAGGAAACACAACAAGTACTAAAAGAGTCCAAAATAGAAATAAGTGAAAATGAATCAGTTAACAAAAGAGCTTACGGCAATGGTGCAACCAATACCACTGCTAAATACCTTTCCATAGAAAACTAATAAAAGAATCCAAAAGTGAAGCCGAAGGTGACACTATAAATCGGACAAAGATCAATAAAACATAATATGGAGAAACTGAAAGAAAAAACCTGCTTTTCATGGCAGGCCTACAAGATGACACACTTGGAAAACTTCACATCTTCTCACAGCAGCAAAAAACAGAACCTAGCAATAGACAGTGGACACAATCAAACCTGCAAAGTATCTAGTGAAAGCAAGATGCAGAAAAAGGAAAAGGTAGATGGTGATTACAAGACAATAATAATCATCAAGAAAACCATGCCAATAATTGACAAAAGCCCCAAACTTGTGGCAACTTAGAAATCAATGGTACTTTTATCCTATACCTGAGACCAGAAACACTAAACAACCAGTGGTACAATTTGTGACAGAACAGTATACTGTAGATAACACAGCCCTGTGTGGAAAGCAAATGACACAACACTTACACCGTTGCAGTTTTCCTGAAGGAAGCTCTAAACGTACACAAATTACAGTATGGCATATTGGTGTAAAAGTTCTTGTTTGGCAGGTCCCTCAGCAACACTGGTAGCTGGAAAACAAATCACTCAATAAAAATAACAATAATAGCAGAAGAAAGTCAAAGCTTGTCTGTGGCTACCTACAGTTTAAGACTTAGTATCATCAAGAAATATATACTCTATAAGATCTTAAAGTGTCTGATTCTTTGCTGAGAAAGGACTTCTTTCCATAGACATTTTTAGTATCATCATTGCTTGACACTGAACAACTTTGTGATCTATATCAGATTGTTTTTCTCCAAGAAACTTGACTGGCCAAGCAGTCAAGCTGATGAACATCAGTCACTTGGCATGTGGACCAACTGAACTGGATTAGAACATGATACAACAAATATTAGTCCCTATGGTGGGACTCTTATGGAGCAAACAGCTGAATTAGAAAAGGAAAAAATTATGGACCAAAACAGAAATATCATTGATTTGAAGGTATGTCAAAATTTAACCACTCTCTATGCGAATATATAAATGCCTTAATGCTGTGAAACTAATTTTGATGACTGCTTTATCTAACTAAGAAAGATTTCAACACTGTGTGATGAAATTGATAGCACAACCAACCTGATGAGATTATGTTTTCAACTGATCTTTTAACTTACACGCAAATGTTGCTCATGTAACATGCAGTATCATTGGATTATTAGGTCTCTTCCACACTGTTCATGACTCCACACAGAAAATTGAACCATACAAGTTCATTAGGAAATTTCTCTTTGCCTCGTGAGGCAAACACGATTGATGGAAGTGGTCACATGACTGCTACGTAGGTTTTGTCATGACAAACAGACAGCAGATTCAGACTTCTTTCAAATAATGGTAGGATGAACAAGTAATAAAAGAGTGATCTCAGTAGTGATCTGTGCAACATTCTAGGGTTTATGGTATGCTTTTCTTAGAGTTGCAGTTTCAGGTTTACAGTTTTCAGTTTAGGATTTTAGGTTTCAGGGTTCTTCTGAAAATGAAGCTTTCGCCTACACTTCACGCAATACAGACCCGAAGTACTCGAAGACTTGCCGAGTCTTTTGAGTGCTTGAACAGCTCTGTACAGCAATAGGCTGAGTTATGCTGTTGCTAAGACACATGCCTGATTTCAGCTGAAATCGTCTGGCAGCTAAGGTGTTAAACACAAACTGAAATGGGTCTTGTTTTTCACTGTTAATTATTAGTCTTGCTTTTCCTGCTGTTTTGCTACCTTCCGCATCATTACTCTTCCTATTTTTTCTGCTGACTTTACATAGGCATATATGAATCCGACATTTCATCAAATTTTATTCCCAGTTGGTTTTCAATCACTGGTAAGCCACACCACCATGCTTAAATCGTTTACTTGTTCCAGAGGATCAAACAAAAAATTAAGCAGCATACCTACTTTACAGATATAAACAGCAGTATTTCCATCTTTTGACTAAAAAAACTCTGCGTACTGCATATAGCAGGCCATAATAATAAATTTTATAATATAATAGCAGTCAAATAAAGATGTTTCATTGTTCATTTCACATTTCATTAGTGGTGGAATATATAATGGGTTTCAAACATTGATTCTGTCAGCACTTGTGTGGATCCCCTCCTAAGATGCGAGATCCTTTTTGATAAAAACAGTCTTTTCAGTTACAGTGACCAGTTTGTCTGTCATTTGGTCTGAGCATGTTTGCTTCATGTTGTTTTACTTTTTGTTCTTATTTCTTTAGATATCATGTTTCAGATAATTAAAGCCGAATTAAAGCAGTGGCTTAACGGTCATACCAATAGCATGTGTGCTTGTCAAGTTATTAGCATTCAAAATTTATGTCACACATGAGTGATTTTGATAACTACCCATTTTCTTTATCCCAACATTGGGGTAAGCGCATGTATTTTTTAAAATTTTTCTTCACAAGTGAAGATAAGATACTTGAGACAACCTCTTTTCAAGTTTTTACAACAATTAAATGATTACAGTAAAAATGATTTAGTTTTAACATTAGTTGATGATGTTCTGATCAGTTTTTACGCTTCATTTACCAGAAAATGTAGCCATTTTGTATGGTTGATAACTTTGCGAAACCTTAACCAATTTAAAAAAAATTTGTTTGCTGGAATCAGCATGAAAAGTTCTATCTTCTTATTAAATTTGAGAAAATGTAAGATGGTGGGTTGAATTTTCCGTTTTTTTGATTCATTTGACATGAATGACCCATAACTGTAAATACATTAAGGTCACAAACAACAAGATCCAGTGGTGGCACTTGGAAGTTGCGCCGTTTTCTTGCCAGATACAGCACTATCGTTCCGGTACAGAAAACAGTGTGCTGGATACTCTAACAGGTGCTTTTTGTTCTGCTGTTTCTACCAGTACCTTGGACAAACCAAATTGTGGTGTATGTCACCCTGGCATGACCCAGTTGGTGCATTTCGTAAAATCAAAAATTTACCATTCTCTCTTGAGGAAGTGAAACACGTGCGTTTTGTCATGTGAAATCTGTGCAGAAATATAGTCACAGTTCTATGTGCTGGAAAAATGGACATTAATGAAAGCAACAAAACCTTTCAAATGTTTAAATCTTCATTTTGAAAGACTTTTACCTCCAGGCCACGTCATGTGTACATGTTTATAGTGGTTGATGAATATTCATGCTTTGTTCTGTTTTGCTTGTCCTCCAACTGTTGTCAAGTGCTTAGACTAGCTATTTTCCTTGTGTGGTATACCAAATTATGTTCATTTGGATTTAGGGCATACACTGAATTCTCGATAAGTTAAAGAGTATCTGATAAAGTGGAGTGTAGCTAGTAACTACTTTATACCTTACCACCCTATTGGTAATTTGCAAGAAGAACACTGTAACGGAATTCTATGGAAAGCTATCAGACTTGCATTAAAATTTCATAACTTGCATGTTGACTCATAGGAAGCTGTACTACTGTATGTGTTACATTCTATTCAATCTCTTCTGTGTGTTCGTACAAACACTACACTGCAAGAACTATTTTTTAGTTTTTATCTGTGGTCTCTGAACAGGAAATCATTACCTGCATGGCTGTCTAGGCCTGGTCTAGTGTTCGTGAGAAACCATGTATGCTCCCGTAAATATGATGATGTGGCGGAAGAAATGCAATTGTTGGAAGCAAATTCTATGTACGTTAATGTAAGGCATAAAGATGGAAGAAAGCAAAATGTTTCACTGTGCGACTTGGCACCGTGCCCAAGGGGAGACCATTCAGACAACACCACCTTGCCAAACCCTGACAGGTTGGTTGATGAAATTCCTAAAGAGTCTGGATATCCGTCAGATCTCAAAAAATTGAGTGCTTTGGGTTCTCCACAGGTACTAAGCTCAACAAAATGGGTAGCAGTAATATTGAAAATGTCCTAAACAGTGTACCCCATTTGCTCAGACGTTTCACACGAAGCAATCAGGGCATACCTTCTACAAGATATGGCAATGTCCTTTCATTTTAGTGAGGTAGAATGTCGTGTGATTTGCTTTGATGTTGCGTGCATTCATAATTGACTGCAGCATATCAGATGATTGATTAGTAGTCTGGTGGTCTGTACCAGTTTGTCTGATTAGTAGTCTATACCAGTTTGTCTGTCAGTTGGTCTTAGTATGTGCTTCATGTCATTTTACTTTTTGTTCTGATTACTTTAGATGTCGTGTTTTAGTTAATTAAAGCAATGGCTTAACGGTCAAAGTTTTTGTAAGGTTACAACTAATTTTTTTGCTCTTATGTCAGCCTTTCAGACCAAGGTTCATAGCGTCTAATTTATCAAAATGAGAGCAACATGTTTTGTAAGCTTTTCTTGGTGAAATGACTTTTCTATGACTGCAAATATTATGTGTACCGTTGAACAAATTAAGGAGTTAAATCTTTTATGACACCAATATTGTGTATGGCCTGGCACTGATGATTTACTTGCAGTTCAAGCCTACAATCTGAAAACTAAATGATCCACACAAATTGCACTATCACATTTCAAGAACGTCATTTTCATGAGTTCTATTGAAACCGAGCAATGTTGCCTTTGCAGAGTTCTACATTTAACCCAACAAAGTTTTTGTGTTGATTAGCCCACCTCATGACTAGGTCACAAGTTGTGACACTTATTGAAAAATATCCCATTGAAAATTAAAAAACAGCATAAAATGTGCTAAGAAATGTTCATCGCCAATGCCCAGGTGTCAGGTGATGTAACGATGAGCTGTTGATTGTTGCTAAGGATTGAACAAAAGGATAAGAATGATTATGCCTAGCCTTGACTATTCACCGTGATTTCATACAGGCCCTTTTTTATCAAATTTGGAGTGAAGGGTCAATATAAACCTCCAACTACTGGAGCAGTAATGTTTTCTAGTCTGCGGTCAAATATCATCTCTGTCAGTTTTGTTCAAAGGACTTGGATGGGGGAAAGTGAAATGGCTTTGGGTGGAGAAAAAGGTGTACGGACTGGGAGAGAATTTCCTCCAAGTAAGTACAGACTGAGAGAGAATTTCCCCCAAGTAAAATCCTTGACTTCAAGACAAACACTGGGGTACGTTAGCACAGTAGATTTGACCAACTTTTGAATAAGCATTTTATCAATGTGCTCACTCCACAACCACATCTCATAGTTTTTTAGGCCAACAGTCTAGGGGTTCTAAACACAAAAACTAAATAGAATTATAACTTTTAAAAATTTATTTAAAATTAAGAAAAACAGAGTTAGAACATTCAAACTACTTCAAAAATTAATTTTTAATCAAAAAACTGCTGCCCTTCAAAAGGTACCGCCCAGGGCCCAGACTCCTCCCCTCACCACACCACAGCAATACTTGCAACTGAACTATCTCAAATTCATTAATCAAACGAAAGTAGTGATTCACTGATTTAAAAAAACACTTCTACAGTGATAAAATGGAAGTGTTTATTTGCCTTGTGAGGCATAAGCATAGTTGGAGATATTTTGCCTTAGCCGAACATAGTTTGTTAAAGTGGGCAAATGACTGCTAAGTAGCCTGCAACCATGTGATTCAGTGTATGGTTAGATTTAGCCACTTAAACAAAAAGCAGGTCATTCTTCTTGTATATAATATTAGGGTAAACATTAAATGATAGAATGATCTCAGTTTCTGAGGCTACAATTTCAGGTTTAGAGTTTTACGTTTAGCATTTTAGGTTCAGAGTTTTGGCTCTAACTCTTACGTTTAGGGTTTTTGTTGCAAACAAAGCTTCTGCCTACAATTCACCCAACACAAACAAAAAGCAGTAACACTTTGCTAGTACTGAGACCATGACAGCACCTTTCTGTGCATGTCAGAGTGAGCTGCTACAGACATCACGTCATTTAAGCATGCCATGCATTCCAAACTTGCCATGTGACCATTTCAACCAATTGTGTTTGGCTAAAGGCAAAATAGCTCCAGCAGAGCTTTTGCTTCATGAGGCAAAATAGACACTGCCTAAAATTTATCAAATTATCCGTTTGTGCCTTAGTGCTGATGTTTTCAATAATTAAAATTGCTAATAATGAATTATCGCAAAACTTTATTGCCATCGAAACTGAAAAAATTTCAGGTTATATACAGAATAAAACACCAAACAAACATCAAAACTCTTGATGCAAAACTTACTAAAATTACACATTTTAACATTATATACTTGACATTGCCATACCTTCCTTTCAGAATGGTGATGACTTGGTTTAGATAACAGAACAGATTCTTCTACTTCTAAAGTTTCCATTTCCACTACATTCGCTATTTTGAAATGCAACAAGCTGTGGTTACTGATAATCCGTAACTACTTTTGCTTCATCACTACAGGAAAACCACATCACCCAAAATAAACTGCAAAACATTTAAAGTCATAAAAAGTTAAACCGTTCTGCATGCATGCTAACAACTATCAGGTCTATGATTTTGGCATGATTTTGCCTGTCATTCAAGATAAATTTCATACATCACAAAAATGTGAAGATATTTCTTGTCATTGCCGTGCTCTAGCAATCAACCTAATAGCTGCAAACATATCATGATAATGAAAGTGCCTCATGGGCTTTATGCAACTTGCATTTATTTTTCTGATTTTTATTCGATACGATGAATGAATTCTAACAATCAAAGTTTGTACAGAGAACAATATGGTGCACACCACAATGAACATCCTACGTACTGTATGTGTTTTTTCGATTATACAGGCCACTTCATACAATGCTTTTTGAAATCTTTCTGAGATTGTGGTACTTTATGGATTCTTTTCACTAAACAATTATTTTTCTAATCAGCGAAAAAAGGGTATTGATTTGCCAATATTTATATTAAATTTAAATTATTATGCAACCTAGAACGGAAGGTCTCATGACCCAAATTTGGGTTGCGACCCACTATTTTTTTTGGACCTCTGCGTTACACTACCATGATGGTGTTGTTAAAGTGACAAAGTCAGCATTTTATTCAAACCACATCACTGCAACTAGACCTACAGCCACTTCTTCCTTTGCTGAATGCTTCTGCAAGACACTGAAAATGCTGGGGCGGGTCACGGGATGCTAATTGCCTAGCCTAGGCTAGGTCTAGACAACTCTAACTTGCTATCAGAAAGTTCAAAGGGCCAAGTTATTAACATGAATGAATTTACCGTGGGTTGCAAAAGTCTATTTTATTTCGATGCAAAGACTTTGTTCCAGTGTCAGTGTAGAAGAAAATCTAGAATGACAATTACTTAAAGGTCGAGCTTTTGCAACATTTTATACAATTGAGAAAGCTCTCGCAGGTCACAAGAAAAGCTTTTTGTAGGTCGCATGCAGCCTGCGAGCCGTAACTATGTATCATGTTGTGCAGCCCAGCTCTGGGCTATTATATTATAGGCTATAAGTGACCAACCTATCAATTCAAACTATAGAGGAATTTACTTTCCATTTTGAGTTTAACTTAAGTAAGCGGAAATATGTGCACACCTTAGCATTTCAAAATCAATTTCAACAGCAGTAGTATGTTACCTAAGAACGAGATTACAGGTAACATACTGTAGCAAACGAAACTTGGCCAGGTACTAGCCTATTTTTCAAAGCACATGACTGTG
>Ga0210059_1007258_pt1 | contig 17655 bp, 12 predicted proteins | sample Ectturendosymbi2_FD_188042 | JGI IMG/M metagenome (GOLD analysis project Ga0210059, IMG submission 188042) | Ecteinascidia turbinata endosymbiont from Florida, USA - Sample 2 (SPAdes) (version 2) | ecosystem: Host-associated > Tunicates > Ascidians > Unclassified | place: Key West, Florida... | reverse complement strand
TTTATCCACAAGATCCAATGGGTAGCTACGCCACTGCTCCTTGGTACCACGACACGCCTCGACAAACCATACTCAGCTCTAACGCAGAAACTTTGGCAAAACCCCACCTAAGCAGAGCTTGGTGGAGTGAAGAATTGGCTTTACGCGGTCATGACAATTTTTGCTAAACGGTTCAATATTTGCAGTCCAAAATTTGGGGAAGGACTGCACCTCTCGCCTCCACCTGGTTGGAACAGTGACTGGTGGCTATGTGGTTTTGATTATTTTGTTGCAATTGCAAACCTGTAGACATCTCAGGCTGGCCATAAAAAGAAAAGCAAATTTGGCATGGTTATCGAAATCGGCAACCGACAGCAAAAAGCGTACCTTATTGGTTAGATCAGGGTCGCCAAACTTTTTTGTCCTCGGGTAACATAAGCTACGGTAGTAAACATTAGTTCCATGGCCGGACATCTCGCGTAATGTGATCAGTGGCGTAATTAGAGATTTGTGCCAGGGAGGGAAAACTTAGCTGAAAGTGGGCCTATTGACAGCTGTAGGGGGCCCACTAGTCAACACTCAGAAAAAATTCGAGAAATGACGGTGAATACGGATGTGGATGGCTTTACTAAAACCCTAAATCGCCGGAAAATAATCCGTGACACGCAAAAAACAATAACCTATTGAATACCAAAAGAAAACTTAAACCGAACTATCAGCTAATGTTTTTTTAGCTTGTCAGAAGGGGGCGACATTTAGGCTTGCCGGGTGGCGATTCGCTCTTCTGCCTAGTCGTCATTTACGCCACTGAATGTGATTGTTTCGGATAAATTACATTCTACCAAATCAAGTTTTTCGTAAATATATTATATTTTCATTATAGACAAAGTATCTTCGCGGGCCGGATTTGGCCCGCGTGTCGTAATTTGGAGACCCTGGGTTAGATAATTCTGCTTAAATCACATACATTTGAGCAGAAAAGCCATCTTCTGCAAATTTTAAGTTTTTACTGGTGACATTGGTGTTGGCCGAGATTCGTTGTTTCAAATTAGTTATGGGCTGTTTCACATCTGTGTTTGCTGCCGTGGATAGAAGCAGATTCATCGCCAGATGAACAGCATTGTGGGTGGTTTTAAGCTTGTCTGGGGGGTTTCAGAGTAGTATACAATGAATTGGAAATTGATTTTATCGGGCAGACCAGAACTTGAGTTTGGAGGCATTCATTGTGAATTTAGGGGTTAGCTCGCCTGCTTCCACTTCTGTTGAACTGGTCACAACTTTTTTCATAACCTGAACAAGTGGGATCGATGTTTTTTTCTTCACATCAGCAGTTCAATGTCGAAATGTGTGAAACGGCAACACTTGATTGAAATTCTAACTTCTTTAGTGGCGTTAAACATATTTTGGGGCAAGATATTTCAGGCCCGGTGTGAATTTATCATGCAATTGTGAGATCGTTTCTGACGATAGGCAGCAGAGCGACCTAAAATGGGAGTAATATCATAGCAAATGTCTTTCATTCAGGTTTTGTGTTTTAATTGTCGCTTAAGCAATAATTAATGTTTTCCATGTAATTGTAATTGCACAAGCTTCGTCTGGAAACGTGATTGTGATTTAGCTATGTTTAGACTCCTATTTATTAGACTCCTATCGTGGGACTTGAGTTAACACTTCCAAGTGGAAGAAGAACCATTTTGCTTGCAGTTCTAACCAGATCGGGAATACGTTGTAGACATGTTTTTTTTCTGATCTACGGATATCCAAAACAGTGCCAAACACTAGTGCGCAGCATGCTTTAGGGTAAATCTTTTAAATACTTTTTGTAGACGTAACAGATTGTTGACACACCAACAGTGTTCTTAGTAGCCCTTTTTTCGCAATGGTTCTTTTATTGACAAGCTACACGTAACAGTGTTCTCAGTTACGTGTAGCTTGAGAAAAAAGAGTTATTTTTGGGGCCTGCTTCAAACGTTTTCTGAATCAATGATATAAAGCGCTTATAAACTGTGGTTATTTCCTGAAACATCACATAGTTCGGCCAACAAAAATAACCGCTTTCTTGGCTCACCAAAGTTAACCGCTTTTGTGTGATAACCAACAATTGTCGCAAGCAACATTGGGTATTTAAAAAATTGAGACTGTTTGGCGCCCCCTTATTTGACTTCCCCCCAAACGCCTGGTCTGGATCCGCCACTGCATCGCGGTGACTTCTGTGAGTGAAGTGAATAAGTGATCGTGATTTCCTTCAGCTAATTCCAGAATTGTAAGCACAGCTGCGTTGGTTTGTTCTCTGTTCGGATTAGTCCCACACGCATTTTGAGATGACAGCGGAGAGGAAATTTGCACGCGATGGAGTTGCGTCGAAAAGATTAATCAGTTATGGGATTCTTGACTTGTTTTAAGAAGCGATGTCACTAGATTTAGCACCAGGAAAGGATAATGATTTTCTTTGAAGTGCTAAATGACATGTTTTGATTTCGACAAACAGTGTGTTTGAACACTGCTTCTGAAAAAATAGTTGCGACTTACAAACGAATATTTTTTCCCAGAAGTATCAGCAAAACTTGCCACTGCCTCTTACACACGGAGCGACGTATACGCGAGATTTTCCCATAATTGTCTGGATAGTTACCATTAGTCTGAAGGAAGCATTTATTTAGTGAACTTGTGCAACGTTTAACTTAAGCAGCTTAGATAGTTGTGCCAAAGTCTTACTTGTCTGGTTAAGAGTCACCTGGCTGAGTTTTTGCTTACTGTGGTGCAGGTCAAGCCTGTAGCACTGTTTTCATCGGGTTTCTAAACTTATAACTTTAATTTGGGCCTAAATCGAGTTTCAAAAATTAATGTTGGGCTCGGGCCGAATCGGGCTTCAAAATGAGATTTACATTTCTGCTTCGCAAGCTATAAACTTAGTTTCGTAGCTTGGTCTTTGGGAGTCAAGTTCTAACAACGCCTCCCACCAGCTGTTTCTGTACAGAAAAAATCTTCGATATGTCTGGCTTGTTATATCTTCGATATGTCTGGCTTGTTATTAATTTTTGGCTGAAAGTGGCATTGCTCAAATTCTGCTCCAGCGCCAACCAAACTGTGAAATGTTACACAAATATTGACAAAATCAGGAAAAACTATTTTTGAAAATCTAATCCTGCAGGAACTCTGCCATTTTAGAGCGTTTCTTATGGTTGCTACAATTTATATAACTTAGATGTTACGCGTTATCCCTTCGTGCTGGTCCTACTGAAGATTTCTTACGCATTTTGAAAAAGTTTTGCGAAATATCATCTGTTGCTCAAAATTTTGAAATAAAATTATAACTGCCCAAAATACATCCCAGCAAAGACCTTCATGTTTTTCCAACACTCACTGATAATTTCGAGTGCTGTTTTCTCCCAACGGCGCTCCGCGTCTTAAAAAAACTGAATATTAAATAAAAAAAAAACGCAGTGTAGAAAGCATAATGCCGTAAATTGGACCTGAACATTTCAGGAACAAGGATGCATTCTTCTTAGCATACATGTCTGTGTATCTGTATTTGATTACTACGAGCTCTATATAAACATGTACGACCACTGACACAAAACGCTTAGTTAAAAATGCAAAGGGTAGAAACTGATGCAAAGCAAGTGTAGAGGGTAGCATATAACAAATCGGTCACTGTGCAAAATAAATATTTTGTGACGTTTCTTCCAAGTGTCTGCAAGACGTCTTCGAACCGCTTTGGTCAGTTTGACGCGATGTGTACAGCTATATTTCGATGAGACACTAATTTAGTGTTTGATCAATCAAAATACATTGAGTGTATAGCCTATCTGTGGTAGGCTACAGGCTGACGATGATGGCATTGCTTTCAAAACACTGTTTACATAAAAAACGAATCCGAAATTTCTGTTGTAGAAAAGCTTTTGTCTTCGGCAACAAAGCCTTCGGGAGCTTGTTTCTGTTGAGTGACACTAGAGAAATTTTCAATGTCATCCTGAGTGATGTCGTAACCTCCCTCGAGCACGTTTAAACGCGCATCACTTCTGCCTGAGGAAAACCTTGGTTCGTAATCTGAATCGTTGAGTTGCAGAGAGATTTCCTCTTGATCGACGTCCGGCCACGTGGGTTCGGAAACACGGTTTGATTTGAGCTGTTCATCAGTATTCTCGACGCCGTACAAGTCGGAAGTGATTTTTTTCTCACTGACGTCCGAATGTGACTCTTCCTGGATTGTAGCAAGAGCAGGATCGATTGGATGGTGGTCGTAACGCGCTCCATTCATGTCATTTTCGTCAACTTCAGGGTTTTCCTCAGCACTCCATAGCTCTGAAGTGTTTCCTGGCTTAACGAAAATATCTTCACCTTGTTTTTCAAGATGGGACTCATGTTCCAGATCGTGGAAATCCTCGCCCACAGGCAAACTGACTGTTGTTGCGCTTTCAGAAACATAGGCTCCGGAATGTAAGCTTTCTGAGTCTCGTGTGGTCTCTTTGTGCATTTCTGAATGACTGCCCATCACGTTCTCTATCTCCGAGTCAGATCCGCTCATGGCAGTTTCGGAATGATTTGATGATCGGCTCTCATGGTGGTCTTCATCGTCAGAACTACTCGCGGTCGTAGATGCGGTTTCCTCAGGTCGTGAGCAATTCGCTTCCGTTTCTGCGTCAGGAGTCACTGGAGGGAAGTCACTTCCATCGAAACCTCGAAGTGAGCGCTTTAATTCAATTTCAGTTGAAGAAATTCTCGATGGCAGTGGACCCTTCAACGAAAGCAAAATGATAAGCCGGGTCTTAGTTTACCCCGTGCCGCTTGAAGAGATGAAACAAGACCAGGTTCATGCATCTATTACGCTAAATTCTTGTGTGACCAGTGATCCGGAGAATAGAGGATATCTGTTTTTTCAGGTATAAAATATTGAGACAGTGGTTGCCTTTTCGAATGGCCATTCTGGCAAAGTAATTTTTGTTATTAATTTTTCTGAAGTGGTTCAAAATGTTCACGTGAGTCATGTCGCAATAACCTCTACTGCAAAAGCTTCATTTTTTCAAAGTATTAAGAAGTTATTGAAATTTTTATATAAAGCATTGCCAAAAGATCTTCTGTAAAGCTCAAAGTATTGCCGAAAGACCTTCTGCCGAGCTTCATAGTTCAATATACGGATGCAGTCAAATCGATATACTTGCCATCTACGAGCAACAACAGAAAAGCATTGCCTTTGTTTTCAACCAGGGGCGGATCCAGCATGGGGGGGTGGGGCGATTTTAGTAATTTGGAAGTCAAGTGTCATAAGAGGGATGAAGTATGCTTCACAAAACTGCTGTTACAAAACAATGTCTGTGGAAAGAAATCCTTTCTCAGCAAAGAATCAGACACTTTAAGATCTTACAGAGTGTATATTTCGCCTACGACGTAGGCATGCTCAACTCTTATTCAAATAGAACCCATCAGCTCTTATTCAAATAGGCAAATGTTACAAAACAATGGCCGACAAAATGACCTTATATCGTAAATGGTGTTTTCCGAATTGCAAAGAATTATGGTGAATAAAGTTTCTCTTTCGTACGTTTTAGGGGAGGCGATCGCCCCTCCGGATCCGCCCCTGTTTTCAACTTCGCTTGTTGGTCTTGCTTCGAGCTTATATTCACATAGGCTTTACTGCAGAACAGCACATGGAAGCATCAGCACTAAATCTAACATCTGTGGGTCGCAAATTTGGCATACCCGGTAAGAGAGCGGTTGGCTTTTCTCCCGACTCAACTTGAACTGAAGAGCAAGAATGCCGTCTGATTGTGAAGCTAGTTCCCTGCTTGACTTCCACCTATTTCTTCCCTCCATACACATGCTTGTGAAAGCGGGGGAGGAAGAAGGGTTAACTGAAAACGGAGAGGATGGGCGGTCATCTTTTGCTTGCGCCATCCACGGAGCAACGAAGAGGACGCCTGCAAAACATAATGAAATAACGTTCTTAGCGTTTTCAGCAAAAAACAGACCGAAGCATGAGTTGGAGTAACTATATGGCATGTGAAAGATGGTATTAGATTTCATTTTTAAACATCACCATAAACTGATTAACGAATTTTTTGCTGATTCCATATGGCACTCACGTCACCGTCGTATTGCATTGGAATCAGACGAACAGGGGCATAACGAGGGGGTGCCAAGAGAGGCACAATTCCCCGGGCTCCGGGTCACTATGGGGGCGCCGAAAAGTTCCAACAATGTCACAAGTACTTTCTTCAATACAGTACATTTGCTTCCGAAAGGCCTCAGGTTCGAACATGGGGCCGCCAAACTTGCTTCTTGCACCGGACGCCATCTTACCTCGTTACGCCCTTGCAAACGACGTTACTGAGAAAGCCACTTCACAAACTGCTGTTAATCTCACCGAAAATAATGTAGGTCACTCCACTTTCATGTTATTTTTGTAAAAAAAGGCATGAAACAAGCATACAGATTGAACTTCTAGAACAAATTCAAATGTCTACACACCAAAACAACTATAAATTATTATTAATTCGCAGACTTTTAACTAAACTTATACCAAGCATTGCAAAGCTAAAATGAAATTTCACTCTTTTCTATACGATAGTATCTGTGCAACAGAGATTTAAATCTTTTTCCGCTTACTGGGGACACAAGATAGGCTGTAACAGGCAATATCCAACCTTTATTCAAGAAAAGTTTACCTGCTGTTTGCAAAGCTAAGTATACTGTTTAAATGCGTTTGCATGCACGTTGCTGGGTAAAACGTTATGTGCAAATAAAGCATTTTGCTCAGTTTGCTCAATTACAACCAGCGGTAACGTGTCGATAAACTTCAAGACATGTAATGTGTCTAGTCAGATGCAAAATTCTATGAATTAATATGGTAGAAAAAGTAGTAAAACATTGCATCTAGTTGCTAGTGCTTTATTTTGCTGCTACATATATTGCTCGTCCCTGTTTTGAAAAGTAAAGTTTTATTGGATTTTTCTCTCAGTGATAGCTAGGTTGCCTAAAAAACCTACTGTTCGGGCACTCTGTAGCAGATCCTACAGAGTTCCCTGACAGTGGGTTTTATGGCGCAGAACAGTATCTCTGCAAAACTGTTCAATTCAAAAAGTAAAAGAACTAACAGCCAGTATAACTAACACGAGCTCTTTTCCGCCATGCCACAAGCGAAACATACGTACAACTGACAGTTTTTAATGAAAATATATAAAGCGTATTTTTCTCAAAAATGTACATTTGAAAATAGTAGTGAACCTAAGCGGAGCTAGGGGTTTGCCAGGGTTAGCCATAACCCTCCCTAACTTACCTTAGCCCTCTTGTGCCTCCTCCCAATTCTGTTTGACCTCACATAAATTTCTACTTTGTTGTATTTTTCTACTAGAATCCGCCTCCTATCGGCTTCCCAAACAAAAGTGTCGGAGCCACTTAGTCGCATGTCAAATCTTTGTTCCAGTTTTTTTTTCGAACACTATTAATGCTAATCAATCGCCATTGATATTAGCGTGAATAAACACATTAGCGTCACGTTACGTTTGCTTCGCTGTGGACCAAAACAGAAATCATGAAAACACGAAAGAATCTTTACAAAAAAGATGCTTTACCATTGCTTCTTACGAATGTATTGGAAAAATTACCTTAAAAAGCTAATTCTGGAACTCATAAGCATTCAAGTAATGTATGGACAACGGCGTACGCAAGGGGAGGGTTTTGGGGTTAAATCCCCCTCCAGCTTGGTATTATACAAAAACTTTATTACCTGTGCGAAGGAGATTAATTGTTTTCGTATACATTTTGCTTGTTGATTTGTCGACTTAATGCAAATACCACGCAAAGAATTTGCATGCAAATTTCAAGGAACATTGTAAACGGGCCAAAAAGTAATAGTTAGGTTTTGGTGGGAATCTGGGTTATCGTCTGCATCCAGAAACCATCTGAACAATTTTTACATATACCTTTCGTCCACTACGCATGTTTAAGATTGTGTTCTGCGATAGTTCACTTTGTCCGAAACAACTGTCTTTTTATGTCTGCTATGGCTGATGAGCGCAAGAGATGACCGCATTGGCTATATTACCAATTTCTGCAGCATGATAAGCCTGTTGCACGAGCTCAAAAACAGCAGTTGTTAACATACAACCATTTAGGCATTTGATAATGTCTCAGCAGAGGAAAAAGACAACTAAAGATTTGCTGGACTTCTATACATACAAAAAATCGAAAGTTTTCTTTGCGCACTTTATGCGTGTTACGAACTTCCGCGCGGCTTTAGCTCGCTTTACCTCGTAGGCCCTCTTGTGGCTGTTTTGTACTTGCTGGTGGGGAGCACTGGATGTGGCGGAAACGCAGGAGGTTTCGAGGAGGGAATTTCAAAGTTAGTGCATAGGGCTGGAGAAGGCATATTTTTGGTAACGGCTTCCACCGTGCGTGTTTGACGATTTCCCCGGTGCTTTGTCTTTTTGTGACGTCTGTGTTTTAGTCCGTGTGCTGTTTTGAGACAGTGAGTGTCGTGTTGTACAGTTTCTCTGCCGTTTTGTGTTACTTCTGATTAAAGAGGCTTTGCCCTCACTGCGTGTTGGCAGCTCAGAGTTAGTAAGTCAGGCAGGTCTGTTTGTTGCACGGCTTGCTCAAGATAGTTACGGGACTGCAGATTAGCAGGGGTGCGTTTGTGGTGTGAAAGCCATTGACCAAACCTTCCCAAACCCCAGCCCTCAAGTCAAGGCCTTTGGCACCGTAGGTTTTTTCTACATTTATTACCAAAAAATACGTTTCCTTGTTTTTTTTGGGAAGTTTGTCTTGGTATCTAGACTTGTTCTAGGTTTTAGTTTTGTCGTAGCTTAAGTAAGTTATTGGTTTGCTAGCCTTCGGTAGGCAATGGCTGATCATGATGGTGAACTATTCCAACAATTGTATGTTGGTGATGATTCTGATAGGCTGTTTGATAAGCCTAAAGATGGAAGTACAAGATGTGATGACATTGCATCTGCAAGTAACAGTGAAATTTCTGAGCAAGTTAATCTTAATGACAATACGATGCAGCATTTCCAAAAGATGATGTTGGATATGCAGCAGAATATGTTCCAAGCAATGGCACAGCAGCAAAAGGCTGCATTGGAATGTATGAGAAAAGAACTTGATGAGCGACTTGTTAAAGACCGGCATTTTGTGTAGTTTAGCAAGATTCGATCTTGCAAATTGCAGTGTACGTCAGACAGTCCAGCCGCACACTTTCTATGCTCGATTGCTCGTATTCGACGAGACATTAGTTAAGCCTCATTTTGCAGTTGTAAATTGCTCTGACGCAGTGATGACTGTGGTTTACTCCTTTGTTTTAACGCGCAGCCTGATATTTTTGCAGTTATGAACTGCTGTGTCGTAGCGTTGAGTTTATTTTCCTCCGATATCCTAACCTGGAGCGCTGTTAGTTTATATTGAGTGCAATGACATATAAATTAAGGGGAGTGTGTGTAGAAGAATATGCATATCATGTCAACAAACTTCGCCAAAACGATAGTTTGGAAATGTGAATATGACGTCAAAGTGTGACATCACAAACAGCGCACACCAAATATAACCTCATGAAAATTTTCTGCGTATGCCACTGTGTATGGATGTTGGAGCTATTTCGAGCAAGTGGTCTCACGATGTTAATGCATGAAATATTTTTGGGGCTGTCAACAGCCGAAACTTCACTTTTACCTGGTAAATTGTCAAAAACAAAACAGCTCCAGCCAATCAGTTATGAATCCCAATTCAACACATTCAAGCAGTGTCCACACGTATAATGTGTCACTTACTGGAAGCAGACTAATTGAATATGTTATCTATCACAGTGACGAATTTCTTAAGATTTTGGCATGCAATGCCACTGATGAACATTTAGTGATGATTTTAGGCATAAATAGACTGCCACTGAAAGTCATTCCTTGATTTATTTAATCCAAGTTAGGGGTTAAGAAATAAAGCAAGAGAAGTAGTCGGTCAAAACTGGCAGTGGGTGTTCAACATACAAATAAGATGCAAAGCGTGTGTACATGCGGTAGGCTAGAGAGGAATACCCAGCGAGCAATAAGCTATGCTCTGTACGTATATACACGACAATAACCACAGCTTACCTGGAAGCTCAATTTTCACGTCGAAAACAAAGTTAAACATATCGAAGTCAAACTCTGGAATATCTTCTTCGTTGGAATCTCGTGGTTGAGCAGGGGTAATTTTCACCTTTCAAAAAATAAATTTAAACTTACAGCCACACTGCTGCCGTTTTACATTACTATGTGCTAACAAACTAAAACAACGTCCCAAACATTTCATACATAAAAACAGACTTTTGCATAAAATTGCATGAAAGAAGATGATTTTCTAACATAATTCATAGTAACCATTATACTTTGACAATATTTTTATCTGTGTCCCAAATGAAGTAATTTATCAATATCCCGTTTTTACACAAACGAATAAAATTTAAGGTGGTTTTAATTTTGAGCATTTGTTGCAAAACCTTGAAATGTTGATACTGTTGACAAGAAAACTTGCGAGATGCTGACATTATCAATAATGAAAATCACGAAAAGTGTAGTTTACACTATTCTTAATTCAAAATATAGTATAAAATAAAAAAATCAAGAACATTTTTGTGCAGTAAAGGTGCCAGAATATTCCAGTTAGCAAAACACATGTGAAAACTACATTGATCAGAGAAATCTGCTAAGGTGCACTTTGTCAACTATATCGATCGATAATGGCAAAAATGTCCGGGCTGTTTTGGGCAAATCAGTGGTATAATGCAAGGGAGTGCAGGGTAACATTTGACCAAATACTCCCGTGCGGACGTACCCGGGTTAACAGCGTTTTTTCTTTATTCTGTCACTGTACCATTGCCTGTTACTAGCTGTACTGGATGATCTTCCTCTTTACCCCTTTAAATCATTCGCATTGCTTCGAACCAAAACACAACTACAAACGGCAACAAGTCCAACCTCGAAGTTCGTGCCATATGGAACTGCCTGTGGTGGAACAACGATGTCCGATTTATCCGGTAAGTGAATAACACCATCACCGCCAGATGTTTTCCACTGATGGTTTAGGTCGTTGACCCTGTTTCAACAAGAGGCGGATATGACCCGCTGTTAAAACCAAAATGAAACTGCCTTCCGCCTATTTCTTAGAAACATGCATGTTATATCACTACGGGCAGGCACAATAAACACGTTGCTTTGTAAGGCAGTGTTTTTGCGTTTACTCAAGTTAGGATGTATATGAGTTAATGTATGTAACTTCAGGATGCTAAACGGCGTTGCATCAGAAAAAAATTCAAGCTCTACATTTAGTTAATCTTTGCTTGAAAGTATTTTTGATTATCCTGTTGTTACTTGATTATCCTGTTCATACCGTTCACACTGTTACACTATTTACCCGAATGGTACAGACGATGAATATAAACCACTAGAGCGATTGAAGTAATAAAATTCTGGCCGATTGCTTCCGAAGCCCGGTGAGCATAAAGCCCGCGAAGAAGTTCGAGACAAATCTCGTACATTCGTGGATTCGCAGTGTGTCGTTCGCTCTGCAAAGATATCTTCATACTTGTCATACGTCGATATCCGCCTTTTTTGGAAAGTCTTCAAGATCAATACCAAAGTTCTAGTTCTTTGCTTTCATCCCAAGACAAGTTTACCTCGTCGGATTATCGTCAAGTTCTACTTTGCGCTGCTACGCACTCTGAGCAAGTTTTTTAATAAGTGAATGCAAATTAAATAGGTTTTGCAATTGGCGATTTTAACCTGCTAACGACAATGTAGCAGAAACAGCTCACTTTACAGTGACCTTAGAGACATCATAAATTTCCCACCTTCCAGTTCTTTTTCTTCCCATTCTAGAATGTTTTTTATTTCTTCAGTAGCGGCAACTTCTGAAGCTTTTCTCCCTTCCTTATTTTTTAGTCTCACCTGAATACAATTATTTAAATAACTGGAGTCAATTTTAACATATCTAGTAAACATCTTTCCTTATGTGTGGCTCAGAGTCGCAGCAAGTTATTGTAAAAATAATTATATAGGCAATTAAAATTTAGCCTGTTTGTAATAATTTCAATGCATATCAACAATCAAACCATTTTTCAAAGGTTTGTGTTGCACAGCGCTGCACTTGCACAAGCATTCAGGGACCGAGTTTCAGGGGTGACGGGGGAAATGGTTCCCAACGTTTGGACAAGTGGGGACAAAATATATTTTGTCCCCCCAAAATATTTTGTGATAAAAATAATGTAGTTATGCAAACTTCGTGGTTATATTACTGCTGAAAACCCCAAGCACAAAGCCGGGGAATAAACAAGAAAAATAGACATCATCATTGTATTTCCTATGATAAGCACAGCGTACAGATATACTATGTAACTGAGTTATCATGACTGTTGATAATTGTGTTAGTTAATTTGAAAATATCTTTTCCGTAATTTGCCTCTCGTTTTGCCAATTTTACAAAACAGTCGTACTGCGGCTGAGTGAACGTGATGACGCCATCAAAACGCAAACAATAATGTTATATATTGTGTGATATGCACAAAAACATAATGATATGCATATCACACAAAGTTCCCCCCAAAGGTTTTCTAGAAAACTCGGTCCCTGCAAGCATCTTGTAATGTGCATCGACAAGTTAGATGTCATGGTATAGTCGGAACGAACGCACATTTGCTTCGTCGAAATATCATCCTATGAGTGAACCTACCTTTGCATGGAACTTGAGTAAGAGAAGAACAGCTTTATTTCCTGATCTTGATGCAATATGCAATGCAGTATCACCTGAAACATCATCATAGAACATTTACAATTTTTGAAAAATTCTCAAAACTTTTGGATTTATCTGTTTCTCTAACAATGACGCAATATAAATACTTTACATACTTTACAGATACCTTTGCCACAAATTTGTTGATAATAGACCAGCAGTGGTCCAGAGTTGGTGTTTGAATGTGGCGAGTAACTGGTAAAGGGATTTTGAGCTTAAATTTTTCTCACACGTTTCTTTACATTCTTAACTATAAGTGTCTTAGCAAGTGTTTTAATATACTCAAATTTTTGCCAACAAGGTTATAATATTATTTTGAAAGAGTGCAGCAGTTCTGGTTTGACCACTTAAATACCTGGAAACGTTTGGAAAAGTTGGCGAAGAAAAGTTAGTTTAATACTTTCTGGCTCCTGATCCGTTTGTTTTGTGAATACCACACCATAAGCATGTTTTTTTGATCAACTGCTGAATGTAATTTTGCGAGTAAATCATTCCTTAAGCAAAAAAAGAATGCAATGTTCTTTGTTTGTCGTTTTAGTTCGCATGTGTAGTCTATAGCTATAGCTTATTTTCATAGCTATAATCTATAGCTTACTTTCATAGCTATAATCTATAGCTTATTTTCATCCTTCTAATATTTCTACAAGCAATTCAAACGTTTTCACTTCTTTGTTTTACGTGATGCTTTGTTGCTTTTTCAAAATCTTGTTTTATGAACAATTATAAGCTCTGGGTTTGCTGCAGGTTATCGAGGAATCAGCCGACCGGGATTTGCTTTCATGTAGTTGCGATGATTCGGACTTGAACGTATCTGTGTTCAAGTAATTCCATCAAGTTGACGTAGTCGAATCTATCAGGAAATTATTTTATTAAGGAAATCGATTTCACGTAGCTTTACGATACTCAGTTATGAAATCTGCTAGCAATTGCTCACGAGTGAAACTCTGAAGGCTAAGGCAAGGACAGAGAAAACAAGCAAACTCAAGAATAAAATTCAAAAATCAAGACACAAGCTGCGAGAAGTAAACCCTGGAAAATACACCGTTCTAATTGCTTGCACTAAAACTGAAGTACTGCAATATTTACTAGAATTTTTGCAAACAAGCGTTAAGTATTTGATGTGCTTGACACAGCACTCCCCAGTTATGCTTTGTTTTTTTCAGCTGCATCACTGATCACTGAACATATTTTCTTTTTTGCAATTCGAGGAGAAATAGCTCGACCACATTAGGGGTTGTCGTTCCAATCCACATGCAGGATCCAAATTTCTCCAATCAAATGTATTTTTACTCACACCAAACAGTCGAAATCACTTGTGGTTAAACGAAGCTAAGTATCGTTCACATCAGTGTTCGGTAGTTCCGATTCCGTGTCCGAACTACAGTTATACTCATAACTCGAGTCCAGTTTCCATGGACTCGGACTAGGAACCGGATTCGGAATTTATTGATAAGATCCGGTCTCAGTATTCAGTCCTTTGCAAGGTACTGGACTCGGATTTATACTTGATTCTCACTGTCTTAGATTCCGAAACTCTGAATTGAGCTTACAATGGTCTGAAAACAATATTCTGAATTTCTTAGGGACCTCTGAACTTACCAACTATTTTAAATGTTGCTGCTTTTGTTTGGAAAAGTGAGCTGTTCGGTTGCCTTGATGGTTTATACTAATTTTTACAAATCTATACTGCATAAATCGTAAAAATAAACAGTTTTAGAATGAATACGAGAAAAACCTAAAAACTTTGCAAACGCACTTTAGAAAAACCTGTTCATGTTGTCGCTGTCTGCATTTCTTGAAGACTAATTTTGGAATCGCTAAAAACAAATCTGGCGTGGACCAGATTATTCTCAAGTTGAAATATCTCCACGGTGACTTATCAGGCAGAAGGGACAAAAATATCGTCCATCCTTCCCCGTTAATAATATAGGTGATAGCCAAGCCAGCCGTAGTACAACCTCTTCTTATATTTGGTGCCGTAATTACTGTACTGAATGTCTGCTCATGCAGTAGACTCAGTGCAAGGCCTCTCCTGCACAAATGTGCCTGCAGCAACGCCTTCCATTGTAGCCCCTGTTGCCGCATAACCTTCCGCGCAAATGACGTGACCGCCTTGAAGCCACCGGTATAATTTGGGCAGATACTAGAAAGAAATGCGCAAAAATGAGTCTACTGCATGAGCGCATGGGTCGTCGCATGTGTGACCGTCGCGCATGGGTCGTCGCATGTGTGACCAAGGACTGCGTTTGGGCTTAAGCAGAGGAGTCAATTTCGAAAATTTTTCGACAGTCTCCCCCATCAGCCATCTGCAAGTGGCTGCGTAGGCGAATGTGGACAGCGCAAAGTGTTCTACTCTGGGAGGCTTGAACACCACGCGTAATTTTGGGATAGGCTTGTTTGTTAAAGTTTGTCAAGACAGCTTGTGCGTTTAGCTTATCGCCCCCAACAGATAAGATTTTGATTACGTCTTAGAGAGGTGTCAATGTGGCATACGTGAAATGTTTATTATTGTTGTAAAAACAACGTTAGCTAAACATATTCTGAATAGGATGTGGGGATGCATAAAGGATGCAGATGCAACTCCCAGCTTTGATTTTTTACTCTACGCCAGCACAAAAGTCAAATGATCAGGTTTCACAGTCCTGGAAACTTCTGATGCATGTGATGTGTTTACGATGGTGTTGCACAAGAACTACACATTGCTTTTGGCAGAAGTAGAGAGATAATTGTTTAATAGAAAAGCGGCTGTGCAAGCCGCAAGCATAATTTTGAAACCCCGCAAGGGGCGACAGAGGGACATAAAAAGTACATTTTGAAAACAAATGAATACGTGATTGTTTTGCTGTTTTTTATTCTTGTTGTGCACATGAAAACGTTATCGTTAGCTTTTGGAAAATCTCAAGAACATTTAGCAAATTAATGGTTGGGAAAGTCAACTTAGGTTTTCAACCCATTAACGGATAACGAAGCTCATTTTGATTAATTGTCCTTGATGTTGGTTTTTATTATGTGAAACTCTCTGGCGGTTCACATAAAAATTTAACTCGAATGCTTGAATGTTTGCTTGTTCTATGAACATGCTGGCAAAAGTAGGACTTATTAATTATGTTACAGTCTACTCTTTCACAACATACTGTCTCGTCATACCTTGATCATTTTTCAGGTTTGGATTGGCACCAAACCTTAGCAACATTCCGGGGATCATAGGGTCAACTCCTCTGCCAGCTGCGCATAAATGTAAAGCAGTGTTTCCCTCCATGTTGCTGATATTTGGATCAGAGTCGTCCATTAACAGTAGTTCAACAATTTTTAAATCACTTCCGCCTTTCACAGCACTGAAAAGTTGTTAGGAGATTCCACGCATTTGAGAACAAATGTAAATGTATTTTCAAAGAAGTCAATAAATTGTGCTATGTCAGTGTAAGGAATAGGAAATTCGTTGCAATTAACACGTTTCTCAGTCTTTTATGTACATTAAACACAATGCCCGAATTCACCCATAACTTCAAAAAAATTCGGTTGAGAATACATAACTTAAAAGTTTAAATTCATGCCAACGGCAATCCTTTTCTTAAAGACATGGGAGTAGGCAAGCTTTCAGGAAAAAACTGAAAATTATTTTATTACAGCTTCTACCTTGCAACCAGTTGTGTAGGAAAGGGCTTTTAGGTTACGCTGCTACACACCAGCGTTTATGTCAAGTAATAATCTTCCGAAATGACTTTGCTGATCAGCACAGTACGTTTCTATTTGCAATATTTTACTGGATTGCTTCTTTCTTCAACAAAATAAAAAGAATAAATTCGAAAATAGGCCTAATGCATAAACCTTGAACAGTCTTACTGGCTAAGTAAAAACAAATAGCTTGTAGTGTTTAACTGTTTTATTCAGCACAAGAATGAGTAGCCATCTACATACGCAACGCATGCACACTGCAGTTTGAACAAATTGATCTCCTGACAACAAGAGTATTGCTTAGATTAGAATCAACTGTACTTATTTTCGAAAACTTTTATCTAGGAGTGATTAGGAAATGACAGCTATAGAACCTGGGAACAAAAATGGCGTGCATGGTGTTGTTTCGTCAGATGGCCAGCAATGTCACATCCGGCCTCAACAGGTAAAAAAACATTGGCTGCTCCTGGATACTTAAACCCTGCATTTGGTGATTTTATCCGCATATTTTTCGACAAACAACACAAGATATTTGTACGGGCTTGCACACGACAACTTGTTGCCACAGAGGTTCGTCAGACTGGTAATATACGCTATTAACGGATCAATGCCCGTTTTATCAGCAACATTGTTGGTCTGAACAGCTAATGGTTAAACCTTTTAACTTCATCTTGCTTCTAACTTACTGCCATAAGTATGGCCCAACAGGCCTATAACGAGTATGCTCGTCTAAAAATTGTTTCAGGCTGCCTCTACGTCGAGTAGTCACTTGTTAGAATTCGGTTACGATTAAAGTCTAAACGTCAATGCTAATATTAGCTGAAAAGAACTATGAGACAGGAAAGGAAGAAAGAACTATGAGACAGGAAAGGAAGAATTGACGAACTGTCCCAACGTCAAAGAAGTTGTGTTTGGAACAAGAAATAACTAAAAATTAGCTTCATTGCACGCTTCCCATGTACGTTGGAAGGCTCGGCCTTTCTTGATTTTTCGTGAACTGTTACGCTCTGTTTTATCGCGTGTCTTCGCTGTGGCATGCGTAATCGCGCACGTGTGTTATCTCCAGAGGAAAAGTGTCTGTTAGACCGCTGCCAAACGCAGATTTTCTTTGCAGTGACTGGTTTTTGATGCTCTGGGAAGGTCAGTCTTTTAATTTCGGAAAAAAAAATTTAGTAATGTCGTTGTAACTAGCCACAGTTCGTGTGTTTTTCTTTACTTGTTTTCAAGTGCCAACATTTTGCTTGT
>Ga0210059_1007256_pt1 | contig 17657 bp, 11 predicted proteins | sample Ectturendosymbi2_FD_188042 | JGI IMG/M metagenome (GOLD analysis project Ga0210059, IMG submission 188042) | Ecteinascidia turbinata endosymbiont from Florida, USA - Sample 2 (SPAdes) (version 2) | ecosystem: Host-associated > Tunicates > Ascidians > Unclassified | place: Key West, Florida... | reverse complement strand
CGAAACAAGTTGGTTGCGTTGACTCCTCACGTTTGCTGCCCTTCTGAGTTTCTTTTACCAAAATACACTCTTCATTTTGAATTGATGTCAAGTGCTCGAAGTGTTGGCTAACCCTCTTTGGTTTCAGAGATGTAAAAATAGACCTGCTGCAGCTCGAAATCTTGTCCTCAGAGTACAGTAGGAAACGCACACCCGAAATTGGCTTGCACGCACTCCTCTCTCACTTCTCTTACGCAAATTCAAACAATCACATTTCCAGATAATTCCTACTGGGATTTGAGTGAATAGTGATTGCTGCTCATCAACCTCAGGCACAAGCCAAGGTGAGGATTAAGTTAGTTTTATCACGGACACACAAAGCAAACTTTCTTTTCTGGTAAATTTGAACTATTTTGTAGATTCATGTGCACATGTGTGTTACAGCGTTTGCTGCATAATTTTTGCAAAACTCATGACACCAGTGTAGGTAAACCTCAAAATCGCATGAACCAGATTAATTTTGTAGAGTTTCACATCACTCAAGATTGAAAGCACTTTCGTTTTCCACGGTCAATAAAATCATAGTTTAAATTATTAAGAAAAAGCAGTCGATTTAACTACAGTACTGTAGAAGTTTACATGAGGATTTTGAATACCTGCATTTGCAGTAAAAATATTTTTCTACTGTATGCGGATACTTAGTAGAAAGACAACCAAACAGACGTGTGGAAACAACCTAGGCTCAGTGTGTGCAAGCAGAACAAAAGCAATACAAAACATAGTATGTCTTGAATTCACTAGCGGCCGTAATTCCAAAATTCCTAAAAACAAACGTAATGCGGCCGACAATAGCTAAAAGGCTGTGTACCCCTGGTTTAAAGCGGGTGCAGGATCTCGTTTTTTATTCTTTGTTTTATAAACGAAAACACTAATTTCATTCATACCGAATGATGAGAAAAGTAAGACGAATGATGATATTTATCAAACCAAGCAGACATAAAAACTGTATAAAGAAGCCGGTCATTGTTCTTTCTGCTTACTTCGTTGCTATCGCCAGTGCGTTTAACCACAAAGAAACTGATTTTGGCCTTGAAACTAACTTCAGGTGGTGTAAAAGCTATACGAATCTTTTCCTCAGATGCAAATGTTGCATTTCAACCCATGTTTTGATTTCACTTCATGCAAACTCACCAAGCAGTCATAACCACGATCACTGAGACATGGTTGCTCGCTTATTTTGCGCAGGCTCAATCAGCCATCAATACTTTGCTAAAAATGTACGATGGATTATTATACAATTTCTCAATCAAACTATATTTAGTTATCTGAAATGTTTCTATACTTGCCCCTGGTTCACCATTTTGTTTTCCCAGCGAAATTCGCTCCGTTTCAATAAGCGATTATGTCCATACCTAAGAGCTTTCAACTGTTGGGGCGTTTAGATGTCTTTTTCAGACATTTTGCAGATTTTCATTCTAACTAAGTAAAGCAGTACCAGCTGGTACATTTATTTTCACTTAGGTAAAATTTCCCTTAAGTAACAGTGATTCTTTGTCTATCCGTTTTACAAAGATAAAATTTGTTGCTTTTTGAAACCTTCAAATGACAATGAACGTGAAGACGAAACATTCAGTGATAAAAAACATCAAAGTCTAAAATGCATATCTTGACAAAAAAACTTTTAGAAAGAATAAATTTAGGTGATATTTTGATATTCTTCAAATCAAACTAAAATTAAAAACCAAACCTCTCGTAATTTTAAATTACGCAACGATACACGTTTTTTTTAATTTCATGACAAAGAACTCTCACAATTAATTAAGAAACCATTGTTTTTCATGATAGGTACTTTTCAGTCATTTCTTGTTTCTAACTACCTGCCTTCACGTAAATTGTTTGCTTCTACGCAAATCAATGTCCAGCTGAGAAAACTTGAACACCTTGCACTGACTTTTTGTGTTCAAATTACCAATCTTTAGCTGAATATAGTTTACTTGTGCTCTAACTCAAGCAATACAGTGAAGGAATCACCTTAAAATTGACGTATATTCAGAACAAAATGCAATTAAATCTATTTCAAGGTCAAGCACAAAGTTAAAAGAAAATAAACAACACTAAATAAACTCTAAAGCGAATTAATTAGAAACACCATTACCAAAACATTCTTTTCAATTTCAATAAATGTGTGATCTACTGTTATATAACGCGCAGCTCCCTATATTTCTGCCGACAGAACAATCAACCCACAGCACACAGCCGGAAAATCACTTAGCAAGTAAACAAGCACGCATCAGAAAAAGGCACGTACACTGAACTCACTGCAACGTCTAACTCCCTTACCAATCAACAAGTTGCTAAACTTACTTTTGACAACTGCAGGGGGTTTCCTTCGAATCTTTAAGTATGAATTTTTATTATATGTATTATTACCTCCAAAATCATGCACTACACCTGAAAGCGCTGAAACTTAATGCAACTTTCAACCATCTACTTTCCGGTGGTTAATTCGTGTTACTACTTTGCCTAATCAAAAATGAAGTCTCGTGCCTTTTTCATCAAGCCTTGTTTTGAATGCCTAGTCTCTGAATATTTCCGTCTGAAGTACAGAAAATGACGATGTATCTGTGCAGAGCTGGACATTTTCTTTTGAAAACTTTAGGTTTTGAAAAGGCACAAAGAGAAACAGCTCTAAACCGTATCGTTCGCTATAACATTACCATCTAAGAACGCCTGAATCATTTCAGACTTTTAAATACTTCAAATAGTTTTTCACTTTGCTGAATGGGTTAAATGTGTCTGTACTGTAACTTTCCTAACGGAAGTGGGTAAAAATCAAAGGGGAAGAAAAACTAAAGCGTCTTGCAATAAATTTTTGAAACTACCAAAATCTTGCATTCAGTTACTTGCATAAAACAACACCTCAGCAGATTTTTAAAATATACACCTTGTTTCATATACACCTTGCCCTTAATTTCATGGGCAAAGAATAAATTATTTATGTGAAATTGTTCACAAAAAGTTTTGTGCAACAACTTGAACATGAAAAGTGTTCCTTCAATAAAAGAGACTCCAAGATGTCTGTTAATATAGCTTTCAACCACCCGCAGCACTTTTCCTATGCCTCTTGCACTGTTGAAAAAGCCGACACAAAGATATTTTGGTTGAACTTTCAATGAAACACCGAAAAGTTCAAGAAAAACGTAAGCAGATCGGTTGCACAGTTTGGGCTCTTATGTAGAAAGCAAGGTGCATAAATGTCTGTTAAAACGATACAAATCGATTATAATGGATTTCCAACTCTCACAAAATACTGTAAAGTAGAACTCAATTTAAAACTTTGATTCAATATTCTGGAGATAATCTGAAAATCAGTGTAATTAAGAGACGTTTCGTTTGTAATCTCATCACAGCTCTTGATGTCAATGCAAGTTTTGATGATTTTTGAGTTTCTGGAAACGTTGTTTTTTTCACATGAGGAGTCTGTTTTTAACCGTGCTTTAATATCTTTTAATATTCAAGCAAGAGCTCTACTGCGAAACGAAGTAATGAAAATTGATCGGGACCTTTACAAAAGTTCAATGATAAGATTTCTATCGAAATTGTAGCACGTTTTCGGTGCACATATCCTCCCAATCACTAATTTTGTGTTTGAGTTCTTCATTGAAAGTGGCTGTTACTTTTCAGACCAAAGGTAGAATCGTTGATAAAATCATTGGATAATAGGATAGTATGGAAACAAAACCTTTTTACAACTGTTCTACAGTACTTTTCCGCTGAATCACAGCATCATGTCCAATAATTTCCCATTTGCCTGAGTTTCTGCGTCTATCAGTCAACTTGTCACCGGAGTTTGGACTTTTCTCCTAAGAATTTACTATAACGCTAATGTCATCGATTTGCAGCAAAGCAGAATGGTCATTTGGCGACGCGGTTTGGCAAGAAATATTCCTGACATCTTGTATGAAGCAAAATCAAGAGCATCCTTACTGAACAGATAAGGTCATCTTGGTCTGTGTCGTTCAAGGGTTTTAAGGCATCAAATGCTAACTAAATAAAGTCAAAATTAATCATTTTAGGTTGATTATGTTCAGAAAACTCAATGAATTTTACTTCTTTTGCTTTATAAGGTTTCAATGAATTTTGCTTCTTTTACAAGAATATCAACAAATGCAAGGAGTTCATTTGCAAATGCAAAAAGTGGTTCCACCGTGTCTCAGACATCCAAGTAGAAAGGCTTACAATATATTAAGATCTGAAAAACGCAAGAATGAATTTATCAATAGCCAGGGATTTTAAACGTGTTTTAGGAACCCGATTCGAGTCCCTAGAATTGAAAATAGGGTCTCTGGAATCAGAGAAAATTATCATCGTATCCCTAGAATTAGAAAAATCGGGTCCCTGCAGGCCCATACGGGGTATCTAACATCTTCCTCAAAAAAACTGCAATAACTAAAGAGAAAATTGAAAACTGGAGTCAGATAACCACTCGATCTGATAAGCACTTTGTTAACATATTGTGTCGGCCAACTAAAACTTTAGACTGTCAAATTGGTGCAGTAATTCTCAAATTTTAGCAAATAACCTTCATGAAAGTTTTGTCAATTTATTCCTTAGGCACAATATTGGTTTATTGTTACAATCCGACCCGGGAAACGTTTGGCGCAAGTTTGACTGAACGATTTATGTAAAAGCCCCGGTAATAACGTTGCAAAATCTCATTGGGGCAAAATACGTCAAGTAAATATGTAATTTTTTATCATGATACGAACACATTGGATGATTTTATCTGGTCTTGCACACGCCTGGTAATTTGTTCTAGGAATGTCATAACGAAAGTTAGAGTTTTTATTATGAATCAAGTACAAAAGAAATTGACTTCATATTGTGTCCCGCACTAACCAAGACAAACTGTTCTTTTGTGCTTAAAATCAGATATCTACGCACTCGAAATTTTCTTCAAAAATGTTTAAATATGCTTTAACAAAATATAGATTTCATGAAATCAAAACAAACGATGGAATTTTTCAAAAGAAAATGCTAACTCTTTGAAACACTCTCCTCCAAGTACATACACTGTATGTTACATGAGAAAAAATTGCAACAGCAAGAGGGTAACTTCTTTTGGTAAAAAAACGATAAGTAGGTCCAGCTAAAGACCATGGTTTAAAAAATACAGCAAAATATTCAACACGGTTGTTTTTGGTACAAATGTAACAAGATTGCAGCACTTTTACGTTTGTCGCGCAGAGCGTGGATATGATAAGAACAAATAATGATTTAAAACCTTTTAAAACCTTATTGCATCCTATTTTTCATATACCATGAGTTTTCTGCTTAGAACAACACATGAGATTCTACTTCTTTTCCGTCAGAATGCAAATTGCTGAAAATTTTCCTGAATAGAATGTTCTCATTTGGTTCAAATACAGGAACGTGGTTAGATGACTGAATTGCCTTTTTCCTATTTGTTTCTCTCCCTGCACCTCCTTATACCAGACAAACTGCAGAAACTTTGCCACTCTGTTCCAGATGCTGCAAGGAAAGACTCCATAGAAAAGTCAAAAACTTCTCTGACTTTAATCATATACGTTTACAGATAGGTTCTGTTTTTGCAAAACTGTTGGCTATTACTATTTTCTCCATGGTAATTTAGGCTGCGTGAGTGGCAAAAATGACGAAATAGAAAATTAAAGAGCCCTTTTGGCACCGGATCGAACATATTTGCGAACCGTTTTTGTAATCAACAGAAAATATTTGTCTGTTTTCACGGGAGAAACGTCATGAGCTAGTGATAACACATAAGAACTGAGAATTTCCACTGTTTTATTCATTGATTTGAAGTAACATTTCACCAGTCGTTGTAGCACAGCAGACACTCCTCTGCTTTACTATTCTTTCGATGTGTGCCTTGTTTTCTAAATATTTTAGACCTGCACTGAGATGAAACATTATTTTCCAGCGTTGCCTATTTTCATCGGAAAAAACGTAGCGGTTATTTTAGATGCATTTGATTTGATTTTTGTTACATCATAAATTTTGTTGATCATTTTTGTAAAATATTCAAATCCAGGCTGTTGCATATAAATCAATCAAAAGTAATGCCTTGCAGAATGCAGTATCAATTCAAATAACGCTACCACAACATTTTGCATCATTTGTTTTCAAAAAGTGTGTGAGTCCAATGTTGGTTCATACACCATGAGTTCGGCCATAGAGTCTGAAGATTATCTTTAAATAAAGTAGCGGTTCGGACAAATTCTAACGACAAAGAGCCACTGGAATTGGCTTTAGGTCTTCAAATAAACCAAACTTGTTTGTTATAACTGATAGGTTGTTAAAGCAAACCCACTGATTGCAAAATGCTAAAATGCGGGTCAGAAACCAAACGTTCCCTGAATCAATCAACGTTCTAATCTTGCTTTGTTGATTTATTTCAGAGCACCACCAATGTTTTCACAAAGCGTTGGAGGACAGTTTGTATATTGTGCCTCTTGCGTTTCGCAAGCCCCTGTGCGACGACCGTTATTATCAAGCATATTACACGAGGAAAACGAGCGAATCTATGCGCAGCTGTCTTGGGAAACACCAGCCTTAGGCATGACGACCGTTGTCCCTGCTGTTAATAACCCCTTCATGGGTTTCGAGGGAAGCGAATTCGACGGGTGTTGGTCTTGTTATTCCAATCAACCATGTCGTAATCAAACTTTCCTAGAAGCAAGGCAGTGGAACAATGTTGGAAGCTCCTCCGAAAATTTCATCCAAGCAGGACCATTTTATCCATAGGGACCTCCTCCAAGATACAGGCCTCTTTGTGAGGGTCCCCTTAATCAACGTTTGCCAGCCATGGGCTTTGGTGAAGTTGGCATCGCGAATGAAAGCAGTAATTGCATTTATTGCGGCGGGAGATTCAGTCGCGTGATTGATCTTCTAAGACATGAACGAGCACACAGACAAGAAACATTCTGGCCTGGAAGAAGTCGTAGGAACAGAAGGGCAAGGTATTATGTATGTGATAAATTTCTTAAGTTTCATAAAAGCTTTAGGTGGAACTACCCAATCACGCCAAAAATGTGCTGTTGCAGCAACGATATAATTTTGGCGTTTCACGTCCGACGAAGCTAGTACTTCGAGGAAAATTGTTTTTGTATTCAAAGCAATGCTTTGACGTGAAACTGAATGGGGCATTGTGACTTCAACCAAGGGCAAGTAAATATAAACTGACATAATGGTTAAGTTCCAAAATAATTTCGTAGAGAAAATAAAAACTTTTTTCTGCGACTTTGCCAGACCCACCACTATTTCATAAACATCTTAAATGTTGGCTTGGATTCTTGCCAGACATTGCTCAGGTTCTTATATTTTAAGAATCATAGCAATTTTTGAAATTGCTGTGAATCATTCAAGATTCTTAGGTGTTTTGACATATCCGCCTTAACCATTATTTTCTTGCTTTTTATAAAAACGAATGGATGAAGTTTCTTTAATAAACGTTTGATGAATTTAATATCTTTGGTAGTGACACACTTTTTGTTCATACATTTTGTGTTTTTATCAAACGTTTCAAACGTTTGAAAACCAAAAAACTTCTTATAGACCTTTCAAGTAAATGAGAAAGTCTTCAATTTGCATTTCAAAATGTTTGCGCAATTTTCTAACCCTTTTTTATTTGTGATAAAACAAAACACAGATTAAATCAACATCCCTTAGAACTTATTTTGCGTGAAAGTGGTTAAAGAACATATGTTACAACGAGCCGGTAGTCTGATTTCAATCTTTTCAAGCCAAGTTACGATAATTTTTAACCATGGTCATTTTTAATGTTCCTGCAGGCTCATACCAGGTACCTAACATTTTCCCTAAACAAAACTGTTTTAACCGAAGTCATTGTTGCTCATAATTGCTGCAGTCACTTCTGAAACAGCTCCGTATTTCCAATTTTCCAGCATTTATAAACACAGTGTGATGTTACTTCTGCCATGCAGGTTGTTGCTTTGAGGAAAAATAGCCTAATATAACGTGTCTATGTCAGCAAATGCAAATTTTGTTGATATTAAACAGTTTTATCGCTTTTGTTTATTTACGAAATACAAAATATGCCGGAGAAAAAACGTTTTCAAGCCTCGAATCTTTTTTTAAGCTTCTGCATGTGCTGCGTCTGAAAGCGATAATGATACAACGTGCAGTTTGCAAAGTATTTCCATTCTCACAAACAGTAACTTAAATTCATAAAAGCATAAAACGAAAAGTGATTCTATAATGTGAAGCAATTGATGAACCTTGAATAAGCAAATGACGAACATTTTCCACATAACTTAGATAAGAAAAGGTGTATTTCCAAAAAAGAACTTGCGTTTTCGATTCATAGATTTTTACACCGTTTTTTTTTAGCAAAACCGCTTATTGATTTAGAGAAATTCTTCAATCCACGAACATGCTGAAATTGGATCGATGATTATGATGTACGATTTGCTTTCATGTAAAATGTAAATTTTTACCTGATTAAGCATTTTTACATGTAGAGGTACAGTATTGTGAAAATTTTTATTTTGCTTTCAAAAGTGACAAAGCAACTCTTTCCAAAGAAATTTGTGAACAGCCTCTTGTAAAGGGCAGAGATTGTGCAACTAACTAAAAACCTGGGTTTTTCAAGTTTACAGACTATTGAAATTTGGCTCATTCGGCCTACTACCCTGCAACAAAATAAACAACAGTACTGTTGTTGTGCGGCCACTGGACATCTTGACAGTCTCTCGTTTTAACAAACATTCTGACATAGTAAGATACGTCGATGTGATTCCGTAAAAGGCGTTGAGCTATGATTTTTCAAAACCCACACTTTCTTCCACTTTCTTGCCTTAGCTTTCTTGAGGTTTAGATAAATTTTTTTCAACAACGAGATTTTTATCTACTGCAAGTAGTTTTGGTTTTACTTAGTATCGAATGCAGTTTGTGCTCATCACTACTACAGAAATTTTATTTGACAACATCAAGGGCTACATTGATCAATTAACCTACTTAAAGCATCCAGACGTTACCAGCGGAAATTTAGTTTTATTACAAACAGGTCTATTTTGAGTTTATGGTTTAGTTAAGATGTTACGATGCAGTACACCAGCGTTTTTCGTCAGGTTCAAAATATCTCAAGATCTAAGATTTCGTTTAGCTAAAAATTTTCATCTACTTTTCTTCTTTGAAGACTCACTCATAGATCAAGATTATTATTTGACTACATTCTCTGCGGCGAGGTATTCCACCATCCTGAGGATTTCGTCTTACACATGGCAGAGCACTCAGATGTGAGTATTAGTACTGCTTTAAAGAAACTGCATTGTTTAAATTGATAATGGCTAAAGAGAGTTATGTTTGCATTCTTCTCGCAAAATTGATTGTGTATGACAACACGAACAAATTTGTTTTAAAAGTTTTCTTTGCACAAAAAGCTCTTCAATGCGAATGGTTCTCTATTAGTGTGTAACAAACCTGTGAACATTTGCTCTGCTACAAACTACTGTTGAAAAAAACAATCCACGGTATCAACTCCACTCGTTCTCAAATCTGAAAGTTTAAGACATGGATGGTACGAGCTTTCACACATTGATCAAACTGCACGCTTAAATTGACATGAAATAATTTTTCTTAAGATCAGCTGCTTTTGCATTTTTCCTTCCCAGATGCATATAAAAGTTTCTGGTTATGTTTGGCGAAATCCCATAGATTCTACTTCATAAAAAAGGGGTTAAATAGGTCGTTGCAAATGCGTAGTTGCGAAATTTTCGTCCTCGCGAAACATATTTGTTATTTTTTAGGTGGCCTGATTTTTATACTATTCATAATCCATCCTTTATGTTATTTTCTTGCTGATAGTTTATTTTTTACAAAAAATGCCAAAGCTTAGTTGACTGTTTAAGCGAAAAATAAAATTACTTTAAAGGGCAAAGAAGAGGATGACAACGAAGAAGCCAACGAAGCAGTTTCTGGTCAAAACCAACCTGCTGCCAAACCAGCGTCAAATGCCGCTCCTGCTGATCCGCCTGCGTCGCATGACGTGAGGCCTGGAAGGATCGTCGACGAACGCAACCAGTGCAGTGCTGAAATTGGCGGCAATTAAGCGAATTCAACCAAACAGCAAGAAAACGACCAAGAGAAGGACCAACAAGAGAACAACCAACAAGAGAAGAACCAGCAAGAAAGCGATCCGCAAGAGAACGGCCAACAAAGGAACAACCATCAACAGAACGACCAGCAAGGGAACAACCAGCATGAACAAAACCGAGAACACCAGCAGCTGTTAATCGCGGAAAAAGTTGAAGAAAATAGGAGTAATTAGTCGTGGCTTCATAAAAAAGAAATGGCTGCGCTTATCATTTTATTCGAATATTTCTCTGTTTATCAGAGAACAACAAACTTGCCATTCAAGCGTTTGTTTATGTTGTACATTTGCTACAGTTATTCCTGTCAAGTGTTTGTATGTGTTTGTACATGTGCTGCAATTCTGTCTGTCAATCGTTTGTTTATGTTAAACATGTGCTGTAATAATTCCTGTCGAGTGTTTGTATATGTTTTTACATGTGCTGCAAATTCAAATAAATTGAATTTAATGTGATTTGAGACCATGTTTGAAGTTGAACCCGATTAGTAAAAAGAAAAATTCCACTGTTGAGAATAACAGGTGCTAAGTTATGCGAAATCTATCCCGGAAAGTACAAGCCAAAAAAGCAAGTGCTGAAAAACAATATAAAACGACTTAAATATTGTTATAAGTACGGCCATTTTTACGACCTAAAAAAATTTATAATACGACAATAGTTTTCAGAAAATATTACTTTATATGACCAAACAACAGTGACTGAGCTAGAACATACATTTACTATTCAGACAAGCTTCACCAGAGAAAATAGACATAAGAGAGGATACCCTCAGAGTTTTTTGAAACCCCATTAAAATAAACAAATCAAAACATGAGCAAAACTTAAAGTTTGGTTTGTAGCAAATTGAAAACATGCACGGAGATTGGTTTTATTTCTTTTGGGCAGCAAGAACATGCATTATTAGGCACTGCATTACATTTCATCCAAATAACTTGGTTCACCTAAGTCTTCGCCAACATTCTCAGGGTGTCCAAGTGGGTTCAACTGGCAGTATGCAGTTTAGACCAAGCATTATAGTAGTTTCACCTGATATTGTAAGATTGTTTTAAAGGTTCCCTTATTGAAACAAGTTGAAAATATGCAAAATATGACTTTATGATTGTAGAAATTTTCCCGCCTCTTGCACACCATTTTTGCGTCTCTGCTCATTTTGTCACAAACGATTGTGAAACTGCTCTGAAACATCGTGGCTTTAGCCTTTTATCATTCGCGTGGTGAGGCGTTTAACTGACCGTGGAACTTGAGAGAGAATTTGCCGTGATCTGCCGAAAAAAACATGGCAGTTTTATGTTTGCGTTTTCACCTAATTCGTTCTTCACGTGTACACAACAAGTTTACGTGGAAATGCAGCTGTGTTGCGTGATTGTTTGCTGCGGTTAGGCGCGGCGTTAACGGTTATAAACTGATTCTCTGTAGCGAGGCTAAGTTGGAGGCCGGTTTCCTACAATGACATAACATGGAAAATATGACTTTTTATGACCTTATAATTTTTTATAGACTTCGTAGATGTTTGATATTTGTTTCAAAAATCGTTTCATAGCTCCCTCAAGCACAGAAAAAAAAGTTTTTTATGACATTAAACGGCCCTAGTTATTAGACAGTTGTCCCCAACCCCGGGCCGCGCACCAACCCCGGGCCGCGCACCAACCCCGGGCCGCGCATCAAGTGGTACCGGGTCGCGAAATTACAAAATGTATACTGGTGGCGACACCGCTCGCTTTATGGATGTGTGATTGGTCGATCCTTCCCATGTAAGCACTGTTTTTTACAAATCCTCAAAGAAGATTTCTTCACCTACTGACAAAATATCTCAAACGATTTAAACTACTGAAATGCCGACATCGTTGAAAGATATGTTAGTTGATTTGTACCATTCTAAGATGAGCTGAAGTTTACTGAAAAACCTTCAGTAACGCAAACTTACCGAATAACTTTTTTGAAAGTTTAACAGGAGATGTGAAAGTGCATGTTGGAACAACAGCTTTTTAAGTTTGTCTTTTTGTAAAAGGCGCGCGGTGAAATAACTGAAAGTTTAACAGATGTAAAAACATATGTTGGAACAAGAGTCTTTTTAAGTTTTTCTTTTTGTCAAAAGCGCGCAGTGAAATGCATTGTGGGTTTTGGTTTTAATTTGTTTAGGTTTTAATCTTAAAATCGTCTAAACAAAACTTTCAATCTTGAAATTGCCAATGCATATCTGCAATAAATATCACAACTGCAAATTTTGTCCTAAAAACTTCAAAAACTGAATCTAACATCGTGAAGATTTATTTTGCATTTGCTCCAGTTTAACAATTTTCATGAAGTTATCATTGCAGCAAAAAAAATACGGTCAAATTGAAACTCACTAGCGTATGGTGAAGTTTAACTTAGATATCAGAAAAATGCAGATAACACAAAATGCATTTTGTTTTAAATCAGTATTCACAGAACGCATTAGCCAACATTTTTGTAAAGAACGTTGTAACTGTTTCCTGTTACCCAAGAGCGAATGTCCTTTTTACCAAGTCAACATTTTTACTTTGGTTTACATTCACTAAAACATGGAACTTTCTATCAGAACAAGTGGTGTTACTTTTATTCAAAGAATCGTTAGAGATAGGTGTAAGGTTGATGCCATTGGTTTGGTGGCGAACGACATCACATCCTCACTGAGACATGTATAGGATGTAAAGTCACCACAAATGGAAATCACGTTCCGGACTTCCCTGGTATAACCGTAATTGGAACACGTCGCAAGAGAATGATCTCGGATGGCGATCTCATTTTTTATCGATAAGCGACTGACATAATTCCAATGTTATGGAAGCCATACTTTTTACTGATGATACGGTTTTGTTCAAAGTGACAATAATTTGTAAAAAATACAAACGTCCCCTACCCGTGAAATGGCTAAAGTAATTGATTGGCTATTTGCAAACAAGTTCTCACTAAATATTTCCAAAACAAAGTGTATGTCAGTTACAAATGAACATGTTAGCACAAATTGTTTCAAAATAAAAGTAAACAGCAATCGTATTGAAAGAGTTTTTTGTTAAACGTATCTTGGTGTAATATTGTAGGATAGAAACTGACATTGAAAGCAAACTGCAAACGGTTGCGTTGTCCTGTGCTATATCCAAATATGTTGGCGACTTGGTGTCATGTAAAAAAGCCAAACATTACTGTATGTGTGCAACCAAGTAGCCTACCTAGCATGTTGCGTCATAGCCAAATGAATCCAGAGCACAATAAGGAATTCTTGCCTGGGGAAGAGCAGATTAATTCAATCTACAGCCAATATCTGTTGTTTGAAATCGTGCGACAAGGTATTTGAAAAAATATGCAACTGCCACTCCTATAAAGTTCTTAGCTTAGCATTTACAAAATGCAGAATATTCAGCAACTAGAAGATATTTACAGCGTTGAAATGACTAAGTTCATGCATAAATATGATAAATCACAGTTGCCAGCAGGGCCGGCGCTAGGTGGTTGGGCGCCAACCGAGACTGAACTTTGAGGCCCATCCTAACTTTTGCCAGGATCACTGAAAGAGACGACCAAATTTTTCTTTTAACAGGACGCATTGCACCTTATGTTTGCAGCTTGAGTTGCTTTAAATCTCGCACCTTAACTTCGCATTTCAGTGCAGGAATGCTGGTTATGTTAAGTAATAAGTAGGTATTGCAGCTTATTACATATACGAACGTATGCATCCTTCGTTTCTTTGATTCTCAAAGCAACAGAACTTACTGTAATAATGCTACTACAGTAATGTGTGTTGCCAACGTTATTTTCGGGCAAGAACGCCTAACCGAGCAGTTCCTTTCGATGCACTTTTTCTATGCCAGCGTTATTCTCTTTACAAAACGGTGCTCATCTCTACGTAACTGAAAGAGGCCCACTGGCCACCGTAGGGGCCCCTCGCCAACGTTCAGAAAAAAGTTTAGAAATGAAAGTGTATCCGGATATTGATTTCTATATACGAAAACCCAAAATCACCGGAAAATAACAGTCCAAAAGCTTCCGAAAACGCAAAAAAAACAACAGCTTACTGAAAACCAAAAAAGTACTGAATACCGAAATATAACCAAAATGGGGACTCAGTTTTGCATTTAGCTTGTCAGGAGGGAGGTTCGCATCCTTGAACCCCGTCAGTCACACCACTGTTTTAGACTTATGTTGTATACTTTAACTGTACAAGAATAGAATAACCGGTATACAATCATACAAAATCGTATTCGTTGCCCGCGCCTGTAATAATCAATGCATCTTGCATCAGAGCTGTCAAATGAAAACCCAAAACTTTGCACCAATGAGATACCCAGTTATTTAACGAAAAACAATGTGCACAGTGGCGGGCCTCGGCCCAATTGTGGGCCGTTCAGCACTTTTTATTGAGCCGCGCAACACTTGTTGTTGTGGGCAGTGCTTGCTGCGCCGGTTGCGTGGGATCAAACATAGGCTACTGTAAGAAATATATAGAACACTGATTGACGTTAACACGGCATTGATATTGTTATCAAAGGATTTATTACATTAACACAGCTTTGCTATGTTACAGATAAAGGTTGAAATTGGGCCTTCAAAAATAACACGGGCCTTTAATTACGACTGAAAGGGCATGGGCGTCCACAATCAGGGGGCAAAACGGTCATTCTCCCCCCTTTTGGAAATTGGAACTAAGAACCAAGAATTTGTAGCAAACCTGAAGTCAGGAGCTCAGTTCCGATTAAACTGGTTTAATTCTTGCATTGACGGCTAATTTGCCGGTATGACACCCACAGTGCACAAAAACCAGGTTCACTGTTTGCAGTTCACTCGTGTCGGCTGCTTTGCCTGTCTGCAGAGGCGAGTTGCCAAACTTGCGTGCTGATTGTTCTACTGTTGGTCTTTATTGGGTAACAAGTATATGGCAACGAATCTTCACGTGCTAACTTCAAGTTATGGTACGAGGCGTTTTTACGCATGTGAGCGTTTAACGCAGGTAATGCAGGGAATCAGTGAGTTCTGATAGCGGATAGCCACGCGCTTTTACAGCCTGCTGTGCAAAAAGAAGCATGATAAGTTCAATAAATCCATTGTTAGTGGGAGACTGAACGCTTGTCCGGATTATTTGGATGAGCGTTCAACGTGAAAAAGTCAGTACAGACAAGCAAGGATTTATTAAAAGGGTGTTTGATTGCTTTGGACGAGATCTTAGACGTTTGCAGCTATTTTTTCTAAATGATGCTGGCAAGTCTTGCTGGGTAAAAAAAGACATAATTGTAGTTTTGTTAAAGACCACCGCAATTTGCTTTTTTGTAAAAAAAGTACCCTCAACCCTGCTTGAAAAATCTGCAGATAGTCTATTTTGTATAACTTGTCTCAAATTGCCTGGCTATTGCTGTCAACGAAGTGCATTTTTTGTGACTATTGCCGTAAAATGGAGTAATCTCTTTTTGTGTAGAAAAGGGTAAAGCGCTTTGTGGACGTCCGTTTGCATTGCATCGTCAGACACCTGAAAGGTATAAGCAAAATGTCGACGTTGTCCCCCCCATGGAAAACATTAGCGGACGCCAATGGAAAGGGGGCTTGGGGCCCTTTCCATTGGCGTCCTAGCGATGTTTTGCGATCACTGCTGTACGCAATACTGCTGAATGGAGCTTCAGAAAGTTGAGGCTAATCAAAACGTTTCACAGATCAACTGTGACTGATGAAAGGCTGATATATCTGGCAATGATATCTATTGAAAGTGAAACTGCTGAAGCATTAGATATGTCTAAGTTGACAAAAACATTTGCATTTTTGAAAACTTGGAAAAAGTCTATTTCCTAGCTTGAAGCACAGCTAATGCTTAAGTCTGTCTGCTTTGTACGTTGTGTTGATGCTGTAGAAAATGCGTTTATAAGCATTTGTTGAAATAAGTCGATGTTTTTGTTTACATAAATACTATGTGTTAAATGCAATGTATTGTATACTTGGGGCTCCAACGTCCAGGCTCCGGGGGGGAGGCCCAACCATTGTGTCAATATTGACTTTTCATCAAACATGAGTAGGTATTGGCATCACTATAAGCATTTAATGAGTATATGAGGTACGAATATGCCAAGGACAATTGGATTTAACAGCTACGATTTTAAATCTGATAGAAGAGGGAAAGGAGACTTAGTATTTTTGCTATTATTTTGAAAAGTGAATGCAGCTGTCTTTTTCAGTTGTAACGTAACTATGTACATCTCAACGATACTTTCAACTATCAAGGTAAATTTTACAGGTGTTTCGTAAAAAGAAGACGTGCTTGAAAGCATTCAGAAAGGCATGCTCTAAAATTCATTTATTTTATTTTTGCTGAAGTGCTACTGTAAACAGCAGTCCCATTCTTAAATCAACAAAATATCACGGATCAGAATGTTCAGCGGTAATATCTCGGAGAGCATTTGGTTGCCATGATCATTCACGTTCATAAGAAATTTACCAAAAATTGACTAAATGAAGAGACATCAGCTAGACACGTCACTTACAGTAAACCTGACCCCATGGCCGTTTGTGTGTGTGGCTGAACCTCTATGAGAAAAACGATCTCATTGAAAAAGTTCCAAAGCGAGCGCGGGCAGAGGCTAAAGTCACTGAAAGGCTCAGAGTTACTGCGATACGTGGTCATAAACAGACCGCTCACCGCAATCCCCAAAATTCCGGGGGAAAGACGTGGCCATTTCTTTGAGTCCATGTTCGGCAGCGGATACTGCCGGAGGGGAGAAATAGTCTCATCTGCCTATAGGCCCCCCACACCTAGACTGATTGTCTTGCATGGCTGACGCGATCAGTTCACTTTCAGGCAGTTTGACCTTTTCTGAAGGCTTTCTTTTCCCATAATTGTACTTGCCCGTCTGTCAGCATGGCATTGTCGTACAAGTTTTTGGATCAGCTGTGGCCGAGTCGCCCCGTCACGGAATCGAAGAACGACAGAAACGTTTTCGCGAATCCGAAATATTGCATCTTCGAATTGCTTTCATGTTTGTTGAATGTAATGCCATAAAATTATTTTGAAAACAATTTGTCTTGCTCGAAATGAACGTCGCCAGATCATCACGTCACCAAACATTTGTCACTGAACCGTTTTCTTTGAGCAGGTAACAACGGAGTTTATTTAGACCTGTTGTATTTTTTTGCTGCCGAATCTGCTTAAATATGAATGATTAGCCGATTTTTTACTGGCAGTGGCAAAGCAATTTTCTCAAAATTTTTTGCTTGTTCCAATTCATTTGCTACTTTGTCCAGTGAGACTTTTGAATCAAAATGCGCAGAGTGGTCGACATTTTAAAATGTATAATTGTCTTCATCGTAGTAAAATATAAAAAGGAAGTCATCAATGCATGATGGACGTTATCGTGTTTAGTTGACAACTTCCCCCACATACTTAACATGGATATGCGTTTATCTCTGCTTTTGTTGCTTGTTTTTCTTGTATATGCAGTGCATTCAGGTTCGTGTGAAACCTACGTCGCACTCCAAATGCACAACCCTGGTTCTGTTGCAACCTCTCCGGTGGTGTTGCGTTGATTATGTGAT
>Ga0210059_1007255_pt1 | contig 17657 bp, 7 predicted proteins | sample Ectturendosymbi2_FD_188042 | JGI IMG/M metagenome (GOLD analysis project Ga0210059, IMG submission 188042) | Ecteinascidia turbinata endosymbiont from Florida, USA - Sample 2 (SPAdes) (version 2) | ecosystem: Host-associated > Tunicates > Ascidians > Unclassified | place: Key West, Florida... | reverse complement strand
ACACAACACTACAACTGAGAAAGAATGTCTTACAAGCGGTAAGACGGTATGGATGATGTTAGCGTTGATCACATGGGTTACGTTTACCAAAAAGAAACTAATTAAGATCACCTTGACACATTCCTCTCACATTAATATTCTTTGCACTCTTTGTTGTTTTCAAGCACGGCAATAAGTTAGTTGGAGCCATGGGCGTCGGAAGGATTTTTTTCAGAGGGAGGCAATAGAGGATTTTTCCAGGGGTAGGCCAAAAGGGTTTTCCAGGGGGTTACAGTGGTGAAATTTCATTTTTCCTACTACAAAAATGAGAGAAAACATTTTTATAGCAAAATGTTAATAGCAAAATATCAAATTTCAAAAGCCAGGAGGCCTTGGCCCATTCTCACCCCCTTCCAACACCCGTGGTTGGAGCACAGTGGTAGGAGGCTGCATATTCACGCTATAGCGCGGCAAGAACAATCGCCATACACAGCAGTTAGAAAATTGTGAAAAACGGGTCAAATTCAGCAAAAAAACCCAAAATAATTCAAGCAAAATGGCCAACAGTTTTGAAAGTGGGTCAATCTTCTATAAAGTTTGCCAAAAGTGTTTCTATAATATTATTCCCCTGATTCGGAGGTTTGCGTGCTCTGCAGCTATTGTAACTTCATAAAATGCAGTGGCGTAGTGTGCTTGGGAGAACGCCGCCAAACAAGTGATTTTGAAAGCGAAGGACTTCGTGATTTTTGTTAAATTCTCAGAAGGAAACCTCAACTATCTTAATTGTTCCAAAGCATGCCTTATTTTGCTAAGAGCTTTCCTCAATTATTTTTTGCCACTGCACCACAGTGTGTATATGGGCAACATGTTTAGTCAAGATAATCGGGTTTAAAACCACATTGAAAAAGCAAGAAGTGATTCAGACGCTGGTGGTGTTTTTACCCTAATTCCTAACCTGGCTTTGTTTTGCTAAAGCCTCAGACCACTGTGAGAGCTTCGGTCCAGCGCACGATCCCTCATGAGCGAGACTATGGACTGGGACCAATCGGTTCATTCAGCCTGAGGCGGTCTTGCCACCGGCAATAAATGTACACAAAATTAAACAAGACTGTCTTTCGTTGTTGTTTTCGAAAACCACAAAATTAGAATGGAAAACCTGTACTAACACAATAATGAAAATGGGCAAGATAAGTGTTTGAATTTGATAAAAAATTTTTTACAAAACAGTTTTTTTGTAAACTGTTTTTCAGAGGTTCGTCTCCATTTCTTTAAGACATTTTAGAAAAAAACACTAAAACTCTTTTTGTCTAAACAAAAGTAGGTTAAGGATACTCTGAACTTTTATCAAAGATCAATCATGGAATTGGCAGAGCTCTTTCCTTCACGCAACTAAAACTCGAGAGGAAAAATTTGTTTAGCTTTTGGCAAACGCTACAACAGAAACATTTTTATGTTTAGAAAGTTAACAAAAGCTAGGCTACTCTGTTGTCTTGTACACACAAAATCGTACAACGAAAGTACTATTAACGCAGTTTGAAGTACACTAAGTAATTGCAGAACGAAGGCAAGAGGTGCATTTCCAGTAAAAGACGGAAGTAAAGTTAAAAAAATAACCGCCAGCAAATGTGCACACAATTAAAAAAGCCGGAAATCATAAAAAGGTCCTACTCAAAATGTTTCTGCAACTGCGTAGAAAGGAAATAATTGTTTTGCGTGCAACTTCATCTTTCCATATCAAAAGCGAGTGTAAATGGAAAGACACGTGGTTTTACAGATTGAAATCCCCCAGCGCTTAGCACACAAATAAAACACCGAAAGATTTTTTCAAGTTGAAATATAAAATTAGAAGGCTTGTCGGTAAAAACTTTAGAAATTGTAATGAAAATAGTCTACTACATGTAATTGCAGAACCACTTTACACCTAAAATCAAAAACTGCAGATTCGTTTCAAAAAAGTGAATTGATTTACGATTCAGACATGCAGAATATTATAAAAGACAAAAACACGAAAACAATCTCTTGGATTCTTGTTCAGTGCAGTGGTAGGGCAAGAAAAATCATTCTCTTTGAGAAAACGAAAGTATTGAAAAATCACCAACACGCGTTAACTTTGCAGAATGGAGCCCTATCGAGGATCTTCGATTCTTCCAATAAAAATCCATGCTTGCGTAGACACGTCTTCGATGAGGAAAAGGAATGGGCGGTTGATGGTAAAATTTATCGGCAGTTGCCGGAATCGCAAAACGACTACAGCTGCTACAGCTGATGTTGCTTCCACTCCTTGTTCGTTCAGTTCAAATACACTTTCTTGTTTAACTGTAAAACATTGGAGTCAAAATCAAACTTGCACAAATTGAGAATGATTGCGATAGACGATAATTTTTGGGGGTGATAGTCACCAAATTTCAGAAACGTCGTTTATCATGACAAGAGGTTTTAACTTACTATACCAGCGAAAACTTTCACCTGCTTCTTGGAAGGCTTTCACCAATTGTCATGCAGCGTTTAAGTTCGTTATTCGGTAAAAACATTTAGGTTCCGACTTGAAGTTATGGAATGGGAGCACAAGAGAAGCAGTTTTTCAAGGTTTCGGAGTTTCACGAATTTGAAGTACAGTAAAATATAACATGCGAAAGCTTTCCCTAAGGTTTTGAATGATGATGAGATAGATCAAAAATCAAGCGTGGATTGTTTTTTTTTCAAACTTTGTCAAGGGTGAAGAAGTTTTATAAAAATGAACAAAATGTTTGGAAATTCACGGCATTATTCCAAAGTAAGCAAATTTGAATGTTATACAGTCGTATTGGAAACAGGAATGCAGAAATCACAGATTTAAATAAAATAGCGTGGGACGTTTTGGAAAACACTGCATTCACTTTCGAAAACATTGCATTTGCTTGGAAAAGTTCTACTTTTATTCAAAACAAAGGCTTTTGTGTTGCTATTTTTAATCACTGCGTGCTATCACTGGAATTTCCGAAGATAGATAAGATAGATATGGCGGTAGTAGAAAAGCATGCACTTGATGGCGCTAACACAATTAGTTTGATGAGACGCATGCATAAAGGGCGCACGAATGAATGGCGCCTTGACGGTTATTATAATACAGCGCTGCGATGACTTCCAAGTAGACTTTATAAAATGCATGGGGGGAGTGGGAGGCTGCGAAGTACCAGGGGTAATTTAGTCTGCAGACCTCCTTAGGGCGAAGCTACTTATAATGTAAAGGGAAAAGTTTAAAGCAGCAAGTAAACGTGTGTTGCTCTGAGTATAAGGTTCAATGAACCCAAGCTGGTTATATGGTTTATGGAAGCTAAATGCGTTTCAGGCAAGGTCAAGCCACCATAATAAATTCTTTTAACGTTGCAACGTAAAACGTTTGCTGTTTTCACATATTTGGATATATTCATGATAGTTAGAGAGAAAATGCGTCAACACTTATGGGCTAGTGCAGCCTGCAGTGGTGTCACAAAAATTAAGCAATTTGAGAAAAAGGCGTTCAAACATGTATTTGGGAAATGAATTTTCAGTGGATGTCACGAATCGTGCATGGGAACCGAAATTCGTTTACAGTTCGGTAGACACATTATTCGCTTTGCGCTTGGAGACTAAAGGTATCCGGTGGCATATGTCCATGATCTAAATGAAGGACACCTTTTTCGATGGCAACCGCTGTTCACAGCATAACGATATCAACATGTCCAAAATAACCGCCCAACTACCTGCTCTAACCAACGAACTAACCGTAGTTTCTTGAATACGGTTCAGTACAGGATATATGCATTACCTACTGATCGTACCTTGTATGCATAAAAACACATGAAAGGCAAAATAAGGACATTCCGACAAGTTTTGAACGTCCTTAGAGGATATTTTATTGTTCTTCAAAAAGAAGGAAAAGAAGGACGTGTCGTCCAAAAGGAGAGGACCTATGTTAGCCATACACTAAATTATCATAACTAACTTACTTTTATTGAGCTTTTAAACAAGAGTTGTAGCGAAAAATCAACTATAGGACTTGTTCAAGTGCTTTTAGTTTTAAGAGTTTACTCCAGGAAATATAGCATCTCTAAGGTAAAGAACATAACAAATGTTCCTTCTATAGAAACTGTTTTTCGAAATAGTCATTCCCCACCATATAAAATCTGTACCAAGAAAGCATTAAAATTTGTCTTATTGCAGTTGCTATCAAACTTGTTTTACTCATATACTTTTGTCACTGTTGTTACAAAATTTCGATGTGTTTGAAACCTGTTTGTAAAACGTTTACAATCGTAAAAAGAGTTGATAAACTTTTTGATGCTGGGATAGTTGGTGTGAAATAATAAAACCTATGAAGAAAATCAAGACGTTTTTCAGTTTTTACAAAATTGAACTTCTCAGAAAAATTTGAAAAACAACCGGAAAACTAGCGTTACACACTTTTCGAAAAAAAAAAAAATCTAATGTGTTTTGGGATTACGTGCAAATGAGCATGTGCAAGATTTTTTTCTGAAGAAATGAGTCAAAATCTTTGCACATGGATTAATTTCTCAGCTATTATCTTCAGAGTAATTATTTTGGATATACAAATCCAAACTTGCTGATAATTTTTCAACTGTTGAACCTTGATTTACAAGACGGCACAAGTTAACAAAGTAAAAGCAACATACTTTCAGATATAAACATCCTTTGTGACAAGAAAACTGAAATGTTCGCTTTTGATTCGTCAAAAATTGAGACTACACCTTGTTTCTTCAGTGCATGTTGCAGGTCAGACTTAGACTTCACCTGAGAAGTAAATAAAAGGTTGCTGGAGTACTGAAAAGTTTCGAGTGTAATCTTTAACCCCAATTGGCTTTATTTTTACATTATGTTGGTCACCCCTTAGAACAGTGGTTTTCAACCTTTTGTGGCGCACTTTGCAATTCAAATTTCTCCACGCTGCACTCCAAAGCTATAAATACTGAAACGTAATTTATAAATTTACAAAAAATCAAGAGCGCTGTTTTTCGTTTTGCAAGAAAATACCTGAAACTTTGGCAAAGTCAGGTCCACTCGACCGCACTTGACAGTGCTCTTCCATTTTTGGATCTGACTTCCCAGCTGCATCTGAATCTCTTGAATGCTGATGAATTCGTTGGGGACAAGAAATACAATCTGCTGTTTTCCCCCTCTGTTAACACGAAGTTTTACTGGAGCCATGATCACAACAACAACAGAGCCATGATCACAACAACAGCAAAACTTTAACAAAACTTAGTCCTTCAAGTTTTGTCTCTCATTATCATATTTCTTCAGAGATGGCCCTTGTGTGCTTACATCGCACATATGCTATAAAACAAACTGTAAGTCTAATTCTGTGACGTGCGCAAACTTTTTGCCCCGCAAGACGTTTTAATTCAACCAAGTTTAAACTCAAACCATTTTTTAAATGAAAGACGGCGTCCGCATGTGTAAGATGAGACAGACGTTAACACACAAAAGCAGTAACAGTCGATTGCTCTCCCCATCTTCTGAAACTTTAAAATCTGCTTTTGCAACCCGCATATTGCATTTACGCTTTGAGAAAAGGTGAAATCTAAACAAGCGTATCTTAGAAAGTAAAGTTTTGAATACATTTGGTTACGGGTTCTTACCACATGTAACACAATCTGAAGTGTACGCACCACGAATAGAGAAACACTGTCCCAAAAATTCGCCGGTAGAAAATGGCAGAATTTTAGGTACTTTCTCAGCTGCATAAGAGGGCTTGCGCTGAACAAAAAGGTGACGACAGGTCCATTTCCGACAGCTAACCTGTTGCTTTGTTATTAGCTTTACTTTCGTGTCTACTCACTGGAAAGGAATTATGAGTATGTCCGGAACCGCTTCTGAATTGCAAATGTTGTTGCCAGGCAGACTGCACGCCACTCGGTGAAGGTAAAATGTTTCATTTTTTATCATCGGTACCTGTTGTAAAAATCATTGAATGTTACAAAGCCTTAGTAACTCTGTGGAACATCTTGGGTGTCTATTTTAACAACGCAGCACTTTCCATCTTGCTCAAATTTAGCACTAATATTTTCATATTACAAGTGAGGAGAAAATGATTCTGACACTTAACGTAGCTTTTTATTTCTTACATCAGCGGAGTGGCGACATATTATCATACGTCTACAATTTATCACTACGTTGCGTACGCGATCCAAAGGAAAAACTTTTTTCGACCCATTTTTCTTCTAATCGAAAGTCTATTTCAAATTTTGTATGCAAAACTTTACAGAGAATGTACAGACAATAGGACACACTACTCAACGTAATGTATTAATAAAACAAAACCTTTCTGCAAAGAAACATTTTAAACTGTAAAAGAAACATTCGAAACTGGTCACAGCAAGCGCTTGTTTGCAGAATAAAACATATTCTTAACAGTTCAGTTACTACTTAAAGAAAGTTGTGGTGGATTTATTTTAAAAGGAAAAATGGTCGTCTGCCAGAACTCACGACATTTTCAAGTTTTGCTAGAAAAACAGATAGCAGCAATGTATGATTTCGTACGTACCTGTATCTGTGAGCCGTCTGCAAGGTAAAATGTTTGGTTTGCGGTTCGATTGGTACTAAAACCTTTGGTCCACCCACCCAAAAAGTCAACCACGTTGAATATAATCAGTCGGGTATCAGATGTAATATCTTCGGATTGCAAGAATCCATTTATTCTGCCTCTACTCACTGCAGTTATTCGTTCATTTGCAATAGACTGACAGACCTAAAAATATTCTGTGAATTAGTGTCCGTAACACAGGCTCAATTTTTTGCTTTTTCAATAATTACATGTGTTTATTACGATTTCCTTGGTTGCATTATAGAATTAAATTGTTTCGTCGAGGATAACCTTTGTAGCAGACAAAAACTTTGCAAATATTGGTGCAGATTTTTTATTTAAAAGTTTTTTTGCTGTTTAGAAACAACTTTATTTCCAAAAGTGGAATTTAACCAAGATCCTGCCATGATGGCTCATGGCTGCCACGGAGTGTTTGCAGCACCGGTATTGGTGAATATTGTTCCTTTGTCGTTTAGAGTTGCTGACGTTGGATTATCTCATTTAAATTTAGCACGACGTTTCCAAGAAAAGTCGTCTATTGCTGAGAGGTCGATTTTTGTCACTTTACAACAAATTTTTTTAAAAACGTCGGAAAAAGTAAAAGAAAAAAACATATTGCCTTAGAAATGAATTAATATAAGCAAAAGCCTAATGATCAGATCCATTTCAATACACATATAGGTCTGCAATCTTATCCTCAACTTAGTTTGTTGCGTAACATAAATTTGACACCTTGATTTGACAGAAAACAATACCTGCGGTTGCATCTGAAAGGAACAAGAAGAAAACCAAGCGCCATGTTCAAGCAAAATTTCCCAGAGTCGTGGTGTTGCATTTTTCAAAAGTTGCTTGTCAACAAGAAGGTTTGTTGACATGGTTAAGTTGGTTGAATTTGACTCCAGAGCAGACTTAAGAATATCGTCTATCAGATTGTCGGCAACGTTTCTCCCAGACGCGTCTCGAAATAGGAATAAACGATCTATTTCGACCCTGTGATCAACACACACATCGTGAATTAAAAAGGTCACTTGTGATATTGTTCGAAATAAATTGTTTCGCTTGTGACGTAGATCACTAATTAGAGTTGAAAGTGGCTGAGCCGCCGTTCTCGAAAATACTGCTATGTTTAGTGAATGTAGCTTTAGCTGTAAATGTGGCCGAAATCCTGCATTGATGGAATTTTTTACTGTACACATGGCGATATACAGGATTGTCCATGGGACATATTTGTCTGTCCCATCACATCACATAGCAGTTTATGCCTGTCCCACCCCACGGGATACCCATTATAATATTAATATGGAATACAATTAAATTAAAATTATTAAATTGTTGAAAGTTTAGGTTTAGTATCTACTAAATAGGACTACATGTACAAAGAGACATGCAAAACGACAAAATTTATTGACTTTAAAAAAACTTTAACAGGTAAAAGTATAAACTAAGGTTAGCTCTGACGTAATGAAGTTGCTGTGACATGGCTACTGTCTCATGAGAAATACAAATATGTGCTGTCCCATCCCATGGGATTCCCAGAGGAATGACATTTCTACGGACAAGCCTGGCGATATAACTTTAGCAAGGAATGATTTTTACTAGCTATAAAATGGACTATGGAGTAAATTCCTCAGACGAAAGTAGAGGTCGTACGGAAGTGTGCATCAACAATGAGATTAGAAGACAGTGTTTTATGGTTCAGACATTGATCACGTGATGCAAAACAAAAATCAAAGCATATCGAGCAGCTGCTAATTATGGAATTTTTTCCATTTTAATTTAGAAAAAATGCCCTACAGTGTGATGGCTATTCATGTTTCAAATTAAATACAAAACTGCCACACCAAAACTCTAAGAAAGCTTGCTCTCTGCAGTAACTGAAGTAAATTAACCGAAACTTATCAGCGCTATTAGAAGCGCTATTATATTTTTCTGTTTTTTTGTTGCTGAGTACAAGTTATCGTTTTTGTCAATCCATCAGGAAACACGTCATCTAACAGGGTACAATGTTAGAGCAAGTGCTTATCAAGCGGATCCGGTTCGGTTTCCAGATAAAATAAAAAAAATAAGTTTCAAATTGCACTCCCGTCTCTTTAAGCAACTACTGCAGAATCCACTGTGAAATTACCTACGAAGCTTCCTGCCTAGGATACCTAAGACGAGAACCTGCATACGGACCATTAAGACACCCTGACTTGGAGTATTAAGGAAGTAACAGTGCATTCATTTTCCATCAGTAAATGCGCTTCTTTGCAAAATGCAATGCAGCATAACACTGCTGTACAATGAAGCTTTAGAGTATTTATAGAAATTTACCACACGTTTTACATTAAAAGTTGCATCCCTGAGTCTTTTTGATTTATAACAGTTTCAGCCATTTATCATGACATTTTTGTGTGACTTGGATTGATCATAGTTCTCTTTCACCTTGGGAAATGTCATAAAAGGAAACAAAACAATATCTAGTGGCGTTACCTTGTTTGGCCAGATGAGAACGATCTCAACATTGATAACAACGTCATCAATCCCAAAGGCGAAAAAAGAATGTTTTGCGACTTAGTTGTTTGAGATGATGTTAAATCATTCATAAGAGTTGCAGAAAATAATCGAGAGCTTTCAGCCATGGAAATAAACCGTCGAGAAAGTTTACCCTTTGATGTATTCTGTAAATAAAAAAGCTTCACTAAATGCACCAACGGTGCTAACTATTAAAAAATATTCGTAAAATGGGCGAAACTTGAGTTTTACCCAAATGAAATAGTCTGACAAAGCATCATGACTGCATTTCAGGAAACATACTCGTATATATTTTCGCAGCAAGCACAACCACCACTAGATACAATTCCTTTAAACTATGTCTGTCTTGACGACGAAGCTTACAAGCGCAATGTTTAAAATGACAATCTAAAATCCTCTAACAAAATCATCAAACGCAAAAAATTGTCAATAATCAGAAACTATACTGTTGTGGTTGTTAAAACCAAAACTGAAAAAATCACTTCGGCTATAGATTTTGTGCTTACATCAAAATTTAAACCCTCTGTGTATGGTATACTTTTTAGTTTTTTCCTGTAGGTGCTACACCAAAAAATGATTATAACAGCATAAGACGGACAATTTTTTTGTTGCTTGTAAAGTTTTATTTTTTATATAATCATCAGCCTAAAGACGCTTCCACTGTATCAGTCATTGTGCAATAATACTCTTACGGTCCACGGGGATGCCCAAATGAATAATACCAGACTCGAAAAAAGACAAACTCTAGCCTTGCGGCAAGTTTCTAACGAATCTGCCTGCTTGGTTCTACTTTCATCCTTTTGCGATGATTCATACTTGTATATATCATTCAGTAGTAATTGTAAATCACAGTGGTGACGTACATAAGTGAATCCATCATAATTTATTTGCACAGTTAAACCAGTTTCGTGTATTTAAACACTCACGAATATAATGATATTTTCCTTCTATTGCTAACCATAAATGTACCCCTTCAGATAAGCAAATGTGTCCCTAGGCTAGGGGTACATGTACCTCAGGTTGGGAACTTCTGGACTAGAACACATGAATAATTCTGTTACAAACGTATACTGAGCTTTCCTATCGGCAAATGATTGCACTACCCCATTTTTTTACAAAAAGACAGGACACAATCGTAACAAGAAGCTTTCTTCACTCATTAATACAACTTTGAACAAGCAAGTCGAAGAGGTCCCGATTTTTGTTCACTGTAATGTCCTCTCCTCTTGGTTTTGATTATGGGGTTTATAGTGAAATGATAATAAATTTATAAATGATAAAAAATAATTAGTTTAATGCTAACAGTAATATGTCACTGCCAGACTGGCGCCACTTTGCGAACCTTTCACGCACCCCAGTTAAGGACCCCGGCTCTGGATAGAATCGAGAATTTTTTTGATAACTACAAATCGCACATTAACAATAAGTTAATTAGTAGGAATTGGCCAGACTACAAAAGGAAGAAGAAAGATAGGGTATAAGGCCTTAATGATGTCAGCGCTTCATCTCTCTCTCGGGTCACTTAACATACATTTGCATATCCCCCAGGCAAGTTCCCATCAGATCCATGCAACATATGTAAGTAGCCTTACAATACGAAGCAGCATGTAGTTGCAGCATCTTAATAAAAATTAATTTTTGTAATTTTACTCTTTGGATATTCTCTGCAGTGGAGTAACTAGACTAGAGGTTTGAGCCAGTGGGACAAAACTTCGCTGAAGGAAACCCACTGACCACCGTAGGAGGACCACTAGCCAGCATTCAGAAAAAAAGTGAAGAAAAGATAGTGAGTCGAGATATCGTGGATGTTTATACTAGCTAAAAAAAGAAAACACCCCGAAAAACGCAAAAAAGCAACAATCTACTGAAAACACAAATAATACTAAATATAAAAATATCAGATAAAGGGGGAACAGTTTTTACATTTAGCTTGCCAGGAGGGCGGCTCTCCCCCTGCCCCCTTCAGTTACGCCACTGGCTCTCTTTTTTGGATGCCCGGGGCCGCCGCCCAGTTTGATCTCCTTCTGCACGCCCCTGGTAATAGCATATAGGCCGTCTTTCGTTCAACATAGAGCATGAGCTTAGTTACAGTTTGACTCTACGCAAAACGCTCCTCATCTAAAATTCCTCGATTTCATTGAAATTTCTGAAAAAGGTCCTATAATTATTATAGTTAATTTACTTCAGCTGCACGAGTTTAGGCTGACAATAACATTTCACGAACAAGAACAAAAGCTTCTAAAAACTGGTCGCTTGAGATCCATTTTGGATGAAAGCTTAGATAACCATCTACAGTTAAATATCACTTTTTTCGAGCGATGTAAATATATTCTCACAGGCATTCTTTTCTTTTTAATCCAACCTTTAACCTTTCTTGGCTGTTTTTGCCAGAAAACCAAATAAATAAAATATCAAAAACAAAACGCGAAATTAAAATGTAGTAGATAGCTAAATGATAGGTACAGGACATGTTCTGAGTTAGAGAAAACTTTAGAAAAAACTGTGATGGAAATTATTCAGAGGAATTAATAGGTTGTTTTTCGTTTAAGTATCGAAATGATCTCTCTTTCATTTATGGAATTTGTGGTCTGTAAGAACAATGCTGATTCGCACAGTTTTTTTTAGGGCAAGAAATGAACAGACATAACACTTTGAGTTCTCCTCAAGTGCTTTCATATGATTATAATTTACTGGTTGTGCTTTGTACGTTCCTTTTGTACCGGGCATTTGATTCCTTTGAAAGTATTCCGGAGGTCATAAACGTGCCACTTGCGTCATGAGAGGAGCACTACAAACCAAGTTGTTTTTTGTTAACTCAAATTTCAAACCAGACAGGCACGTTTATGAGTTCTTAACTGTAATACCTCCCAGGTAGTAATTACCGCAATATAATCCTCACCAGATAGTGCGGAAAGTTGAAATTACTGAATATGCTTGTCCGGTCTGCCTGGAATAAAGTTGTAGAGTACAGTGAGCAAAATTTCAAAAAAGTATGCTTTTGCCAAGTGACAGAACGAAAAAATGAACAATTTTTGTGTTATGAAAAACAAACTGACGTGTTGTACATATTTTTGACGTAAAGTATCATGTCATTGACAAAAACTCAGTTTTTATAAGTTGTCTTGGTCAAAATTTTCTTTCTACTAAAACGTTATCATCTGCCGAAAGGGAGTACACTTATAGAATCAAGAAGAACTATGATTTAATTTATTAAACAAGGAGTTTCTGGTATAGGTTAAATTATCAAAATTGTATTGTTTGTTTTGCTTCAGTAAAATATAAGAGGCTTTCAATAAGTCTTGAGGTCTAAAATACTTAAATGTTTTTAAGCATAATCATCACTGCAATCTGTCGCAACTTAAAGGGTTCGCCTTACAAAACTTTTTAATAATTTGTTAAGAACGTATGAATAGTCAGCTTAATGCAATTTCAAACCATATTTAAGCATGCGGTTAAACAGTTTGAAGCCTATGATTCACTATGCGAACCAAACGACGTTTTCAAAAGTCAGAAACTAAACAGGAAAATAGAGGTATTTTTATTCATTATAGTTATATTGAAGACCATCGATTAATGATTTTTAAGCGTACAAAATACCTGCGACATTAAAAAAGAACTTGCTTTTCCGAGTATGTTATAATACTTTAAAATAAATTTGATGAAGGTAGCAAATTAACATAAGGTGTTTTCTGCAGCTTGTTATGACCAAAGACCTGTACGTTTTCATTGAGTTCAATAAGCTTTTACATGCAAAAAACTGCCTTTAAAAACATCGTGTTGCGCTTATACCTCGCATTTTTCTGAATGATGAACTCGAAGGGAAGGATAACTGTTCATGAAAGCAGCTCCTTTGACTTTGACGTTGAAAACGAAAAAAAGAAGAGCCAAGCACAGACTCGAGGTCTTCATTGCAAGTGAATGTAGAATCGCTAAGATCTGAATGCTAGGCTGATTATGAAATTAAAAAACATAATTTTTTATGTATGTCCAACGTTAATTTAACCCTTGAAAATATTTTTTATCATGTGCTCTTATCTTGACGGTATTCGAATAATTGCGTCCGAAGTTTTAAATCCGCAAAACAAAAACTTGCATCAATAAATGGAAACATACATAGAACATGGCTAAAATTATGAAGTTTTCGTTCTCTTTTAATAAAATAAATACGAATGGAACAGTGTTTAAGTTTCCTTTCGCGTATTTGCACAAAAACTACAATCAAGTACACGTAAATTATTTTTAACACGATACTTTAGTTTACAATTCAAAGATTTGTCACCATCAATCTGCAGATAGTGATGTTTTACCAGATGAATGGTTAAATTACACGCTGTTTGTTATAAAATAGGTTACTAAGTGGATGTAGCTGGACCTAATTTCTGAAGCAGCAAACAAAATCAAAGCCTCTTTTCTTTATATTTGAGACTGAGCTCCTTGCTTTCTCACCCTGTTAAGTCCAAACTGGTTATTGGTGTGGTTGTAAGCTATTTATATCACAGAGCCCTTTTTCTCCAAACGTCTGCCAGCTCAAAGTGTGACACAGTCCGATCGAAAAGTCTTGAAGGCTTGTCTTTTTTCAGATGCTGCTTAATATCCGTGGACGCAAAAACATGTGCACAAGCTATGGAAAGACTGGTAAGGTCTGCTTTGTGGGAACTTTATACCACTGAAAAATTTTAACCCAACACTTGTGTGAAATGAAAGGAGCTATTCATCTTTTTAAGTTGAAGAATGAACCTCAGCACTTTTCAACCACGCCGTTTCAACTGTCCATTTTGTGAACAAATCCACTTATCAAAGTTGAAGCCCACAGCCTGGAATTTGCACAAAAATGGCGTGATGTTCAGTTTTTGGATAGATGTGACTATATCAACATAGCATTTTGAGTTTTATAATTCTGACGGTTGGGCCTGCATGTGGCTGGTTGCAGCTTTGTATAATCTCGCTCTGTCTTCGAATTATTAGTTTTTCTGCAAACACGCAATTTCGATCGAGTGACGGCAGCTAGATGTAAACAAATCAAAAATGGATGTGTAAACAATTTCCAACTCCCGCAAGTGGCTTATCCTTTGGGCGTTCAAGACTATCACTGAACGCCTTAAGGTTTGTGCTAAACATATTTTCAAACACTCTAATATAGAATGAAAATTGGTTTTTGGCTTTTCCATGATTATGTTTAATTATTTTCCAAGAAAACCTAGCCTTGAAATAAAAGAACCTCTGCCTTGATTTAAATGCTTTTTTCATGGTTGAACAACTCATGGATTACGCACCTGACCGGCTTCAACGAGTTCGAATCATTACAAGGCACTCACCTCACATCAGTGAACACCTTGCCTAAAATCAATAAACAAAAAATGGAGAAAAAAGTGACTGCGCAGTAAGATGCAGTTTTACAATGGCAAGGCATTCACCATCCACTGGTGAACGCCCGACGACTGTTACGTAATAATTGGGCTCACCCAGGTATTAAGTTACTCAATCGCGACTAACCTACAGTTAGAGAAGAGCAGAGATATGGCTAATTTACTTGTTGCAAATGATGTATTAAGATTTTAGGTACTGGCTTGCTGCAGAGATTAGGGGAAGGTGAGGTAAGTTGAGTTGCAACGTGAGGGCAGTTGAAACATTGCTGCTTTTGATGTCACGGACATCAGCGCACACCAAGAAAAATGACCACCTTATGCCACTTTCTCTACCATCAGTCAACGCCCCCACCGGAAAGGTCACCGTACGCCACTGCTTCCCATATCTTGTAATTAGATAACGTTTAAGATTTGATCTCGACGGCAATTTAAATATAGGTCAGTTTTAACCTTGACCACATCACGTTTCCTGTAAGCCAGTGGTCTGCCAAATAGAACTTATTTCGAAATTATAGTGTGGCAAAATGTTTTATGCACCGCCAATACCGTAGACCTGAAGTAATCTTTCACGTAATGTCTTTAAACATGCAGTCGCTCGCTCAGGTTAGTTTCTCTATTTTTCAATTACAGTTTTTTCCAAACTACGAAACATACGCAAGAATGATTTCAATGGTTCACAGAAATACGAGTTACAACAATAGCTTGTAGCAATCCGTTTTGACAAAACGTTCATTAATATCCTATTTTAGGTTAGGACGAGTGGACCTGTCTGTGCACTTGTAAACCACTAAGATGTATTGTTTGTTCTTTTGCATGCGTCACAAAACACAAGCATTTATTGCTATAAAGTTGAATTTGAATGTTAGAAAATTAATACATTTGTTATTCATAACAAAGTGGAAAATTTATCGACATTGTTAGTTAAATGCCTACTTTTAAAGACGCTTTACCGTTTCGTTATTCACATTAACTGCCATCTCCCCTTTGATGTTTCCTTTGTTAAACGCACAAAAGTGATGTTTAGTGTTTTCGACATGTGTAATGAGAAGCGCTTTACGAAACGTCATCCTCTTTTGTTAGTTTAGTGCCAGCGGTATCATTCAGTAACCTCCTCGAACCAATATGTCCAGTACGTGACTTGTTCAGCGTATGCAACGGAGAAGACACGACCATTAATAGCATCCGGATATATCACTTTAGACCTGCTTGCAAGAATCACCGGTGGGCGCTTGATCGCAAATGAGAAAAACTTTTTTACGCTGTGAATCTAATATATACGTCAGTATTTTGCTTTTGGATGTTCGATGGCATCAAAATTTTTGAGCATCAAGAAAACCCAAATACTTTGCCGTTGAACTCGCGGATGAACCGACGTAAAAAGTAAGCGTCCCATATTTGCGAAGCGATGAAGATATTGTGATGCGCTAGAGCAACTGTAACTTCTTTGGTGAAATGTGTCATTACCAGCCAATGTCTACTTTACCATGTTTAGCCTACGACAAAAAGCTTCTTTTCATACAACTGGCTAACTTTTCTAACTTTTCAGACCAACTAGCTAACTTTTCAGACCACTAGTATGATGTTTTAATTGTTTTCTAAAAACAACACAACTTAAGTATTCTCCACAATGGAGATAAGCAAGGAATTGGTCGGCAAATGTTTAATAGGAAATCGATGTCACGCAAAATTGCGCATCCTCAGTTCTTATTCAAACAGAAGACAACACAGAGGTTCGAAAATGTGTTCTTTGTATTATTGCCAACACATAAGCATACGTTAACTCACATAACACAACAAATATTAGATCCTTACTGGTCAGAGTGTACATCACCAATTTAGCAATTACTCGGTAAAACAAATAATGAACCTTGGTAAGCAATGCACGGAGTTGCTGTAGATTTTTATTTTAAACAATATATCGCCACAAATATCGAAAACATATTATTTTATTCAACGTTTCTATGAACCAAAAATGCACTTCATTCCGCAAGCTATGACAAAATTTAAAAACGACTTATCCACGAAGACGTATCGAGTTACGAGCTTAAGGAGTCTGATGCCACCGGATCTAAAGATATCAACGCATGGCATACCACGGTTGAGTTGAGCTACGTGTTGATATCTTAAAGCTCCAGTGGTATCAAACTTCCATCAAACACCACTTCCACCAAACAATTTTTTGGGGATGCGGGCCATTGTTTTATTTTGCTGCTTTTTTGACGTCTATTCGCCTTCAGTGATGTCCGCATGGCTTCAACAGGTGTGCTTGAATAAAGTTTCTCACGAGTTTGGAACTGCACGTTTTTTAAAAAAACGTCATTGGAAATTCTGCTCGCCAGCGATTTTATAGCATTTTTCAGGTGGAAATCTAACGATACGGACACCCAAAAAAATTTCCCGATTCGCAAATATTTTTTGAATTCTTTTGTAAATATACCAACGTTTTGTCAATTATAATTACTAATGCAACGGAAGTCCGCTTTGTTTTAAGAAAAATTACACTTACTTTACGTGATTAACTCACCTTCTTAATTTCCATGTCCAACAACACCAGTAAAATCTCATGTTGAAGCATCTTGTTGTACAATTCCATCCATAAATGGCGTAGTTCTTTTAACTCACAAAAGTTCACGTTGACTTCGTTACACCATACAAAACGTATAGTTGGAATTGTTCCCAACAATAATTTATTTGAACAAAAACAAGTTACTCTGTTAATTGCGTTATTATCATTATACTTTCATTTTTCCTTATTTTACTTGCCCAAGAAACATAATTGCTTCATATATTCCAAATTACGCGCTTATTGAAAGCCAGCGCTCTGAACATTTTTTGAAACCTAACTCTTCAGACTAATACAGCAAGCTTTCCTTGTTTTCTTTAACGCAAAATAGTCAGTACTCCGATGCAAAATCAATGATTGCTAATTCGTAGCAGCCTATGCCAGCTGAAGACGAAGTTTTGTCAAAAACTGCAACGAAACAAGCTAATGGCACTTAGAAATCAACTTTGAAAAATGATGAACTGTATGAGCACAGCAAGAGTGACAAAATTAATAAAAATAATTGGAATATTTATCGTAATTTATAAGACGCGCTCTAACAGATTATGTCAGAATCCAAATTGTTTTTCGGCATATCTGCCGAAAACATCAACGTTTGACGTCACACAAAACGAAATGAATTTTAAAAAGATCTACGCACACAGTGGTTTTTGAAAACATCAACTGACTAAGT
>Ga0210059_1007254_pt1 | contig 17657 bp, 7 predicted proteins | sample Ectturendosymbi2_FD_188042 | JGI IMG/M metagenome (GOLD analysis project Ga0210059, IMG submission 188042) | Ecteinascidia turbinata endosymbiont from Florida, USA - Sample 2 (SPAdes) (version 2) | ecosystem: Host-associated > Tunicates > Ascidians > Unclassified | place: Key West, Florida... | reverse complement strand
ACTGCTTCAGTCTGGTCATGGTTTTCGATGCGGCCTTTCTGTGGCAATCCATGAAAAAGAACGTTGTACTCTTTTGAGCGATACTCTTGAATAATATTCTCATCCTTTCTGGTGGTCTGCATTTCTTTAAACTGACATTGAAATGAAGTTATTTGATGTTCTAGTTCAGATACTCTGTAGTGAGCGTTTTCAACACTTTTTTCAACTGCTGTCATACGTTTCAATAAGTCATTTTCAATAGAATCAAGTCTCTGTAGTACAGACAGCAACATAGCATGCAAGTCTTTCAAGGTAGGTTCATTAATTGCCTGTGACAAGGTTTCAATCGCCTTACGAGAACGCGTGTTTCTCGAATCCATGCTTTGTCCTTTAGGCAAACACGTTACGGGAACTCAGTTGTCAGAGCAGAAAAAAACACGTCCTGTCAACTCGATGTCCAAACACAAAATGAAAAAGAAAACACAAAATGAAAACAAAATGCAAAATGAGTCAGTGGTGCCACTCCTAGAGTTTTCCCACTAGATGTAGTGTTGTTTCATTTCATCTAGTGTTCTTTTATGGCTATCTAGTGTTTTTTTGTGAGCCGAAAGTAATTAATTGCACACTTTTGTGTAATTGTAACAGTAATTGAGACCTTTTGATTTACCGCAATTGTAATTTGCTAAACATTTTACATAGTTATGTAAATCTTAAATTACACACGACAATATAATATGTTTTGATCTGCGACTGCTGCGAAGCCACTTGGTCATCTGTTAAAAGCTTTAGTGGCCTGTACAAACAAACACAAATGTTCCTGCTATCTCCTGTTTTCTTTGTCTCTGGCTTACAATGAGTTGTACAATGTCTATGGTTGGCCTTGAAACGCATTTTCCGGACATTTTCACTCTGTAACTTTGCTTTTGTAATCTGGTGTTTTTTGTGAGTCTAGGTTTTTTTTAATCATGAAATCTAGTACTTTTCCGTAACAACAGAGTGGCAACACTGCTGCTAGTACAGCAGTAGGCTACCCAGTAGGACGGAGAACAATTGTTGTTTTATGTTATGCTTACATCTACAGTTCCAAGCATACTTCGGATTGTGTATTATTTTATCATGCATTTCAAGTAAAAAGTACTCAAATTTATTTTGGTACTTAGCCTTTGAGCACTGCGCATTTATTCTCACATCTGTCAGAAACTATTTCGAAATAACAGAGGTTACTGCAAGTATCATAGATTAAAGCATATAACAAACATTACTGCAAACAAGAGGGGTTTAACAAGAGTTCACTTCTTTCATAAGGAAGAGAGAATAGCCCATACTGCCATGATTTCGGTAGTTCTCAGTCTAACAGACTACCTGTAGACTGTTCAAGTTTGGTAAGCCCAGAGCTGGTCTTTCATGTAAGTTAGGTAAGCCCACGAATTAACTTGCTGCTACTCTTTCAGTAGTCAAATGAAGACTGACTCGAATGAAGTTTTTCTGGGCCTAAATTAAACACACTGTATTGCGCCATATCACGTGACTAACTTCATTCTCGAATCTCATTGGCTGATTTAGACATCAAGCAACGTCACTCTCGTTTTCGACGAATCACGTTCGAGAATGCTTTCCCGGCGGTACCGGTGATTCCGTTTACCGTTTTCGCCGTAATCCGGAAGTTTTTCCGTTGTGGTTCGTTTTTATCCGTTTAAATCGGAAATATCATTTATAATTTCGTATGGAATGTTAACGCAAATGATTTCTATAATGTTTTGGGTTACTCTCTTCCTAATTGTGACTTGCGTCTACATGCTGAGTATAAATACACAATAGTTTAAATAAATACGCCATACAACGTCCTTGCAAACTAAGTGTTTGTAGTTGTCAGTTTGTTCCACTTCATTCTCTTGAATACAGTCCATCCTACGGTATGACCTTAGTGTTCCCATATTCGTACTAATCATTACTGTTCCATGAAACCGTTGACAGACTTCTACATCGCTTTCTTGACTTGCTTTTGAAGTCTTCCTTTAGTTGTTTTTCAGAGTCACAAGACGTTTCATGTTGAGGATGCAACGCGAACTCATAACTCGACAGGTTATTTCATTCACGGTTTTGAATTTGTCCCGGTTTTAGCCGAAGAAAATATGGCAAGTCTAGGCCACGGGGTCAACAGAAAATTGTGTACTTTAATTGGGGGCCAACATGCGGAAAATTTGAGAACCACTTTAAGTTTGAATGTCCAAAATAGCATTAGATTTTGCATGCACTGAGCAACACGAGATGCAAAAACAAACTTTTGACCTTAGAAAAGCTCAATGCTGTGTCAACAAAGCGAATCATCCATGAAACTTTGCAAGAAAAATTGAAGCAATCATGAGTTTCAAATTTGCAAACAAAATTTATAAAAAAACAAACTTCTCCTCTGCTCCATCTCCGCCGACAAAATTTTTTGGTCTGAGCATCTGCAAAAAACATGCGGAGTCCACCTAGGCGGAGTCCAAGCAGCGTTTTTGTCCACCTCTGGTAACTGCACGCAACATTGGGCTAATCGTAGACTAGAGACGTCACACACGGTCATAGCACATCACCGCCCCGCGGTTTCAGTCTATTGATCAGTATTGAATGTGCGTGTGTAGATCATTTCCCTGAGTGCACTGCACTCGGCAAGATGTCTAGAGGGCATCACCTTCCAAATAGAGTGGCTGTCTATGGACCAGTCGCAGAATTTTCTGCATCAGTCCAAAATCCCAGATTTCTTTGCAGCCAAGTAATCTAAAATTTTGAACTTTAGATTGTTAATAACTGCCCAGATATGGCGGTTACTCGCCTGATGTACCTTTGTAAAAACATCATAAAATTCGTTTTGCCTCTGCGAACGTCTGCTGTGGGATGGTAAATGTGTTCAATTTAGGTGATTTTCACCGATATCTCAGTACTTAGATGACGTCAGGCTAGAAACAATCATCTTCGGTTAATCCGGATCTTCTCCTGAACCATATGAAGTCGTCAATCAAATCGAATCTGGTGTCAAGCGAAATTTCTGACCTCTGCGAAATTTATGACCTATTAATGTTTGTCAGTTATTTGGCTTCTCAGAGTAAATGATTATAGTTTGGCGTTTAATTTTTTGATGTGTGTTGTGTAAATTAAAAGTTTTTGTTTAGATGTCAGACACCCACAACAAGCTACAGTACGGGAATAACTATAACCTATGAAAAATATTGGACTTAGTCTTAGACCTCAATTATTTTTCTTTTTCTAACCCTGAGCTCACCCTACACACTTTCCATAACACTAAACCCTGAGCCCTTATCATCAGTTTTCTGAGCGTATTTGATATGTGAAATACCACTTTGTGCATGCGCACATGGCGCGAAGTCAGAAATTTCGCAGGTCAAAAATTTTGCTTGACATCGGATTAACCGAGGTTTACTGTACTGGTTTGGGATTGGGGAAACACTGCCGCGTTTTGCGAATTGCAGTTTGCAATTTTGCATTGGCATGTTGCATCCTGCAAACCACGTTACACAAAATTTGAAATAACTCAACCACTTGGTTCTCGGAAAAACTGCAGGCAGTGAATACGTAATTGGAATGAGGGTTGCTAGGTTGGCATTTTTGATGCCAGCTTCCAGAAATTTAGGTTTATTCAAAGTCACAAAGTGGTTTTTGCAGTTTAGCATGTGATGTTTTTGGCCATGATGATCTTTACAGTGCCTACGCTAATGGTGTGTGTGTTCTTCTATCAGCTCACAAAAATGTTGATTGGAAGTTTGAATAATTTGTCTCTTTTGAGGATAAATTTTTAGATTATTATCAGCTTGTTTGGCATTTGCTGATGTTATTTGTTTGGCATGTTAATGTTTTAGTGATCAAAGCTGAAGTTAATGTCCATGAGGTCCTGGAGGTGGACATCACTTCGCTTGCCTCAAGGGTGCTTCTCAAAAGGGCAAAATCTGACCTTCGTCCTTGTAGCCTATGTCATGACAGATTCACATGGATGGTTCGCTGGATTTTTAAGCTATTTTTTCTGCCATTCTTTTGTTGAGTCTGTTGCATTATCAATCTGGTGCCATCCCTCCACTTGTTGTAAAGACAACTGAATGGGATTAAATGAAGACTACTTACTCTGCTATGACTGAGGCTATGTCAATCACACTTTGGTTGTACTTATCCTTCTCTTTTTCATGTTGTTGGTATATCTCTGCTAGGGACTTCCCAGAATAAGACTGTGAGGTAGGATGTGTGATCCTTATGGCAAAGAAAGATTTAAACTATTACCCACATGATAAAAACTAATTAAACTTTACAACCTGCACCAAATATTATACACAACATCCCTTAATTCCTAGGCCCGCAATCATATAAAGCTGAACGATTTGTGGTGCACAGCAAGAATAAACAGAGTTATGCAAAAAAATATGAAAGAACAGCAAAGAGCCACAACAAAAAAGTCATTGTAATACAGTATTAAGACCAAAAAAGGGCAAAAAGTAAAATTCATAAAAAAAGTACATAACACAATTGTTTTACAGTAGCCTACATAAAAAATGGCATCAATGTGACATAGGCGATCGTGTGCAAGTAATAAGTAGAGTTGAGGTAAGTTCAGATTGAGCAGGTGAAGCAAGCACGGAAGCTTATTTTGATATTTTCAGTGTGAAGTACCTTAGAGGAAGGCTTCTCAAAAGATGGCCCACAGCATGGGTCACGACTCCAACTCGCGAAGTGTAATTTTGGGGTCACGAAGCAAACCGGCAAAACAAATTGACTTGACAAATCAGATAAAAAAGTTTTTGTAAACTTTACAAGAAAATTAAAAGAAAAAAGACGTGCAGTGAATCTACTTGCTGCTTGTTTAGGGGCAATTCCGCATTTCATGCTGTTAGTTGTTTATTGGCCAGTCTGGAATCCGTGGCAAGCAAATGCACAATTTTTTTTCTTGACCTTCATTGTCACGCGGCAAGAAATAATTCAATTTACTTGTCACGCTTCTGTAAATACCGTCACGCTCCATACATTTGTTCACTTGGAAAACCATATTTCTATGTAAACCTTTTTAAGAAGCTGATAGAGCCAGACTAACTAGGCAGAATTCTAATTGTTGCAATAAGTTGACAATTCCACACCTGAGTTTTGTAAAAGCCATCAGAAAAATATTTTTGTTGAATTTTGATCAAATCAAAAACGTTTTTCCAAAAAGCTATGTTTTGCAGTTAGAGTTTCATTAGATTTATTTTTCAAAGTCTAACAAGATTTTGAAATGTATAATCTTAGCATTCCTGATACAAATACGACCACAAAGACCGAAGCACACAATTCTGTACCATTCATTACAAAGGTTCAAGCCGATGCATGGCACTTGATAACATCGACTATAATTTGGAAATGGCAAATAGAACAATCATTAGATTTTACCTGTTTGTGATTGTTTTGCTTTTTTTTGTACTCGGACCATTATGAAAAAGTTCCGAGAAAAATGAAGTTTAGCTCCTATTCTTGCATTTTTGAAGCGATTGGACACAAGAAGTTGTCCTAACCATAACGATACACCAGAACACTTATCTGACAAATACAACAGCAAACATTTGTTGTTATTCAAACGATACAATTTGAAAGTTTCAAAAGATTTTTGAATGTTTCTTTATCACATAATTTCCTTTTTGGCAATAAATGTGTTACTGGGCTAGGATTATGTAATTATTATAAAAATGCATGCAAACGTCTTATCTGGTTCATATAGAACTACCTAATGTAGCCAATAATAGCCTAGGTTGACTAAGAAATCTTATAAGTTAGATTGGAGTCATTCTTATATATTTAGTATATCCTACATAGATGTTTGATTTTTTACTTACTTGTAGAATATATGGCAATTTGAAACTGTTTTTAGATATTGAGGTTGTATTTCGTTGAAAAGATACCGGCAATCACCACTCAAAAACGTGTTGACAAAGCCATTCATCCACAATCTCCAATCAAATATGCAAGAGAAGTCAAAATTTTTTTACCTATGGTTTTTCAAATGATTCCGCCTGAGCGAGTCAAAACATGCGCTTGAAATAATTTGCTTGCTGGGAATAATTTATTATATTATTAATCCCTTCAATAAAAGTTTAACGTTTTGCCACAACCCACATATGTATTTTTAAAAGTTTTATGCTATAGCACTACTGTGGTGAGTGGGTCCAAACATCACTTGTTGTATTGACTGAAGCGTCTAGTCCAGTGTTTTTCAACCCTTTTTGTACTGCGACCCATTGTAGCAAACCACTATAACCCAACGACCCCCATCTAAACTCAGACAAAGCAAATGTATGTACATAAATTATCTTCTGGCAACCCTCCACAAATGTTCACAACTTCTGTGGGGCATGCCACCTTCAGGTTAAAATCCACTGGTCTAAGCTGCATCAAGAAAACAAATATTTTTTCATAAATGAGCAAAAATCTTGCATCAAAATTGCGCCTGGGACCCTGTACTTGTTTGTTAGCTATCCAGTAATTCACACAAAGTGTATAACAGTATGCATACCTTGGTTCCTAACCAAAATTCCATCTACCACGGTACCATTCTTCAGAAGGTTAATGCATGGTCGCAAAAAAATTTTATTGCATAGATCAGTGGTTCTTCAATGGGTATGCGTACCCTTTAGGGCAGTAGTTTCCAAATTTTTTCATGCAGCGACCCGTTTTGCAGCCCAATGTAACCTAACTCCCCTCTTCCAAAAATTTCCAGTCATGCATATGAAATGCAGTTATGTTAGCACAATAGAAAATCAAATGACTAAAAAATAACGTAGACTACGATATGACTATGTTTGACAAAGACTCATTTATTAACTAATGCATATGGCAGCATCAGTAAGAGAGACCCGTGCCGTATACAAATCACTCCACAGCACAACTTACTGAAAACTAGATAACTCCCAAGTTAGCTACCGCAATCAGCTATCTAATTACAAACACAGCACATTCTTAGGTCACAAAGTTATTTGTGCGTTACCAAATGCAACAGTACTGCAATGGTCATAATCAAACTAAAACAATTTTGAATGAAAAGGTAGGCTATCGTTTTGTCCTGGTAATCAGGGGTGCAGTGTTACAAAAATAGGTGTGGGAATGCTGTTCCAACCCCACTACTAGGCGCGGACACAGGGGGGGATGCATCCCTTCCTACCAGACCTGAAGAGGTGTTGACATGTCACTTGATTTCATTGAAAATCATTGCCAAGATATTTTTGTACTGCACATTATTTAATCACTAACGATGCCAAAAATGAACTTTTGCTAACAACTAGTGAAAAACGCTTCTTCGCTTCATTAGATGAGGTGGTCATGTTTGTGGAACCTGATATAAAATAGTCAGTGATCGCATAGGCGTCCGCAGGGGGCCAAAACGGGCATTTGTCCTCCTGGAAATTGGAACTAGAACGAAATATTTCTGGAAAAACCTGAAGTCAACATCTTAAGTCCGATTGGTTTGATTCTCGCAATGGCAGTTTATTTACCAGTATGAAAACTCACACTGCATAAGAGTCAGGTTCACAGTTACGGTGTAGTGTCAGGTTGTGATGAGCTTGCAGTTCACACATGTCCCCTCCTTTGCCTGAAGAGGTGGGTTGCGAAAGTCATGAGCAGATTGCTCTGCTGTTGGTTTTCATTGCGTAACAATAGCATGGCAACAAATCTGCAAAGGTTCACGTTATATTCTGGTAGCAGGCGTTTTGTTGCATGAGACTGTTGAACGCACACATCTTGGCAGTTAATGCAGCAAGACAGTGACATGCTGATAGCGGTAAGCCACGTACATTTATGCTTTGTGAAATGAAGCATGAGTGAATCTGTAGCAATCCTTCCACAAAACTCCTTCCGAGTTTTTATAATTCATCTGCTCAATCTGCAAAACCTGTGTGGTGTTCTAATTCTAGTGAGTTTGTCCGTAGTCGTGTCAACTTGCAAATCTGCTTAATTGTCCGGTTTGTGTAGGAAGGTTTTATTGATCGCTTTGGACAAGATCCCAGATTTTTACAGCTATTGTTTCTAAGTGATACTGACAAGTCTTGCTAACAGATCCCGCAACCAAGGGGGGAGCAACCAGGCAATTCCCGGAAAAAATATTCAAAAACATGTTCAGTTGTTAGCTCAGTTGAATATATCAGCTGGGTGTGGCCATGCTTGCTAAGTAAATATGAAGTCCATAATTTATGGTTTCGTTGAAAACCATGGCAATCCAATGCTTCTTCATTTACAGATCATAGCAGTGCTTACTTAAAAAGAAATGCCCTGCGTTGAAAATCTGCAGATATCTTACTGTGTAAATTGTCGTAATACTAATATACCTGGCTATTGCTGCCATTGAAGATTTTTTTGTGATTGTTACCATAACATGGGCATTATCTTTGTAGTGTAGAAAGGATAAAGCGTTTTATGAACATCCATTTGCATTGCATCGTCAGCACTGCTCCCTATAAGGTGCGCAAATACACAGGACCACCAGAGCTGTTGCGCAGTGAAATCTCATTCTCGCGCACTTGCAACATTCCAAAGCAATACGGAACATCAGGCAAACAAGGAACTATTTGAATGAAATGTGTATTTTGTTCGCAGTTTGATAAGATTGTATATCTATTATATAATTCACAAAGTTTGTAATTCATTGAAAATAATCATGCTCACTAAAACAAATATTTGCTCAGTATAGAGCGAACAGTGATCATCAGCAATTTGAAAATAATAAACAAAATGTCGACGTTTCCCCCCCTGGAAAACTACTGCTGATACCCATGAATGATAGTGCTTTCTTGCTTTTGTTTTTTCGTTACTTTCGTGCTTTTACTCATTACGAATTGTTTGTTTCTTTCCGTTCTCTTAATTTTGGTTTCAAAATAAACAGAATCAACCCGCTTCCGCTTGTTATTATTTCATCAAAATTACCTGCAATAACAAATCTTATGCAGAAATGACTATGGCTGTTGCAGACTATTACAAACGACAGTTAAAAACCGTGAGGTTTCCCATTTGAAGAGAACTGATCTAAACTGCATCCAAGTGACTGCGCTCACTTGCAACATACAAGTCAAACAGCACTACTGCACTATGCTGGCTACTGCCACCGAAAATTGTGCTGTAACAAACGCGACCTACAATGGGAATAAGTATACTGTCGTCACGTGAACTGTTTATCTCGAGTCCTCGATGTACCTGCGCCGACGCCAGTGACTACGTCAGATCGTTGTTATGTGCCATATTGCTTGTTGGTTCCGTAGCGGTAGAGTGTAAAAGTTTGACCAGTTTTATCACTCAAGCTTCTAATCCATGCTTAGACTTGTTTCCTTGTAAATGTACGTATGCGAAAGTGATTAATTTTTGCAATATGGTCCTGTTTGTAAAGCATTGGGTTCATTGCAAATCGACATCGCATCCCTCCCCACCAATTTAGACTGTGTCCGCTACTGCCCACTACACCCCTGATTTTGGTTAAGACCGAACTCTAACACCAAATATTGCTCAGATGCCCCCACACGCAAAAGCCTTGTTTAGTTCTCGTAATCCGCTACATGTAGAGATTGATATGAAAAATCTAAATCTTCAAGTAACGTTGCTATAGTGCAAAAATGTGTGGGAACGCCGTTCACACCCCACTACACCCCGTGATCCTATTATTTTGGCTTCGACAAAAAGTGGTTGCATATACGAAATAAAAAATCTATAAGTAAAAAGTTTAACAACATATGGTTGTGCACTTTGATGCAGTCAGATTGTTTATATTCGTCCTTATTCTTTGAACAGTGACATCGCATTTTCTGTTGTGAATAAGTACTCGGACGTTACAGTGTTTGTTGAGGCGTATCATGCCACAACGCATTTGTACTTTACCTGGTTAGCGAAAAATATTGGTAAGTGTCTGTAGGCCTAACCCTTTGGTTCTGCCTCTAAAGCCATTGTAAAACGTTCTGTTTTGTCTGTTTTTATCAACCTGTGTTGTTCTGTTTTGTCTGTTTTTACCAACCTGCGTTGTTTGTTTTTCAAACCTGCGACTGTGTGTGCTTGTACTATGGACTTCGTGTCTGATGGCAAAATTAAATTATGAATACTTTTATCAGAGACTCTCGCGACCCTGGGAAAATGGCAAACGACACCATGTTGCAAACCATTGCTTTAGGGTATGCAAAAGTGCTCTAGGAGGTACACAATTTTTTTAAAGTGTTTTCATAATGAAATTTCAACCTTAAAGTGCAATAGTTAAGCTCTATATTTCCAAGTATTCTGCTCATGACTACAGTCAAGGGATACTTGAAAGCCAAAGTATTGCACAAAGGGAACAACACTTGAAAAAGTTGAGAACCACTAGCATAGTTTGTGTGACACAATTTTTGGTTTTCAGTAGGTTGTTGCTTTTTTGCGTTTTTCGGAGTATTTTCTGTTTATTTAGGGTTAAAAATACAGCCGGCTACATCCGTAATCACATTCAATTCTCAAGCTTTTTTCTGCGTGTTGGCTAGTAGGCCCCCCCTACAATGACCAGCGGGCCCTTTCAGCTAAGTTTTTCCCCTGAATCAAACCTCTAGTAATGCCACTGAACATGAGGCACTGGAGCTGCTAAAAAAACCCTGATAAAAGTTTTTATTCATACGCGCTTTTGGGAAAAAAGATTTCACACGCCAATATGATTTCAGTGAAAAGCAGTCACGCGTGAACGTCACACGCCAAGAAAGGGATGGTTGTCCTATTATTATTATAAAATCTAAAAAAGATCTTGTAAAGCATGGCATAGTTTTGATTTGAAACTTTATGAATGTTGAAATGCAGTGTAGTTTAAAGTATACTGGATAATGAGTCTCTTTAGTTTTGCTAAAATTGACTGTCATAGTAGATGCTATATCTGTGATACTTCTTTTAATAACTGTGAGGAATATTTTGTGTGTCATATGTAAAAAAAACTGTATCATTTTCAATGCAGTGGTTTAACTGAAAGTGATTTGAAATTTTACAACTGTAACAGTATTCCATATCACTGCTCCACTTGTGCAAACTCTCAAGATAGTCCTGATGAAATAAACTCAAAAACTTCAACCCTACTCACTTCAGCCCTACTCACAGTGACACAGATGAAGATGGATTGCACTTTTGTAATAACAGTCTTTACTACAATATACATCAAACATGTAACATACTTAAATGTTGTAATACGCAGGATGCCTTACCGATTTTTCATATGAATGTAAGAAGTCTTTCAAAAAATTTGTATAAATTGGAAAATTTCTTTTAGCCATTGAACACTGCCCTGATATTATTGCCATCACAGAGACTAAATTAAAAAACTCCAAATCTGTTGTCACGTATAATCTTCAGCTTGAAGGGTATGACTTTGTACATACTGACACAAATATGAATGCAGGTGGTGTTGGTTTTTATATTTAAAAAAATATTATGTTCCATGTACTCTCAAATATACCACCACTAAGTGATGATTGTGAATCCCTATGGCTTGAAATATTAACTAATCAAGGTAATTTTGTTCTAGGTGTTGTGTACATACATCCTGTTTCAAATCATACTCTTTAGAGAAATGTTTTTGAACACAATCAGGTACCTGAGTGACCATAAACATTTGTATTATATCTGTGGTGATTTTAATATTAATCTTGGTATCCTTGAGGTTGAATCTAATATAAAAGATTATGTCAATTCACTAATTAGCCTGTCTTGCAAATTACTTATTAGTAAACCCACCAGAGTTTCAGATCATTCAGCCACAATCATTGACCATGTGTACACTAATGACAATAAACATGATATATTATCTGGCATACCGATATATGAAATATCAGATCACCTACCTATTTTTGCGCAAAACAAATAAAACCAAATGCTAGGAATATTTATAAAAACAACCAATTTAGCGATGTGAAATGTTTTTGCCCTGAAAATATTCTATTTGATCTTCAACAAACTTTAAATCAAACCATTGTGCTTGACCCAGATGTACCACCTGATAGTGATTTAGAAATATTAGCACAAACCTTTTTAGTAGTGCTTAACAAGCATGCCCCCTTGTGTTATGTTTCAAGAAAGCATAGCAAAGTTTTCAAAAACCCATGGATGACTAGGGCTCTATTGAAATCTATCATAACAAAAAATAAACTTCATTCAAAAGTTTGGAATAAAAAAGGTGCATTTGAATATGATGCATATAAGCAATACAGAAATGCACTTAATAGAACAATCAAAGCTGCAAAACAGAACTATTATGAACAGCAAATCTTATTACACAAGAATGACCCAAAAAAGCTTTGGAAAACTATACACAGCATATTGGAAATTAACCCTAAAAGCAAATCTTCAATAGAAAGGATTGTAGATGAGACTGGAAATAAATTAAACAACCCTCAAGATATAGCTAACAGTTTAACCAATAGTTTTGCAACATTGGGCCTGAACTTGCAAAAACAATAACCCGCCTACTTCAGCCTCTTCAAATTTTAGCCACAGCTGCACCTCAACATTTTCCTCGGTCGATACATCTGTAGAAGAAGTTATATGTCGAATTGATTATTTGTAAATTGGTAAAATCTTAAAAGTAGATGATATTCCAACTAAATTTCTAAAAAAACTGTCTTAGCACCATTCTTGTCAGTAGTATTTAACAAATGCATGGTAAAGGTGTGTATCCCAATTCTCTTAAGGTAGCCCAGGTAGTTCCTATACATAAAAAAGGAGATAAAATTTTTTTGAAAGAATATTACACCATAGATTATATTCATATCTACATGATTTTGAACTTTTAACTGGACATCAATTTGGTTTTAGACCAAACTCATCAACATCCTTAGCTGTGGAAAGTGTATAGTCAGATTTACTCCACAATTATGACAATGGTTTGTTTACCTGTTCTTTGTTCATAGACCTTTCAAAGGCCTTTGATACTGTAAATCATAATATTCTTATTAAAAAACTACATCAAAATTATGGTCTAAATGGAACAGCACTTCAGCTGTTCACATCTTATTTAACCAACCGTAAGCAATATGGAATTCCTCAGGGTTCAACTCTTGGGCGACTGTTGTTTATAATGTATATCAATGATCTACCCCTTTGTTCAAAGTTCAAAACAATCCTCTATGCAGATGATACCTATCTGTCTCTTTCACACTCTAGTCTATCTACTTTGCAGAGTATGGTTAATAATGAATTACTAAAAGTACATGATCGGATGTCCCTAAATAAACTGTCTATAAATTATGCTGAGTCAATGTATCTCCTGACAGGAAAGAAGATGCAAAGTAATTTAGCAGAGGATTTCTTAGTTAGATTAGGCAACCATCAGATTAAACGTGAGCAGTCTGTGAAATATCTCGGTGTTATTGTAGATAAAAAGCTTAATTGGTTGTCACATCTAAAACAAATTGAAACAAAGTTAGCCTTTGCCTCAAGTGTGATCTACAAAATGAGAAACATTATACCATTAAACAAGCTGAAATTACTATGGTTTTGCATACACACATTTAAGTTACTGCGTTACAGCTTGGGGGTCTGCAACCACATCACATTTAAAGCCAATCTATGTGAAACAAATTAACATTTTGCGCAACATGACGTTCAGTAATTATGATGCACAGGTGAGCCCCATTTATAAGAGATTGAATTTTCTGAAAGTGCAGGATATATATAAACTGGAATTGGCCAAATTAATGCACAAGTTTCATGATGGATTCTTGCCCAGTATTTATAATGGTCTGTTCCAGAGATCTTCAGATTTACATAACTATAAATCTCATTCCCAGTGTCCATAGTAATATTGGCAAAAAGCTAATATCTTATAAAGAAGCGGTGATATGGAGAGAAATCAATGCAGAATATAAAAATCTACCTTTTCACCACTTTAAAAAAACTATGTGCAATTATTGGCTATCGCAGTATTAAAGACTTGGTTTCATTTTCAAAAGTGCCTGTCAAATTGCGAAAACTTAATCAACAGAATATTGTTTCATATATTAAATTGGAGCATCTATTAAATCAATATTGGTGAACTTTTGTCCTTATTTTTTAGTGTTTTTGTTTTATGCGTTTCCTCTGTTTTTTGTTATCTTGCGAGCTTCTGGGAGTAGATAACCAGAGGGTTTTTTCGGTCTCCCAAGTGCAAGCTTGGGAATGCTTTCAAGTGTTTACAAATGACATTTGTTTTTAATTGCATCACACCCAGTTTTTGCAGTAAACAATACAAACAATACAAACGCCAAATTTTGTCATGCTAATCACGCCTTTGATCTCCTTGTCACGCACGATATCTCGTCGACAACTGCCACGTTTTCCAGTCTGGTTTACTGGGATGTCTGCTTGAGCTATCAAATGATTATACTTAACCAAACACAACAAGTTATGCGTTGTTATGTCATGATTGTTTTAACACACTGACCAATATTGACCTTGTTGCGTTCATTCTGACACGAAGGCATGCTCCTGTTTAGAACAGTAGGTCGAGGCTAGGTTAGGGGCTGACAAACTGCTTTGAGAGCACGCTGAGTAGTTTTGGACTAAAGTAAAACTTCATACACAGTTTCAGAAGTATTTGGAGTTTGATTCAGGAAAAGTTTGATCTGCAAACAATATAAATTTCAGGAGGCCATACACCTACCATAAGATTATGAGCACAGTATGAATTTGTGGAGTTATTAACTGACAAGTTTGCAACTGGATTTTTCAAAACAGACTTTAATTGGAAAGGACAATAAATGGTGCTTAGTGATTTCTGATCTAGCCATTGATAAACTGTTAAACTTTTGCACAAGACATTTGTGTGATGCAGAATTCTCAAAATTGATAACCATCAAGTCAAAAAATCTCAACATGCGGATGACAGTGCCAGTAAGCGGATGATACAAATGGTGTAGAAAAAATGAAATTACGCCAATTTGAAAATAGGAATACGATAGTACAATCAAGATATCAAAAACACATCGGCAAGCCAATTAAAAAAAAAAAAAAAAAACGGAGAATGACACAAAAATAGAGAAGAAAGAGAAAATATGTACACAAACAAGCCAAAATGGAGTCACAAAAAAGTGTAGCATATAGCAAAAATAAAAGATAAAAAAACGCAATAGACATCAACATAACACAGATGATGGTGGGCAATCAATGGGTGAAGAGATGCGGCATGTACAGATGAGCAGACAAGGCAAGCATATAGGTGAAGGAAGCAAGCATCAATAGTGGTTATGAGGCAGAGGGCAAGGCATTTTAGTACAACATTTCATAGCAAAATCAAGTAGCATAGGCAGAAAACAATGTTTATAAATACACATCATGAAGAAATGTTGATTTACCCATAGACCATAGTAGGGTGGGTTGCATGGATGAGTTGTTCCCAACCAGATGCATGGTGTCACCGAATGAAGTTGAAGAGTAAAGGATGTGAACAGGTTACAGTATTATTAGCAGTATATAATCATTATTGATTTCATTAAGTATTAGGTGCATGAAAAACAAAACAACAAAAAAAACGTTTAGTAGGTTGGAGAATTATTTAGTTCTAAGGTATAGTTTCGTAAAAAGCCATAGCTTATCTATGTAAGCTACCCATTTATTTCACAAATGTCACTGGTGTCATGTCATTGACACCGTCGTTCAGCTTTGTGTGACTGTGGGCCTAGGAATTAAGCTGAAGTCAAGGTCCGTGAGGTCTTGGAAGTGAACATCACTTCGTTTGCCTCGAAATCCTCGTATTGCAGCAAGGGTGCTCCTCAAAAGAGCAAACCTGAGCTTTGTCCTTATGTATGTTATGACAGATGCATACGGCTCCCTGCGTTTTTCAGCTATTTTTTCTGCCAGTCTTTTGTTTACTCTGTTGCATTCTGGTGCCATCCCTCCAGTTGTTGTGAAGACAAGGGGATTGAATGAAGACTTCTCCATGTCAATCACTCTTTGATTGTATTTATCCTTCTTCTCCCTTTCATGTTGTTGGTAGACCTCTGCCAAGGACTTCCCAGAATATGACTGTGAGGTAGGATGTGTGATCCTTATGTCAAAGAAAGTTTTCTCACAGCTATTCCACAGCCCTCTCGCAGAAATATCCAACCTTGCATTGGCAGCAGTGTTGACTTTTCTTTGATAGTCATTTTCATTGATTGGTAAAAGTATGGGTTTGGTCTGAACATCCCTACAGACCTCTCTCATTATCTGTGCTTCAGAGTCTCTCACTGAGTTGTGCCTCATTAAAGTGTAGCCACCTGGTTTGCATATGAGGCTGTGATCTACAGAATTTGTCTCTCCACAAGCACAGTGAGTGGGTATGCCTTTCACCTTCCATCCATATCTCATGCAGATTGCATCTATGAATTCTTGTTTGTTTAGTGCATATCCAATCGCTTTGATTGGCAAGGCTGACAACCAAGAAGATGCCCCTTTTTCCATTGCTCCTTTTATTAGTTGTTGTGACTCAGGGGTTTCTGCCAAAAGTTCATCATGGATGTTTTTGCTTTTTTCATTTTTCTCTTGTCGTATTCTGTTTTTTGTGTGTCTGGTGAACTGCTGGTCCGAGGGGTTGTAGTCAAGATCGAGTTTGTGTGTAGATTTTGGCTGTTAGTTTATTAGTGATCTGAGTGGAGTGCTCGTATTCTGTTTTGACAGTTTCCCGAGGTTCTGTCAGACCTAGCCCACCATGCCTGATAGGAAGAGCGAGTATTTGTCTTTCGGCATCACTAACTTCTCGTCCTACAAGAGTAGGAATCAATTGATCTCTGATGGCGTTTTCAAGTCATTCAAATAATTCACTCGCATCAGGCACTGTTCTTTGGAAATGGGTCCATCTGGAGGATAAACCTTTGATGAATGCTTAGTATGCTGCTTGAGGGTTATCTTGGGCATGTTTTGAGAGTGATTAAAGGTCTTTTACCCAACTATCAACCTTGTTTCTAATGTATTGTTCCCTGAATGATTCTGTCCCAATTACTGATCCAAGGAGGCGTTCACCTTGGTCTGTGATTTTGATTCCATCACCTTTGAAGATTTTTTGTGCGGCTTGCATTAGACTGCTGTCTTTTTTTAGGAGGATTGTCTTTGTAGGTTTAGGGCAGTACCCAAAGTCTGGTCCATTGGCCTGTAGGTATTCCCACCATTTTTTTACTCCTGCCAATGATCCGACTGCAGAGCTATCATCTGCATACCATACCTGTTTCACTTCATCATTTGCAGTTTCGTTGCTCAATGCTTGTATCAGTGGTCGTATGGATAGGGCATACATTGCCATAGCTGCATTGTCTCCTTGCGTCACACCCTCCTGTGACAGTATGTGGTCACCATTTTCCAGATAGAGCATGGCGGGTGTGTTGTAACTGTTGTGTAGGTATGTGTACATGGGGACACACAGTCTTTTGATGTTTTTTAGACTGACTTTTCTGTTGAGTTTGTTAAAGGCATTGTCTCCGTCCACTAACAGCAGGCATTCACTGTTGTCCTCTTCAAAACTTTTCCTTACAGCATGTATTGCTGCTTCTATGCCCGATTCCAGTCCCGCACATATTTGCAGTGTTCCCACTGCATGTATGATGTCTTCCTTCAACAGTCCTGTGATTGTTTTGCCAATGATTCGCCGTAGGCATTCACCAACACCTACTGGCCTAATGCCGTTATCTTTTTTCTTCAGTGGAACCAGTCTGCATGCGAGGAGGGTTGATATGTAATCGTGT
>Ga0210059_1007253_pt1 | contig 17658 bp, 6 predicted proteins | sample Ectturendosymbi2_FD_188042 | JGI IMG/M metagenome (GOLD analysis project Ga0210059, IMG submission 188042) | Ecteinascidia turbinata endosymbiont from Florida, USA - Sample 2 (SPAdes) (version 2) | ecosystem: Host-associated > Tunicates > Ascidians > Unclassified | place: Key West, Florida... | reverse complement strand
ATTTAATATGTTGGAATTCTTTGTGAATTAATTGGTAAGAACTGCAAATTTCATAGGAACGATGTAATAAACTTTGAATTATACTCTTTTTGTATTGTAATGGCGACAAGCTTTCCCATTTATTGTACAGTCCGGTATGAGTGTTTTTCCTGTAGGTAGTTGATTCAATCCAGGTCTCAGTTTTTGTCAATAAGACATCCAAATATGCCAATTGTCCGTCTGCTTCCACCTCTTTTGAAAAGCTTACGTTTGAATGCACTTTGTTTAAATTATAAAAGCACTGATCCATCTTCTCTTTCGAATCAAACGTACAGAAAATATCATCTACATAACGGCAAATTATTTGAGGGGAGCAACCAATTTTATTAACGTTATCAAGTAACCAGTTCATAAATACATCAGCCATCAAAGGTGCAATCAGTGAACCCATTGCTACCCCATCTACCTGTGTATAATATTTTTCGTTGAATTGCAGAACAGTATTTTTACAAGTCCAATTAAGCATCTTTCGAAGTTCCGTTCGGTTTACACTTTCCGTTCGGTTTACATTTGCACTTTGAAACCAAAGCACTTTCCGTTCGGTTTACATTTACACTTTGAAACCAAAGCACTTCGGTAAGGGTTCAGAAATTTCTGATGAATCATTTAAAATACTCTTAAACAAAGTGGCTGACAAAAATTATGCTGAATTTGTGGCTGAGAATTTTTGGGTGGGTAATAATGCTTGAAAGCAGATTATGTTTATAGCCTTCAAGGCTATAAACATATTTTGACGAAAGTGCTTTGTCACAAATGAACATCACACCTTAAAAGTTTCCTTTTTTCACAAACTATCAAGACATGAACTGCACATCTTTAGACACAGCAAGGTCATGCGACTCAATACAGCTGAAACATGCACAGGTAGCAACGGAGCGAGCGAAGTAAGCACATCAGAAGCAATTGAGCATTTTATTTAAAAACGTTCACACAAATACATGAGAGCATGCAACATAATAATGACTAATTTATACAACAAACAACAAAAAAGCGATTGAATAGAGTTCAGGTCTTTTTCAAAAGATCTGGAGTTTGTCCTACTTGCTAGCAACCGCCCCAAGTCTTTTTCCTCTAGTTAATTTCAAAAATTAAGAAAAAAGAGCTATAAACCTATGCTTCCATGACTTTTTCCTAATTTTCAGAGACGAATCGAATGGCATCACCTGAGGCGTGAGGTCTCTGAACTCACGTTTTTATCTACAGAGGGTAGTGAATTTCAAACACCTGACAAAGTGAATATTTCAATGCAATTTGAAATTATACCTCAAATTTGTCTAAGGTAACATCATACGGAAACATCTCTAAGCAAAATAACCACACAACAACAAAGCTCTACACACAAATCTATCAAATTGTGTAATTTACAACAAATTATTTCCACTCTAGCAATGTTTTCATCCTGCAACATGTGTTGAATAAAATGGCGTCTTTCAAAAATTTCTGTGAAAGGCACACTTAGCTGCTTAAAGCTGCTTAAACTTTGGATAGGGTGCAAGAAGTCTGCTTATTTGACGAAGCCGTGCAACTGGACTCTTTCCAAGATGGGTAATTTCCTTTATCCAATGTTCCCAGTAAGGAACCAACCCATTTTTCTTCTCAGCCTGGTGAATTTCAAACGCTCGTTCAAAATTAATGCCTGCTTCAATTGAAACAGCAAGAAGATGTTTATTAGCCAAGCGCAAAGCTGTGTCAGCTCTGAGAAGAAAAACCTTTGCTTCTTCAAGAGTTGCATCTCCTTTTAAAATTTGAAGCGAATCAACTCGCTCATTATTGTTAACGAGGTGGTCCATTAAATACACATGCAGGTCTCTTCCTGTTAGTTGTAAATTCTGCTTTGGTGCTTCCTTTAACTAGATCAGGAAAAGCAATTCCTGGTCTTTGAGGTTTTACAAGATTGAAAACATCTTGGCTGTCAATTCTCTTGGTATACACAATCATTTCATTGAAATATGTTAACCATTGCAAACATGCTTTCTTGCGATTATCATTCTCCTGTGTTGCTGAAGAGGCACCTCGTTTTCTGCTGGGGGTAGAAGTAATTTTCATTTGTTCATTAACAGCATTTGATAAATTTTGATCAGTTCCTGGGCTGCCAAGCTGTTGTGGCTCTGGTGAACTTTGAAGCACACTGCTTGAGTCAGACGTTTTGTCATTATCCTCAAAATTAATTGATTCTGATAAACTTGAATCATTACTTTCATTGCCTATAGCTGCCATGTTTTCAAGCACACTCTGTGGCCGGTGTTCAGAACTGTTTGCATGGCAGAACCTTCCAAGGCAAGGAATGTTTTACCATGTCACAAAGCAGCACAAAAAAATTACATTCAAGTTCACAAACAAGTGAGTCAAATGTGAAGCAAGCCAAAGCTTAAACGCAGGTTGGCCCTTTAAAATTATTTCAGGCGCGACCGATGACGTGTCACGACCACAAGTCAAAGCTCAAATGCAGGTGCGCGCTACACAAAAGCAGTCAAACGTGACGCGCACCTGCTGTTGAATTCTGAACACTTGAAATAGCCCTCTTAAGTTTTGACGACAAAAGAAATACCTTAGCTCTCGGCTTTCGGGGATGAGGCGCCTTGGGGAACAAGAGAGGCAAACTGGGGAACAGAGGGGCCCTGGGGAAGACAGAGGGGAACTGGGGGACAGAGGGGAGGCCTAGAAGGGGGCAAGGGCTTCGACAGAGACAGGGGAACGCAGAGGGTCCTAGCAAAGACCCCACAAAACTAAGTATTTTGAGAAAAATCGCGAGAATGCCCAAAACATACCTACTCACGTGCAAAAGCATTACGCCACAAAAGCTTCACCTCAAGTGAGAATAAAGAAGCGAAAAAAGTTGTCCGAGTCACACGTACCACGTTACGCAATAATAGCAAGGCACTAACGTTGTGAAAATAATTTTGGATGGCACTTTTGGCGAGAAAAAAGTGAAATAAGTTTCTGATGCTGGAGCTCTGCTTAAAAGAACATGATACATTTTGAACGGTATCGTACTTCTTTGCTGCCGAAGTGTTTTGACAGCTCCGAACGATGTTCATTCTGACGAATTTTGTGTATTATTTTGATCTTTTTTTATACGACAATTGAAAGCGAATAATCTATGTTTGATTGCATTATTGCAAACTTTGAAATAGGGTTTTCTTGAATTAGCAGGATAGGCAGTAGTAAGCACCGAGCCAAATTTCCAATTCTAAATCTTGCAATCATACATGTCGAAGTTTTTGACAATACTGTATTGCTTTGGCTTACCAAGGAGTTTTTTTACCAGACATTACTACTTACCGCCACCGGCGTAACTGAACCAACTGGACATGTATCAGGGGATAAAAACATATCGTACCAATGTAATCTATCAACTTAAACGCGCTCACTAAGCACGTGACAGAAGCAAATCATTTAAAGCTTCAGCAAGCCATCTAATTACTTATTATTACGACGTGATTATCTGCTTGAACCAGCTTCGTTGCGTCATAATAAAAATTTCAAATGATTGAAGGCAGCTGGCTGTGCCTGATCCCGGTTTTGCCAAATTTAAAGCGTTTTGAAGAAGATAAATTATTTTATGATGAGGAAGATGTAAGGTTTTCATCTCTAAAAACTGTTGAAACATTTTGCCAGGAATTTGTTGCCAGCTAAACCTGCCAAACGGTTTTCAAAATTCTGCTAGAAAATCAGCTCACTGCTAGATTGAAAATTTTACAGCTAACAGTGAGAAAATCCTGTTAGATTTGGCAGCAAATTAGCTAAAATGGCGACTCTGCTATCTTGCTTCAAGAATGTTATTTTCCGACACCATTACGTTATACAGAAAAACGGCAGTTCTATTGAAACTGAGCAAAGCAATTTTTCCGGGTTCTTCATTTCAACCGCCAAAATTTAATATTGATAAGCCCACCTCATGACCAGGTTACAGCTTGTGGCACTTATTAAAAATATCCCACTGAACATTAAAAAAATAGCATGACGAATGCCAAGAAATATTTGTTGCCAATGCCTTGTTGTCAGGTGATGTAATGATGTGCCGTTGGAGTGTTGCTAAGGAACGAACGATAGGAGAAAAAATATTAAGCTAGCTTTGACTATTTACCGTGATTTCATGCAGGGCCTTCTGTATTAAATTCTGAGTGGAGGAGCAATATAAACCTCGAACTACCGGATCAGTGACGTTTGCTAGTCTGCGGTCGAATGTCATCTCTTTGCCTTGTTCAAAGTATTCTTGACATGGGTGAGGGAAGTGGCTTTGGCTGGAGAGGAAGGCGGAGGGATTGGAGGAAAATTGCCCCCAAGTATGTTAAAAAAGCCCTGATTTCAAAACAAACATTGGGGCACTTTAACAAACTGGATTTGACTGACACTTTTGAGTAAACATTCAATCAATCTGCTTACTCCACTGCAACATTTCCTATTTTTTAAGGCTAGCCTACCAGTCTAGGGCTTCTGAAACCAAAAACTGAAGAATTAAAACTTTCAAAAATGTATTTACTGTAAAAATAATAAACAAAAAAAACTATTAAACTACTTTCAAAAATTAATTTTCAGTCAGCAAACTGCCGCACCCCAGAAGGTTCCACCCTGGGCCCGGATGACCCAGGGCCCCTTCGTTGCTACGCCACTGGTCCTACATCTGGTACATCAGCTCTCATTGAGAGAATATGTTGTATCTTGAATAGCATGCGGTCTGATAATAAAAGCAGAATGTGAAAGCCCTTATCACCAGTAAAATTAATACTAAGTTTCCTCGTGTCATTTTTACAAGAAAATAAAATCGAACAAAGACTCCTTGAAGAAAGTATTGTCTACAGAAAAGTATGATTGTTCGAATATGTAAATTTACAAATACTTAAACTTTGTTTTCTTTCTTCGTAAAATGCTTTATTTTACTTTTTCTTTGTGCCTCAACTACAGGAATCAAAAATGGCTACATGCTCAGTAAGGCATGAACCACATTATCTGATAAGTTCTTTTGAAGCGTCCCGGTTTTCAATCACAAAAATATGGTATGCCTAGGTTTGGGAGTTATGGCCAAAAGTGAACCCAGAAAATAGCTCGGCCACCTAGTGGATTTTTTCATTTTATTCAAGAATAAAATTTTCCTGTCAATATTTCGGCATTAAATTTGATGAGATGTTGTAAGAAACCCAAATACACGTTTTCTGCAAGTTTGGTGGGGGTGGTGAGTGCTGACTGGCAGAAAAGTGGCTTGAACCTCAAAATACCCCGAAATCCGTGGTTTTGCCCCCTTGGACCCCCCACCAAAAGAAGTTTCAACTTTTTGATCATCATTGCAAAGGTAGGGGCTTCACAAACATTTTTTATGCAGAAAATTTGTTTCCAACGTGTTTGGTTTAGGCTCTGTAGCCAACTGAATGGACGCAACAAGGTTTTGTAGCCTTCGTGAAAAACGTTTTTTTCCCTAAAACGACGTCACAGGTGGGCGCGACCTACCTCAAAATGTGCGGTGCTGTCTTACAGATCCAATAATACCTTCAGTGACTCTCTAGCTCAATCCTTTTATAAGTTATGGTCTATCATAGCTTCTTATGCCAAAATTTTGGCGTGCACGCATTTGAGTCTGAAGTAATTTAGTTAACCAAAAAAGTGTTACAATTTCGTTGAAAGATTACGAATTTTTAACCGAAATTGCGATGTAAGCAATGCCCATTGGCGTATGCTATTGACACAACTGATAGTCTGAAAGTCGCAGACTTAGATTTCTTGTTGCTTGTCTGCAGAAATGTTGCCACAAATAAAAATTAACATATCGTACCATAGACATTGGTCAATGTGAGTAAATCTCGAACAAAATCAAAGCAAGTTTTTAGAAAAGCAACAAATCACGGTGAAGGAAATAGGTGACACTGAGTAGAAACAGTACAAACCACCGTTCTGAATAATAGCTCATTACCACATAAACCGTTTCAACCAACGTAGATAAAGGTTTGGTAACAGTTGGCACAAATAATAATGTATTAGGAGACATGTATTAATTCTCCTCCATTCCGAAAAGTTTGTTTTTTCAGGATAGCGAACCAGATTTTCGCATAAGTCTTCCAGCGCCGAAAACGAAAATGTAGATTACGTTCTGTCGCTACTTTCACCGACTAGTTTTGTAGTTTCCGACAGCTCAGCGTTGTAGCGCTTGTACGGCGGCCGCATTATCAAGACGATGACGGATGATGCAAATGTCAGGGCTAGCGGGAAAGCGGTCGAGGCAGTGGCGCCGATGTTACTGAGCAGCTCGCGACCAACAATGGGATAGATCAACCGAAAGATGCCCATTCCAATGATGTTGACCATTGTAACGAGCATTGTCGGTTGCGGATAGGTGACCTCGATCAAGATTTCAAAAAGTGACGTATTGGCCATCCCGAGGAATAAGCCTTGAGCGACTACTCCAATATAGACGCAAAGCAAAATAGAAAAGTGGACACCAATCAGGATCACCAAGCATGTCAAGCATTCGAAGAAAACACTGAAAAGCACTATTTCTTTATACTTCTTAGTTTTTGTGACAAGTGGCCCAGCGATAAAACCTCCAATGGTGTAAGTTATCCATCCTCCCATCAGAACCAGACCTGCTTTTGAATTCAACTTTGTTTGATTCTTAAATTTCGTATGTAGGATGGACGACAGCAAAACACTGTTGTTGCGTAACACAGGGTTTACCGCACCGAAGATAAACCACACAGCCACGAAGTATGGATCAGTGAATAAATCTTTCATGACTATTTTGTAGCGAATGAGCGCCTCAGCAAAAGTAATGTGCTGCATATCGCCGGTTTTTGCTTTCTCCAGCAAAGCCTTTGCTTGGGCTTCGCTCGGCGGCAAAGGGGGTGCGTCAGTAACGAAAAGAAAGACAGTCAAAGTCAGAAGTGCAGCAATAACAGTAAAAGCCACAAAAACCCACATGAGTCGAAAACCAATGGTGTCCGTGCTCTGACGCACGTTCACAATTGCAGGAGTCAGTACGGAGCCCACTGATTCGCCCACGCCTCTACCCACCACTTGTAACGCTACAGCAGTCGCAACTTCGACTGTTGGAAACCAAATGGCAGCAGTTGGTGGTGGTATAGACCAAGAAATGATGTTGCTGAATCCCATTATGGTTTGTCCAACAATGATCGATATGTAGCCTGTTCGCATCGAAGAGCCGACTGCAGTAAGTGCAAATCCTATCACTAGGGTGCTAGTCATAAGCAAGTACGAATTCCGAAAGCCGATGCGCGATGTTAACCACGACATGGGTAGTGACATGCTGAGAAAAACCACAGATTGGGTCAAAATGAACCAGTCAACTTGAAACGGTTGAATTTGCAAAAACTTCACAAACACACTGTTGATCGGTCCGTAACACGACTGATTGAAACCTCTCAAAAATATTGCAACGCATGAGATTGTGAGTATGACCCATCTTCTCTTGGAAACACCCAGCTTTAAACTTTCTTCCCTGTCAGTAATCAAAGGGACGTTTTCTTCTTGACCTTTCTGAGACATTTCGGCCAAACCCATATCTTTGGAATTGGCGAACGTTTGCAAAATTATGGATGTCACCTAACAATGCTCAATTTATTGAACAAAACACACACCCAAGTATAACCTGCAAAAAGCAAACGTGGTATTTTGCAACAACATAATATTATGGGCCTTAACCCATTCAAACACATTTGTTTGCAAAAGATTTTTATTAATAACACTAGTTGGCAGGGGGGACCGAGTTTCAGGGACCCCAACTTTTTAGAGAAGTGGGGACACAATATATTTTGTCCCCAATATTTTGTGATAAAACATAACGTAATTGTACAAATTTCTTGAGTATTGTGCAAAACTATGTTATGAGTATTGTGCAGTATTGTGCAAAACTATGTTATGAGTATTGTGCAGTATTGTGCAAAACTATGTTATGAGTATTGTGCAAAGCTATTTGCAAATTTTTTGAGAAAAATAGCAAAACCCTGCAGAATGCTTGGTTTGGTGAGCAGGCAAGTTTGTCTTTTTAGTTTAACTATTTAAGACCAAGCTTGATTAATTCAACAGACAATATAAGCTAATAACGTAATGAGTATTGAATCACATCAATACTTTACAGTAATGATATGCAAACACACACATATGTAAGTCAAACATGTCAGTACGTTGCAATATCAACGACACAGTACTACTACAGCATTACATCTGCACAAATCAGGCTAGAGGTACAAAGATATGACATTTCACAAAAACCAATGCCGACAAGATTTCTGTTAGAGATTAGGTTCCAGATGAAAATGTGGAAGCAGTTAATCACGCACCACAACCGAATAAACGCTTGGATCGAAATTTTAACAAAACTAGCTAAGCCTCTTTCTTTGAGAGACCGGAACGGTCTCTCAAAACGCCTTAAAAAATACTGTGCCTACGCATGCGGGAGCCAGTAAAAGGACAGTCAGTGCTGATGGCTGCAACGGACTTTGTTGTGCCAGAAACGTGTTTCGTGATTTAAGCTTTTTTTACTTGTCGAATCTGGTCATCATTAGCATAGTCGTACTTGAAGGTTTTTCCAGCGTGAGGGCTGTAGCGGTAACGCATTTTCTTTAAATCTTTGTAACTGCCCCGATTTCTGATACCAGACTGCGACCAAAATATTTCCTGCAAGCAGTGTGTGAATGTATGATTTGTATCATATTCGCCGAATTTCGGCAATCTTCCTTAAAAGAGCATAAAAGTCAAGCAGTTTTTCAGAATTTCATTATTAGTCAAAAGCGTAATTTTCCCACATTTTTACGATATCACCTCCTTTTTGTCTAAAATTTAAATTTTCAATTCTGAAGATTCGCAACTCTAGTTGCCTGGCCTGATTTTTTCATTTTGCTGCAAATTCAAAATTCCCTCTGATTCGTCTGATTTTTCACAAATTTTGCAGTGATGGGGCGAATTCCTCAAATACCTCTGATCTCGTTGCCTCGATCTATAAATAAGCAAACTGCGTTATGGAGCATGGGTCTTTTTTGTCATCTGACATTCAAAAGAAAAATCAACTTGTTTTGGTCAGGTTCATAAAGAAAAGTTAGGCCGACCGCAATAATCAGTGGTTAATACTTTCGCAATTTTTTTCAATATGGGGATCACCTGCAGAATTTGGCCAATTTGCATAACATACACAAATCTTTTTCACACCTGGTTGCCGATTTCTACGGGTGATACAGGCCAAAAACTTTCAAAGCTACACCTCTGTCAGATTAAAAGTGAAGGTGAATTGCTATATAATAACATATATATAAAGTATTTGTAAGATACTTGAAAGCGGGGTTAGGAAACCAAAGTTATACAGCATAACATTTTGGTCAAATAAACCTATGGTATGCGTACAAATAAGTTCGTTTTGAAATGCAACTTCTACCTCCAAGCAAATCGTACGGAAGTAACTCATTTGTTGACAGAAAACGTTTTTTTAATTACAAATAAGGGTCATAAGCTTACCCTAATCAGCTCCACAGAAAACGTTACAACACACCTTGTCTGTCTAGCAATACACTGACGCTTTCTGCATCTAACTGTTTAGTTAAGTTTAACAGCACGTTTAAATTGATGCAAACAGTTTTGACTAGTTCCATCCTGGCTATTTTTTCTCCCAAACCTTTCTCAAATACTTTACTATAGGCCTTCTAGTAGACACGAAAGTTACCTTGCCTCTCGGCAATTCATCACGGTGACAGCAACTGGCGCACTATCCATTACCCACTTTAGTTTTATCATCCTGTTCCTGTTACTAGAGTATTTGCATAGCTTAGCGGTATAATGGTATCTTTATTGCAGCAATCGCTTAGTGGTTAGTAAGAAATTGGAATTCCTTAAACAAGTGTTTTTTCATCGTCTACGCATTTGAGTGCAAACAAGCCGTTATATCATCCAAATATCACCAAGTATGGCAAGTAAGCTTTCCTAGTTTTTAGGTGGCACGATGTTCAAAAAGTGCATCGGTTTTATGAAAGTTTAATACAAGAAAAATAGTTTTACTCAACTCATAAAAAAAACAAAAAAACAACAAGTTCCCGGCATCGATTTACTTGAGTTAGATTTTTTTGTGAATATAAACAAAACGACATTATTATTTTGATAGGGGCGTTTTGTCAAACACCGAAGTACAACATATCTACAAGCTTCGTAAAAAAGCAATTGGCAAATACGACAAATTTTACGATTAGTAGTATAGTCAAATTTTACAATAATAGTCGAATTTGACAATCATGCAAGGAGCTGAAGGAGGTTTTACAATTTCAGTGTTTTTTTCTGTTAGCCCACTCACAGCGCTTTACCAGGCAGTTCGGTAACGAGGCTCATTTTCTGTCTCGCGCAAATAAAGGGTGCTGCCACACTTCAGTTGCTTGCTCTTTAAGTGGTTTTAAACACCAGCGAAAATAACATTATGTTGTTGCTGCAGATAGGGTAGTTGCGGTTTCTTCTAGAGCAGTAGAGTACAAACTTACAGGGTAAGGGGCAAATTGAAATATCTCAATTTTCTATAGGGCGGCATTTATATATCTGGCAAAATAATTGCTATTCAGAATTGCTAGAATGAAAAGTTGACTTTGCGACATCTGTGCTGCAAGCTTGCTTATGTTGCGTGGATGAGATGAAGTTTTCTTCCATCTCGGTTTGGTGTTGTTCCAAAATTTTTTCATATTAAGTTCTTTCCTTTGTAGTTTATACCAAGACAAACTGTGTCCAAAGTTTGCATAAAAGACTTTAAGTGTTATTTCTAGGGCTGCGGAACCGTCGTAAAAATGACACAGCTCTTGTTCCGGAACTCTTTATTTCATTAACATGGCTCCGGCTTCTGTTCGTTTTCACACATTAATATTTTAATTGTCTTGGTGTGCCTCAAGTTGGAAAAAATGAATTAAATCAAGTACACAACACTAAGAGAATATACCAAACTTTTTTGATTAATTTAATCTGGTAGTTTTTTACAGGCAACGCTCTTACCATGAGGAAATCAGCGCAAAAGCAACAATCACAGGTTCAGACGATTCAGAGGACAGTTGCTAGCAGAAACGTATAACTCAAGATAACCGTAGTGTAAACAATTTCTGGAAAGGCAGTGGCTGGTTTTGCCATCAATGCCTGAGGACCTTTAGTTATTTCTTACGACCAGAATCAAGAAAGTGGCTATTTGGAAAACTACGAGTGTTTAAAAACAGACCAGTCCCAATTGACCAAATGCTTTGCACTCGTTGTATGCTTTGCCTGTTGCAGTCTTGGCGATTCCAGCTAACAGCACTGTCCGAGCAAACCATGCAAAAAGCGCAAAAGACATAGTCGATTACGTCTCTCATGTGTTCTTTCAAACATGCACACATTTGCATTAACACAAAAGCTCTTTATTCAAAGAAATAGTATTACTTCTAGCAAGAATTTCACGTTTGGTTTTTCAAAATAGCTGAAAACTTCTGATTGCACTCATAATAAGCAGTAATGAATTGCAAAGTAAAGCACAAGTTAACCTGCAAAGCTTAGGAGAAAAAGAGATTGGTTACCGTGCTGAAAACATAATTTCTTTCCACAGATGAAAACTTCACGAAAAGTTCTTATTTATTTACACTGATTACCCTGCTGATAATGTACTGCTATGCAAAGCAATGCTGGTTCGCTACCAATTATTTATAACTTTCATATTATGCTACTACTTGTAAACGTAATGTTTCCTAGTGAACTTTTCCTAATGTTTCCTAGTGAACTTTTCCTAATGTTTCCTAGTGGACTTTCCTACGTGATCCAGTAAACCTTGCTAGTAAGCCTAATGGTTTCTGATAAGCTTAAATCTGCAATGTTATCATATCTTAATCATTCATACTCCCTGCTAAAAGCATGATTACACAGCTGCAAAATATACACTCATTATAACTCAGTTCTTTTTAGATCGCTACACTAAGTGGCGTGCAGAGGTCTGGTGATGCCCGGGGCGACTGCTTCATTGGATACCCCCCACCAAATTCTAGCATTGAGCAATGGCATATGGTGGTCATTATTACTGGACATACGGTGTTTGTGACGTCACAATATAACGTCATATTAGCGAAGTTTTTCAACACATCATGCATATTCAGGGACGCCGAAGCAGCGGTAGGCGGGGGAGCAGTAATAGAGTTCAGGGAAATAGAAACTTAAAAAAAACAAAAAATCGTTACCAATTATTGCTGTTCATCAACAATGTTGACCTCAAAAATAATAGCAAAAATTATAGAAAATCATTCTGAATTTTCTGGGTGCCCGAATAGCTGCAATAAATTTGTTTCAAGTCGATCTTGATAAACCATGAAATTACCTATGACAATGACACTGTTATGAAAAGGCACCTCCGCCACCACTGCCCCTTTTAAAAAGGCAGAGGTGGCAATGCCCCCACCATGCCTCCAATCTCCGGCGTCTCTACTCTCTGTGCATCTTATTCTACCCGCACCATCTTTACTCGTTGTTGTCGGCTACAATGTGTCACTATAATGAACATAAATTATCAGCGGTCTCCTAAGACAGAGCAGTTCATAACTAAAAATATCCGACAACGCGTTAAAACAGGGGAGTAGAACACACTCAATGCTACGTCAGCGCAGTTAACAACTGAAAAATACAGACTGCACGAATGTCTCGTCGAATAGCAGTCGATCAGAAGGTATGCAGTGGGGATGGTGGACACGCAGGGTTGACAGCTTGAAATTTGTAAACTACACAAGACTTGAGAATGCGCATAACGATGGTTTGAATTGACCAACAACGCTTTGTGAAAACAAAGATGGGGTACATTTATTTAACCTCAAATTTGAATGCCATAATAGGTATAACAAGTTATTCTGTGTAATTCTGAAATTGGTGATATTGCATGATGCAATAAAACAATTCAGAATGGGATTTCCGTGTTTTTTTTAAAAAAAGAACAAAAATCTGTTTCTTTAAAAAAAAACAAAAAACAGGGTAAAAAAACAGGTGAATTGTTGTTTAAAAAAAACCTGGTTTTTATCAACCCTGACTATCTTTCAATCTTTTTTGGGATTTTCCCTTGATCGCACGATCTGGAACAAGTCACGTCACTATCAGTTTGCTTGGGTGTGCACCTCACACCTAGAATATAGGTCCCTGGTATTCAAGAAGCTGAGAATTACTGGCATTTGAATACGTAAAAACTTGTGTTGACAACAAAACAAGTTTCGAAAAATTGAATCCATGCAGCATGTATTAATAGACTTACAACAGGAAAAATCATCTAGCAGCATTTAAACGTTTGTAATTTCACTCCTTGCACGCCCCCCTGCCTTGGATGCCCGGGGCCGTCGCCCTGTTTGTCCCCCCCTGCACGCCACTGACACTACTACAGACCAGGTTTGATCATTCTGACTAGAACAGGGGCTCCCAACCTTTCTCTGACCATGTACCCCTTCAGCATTGCAAAAGATAAGCATGTGCCCCTTCAGTTTTTCGACAGATGAAAATGTACCCCTAAAATTTCTTATGACAAAATATTCTATTGCAATTATTCACATATATATTTAAAAATAAGCACATAATGGCGTTTTGAAATAATGTTTACTGATCTATGTATATATTTTTTGAAATAAAAGATATGTAACTATATATTTCTCTACTATTGCCAACCTTAAATGTACCCCTTCGGATAGGCAAATGTACCCCTAGGGGTACATGTACCCCGGTTGGGAATCTCTGTACTACTGTAAAAAGATAAGATGTTGTGGTAGTTAACGTTTTTTTACTTCTACAACAGTGGTTCTCAACCATTTCATTGAAGGGCGCCAAATCCAGACCTACGATTTTGTTAGAGAGCCGCACAAAGATTTTTTACAGTAAGTCAATTGACACGTTTTGTTTTATTGCACTAACGACGTCTGTTACACAAAACATTAGAGGTGTTACTGAGAGACAATGTCTATCAAAAGAAATCGTTTCCCAGCAAAGAATCAGACACTTCGCCTACGAAGTGGGCATCATCAGCTCTTATTCAAATAGAATCTTTTACTGAAAGATTGCTAAAAGCCGCACAAAGGATGCTTGGGAGCTGCATGCGGCTCTTAGAACAGTGTTTGTGAACCATTGTTCAACAAGTAACACCAAACCTGCCAGAAACTATGTCACAGCCTTGGCGATTATTGAACCAAAGAAACATCAAAGGCTTGCAGATCCATTGTTGCAGTCTGGTGTCGTAACTCGTAACAACCGCGTTTAGTGTGCTGTAAAGAGCACACGTAAGCCTATTTGGTAAAACCGTTAGTATCAAAACCGTTAGCTCTTTCCCATGTATACGATTCGATGCAAATTTGGCTTGCTATAGACCTTATCCCAGGGATGTAGTGCTAACGAAAGAGGTGTGGGAACGAACCCAAAAAAACAGCTCTTTTAAAACAGCTTCAAACTCATTTTAAAGCAGTATTCAATGAGGTCATGAAAAAGATGTGGGAACGCCGTTCCCCCACGTTCCCGCCCCACTACACCCCTGCCTTATCCATCAGTCAAAGGGTAACGACTCGACAACCTTCCTTTTTTTCAGTGGCCTGGCGTTTTTGCAATTGCTATGGTTTCTTTCTCGTCTTGGAAATTCTTAATTTTCGCCAAATAAACTCAACTCTAGGAAGGGACCCGGAGCCGGAGCTACCCCTCAAATGGCCATAGCTCCGGCTCCGGTTCCAAATTTTAAACTGAGCTCCGGCTCGTGATATTTTATTTGAGCTCCGGCTCAAGGCGAAAAGCCCAGCTCCGGCTCAGCAGCCCTGGTTATTTCAGTCTGTGTTCTATGAGCTAAGCAACTTTGACCTGCTTTGTGACATACCAAACATTCTGCAGTTTCAACGCCAACATTAGTAGAGGAAATATAATTTTAACTCCAACTTCAAAACAGAATACCTTTCAGTCACCGGTTTGTTAAAAGCTTGACATTCTTCAATTTTTAACTTTCCAGATATTTTCAAACAAGTCATTTTGGGCAAGTTAGCCAAATAATAAAGCCTATCTCGATATGGAATGTTTATAAGTTGACCACCGACATGAATGCGGTAAGAATTAAATGTGACGATAAAATGAAGTTTGTAGTGCAGAGTTTTAACTTTGATCGCTGAGAATTTCAATTCGATGCGGCGGTACGACGACTCCAGTTTGTCTAAGATATCAAATCTGGTATACTTTATCTCCTGAAATAACTTCAAGTATGTCACTTGATCCTGACGAGTCACATGAAAACTTTTGACGGGCGGCAGTTCGCCAAGCGCTGTCCTAAACCTACTAAAAACAAAACTTCAGAGACTTCGTGCGCATTGTTGCAAACTCACACAAACGCAAAGAACGATTTCCGTTCGTCGACACGCCATGAAGTCATGGTTCGCGTCGGACTACTTCATTGACACGATTAATGAGGGAAAACTGTACGTGATAAAGCGTGTGTCAAGTGAAAAACTAGAATGCACTCGTGCGAACAGTGGATTTCTCCTGCCAAATGAAATTTGAGATTTCGCCTATGTTTTTTCAGTAGGAAATTGTTGCCCAACAAGCTGAAAAATGGCGCCCAATAAGTTAAAAAATAGCGCACTACTAGCTAGGCCTATATAGTGGTGCTCAGTGTTGCTTCAGCAGTTTTGTTACTAGGTTATTTAGATCTAAGTTTTTGGTGTAAGCAGTTTTTTAGCTTTCATTTTACTTCAGCCTCAGTCAATTCCACAAGTCTAGCCTAATCCTGCTGCAACAAATATACCTCCTTGCCCTTCACATGCCCCAACAAAAGACCAGAGATGAACATGGACTTGGATTTAAATCTTGCCGCCTTTTAATATTTGGATGGATTTGGATTTTATAATTTCTGCTTAACCCACGCTGTCCCCGCGCGGGAGATTATAGTGGCCCTCGAAGACATGATCGGCCACAACCAGTGGCGTAACTAGGGGTTTTAGCCAGGGGGTCAAACTTGATTGAAGGGAGCCCAATGACCACCGTTTGGGTATGCAATAATTAGTTCCAAAAATCTCATATACGTTATTCCACAAAAGCAGAAAATATTTGTCTGGTGATTTAATGAGCTTCAATTGGGTAAATGACTTTAAAGTAGAATTTCACGTTTTCATGTAACGTCTATCTAAAATTGATACCCATCAATGATTTGTGATTGGGTAAGGTAGGCTTATGATTTGTCGTAAGCCCCACCACACCCAGGAGCGTAAAGAGGCGAGATGGCGGCCGGGGCAATAAGCAATTTTGGTGCCCCCGTGTTCGAGCCTGATGTCTTACGGAAGCAAATGTACTGTACTGAAGGAAGTACTTGTGACATTGTTGGAACTTTTCGGCGAGGCACCCCCAGTCATTTGGCGCCCCCCTCATTATATCCCTGACCACACCTGAATCTTGGTAATGAGCTCTTAAATTGATTCCAATTGTCTTCTAAGCACCATATGTTAAACTCTGGGAACTGCTTGAATAAGCAACAAACAAATGTAAAAGTCAAACGGAATTTTTTGAGCAGTTCATTGATCTCTCCGCATCAGTGATAAAACCACATTCATTTAGCAACTACTACGCAAATAATGCCAAACAATTTTATCTAAATATGGACCTGCACACCAAACAATTACAAAGTATGAACAGTGCCGTAGCAGCCCAACTCTGACCCCCCTCATAATGCTTTCAGGGTCCCCCTAATAGTGATTTGCATTACAATAGAAATTTTAATAGAAAAATTTGCACAGCATGTGTGCTGCTCTTCCATCTAAAGAAAAGATTTCTGAAGCGTTGCTGAATTAGAGTCATTTTTTATCATGATTTAGTTGTCGCTGTAATTTATCTATCGTAGGGATGCTCAACTGGCGGATCGTGGTCACACATTAAACAAAAGAAATCACTTTATAGTGGAACAGCAGCACACACGAAAAATATTACATAACAATAACCATGAAAATATAAATAGTGTCACACCAGTGACGGCAATCACTGGTCACATCATAGTAGTAGCAAAACAGCTTGGAGCGAGTCTTTTGGCATGCAAAAGCCTTAATGACATCAACCAAATTTAGAGAGCGCGCACATGAAGCTCCGATTGACAACATGGCTAATGAGGATAGTCTGCTATCTGTCATATGAGACCTGTTGAAGGATTTGATCAGCTTCAGTTTGCTGAAACTCCTGGCAACAATATCGTGGTAGCTTAGCATAATCCGAAGTGCAATAAATACGTTAGGATAAACTTCATTAAGACATGTCTTGAGAATAGAGCTTAACAAAAGGAATTGGGTCTTAACATTGTCATTTAATTAACGTCGATTAATTAGAGATGTTGTAATAAAATGCAAATGTTAACAAAAATTTGCAGGAAATTAGAATCAAGCCTGTCGTTCAGTTAGTAAAACATCGATACCGAAGGAACGAACCTGAGGCCGATCACAGCAAGGCGCCGCGATTTTTATGGTCGGGAGAGAATCGGGGAATCGAACTATCATGATTCCCAGGGAGAATTTTGGCCGAAATTAAAGCAATGCCTTACCGACTGGACTAAAGAAGCACTTCCCCAGTTATTTCGGACTCGGGCATTTTGATTGTTTCCGGCGTTCGTCCTTAGGCACTTTCTCTCACATTGCTGCGCGACGTCATCTCGTTCCCTTT
>Ga0210059_1007252_pt1 | contig 17660 bp, 10 predicted proteins | sample Ectturendosymbi2_FD_188042 | JGI IMG/M metagenome (GOLD analysis project Ga0210059, IMG submission 188042) | Ecteinascidia turbinata endosymbiont from Florida, USA - Sample 2 (SPAdes) (version 2) | ecosystem: Host-associated > Tunicates > Ascidians > Unclassified | place: Key West, Florida... | reverse complement strand
CGGTCGACAGGCTCCTTTCAGGTGCAGCTGCTTCGAAATTGATCATAACGCTGGATCTTGAAAGAAGCCGGTTAAGGGTTTGCAATGCGACCCTCTGATGGCAAAGCTACGGTTTATTAACAGTACAACTTAATTGAATGACCACAGAACAGCGCGCATTGGTTATTACGACGAAGAAGGAAAGGAATCGAGTTTTTTTATGAAGCTGCACTGTAATCGATGTCAAGGACAGCAATTTTCGCGTCACGGTTTCAGAAGTTTGAAAATTCTTTCGCTGACATAAAGTTCGTTTTTGATGTTATCGTTACACGTATCATCGAGACAAAATTAAAAAATATTTGCTTGAAAGGGTCTTGTTACAGCGGGAAAGTACCGATATAAAGATGGAAACGTAAAAGTCCAGCAGCCATCTACGCTGTTGCAGCAGTAAAAATTTTTGGATTCAGTCTGGGGAAAAGGAACTGCTTCATTGTCTATGCATGACTGCAAACAATACGGCAAAAAAGCCATGGCCGTACCCAACAGCCAGCCAATCTCCGGTGGGACAATATCCAAGAGAGAAGATCTGAGAGCTGAAGTCGAACTGTTCGAGTTGCTTCCCAGCTGTAAGGTTCCATGAGCGTACGGTGTTGTCCAGTCCACCGGTCCACAACTTGCTGCCGTCGTGCGAAATGTCAATGCAGCTGGCGCCGTCCGTATGTCCTTGGAATTGCCTGATGTACACATCAACATAAGGCAACTGAAGGCACATGGCTATTTTTCCAGAAACATGGGGCACTTTTCAACATTTATGCTTCAACAATTCAATAAACATCATAGCCACCATGAAGGAGATCAAGATGGAGTTAACTGTTTAAGATGCCGCTGCAACGCATTCTTTTTCAGGTGAAGTAGTCGATCTGTGGACAAAAATGGAGAGATATGAAAAAATAGATAACCAACAGTACCTCACAATCTTCTCATTATGTAGATCCCAGACAGCGATGTTTCCGTCGCTGCAGCAGCTGAAGCAGAGCTTCGAGTCTGGACTAGTCGCTAATGCATAACATGCTGGAGCCGCACACGGTAGTTCAGCCTGTGAAGAAGAAACGCCGAATGTAACTACGTTCAATAATGTCATCAACAGCTTGCACAACGCTCGACTGTCCACCTGTCTTTTCTCGTAATTTACGATTCTACGGTACGTAAAAGCATTTCTACAATAGGTCGTTGTGACTAAACGTCAAAAACTCCTGTTTACAAAGATCAAATAAATGTTTGATTTTCTCAAAACTACGCCGAATTTTAAGAAGAGGCGTGTGAGCATTCAGCCTTGAAGGGCAATCGCCAGCACAACTCAAGCTTTCTGAGTTGCGTGATATACTGAACCGCGAAGCGATTACAGACTTCGAAAATATGGCCGAAATACTTCTACATTCGGTTTTGCGAAAAATTTCTATGAAGAAAAATTTGAAATACCAGAAAAAAGCTTACGTTAGATTACGCTAAGTCATGCTGTATATAATATTCAGTTATAGGATAGTTACAATAAGCTATTTTTGATTGATAGAGATATTCCATGAACTATCGATACAGCGCCTACAGAGCGGAGGTTAGGTAAGTGCACAGATGGGAAATATGAAGTGCAGCATGTTCTGATTTATACAAATATTGCGGTTGAAACATTTAAGCGATGGGCTTACTATTTTTTCACAAAAAAAACGCTGGCAACGTTTCAAGTCCATTGATGGAAAAAGAAGCTTTTCAGACTACCTTTTCAGGACACGCTGTTTTATTGAGATTTGGGTTTTGTTTTTCTTTTCTAAGTTGTTTTATACTAATTCCAACCGATCTGTTCTTATAATATGCGACGGCCACCATGAAAGAAAACAATTTTTTTAAATCACGCCATAGCAGCAAAGCTTATGACTGCACAATAGAAAATACTTCAGCAGTTCTAGACAAGCAAAAAACAGGGAGCACGGAGTGAAAGGAAATCGATCGTTCGTTCGTTGTGTTTTGTGAAGCAAATTGTCATTGCGGCTTGATTGCACTTGGAGGCAAAGGCCGTGCCCTTTTCTTGTTCTCTACTGACAAATCGTTCAACCAGAGTTACTAAAATTATCGCCCCCGGGTCCAGAGCAAACATGAGGTGTTCCTCAAGATCATCGTTGAGGGTGCCCAAGGACATCTCTGAAGCGCGAGAATAATACAACTGCGTTTGATGCTTGCTTCACACATATGGCGCGTTTCAGTCCTTGCTGCACGTCATGCGAGTAACGACACCTTTTGCCCGAAATCAAAGTCATCATCTGCGTGATGTGCTGATTTAAGCAGACGTTACCCTGCACATCATGTGAAAAGTCGCCTTTTCGGTCAGGGTCAACGGCAAAACATGACATTAACCTGCCACTTGCGAATGCTGGAATCCTTGAAAACAGTCAACTCGCCTTCTAAAAGCAAACTGCGACGAATAGCCCTATCACGAAAGTGTTTACCTTAATTCTTGGTGACCCCGTCAAGTCCCAAATGGACAGGGTGCTCGCTTCACCCCCCACAAGGAGCGTTCGTCCGCCAGGCAACAACTTGCACGAGCGAATGTAACTGTCGCGTTGCAAGCATTCTAGCTGAGAGATAGGGCTGGTCTTGACCGCCGGTGTGCCAGTGATGCCGTTTGCGGCGCTCATGTCCCAGATTTTGACGCAACCTTTCCCGCCGGTGTAGACGTGCCGGGACGAGTTGCCCACTGTGACTGCGCACACCACTTCTCCGTGCTGAAGGGTGAGGATGGGTCGAGCGTTTCGAGGGATTCCGGGCCCCAACAAGGCGTCCGGAGGAAACTGAACAGGTTGAGGAGGCTGACCCTCGGCACTCACATGGTATGAATAAGTTCTGCAACGACAACATCAGGGTGTTGGGACTAAGTTTAGACATTCATCCCCGCAAAATACAGTTAATACTTTGCTTAATAGTAATTTCAAAGGATCTGGTCGGAACAAAAATGCTAGCGCGCTGATTAAAATTATAATATATGAACCCATAACACTCCGATGGTTACATTTACTGCGTTTTCATGCCCGCTTTACTAGGCCGACAACACGGCCTAGTGACCATATATGGAAGTGATTTTTTGGTGACTCAGCATAATCATGTCGTACGAGTGCCGGCTGAGATGGCTTGTGTCACGTGACTTGTGTCATACAAGCTGCTGTTTTCTCGGCTTGGTGCTTTACAGGTGTGTGGTAAGTTGCTCGCTAATGCAGAGTTAAGATTCAGTGGTGAAAACACAATATCAATAAAATTTACCATGCAGTCACAAGTCAAAAAAGCGGAGGCTTTGTGTAGCACTATTGTACAAAGTATAGTTGAATGTGGGTATTAAGTGGAAAGAGCCATCAACTAACCAAACATTGTGATTAAGGCTGGGTTCAAGCAACAAAAATTTATTGTTCAAGTAATAAGTAATTTCTAACAGATTACTAAGTCACTCAAGTAAATCAAGCAAATCAGGATAATCGACATTTAGATTTCAAAACATGCATGTACATCAAAATCATTGCAATTTTTAAATCACATAACGGGCGGTTTAGACAAAATTTGCGCCTGTTGGCTTCGATTCAATTTAATGGAATGAGCTTCTAGTTCCAAAGCGTAATGTTATCGATCAGCAATTGTGACTCACAAATCGCTCTCCACAGGCAAGAAATCTATTCGCGTAAGTAGCTTATGTAATGTGTGATGATGCATGTCATGTATATTATACAGTATAATATTGCGTGTATAGCAACAGACGTGGTTTCTAAAATCTCAACTTTTCTAAAAACAACTCCCTTGAAATACCAAGTGATGGCAAAATTACTTGATTATCAAGTAATTGCTTACTTCAACACAACCCTAATTGTGATTGCCTTCCATAGTTCAATTAACCGTTAAACAATAATACTGGTATTGCCACTTTACTTTTTCAGTATAGAAACCCTCCTTTGCTTAATCCAAGGCGGTTTCTGGGCGTTAATTGCACACACGTCTATTTTCGATCAATTCAATGTGCAGATTTGACTGATATCAGCAATGTGTACAATAACAGCCAGGGCCGGCCCTAGCAGATGCGGGGCCCAATGCAAGACCTGAGCGCGGGGCCCCTCTGAGCAGTGATTTTATGACGTCATCGTGTTCAGTCAACCGTGTTACGATCGTGGTAGAGCGCATATATACAGTGCAGCACTAACACGAGAATTGAGCACGTTTGCCAACGTTCGAGAGGAAATTTGCTAGTTCTGACGAGCGCGTTCTTTGTTAACAGTGAAATTTATATGGCGTTTCTACTGAATTCTCAAGCGCAAGGTGTATCTGGCAAAAATGAACAATCTACCCAAACGCCATGGCGCGGGGCCCAATGCAGCTGCATCGGTTGCGTCGGCTTAAGGCCGGCCCTGATAACAGCAACAATTGAAAGATCTGCACATCAGGATCCATGTTTCTCATCAACATGTAGCGCTCTCAGTAATGAGTTACTGCAACAGGCCAATTTTCTAGTTAAGTGACCGCCATACACGAATGAAGATAGTATGGGCAGTGGGCATGGAGACCGAAGCAGCGATAGGCCGGCTTTCGTCGCCTAGGCAGACGTAAGGCCCAGGCGATCTTCGGCCGGACATGGAGAAGTAGTAATTGCCACATCAGCGCCACATACGTGAACATCCGTAACATCAATCACATGCATAAAGCCTTCACAAAAGAAAAGGTCAAGGTGGTTGCATTATTTAGAGACAACACATTTGTTTCCCAATTCTACGTACTCTTTTGCGCTTCCCGTTGGCATAATGCCAGGAAGCATTCCGGAAGCTCTCATTTGTCCATGAAGGTCAAACCCCGGAGTTTGGGTCCGATGAGCGAGCGCGACCGCAGCGCTGGAGTACGGGGGGTGTCCGGCGCGCGCCCTCATATTGAGAAGAGCGGCGTGTTGCTCCGGGTCCAAGGTATGGCCTGGAATGGGGACATGCGGGGGAAATCCCGGGAACGGAATGGGGAAAGAGACGGGAGGCGGCCGTGCGAGCGGATGGCCTGCATTGCACAGAGTAAATGCGTTACTTCAGCAATGGAATGTTTTAAACAGCGTTAAGCAAAACAGCGCCCGTTTCCGCGATCGGAAAACCCGATGTCCGGATAAACAGCTTCCGCTGAGAAGAACGCGAGCCAGAGGAAAAGCAAGGACAGTTTTTTGCGTTCACCACATATACTTTATCTAACTTGTTTTTTCGTGTGTGGCGAGAAAAACAAAACAATGTTGAAACTATTCGCTGCCACCGTCATATTTTCTTAACTACAACATCGAGGGTGAGGACGGCGCTTGGGTTTTGTTTACCCAAGCATATCTCTACACCGCCAGCATTCGCTAAAGCGCAGTACTGCTCACCCATTTCTTCAGATGATCGCCTGCCCAACCCGGCGTGTCCCGGAGGACGCGGGCTGCTTGAGGACGCCGAACGTCGGTGATGGCTGTTCAATTGGGCTGACGATGGACTCTTTGAGCGAGGGCTCGATGATTTGTCACTCTGTTTATAAAAATTGTTTCAAAACTTACACGGCAGAGAAAACCCTAAGCACTCGACACGTCTGATTTTGTGGTTTGCATATTTCTCACCGCAAAGTACATTTGTCAGAAAGAAAAGTTACATGTCACTTTTCACAGCTTTCCTGCAAAACGCCCATCATATCAACAAATATCAATCACAGGACAAAACAATCCCAGAAGTCCAACGATCACCTACCGAAGTTGTGTTTTCTTTGCCTCGGGCAGGAGTGGTAGTCGATGAAGCTTCTTTTTTCACTGGAGGATAGGTGGTCGAATTCACTGGACCGTTACCGACAGTGGCGGTGGGCGTGCTGCTCGAGCTTCCACCGCTTCTATTGTTCGGTTGAGTGCTGGAAGACACCACGTTCTCGCGAGGCGATCTTGCATGAAGCACACGAGCAAGTGGTGAATATCATGGGCAGCTCCCCAGGTAAATTAAAGACGAGGAAGGTCCGTTTGCAAATTCCACGAGCAGATTATTAGCGCACGTCAGGCAGCACCTCAGGGACCACCACAAAAAGAAGCTTCTCGGAATTTCCTCTTTACAAAATTGAGCTCACATTTATCAAATAGTAAGAAATCGAACTTGCGCAAGAAATCAACGTTTATAAAATTGGCTCTCGAAAAATACCTTAGCCTGCTGGCATGATCGCGTTTATTGAACCAGTCCTAACGGAATATTTATTGAACAAGACCATTCGACAGTTCATAATTGCAGCAAGCGCAACAGCGATACATTTCTCGAAAAGTCTGACATACTTGTTCGTGTACCTTCGGTCTTCAACTTGAGGGCCTTCTCTGTTGCGAGATGCAGGTGATAAACCCCGGGCGTTGCTGTGAGTATCGTCGACGTCGTCATCGACCACAACGTTGGTGTCGCTTTGATCGCTGTCCTGCACAATTCAGTTGATCACGTGCGAGCGATAAACCCACAGGCGATAAAACAATGCACTGTTTCGTTTCGGGCGAACTTAACCAGCTGAGGGGTGTCGACAATGCTAGTTCGTCTGAACAGCGATTTCGAGCACGCACTGCAGCCAATATACGAAACACTAAATGCATATGGTTAACATTTAGTCAATTCGTTCGGGAAGACTTCTTCAAATCTGGCAGAGACTGCAGCAGAGGTCTTGCAGAAACGAGCTAACCTTTGCATTTTTCTCGGATTCGCCTTTTCGCCTCTTAGTGCTTGGACTTTGACTTTCCCGGTCGGAGAGTCGGTGCTTATCGGTTGAAGTAATTCCAGGGGAAGACGGTGAGTTCTGCACAAAAAGATAATGGCTGATGGTCAAGGCAGAACCACTAAAAATGTATGCTTTACATCTTCAGACGCTAAAAATGTATCTGTAAGACAAGTACAGCCAGCTTTCTATCGCAAGTGCGAGATCACGTGCTGTGTTGTTCGAACGTCAAAGTACAACACGCTGCAGGCAAAGCAACAGCGCTCAAACCGTTTCTTCGAGGTTCGATTCTAGCATCTGTAATGAAGAATTGCACACGAGATCAACAGCTAAGCCTTGGCTGCACTATTCTAAGGGGGAAAATAAACGGAAAGCTTGGCCATGACTACAAACTCATTACTTTGTGGTTGCGATTTTATTTTACGCCAAAAATAAACAGCTACATCACTTAGCCTGAGAAATATTACTTGGGTAAACCTCGTTAGCGATTAGAAGATTTGTCCAACAAGAAAAAGAAGGATAACTACTGATATGAGAAATATTACTTGGGTAAACCTAGTAAGCGACGTTTGGTACTACACCAGAACCAACAGCGCTGATAAGGGAATCGAATGCTAATAACCCCAAACAAGAAGTTATTTCTCTTTGCTTTCTTTGCGAAAATCGCACCATTGTGTGACAATAATCTAAAAAGAACACGCTCTGCAATCTTGTAAGTAAACAATTTCCGCGGCGACCACAGTCCAGGGCATAGCTGCTTAAGCGCATTTCTGTTAACGGTCAATGGCAACAATGAAAACCGCAAAGCAAGTGGTACTTGACGTAAACTCATTGTTCCATAGCATTGTTTGGTCGATGGACTTGAAAATCCGCTGTCGGCCAAGTTTTCAAAGCTACGTTGAAAAAAGCTTTGTATTCCTGAGAAGCGCCACAGTTCATGGATACATAAAGAAGACCAGAAGAGAGCGAGACAAGCTCTTGACCAGGGCTCGACGTGCCCATAGCTACTTGACATTTCCATCAGCATAACTTCTCGAACACCTCGCAACGCGAGTGCGACAAAACAAGTGGCTCTTGCGAATCATTCGAGCGTGAAGCGCTGAGCACGTGAAGTGGAAGCTTCAACTGCCGTCGAGAGTAGTTGACAGTCGTCACACGAAGTGGCTGAGCCTGGACAGCGATCGACGAGACAATGCGACGAATTCAGGTAACGTTGTATGGGCACAAAATAGAATGTGTCGAGCCCAATATCAATTCCTTGCTAAGTGACGTTTTGGTGTTTCGTAAAAATTTGTGCTGCAGAGCGCTGTTGTTCAACCGTACAGAAATCACGCGGTTCGGTATGATGGACTAAAAAGTTCGCGTGCGCAGATTTTAATGTCAAATCGTTTTTACTTGGTAAAGTTCACCATAAGCAATTTAGTCAGTTGGTAAAGAGACATAAAGTCAGGCAATAATCCGGCAGGTGTGTCGCATGCTGCTTTTTAAACATTTACCCCCAGTCTTACCACAAAATTTATTCATTTCGTTCGTCAGCTTGTTTAAGATTGTCCAACACAAGGTCGGAGTCCAAAACCTATTCAAGCAGTGATGTCCAATATTGTTCCTAAATAATAATGACATTTTAGGTCGCCAGTTCCAGAAGGCACGTCGCTGTTGACCTTCCACGGAGCAAACAGTTTTGTGCTTCTCCACTAAGCGCACAAGCAAATATTGACTCACGTACCAGATTACCAAGTATCTCCTGAACGAGTTGCAGCGCTGAGATTAACTGGAAGGTTCAACTTTTTTCTACATAAACGTGGAAACTGACAATGTCGGTGCTGCACGCAAATAAACTTTTATGGCATTGTTGCACTTGCAATATAATTTTTATTTGCAGCCAAAGAATAGATTTTAGTCTCATGACGATTAGCAAAATACACGCCTAATACTAAAAAAAACTGTTTATGTTATTCTACGTTACCCAATCTTCTCCAACTGTGTAAATATTTGTGTACGTACAGCGCAAGATCGAACTTGCAAGCCAAAAATGCGACTAAACATTTCACATAATAATCGATCCGCCTGGCCTACATGACAGACAGCTTTTCCGTCGCAATCCTTACATACACCAACATTGGTAACATTGCAGTTTTACCCCAAAAAACAATGTCTTTGCCGATTTCCTTGTCATTTAACAGCGTCATTCACACAGCAACACACAACGGCTTTAGTGAAACCTATCTGCCCTGAAACACCGTTGCGTTGAAGGGGTGTGGAAACCTGTCATCCCGCTGTGTTCAAGGACGATCGAAGATTCACGAGCACGGATGAACTGATAAGAAAATTTGATTATAGTCAACAAACTCTCAATATCGATCAGTCAGACCAGGACCGCAAGCGCCGCTAATTCAAAAGCGCATTAACCAATCCGGAGTATGAACGCCGACATTCACAGCAAAAGCTCGTGACCGGCCAGGCCTCATCGCTCTGATATGCAGCCTTTCCACTTCATGTAAATTACATCACCGCATGCCGACGCTAATCTGCGACCACATTTACAAAAGAAATTGGGTGAATCTCGGAATAGATTTCATTTGATCTCTCGAGGGAAAGTAACTACAGAAACGACGGAGAGGTAGCTGCTGTGTCTCGCGAGCTTGATTACTGTTTAGAAGATCAGCCACGGCAAGCGGGAGATAGGGTTTGGTGCCCGGAGAATGGAGCGATCGGTTTGATACTGGAAACACTTCAAGGTCAACTGCAAAATCGCCAATTTACGCTTTCTAGACTCACAGCTTCTACATATCGAAAACGACACTCAAGACTTACTTGTTTCAAAGTTAACTTTCGCTGGTAACCTCTTTACTGGCTGCGCGAGACTGAAGATTTGTTAGACACGAAATTAGTTTTCTTGTGCAAATAAATTGGGATATGGTTCGCTTGTGTGGGTCACTGCTGTTACTTAACTGTTATTCCTAAGTCTTACTATGTCGTGATTTCGAACTTTGGAAGAGCACGCCACCGGGCGGATTAAACTATACTTTCAATAGTCCACTTGACGACGCTCCACAGCCAAGATAGAAGGTCGTGCTAAAAGCAACCAGAAATGACATTGCCAAAAGCTTAACGTCAACAGAAAGGCTGTTTAACTGTTCACTGCATCGACAGAATTCGTTTGCGCACAGCTGTGTCGCTGTGCGGTGCCCAGGTTCCGCAAGCAAATAGTTGTGGTCCGGTCCTAGAGCGAATTTGATCGAAATTGGTATGGCAAACAGCGATGGGCCGTTGAGTCAATATTTATTGAATTCTAACAGTTCCCCGGGTGCGTGTGTTTTTCACAGCAACAACAGCGAGGCGCTTGCAACGGTCTTCAACAAAATACCTCTACGCCTGTCAAATTGATAGCTTTTTCGCGTACCGTGCCAAAACAATCCTACGCATATTTCATGATATGTCAAGCACTATTCGCTACTGACAGCTATAACGTTAAGGAACAATGATTTTGAAAAAAGCAGTGAAAGGCAGCAATGCTTGTATCGTGAATCTCTTTAAAATTTTGCCATTCAGGCAAAGGTATTTCTCACTCAGATATGATGATTTGTCTCAGCAAACATTCACAATGCATACATGAACACGGTTTCGTGGCATGCAGAGAGATCTCACTACACCAGTGGTTCTCAAACTTTTCTGCACGTTGACCCCAATTAAAGTACACAATTTTCTGTAGACCCCGTGGCCTAGCCCAACAGTTACTAATATAAGGAAAGTATGTGTCAAAACAAATTTCAGTACTTTTTACTTGAACTGCATGGTAAAATAATACACAATCCGAACATATGCTTAGAACTATAGAGGTAAGCATAACATAAAACATAACTGTCAGTGCAGCACACCATCAATGCGAAGGATGCGCCTGATGGGACTTAACAAGCACACGGATATTTGGTTTGAAGGTTGCATTCCTTTCCCGATTAACATTAATTTTGAATTGGAAGCTTCATTGCTTCAGTAGACCCCAGCAGTTATTCATTGACCCCCTGGCAATTCAGCGACCCATTCGACCCCGTGACTATATATCGACCCCTTGGATAGTCCAATTGACCCCTGGGGGTCAATATCGACCACTTTGAGAACCACTGTACTACACAATGGATTTGTTACCGCTGGTGCTTTCACACGGAAAGCTAATTATTCAAAAACGAATAAGGCCGTTTTGAGAGAAACAGCCGAGTGTTCCCGTCACAAGCTTCTTTCTAAATTTCTCATTACAAGAAGGCGGCTGAATAATTCATGCTGTATACCAAAAGCAGTGACCGCTTGTGGGACACCCAAAGCGTATGGTGACCCCGCCAAGAATATCCGAATCCACATTCTGGATCGATGATGGCCGGGATTCTACATCGTAAGCTTGATTTATTCCTTTTGTCATGGAGCCGGTCAAGATTTCACGCGCACGCGACTGCAGGCAAAGTTAACACAAGGAGACAGACAGCATATTTTAAACACGATCGAACGTAAGATATCGCTGACAAGGATGCAACACACAAAAAAATTAATAAAATTAATCAAAAAAATAATTAAAATTAGATATCGAAACAACTTAAAGCCGAAACCTTCCACATGTCAACAAAGATATTATTATCACCCAATGATGTTACTTCAGAGACAGCGTAAAAATCAAAGCCCCTGCCGTCACTAAGGACCGGCTCAACAACGACTTGAAAGATATATATTTCAACTGCTCTTCTTCAAGAGGCACCGGTGGCTGAGCAAGTTTGTAAACTGTTTAGCTGCAGCGTGTCGTGTTGCAGCTATACAATTTGCTGGGTGCTATGCTTTTTACCAACAAATTACAAATTCAATAAACTATTTCTTGTTATGAACCCTGGCATTATTTTAGTGCCTCAACGAACAGCAAGCACGTGCGCTCTTGCCATCGTGTTCTTAAAGTCGCACAATAGTCACAAAACAGAAATCCTAAAAACAGACGTAAGTCCGCGAAGCAAACAATCTTCGATACACTGGCAAACACTCGTTTGTGCAGCACATCACAAAACGACGCAAATTTAGAACCATTAAAGGACCGTATTAAGCGACTCGCGTAATTTGCGGCGCAAAACCCTCAGAAGCTGAAAGCACCGACAGGCACCACCGGGGATGGGACTTCAAAGCGAGTTTAACGCAAAATCGTTTTGCGCCCCGTTACGGGTCATTGTGTATCACGACAACGCGACGGCCTTTTCATGTCGGGCCGTATCATCCGCTCAACAAGCCGACGTTTGCGGGCAGCAGAACGAAAGTGCAGCGTATATATAGCTGGGAAAGGAGACACTCTATCCACCCGCACGCGTCCGTGCATCTTCGCGCCGGCGTGTAAGTGCGGGTCACTTGCAACAATCGGTGACGCGACCCCGCTTGTTGTGTAACGATGCGGTGGGCATCGTCAAGATTAACCGCAAAAGTACGTCCAGATGCGCGGCATGACAGACTTTCGCCGACTGGTTTATTGCTATTTTACCGCGATCCGGACACGGAAAGCCCTACCGCAGAGCGCGCGATGTTGTCAACTGTTTTCCTTTCGATACGTTTAAACTGGACCGGATGAGAGAAGCGTCCTACCTCAAGCTTCCAAAATGTGAGGCATGGAATTGCTTCGTTGTACGAAGTGCCCGACTTGCCATTGCGTCCCTCCACCAATTTCATACAGGATTATAAAAAAGGCCGAGACCTTGCACCACATGCAAAATCAGACTTATATTGCCCTAACTTACGCCTTCTACTCGTCGATTAAACGAACCTGATACGGAAAGAGGGAAATGCTCTGTCTTGCCGAATAAAAAATCGATAACACACGCTTTCATCGCAGGTAAATACTTTTTTATCACATACACGAAAATAGTTGCGCCGGGCAGAAAAGTTTAACAATCAATCTGGAGAGCGTCCTCGCCATGATAGAAACAAAGCTAACATTTGCAACATAGGCGAGGTCAGGGGGGCATGGCCCCCACAAATTTTTAGCATATATAGTCATTTTGCGCTTTTGAGTGGCGGTATCCCAAACAAAATAGTGTTATTCGCCTAAAATCAAACATTTTGGCCTCCCCTCCCAAAAAAATTTTGGGCTGGCTACGCCACTGATTTGCAACAGTATTATTTTCAAAATGTAAGCCCATTAATCTGCACTGGTACTCATCAAAGGTATCACCGAATCAGCATGAAACTGAAAAGCCTTAACCAAGTGTAATCGCCAGGTAATCGCGACGACTTGGAAGAGAATATCACCGGAGAGGCCGTATTTACAAGTGCACGCAATCCTGTAAACTTGTCTTGGGCTGCATGAAAAACAATAACGCTGCAACTAACATTAATGTCGAACTGTTGTACGAATCAAAAATACTTTAACAAAAAAAAAGATTTCAGTACAATCTCAAGAAACTTTTCTGATGTGATGCTTTTCAAGAATGAAACATGTGCGCCATCATACAAGAGTGCATGAATCGCAAAATGAGGCAGACTTAGCACTAGGAGGTATAAAGCCACCACCGCCAAAGGCTTACAGCTGTCTCAAGCATTATCGCTGCGGCTGTGAGATATTAGAACTTGAGCATGAGTGCAAGCAGTTATTGCATTACGTTTTGTCCTGTTCTTTAGCCTGAAGCTATTGAATTCGATTAGACAAATTATGAGGACGAACGGAACGGCTTTGCGGTGCGACTGGGCATTCCCTAGCGGCCCAATAGACAACACGTGTTAAGTAATCGGGTAGCTGCGGTGGTAACTGCACAATTTGGATACTCACTGTCATGAAATAGTGTTTGGTCACATGATACATACGAAGGAAACTCTGTTTCTATATCTAAGTGCATGCCGTCGCTATGACAATCCTCACGTCTCCTGGTCAGGCCATGTTAAACTTATGAAATAGCAAACTCTTCGAGCCACACAGCGCTGCTCACTTTTTCTTTTGCGGAAGGGCGGGTACTTGGGCGAAACAGTCGTCAACAGAGCGTCAAATCTACCACACATGCGGTGTCGTAAGGAGAAGACAGAATATTTCATAACCCTGACGATGATAATACCTTCTAGCCAACGTAACCACCAATGATAGAGTCTCAAGACTTGGTCTCAGTATACATTCCGCATAACGTATAACATGTCGCAAGTGAAATGAATCGAGACTTGTAAAGGGTGTGCCACAATCGATGTTTAATCTGCGTCAACGTCAACTTGACTGCGACGCGAAGGTTATCTGATATGCACGTCGTGCATATGTGGACAACAACGAAGAAACTGCTCCCTAAAATGACCTTGCAACGCTATAATCGCATCGTCACAACGGTGAGGACAGCCGCAGAAAAGGAACCTGATCGATAGAAAGCAAATCTGCGATGTTTCTCAAAAGAGTTGCTGCGAACAAGGATCGATCGGTTGCCGCGAAAGACGTGCTAATAAGCGCATCAGGAGCATTTTGCACCATTCCGACGCGTGCAGTTTTGCAAGCAGCGTAAACGACTGGGCGAGATAAGCGAAGATAGCCTGGCTGAATCGATTCAATCAGCAAACGTTCGATGGTTTCGGGCGAAGGTAAAATCTATAGCAGGCGTTTGAACTAATCACCGGGTGCGAAATAAGCGAAATTCCATGCGATGGAGTGCACCCCCAGATAATTTTTTTTGCAAAACTGTCACCCTACGAAGGTAATTCTATATGAATGAGAGCTGTTGATGCCTACTCAGTACTAGAAATTTGGCTCTTGGCTGTGCCTATGGAAGGATTCCTTTCGATAGACAGCCAACGAAGGTAATTTGTGTAACGTGAGAAACTGTCGTAGCAATTAGCAAACATCACACAAAGTTCCGTTCTAGATGTGGAGTATTGGCCAAAGACTGACTGCTGCTTTCAAAGTACCCAGCAATCAAAACACACGCCTGCACGAGTGGTTTGATCTGTATGGCCAACGGGCCACATACAGCTCGTTGATCCGGCTTGCTGTCAAATTTTCGCCGATCCGGCTTGCTGTCAAATTTTCGAATTCAATGCGACCCACTAAACAAAAAGTTTGTCCGCATGGTTTAGAACAGGCCTGGGGAACCTGCGGCCCGCGAGAACATCTAATATGGCACTTATCAGATTTTCTGTTGCTCAAGTTAGAACACGACATCTAGACAAAACCAAACGCCATGATAAGCAGACACGTAGAGAGTAAGTCAAGAGAAGTCTCTCTCGCTCCGTGACATGGTTTTCACTCCTATTTTCCTTTGGAAGATAAAGCACGAATTTTGCGTTGTAATTACTTAATTTTTGCGGCTAACCAACGCTATTTCACAATTCATGCGGTCCGTAATAGTAACTAGGTTCCCCCCATCCCTGGTTTAGAATAAAGTATGAAAAAATGCCTTACCCTTCTGCTGGCGGTACGCTCACGGTCAGCCGCTGGAGCAGGTGAAGAATTAACAGAGGACCGGCAATGTGGCGTTCAGGTAGATTCGACGAGAACCCAAACACGAAACACAAAGAAAATAGTAATTAGATTATGAAGATGCACTTGTTGGCCAAGCACCGGCACGGCATGCACAATAGGAGCTGCAGAGATGAATAATGAATGGGAAAAATCGTTGCCGTGCATTATTTATTACGCAGTTTAAGGCGCAGAGTTCTTGCTTATCGCAGCACCGATCGGTACGGCGCAGACGTCGAAAATAATCACATCGTGCGTAACTTAATAAAAGCTCGCCAGGAATCGGGCCCGGAAAGAGAGCTACGAATTACCGATGGGTCGCTGCCACACGAATTTCCATTTGACGACGATTTAATACGACACATAGGGCCTTGTGTTTAAATATTCATGTCAAGGTCGCGCATTAAAACGTAGCAAGTCCAGGATGCACAGACACAACAGAAGCCGCGATTCTATACCCACCACACCGTTGTAAAAAGAAGTTTGCCTACAACTCAGCGTTGATGGCACGAAGACAGCAGTAACAGGGATTTTTTGCACAGTTTTGCATCTGTTTATGCAGCAAGCATTGGTGGTGTTGACCAGTTTGTGGGTTCCTTGTGTGGAAGACCGAAAAAGGTCATCACTTTCAGTAGTTCCAATGTTTTTTTAATTGCATTCTGCAGCGATGTCTGATCCTAAAATTCACCCCAACCTATGTGACTTATTTTGTAATACGTTGTGCTTCCCATACATGCACCATAATCCACTGCACAAACAGCACAATTGCGTACAACGTACAGCAAAATTCAACGCCCATTTTACCAATCTTAAGTGGACAGGAAACACTTCAGAGCACCTTCTTAACTTCATTCTTTCACCTTGCACATTAACAGGCATAAAACCCATATATCCACAAATCACCACAGTACACACCAACTGTATCTACTGTAAATTATTTCCAAAAAAACTTTCACTGAAACGACCATCTTGTACAAGGAAGATTACTGCACCACAGCTCAGAAAATGAAGATGGTATTGTTGCCACTTATATATAAACATGATGCATACCTAACACAAATACAGTGTCTATGAAAAAGTGAATGCAGTATATAAGCCTATATAACCATATTACCGAAGCCTGAACCAATTATGCACCTTGAACACCGTAGAAACAAAAAACGCAGTTGCACGTATGCTTCAACAGTGCACCGCCACCACCAACAAAAGTAGACTCATATATCTAAACGTCTAACATGCGTGTATGAAGTACACTTAAAAACAAACTGACCGTTATCTTGAGTTATAAAAATTACAAACCAGAAAAAAATATTGATAACGCCAAATCAAACCTGCTTGCACATCCTGCACACTCACTACCACCAGTGCTGGTGGCAAGTGACTTAGCACTAGGAGGTATAAAGTCGCGCGAATTGCTGCGCACATGCGGAAAAGAACGTCACGAGAATTATCGCTCGCGACTTCAACGCACCTGTATTTGTATGTTCACTAGGACGTCTGGCTTCTTCTTTGGAACCGGAGGGAAGAGGAAGCGGTAATGCTGATCCACTGGACGGCGCCACACCTCGAACTCCCAGCATCTGAAGCGTGTGGGGGGGAAGTAGACCTTGCTGGAACGCGAGAAGGTTGACATTTGCGGCACTTGCACTGCCAGACGTTACTGGAAGGCCTGCTGGCGTGAAACCAGCACCTGAGTGAGGTGGAGTGGGTACAACCATTCCGTTGGCGTACGCTGCTGCCATGGCAGCTTGCGCGCTTATAGGTGGATGCGCTGACGGACCGGCTCCTCCAGCCATCAAGTTTTGCGCCTGAAGATGCTGCTGCGAAAAAGGGCAGGACTTGCATTAGTGATAACAGCAACAAATGAGGTAGTTAAACAAAGAGTTGCTGGGTTACATTTCGTTATGGCCAAACTCGCAAATCGTGAACACAAATAGAAAAACAAAAAATATCGTAAAACCACAAAAATCCACTCGAATCTGGAATTGTAGGCAGGATGCGAAATGTGCACTATCTGTGCGCTGTCACTTAACGTTATTCAACATGACAACTAGATTTTGCCAGTGCGCCAACACATCGAATTTTGATACACTTATGTCCATTTGATTTTCTGCGCAGCAGACGAAGTACTGCACGAGTCTCAAATACTGAACGTTCGTGCTGCGAGACTTTTGCAAACCAATTTTAAGTCTTTTAGGGTCTTAGTTCGACCTTGTCGAACTTTACATCTCCGACCAAGCGAATGTCCAACGCCCAATACTACGAATGAAAAGTCATTTTTGGACGCAGGGACTCAAAACAAGTAATAAACAAGTAAGCTGACGTAACCCAGACAAACAAATCCAGCGTAGGTTTACGGAAACTGCTGCCGACGTAATGAACGTGTGCGGTAAATCAAAGGAAACGGCCTCGATGGCTGCACAAAACAAAACAGTTGTAGAGCACATTTCCGCTGGAACAATGGCCCTCACAGTCCGTGGCA
>Ga0210059_1007251_pt1 | contig 17661 bp, 10 predicted proteins | sample Ectturendosymbi2_FD_188042 | JGI IMG/M metagenome (GOLD analysis project Ga0210059, IMG submission 188042) | Ecteinascidia turbinata endosymbiont from Florida, USA - Sample 2 (SPAdes) (version 2) | ecosystem: Host-associated > Tunicates > Ascidians > Unclassified | place: Key West, Florida... | reverse complement strand
CAATTGTATAGTCCGCTTTCAAAGTTAACCAACTTGAGGCCACGAATTCCTCTATACCTCAGACAAAATATTCCAATAACATTACCCATCCCTGTTGGAATAAGGTCTGCGAAGTTGCCCTGAAAGATAAAAACATGCTTTAAATTGCGCGAGACCCACGTTGAATAAAGATAGCCTTAGTTTGATTTTTTTGGTAAAAATTTTCGAAATGGCTTTATTTTGTTAAATGTTTTTCTGTACTGTACTTCAGATGGCGCAAAACACGAATGTGAATGTCGATAGTACAGGCGATGGAGCAAAGATTGGAAACAATGTAACAGAAACTAGTTACAATTTTCAAAACATGTACGTCAATCGAGCACCACCTCCACAGGAATTACGAGAATTGCAAGAAAAAGAACTACAAGAACGAAGTGTGTACTTTCTGCTATTTTTTACTTAGAAAGTGTAAATATTTAAAAATCACATTTCCTCGTTGAACGCAAACCAATGAACAAAAGTAGAAGACACACAATTAACGAACTAGAAAAACATACCTTAATAATGTGATTTCAATCCATAACAAAAGTGTCACAGCAGGGTTTGTCATAAAGTAGAAGGGACAAAATATGTTCCTACAGTGTCCGAACGGTCTGGTGCAAAACTGCTTGTTTTTCGAGTGCAATGACTGCTGCAATTCAGCTCATCCAGTATATACATAGCCAAACGTTGCCTCCCATACGTCTTGCCATGTTATTATCTTTTTTCACTGCATCGCCACTGCAGTCAGTGCCGTAGGAGCACATCTGTCTCTCCTGGTTCTTTCCGAAACCTATACAAAAGGTAACAACATGGTGATACCAAATAAATATATGGACGATAGTTTCAACTTGAATGCTGTTTTTAGATTAATTTCCCGAAGTAAGAACGTCAATGCCTGCAATAAACAAATTTGAAAATCTCTGTTGAGGTGTTCCAAAAAAGAGATATGAACAAATTATCTCCCAGATTTTTCTTGCATGTGCTGCCATGATTATTATATTTCCACACTGTTGGTGAATACAACGAAGATGTTTGGAGTGTCTCGACAACAGCGCTCGGTATTTCAGCAACGGACTCTGTACTCTCTCGTGGAAATTGTCCGAGTGGCGTCATTTCTTTGTTAGTATTGCGTAACAATAAAAGAAATGCCACTTCGTTTTCACTATCACTCCGCCATTGACCGTCATAACTGCGTAGGAGAAGAAACATTTGCCAACCACGAAAATCTAGCTTTCTTGGCATCGTAAAGCTGAAAGTTTGATGATCGAATTGATGGCAAAGAATTGATATAGGGTAGATGACTAGAGTAGCCATTGGACTCCTACAATCCTGACTACAGTTGCTACGAATCCCACTGCATAACGTGGATTGTAACAAACCCGAAATGCACAATTATATTCGACAGGGTGCATCGGTTGTTACCATCGACAGCCAGGGTTACTTGTTGCTTTGGAAAGAAAATCTTTTCATATAAATAATTTGAAAATCGGAAACCCCAATATGATTTCACAAAACTTATGGGGGAAATAGAAAATAGTTCAGAGTTCCTTCACACTGGAATGCACTGATTTATAGAGTTCCTCTGCACCTTCGTGCATTTTGAAATTCAGATCATCAGTTAATTTCAATATCCCTACATCTTGCGTGGCAGTGATAACTTATCACAGTATTCTCTCAAGCAAACGTAATATGTGTTTATAGTATGATTTTTCTATTTTGTGAGTCCCTCACGTATTTTGTAATTGAACTTGGCATAATTTTTTAATTGCAGTAAATGTGATAACTCTTAATTTTCATGCGTGAAAATTAATTTGAATAATCTTTTGTGATTTTAGATTGTCGTCTATAGATTATTAAATTGACAAGTGTAACCGTTGACAGATTTCCATGGTCCTGTGTTTTTAGCCTTTTTTGTGGAAATATGGCAAAAATTTCGTCGAACGTTTTTTTCTATGGTTCATGTAAAAATCTGGAAAAAGGCAGTTTTCTTCATGTCCCACCTATGTTTCCATGACATGAAAATTTTTAAACAAATTTCAATCAGCCTATTTATTGCTAATACAAATATCAACGGGAATTTAAATTTTTTGTATGACATACGTGTTTTACTAGAGAAAACAAGGGTTGGTCGAACTAACTTCATTATGTTAAAGGTCAGAAGCTACAAAAAGATTTGAAAGACGCTATTGCTCGTGAACAATCTTTGACAAAGAACCACGTTTCTCTTGAAATCATCTCCTATAGGGAGCATCAAGGAGGAGATGACTTTGGCGCTAGCCATGAAGAAGGCTCTGTATTAGAAAAACACCGGAGAATTAATTCAACTCTTTTTTACGAAGCTGAGAAATTATTCGAAAACGCCGATGAATCTGAACAAAATTTTACTGGTGTTGTAGGAGAGCCTGGCGTGGGCAAAACTTACTTATCAAAAGAACTCCTCAGATATCAAGCAAACAATCACTCCCCAGACGACACCTTGTACCTGTTTCTTGTAAAGTTCAGAGAAATGGACACTACAAAAAAAGTCAATGTGCTGGAATTTCTTGTCAAACCACTGGTGTCCGACTGGACATTCAACGACCAGAGCGACAAAGCACTGTTAGAACTAATCAGTGACTCACCAAATGTCTACATTGTTGCTGATGGTCTTGATGAAGGCGATGACGAGCTTTACAACAAACCTTTAAAGCCGGAGTTGCGAATGGGCTTGTACGAACAAGCAACTCCTGACGTGATCATCAAAAACTTGTTCGCAGGAAACATTCTCCCCAAGGCGAAAAAGCTCGTCACATCACGTCCCGCTGCATTTCTGAATCTTGATGTGAATTACAAACCAAAGTTCAACGTACGTATCTTGGGCATCAGTCGAGAAGAACAAGAGAAGCTTGTTCGGTTGCTATGCAACGAGAGTGATGCAGCAAAGGTGATGGAAAAGCTCAATGCGAATCCAGATCTCATTTCGTTCTGTTACAATCCATTGCACTGCCTCATCATCGTGCAAAGATTGAAAGAAATGACCGATGCAGACAACATGACAGAAATCAGTTCTACATTGATTTTCGTTGAAACGCTTCTGAGCCTTTTGAAACGAAACAAGGGATTGCTAAAAGACTTTCTTGACACTTTGAAAAGACTATCGGAGTTGGCTGCAAATGCGATGAAAATAAATAACTTCATTTTTGATAAAAAAGAGCTCAACAGTATTGATGAAGAAACACTCAAACAATTTTTTACAGCAAAAACAACAACATCCTATTTTCGTGATGAAAATATTTTAGAAGGTGACAAAAGATTTTTCTTTGTTCATCTTTTGTGGCAAGAAATTTTTGCTGCGTTGTGGCTGATGTTCTTTGCCAGCATAGAACAGTTCAATGAACTGAAGAAGTTGGTGCGAAACAACAGGTGGAGACTTGTTTTGAAATTTGCTTTTGGATTTCAAAATAATGTTGTCAAAGAAAAAATCTTGAATGCGTTTCAAAGTTTACAACAATCATCTTTATTTTCATTGAAACGAAAAGCTTTAGAGGAAATATTTCGAGATGTCCTTCCCAAAGGTGACGTCATTGGTCCATGTCGCTGGGCATTGGAAGCAAATCAACCTTCTCTAAATGAATACTTGGCAAATGATCTTCCCACGGACCTCCGTCTTCCACTAACTCTCAGCCAAAGCGATGCTTCTGCCGTCGCTTATGCACTTAGCATCCAACCTGTAGTTCCTCGTCAGATATTTATGGGACACGGATCTTCGGAAGAAGGAACAATACTTCAAGGAGATTCTTTGAGACTTCTGATGAACGCAGTCAATGCTCACGGCCACAAGGTATAATAACGTTCGATTTCTTTGCTTCTCTGATACGTTTCACGATAACGATTCCTCAAGTACTGAAAATATTCTCTCTCGATTTTTTCAAGAAAACACTTGACCAACACCTTTTTGGAAACACGTTGCCAATCTGTTTTATTTTTACTAAATAAAATTTTTCTGCATTTCCCAAATAAGCGAATATTTGCATATTATATTTAAATTATACTTGAGAGTTGCTCAAAAACAGATTTGTGCAAATTAAAAACTCTGAACTTATTCGCAAATTCTATTTGCCTTCGTGGCGCGTAGAGATGAGATTATGTCACAGTGTGGAAGAAATACTTTAGTAAAACATTCACCAGCAGAAAACTTCAATAATTTCCAAGCAGTGTGAATTGATTGTCTGAAATATTCAAACGTTAATGGCATTTACGTTCACACACTCTTTCTACTATTTCCTAACTTCCTGCCGTTGAATTTCAGATGCACTTTTCAAAATGTTGTGTTTTTTCCAAACGCATGTAAGCAAAGTTTTATTTTTTGGCAAACCTAAACGCCATGTGAAAAATTTCTGGCAAAAAGCTTGGAGTTTTTGATCCTTTTGAAATCATTATTATTTGAAGGTATATTTCTGAAATGCATACACCACTTTCAATCTTTACTGCTCGAATGCCAGCGAAAAAACGTTTTTCACAGCAATGTTTGGCTGTTTGTCACGATTACAGCAAAAACATGATGCTATTGCAAGCGAGGCGTCTGTAGCTTGACTAAAGTTCTACTTTTATTAGCACAACGTGAAACATATCTTTCAGTACATGATTAAGTAAATTTGTGAGAGACTTTCTCAATGTAATACCCTCATCCACCACTTATAATCCGGAAATACAAAACTACCATTGGACAGTAATCCACGATAACAATTGATCAAGTTGTTGCCTTACGTGAATTGAGGGAAATTTATTTTCAGTGAAGCAAGCTGCGCTGAGATTTTGTTTATACATTTTCTCTTCAATTGCAGCCAGAGAAAGCTCACCTAAATTGCTTTTATTCTTTTAACACTTTTACAATATTTTTCACCGTTTTATTTCTGATACCGTTTTGAAATGCAGTGCTGCCTCCAAAAAATCCTCAATAAGACTTTGAATTTATGGAAGCCATGTATAAAATGTTTCGGAGTAAACAATTATGATGTTTAGTGCAATTTTGTTGAAGCGTTTCTATTTCAACGTTTGATATGAAGATTCACATCTGAAACACAGTGTGTATATGGCAGTGAAAAAGGAAAAACAGGCCAAGGGGGACAAAAAACGTACGCCACTTTTTTGTATAACTGAGCTGTGGTCAACAGGCTTGTCTTTTTTGATGTAACCGTTTTCTATTTCAATAATGCTGTTGTTTTTGTCTGATTGACCTTTTCAATTCGCGTGCATTGACCCTCAATTTCATATCACCAGCTCGTTTTACTTTCCCATTCACAACCATGGACTTGTGAACGACATTATTTGGTTACCATAAAAGCAAGCTTATAGTTGACAGACTTGACTTAGCTGCAAACAGATTTTTTAGAAGGTGAATGCTATTTTCTTTAGTGGTGGTTCTGAAACAATTTTGTTAAGAATTTGATTTCTTCAGAAGTTTTGATTATGTTTCACTGGTTTGAATATACAAACTAGTTCAAAAGATATGAATTAGTAGTGACAACAATTAATGCTTTTTAGTTTCAGTGACGTGCTTGAGGCGCATTTACAATCTTATGCATAAATAGTTTTTATCATGGACGAACGCCTTTACTTCAGCGTGATGTCAGATTATGCTTGTTTCCATGATCCTTCGCAAATCTGCAGCCATACCTACTTCATGTGGATGGACATATAATCACATGATAAAATTGAGAACGATTGTCACAACTAAAAATTATGCGTGTTTTCTGAAACATAACGAAAGACGATGCTATGTAGATTTACTTTGGTAAATTTTACAAAAATATTCAAGTCGCAACTTTTGTTGTAAAACTGCATTGCTCAGTGCACTGTCCCCGCGGTTCAATCGTTTCGCCGACGTCTCGTGCTTATAATTCGCAATAGATATTTCAGCTGTACAGTTTCTCAATATTATGTCCGTGGAATGATCAGAAATCACGGGAAGTTAACAAAAGATTTAACTTTCTGCAAAATAAATACTGACGTTGTAGTGCACTCCCCTTTCACATTTTTACATTTGCAGACATAACCGGTGAAGTTAAAACATAGCACAAAATTTAACGGAATTAAAACCATAACCCAAAGTTAGTGTTACAAAATCTTGGGCTGCGATTAACTCAGTGGTAGAGTGTCCGCCACACATTTGGAATCCTTCGCATTGCATGCGATCAAAAAATAAAATTGTTTTATTACTTTTACTGCATATTTGAAGTAATAAACAACCACGATGGTAACACTCACAGTCATATTTCTTCTGTATATATACCTCAAAGCACAGTTAACTTTAGCAGACGATGAGTTTGCCTTAAAACCCTTTAACGACCAAGAGCGCCAATAAATGGGCGCTCGTTTTTTTGGTTATAACTCGCCAGCCGCTATAGCTAGAGAGTTGTTCAAACCCTCTGCGGATGCGGAAAGACTTGTTTGTTCTGTTAAAAAAAATTTTGGATTTGGGTGAGGGGTTCGCCTGGGAGAGGGCTGCAAAGTGGGGGGCGTTTTGGGTTTTTTGACCAACTTTGACGAGCCCTGGACGCCAATCCAATAAGCCGAAATTTTGGTTCAAACTTTTTTTAGACACTACATGATCTACCGCGTCGATAGAGCCCTTGTTTGACCTTCTAGCATGTCTAGAACCAAAGTTATGACCCAAAAACCCCATTTTTCACCCAAAATCAGAAATGCATGAGTCTCCCACTGGCGGCTAAAGTAGCTCGCGATACCCTGCCATAACTCTCCGCTAGAAGATGATAGCGAGCTATACGAGCCCTCAAAAGACTCATGAAGTCTTCTAGTTGGCACTGAAAAAAAACATTTTAGATTTGGGTTCGGGGTTTTCGGTGGGTAGTGTTAGAAAAAAGGTAGTTTTGGAATTTTTTTGGTTGTTTCATTATGACGCCATCACCGTCACAAAGGGCCAAAATTTTGGCTCAAAATTTGGTTGTATTCTAGGCTGGAATATGAAGCTTTAGAGGCCTAAATCGACTTCCTAGCGTTTCTGGTGCCCTAGTAGGGGCCAAAAAAACCCAAATCGTTGCGGAAATTGCTGAGTAATTTCAGGGGATCTCCCTAATTAAAATCCGGAAGTTTGGCCATAACTTTTGAACCAGAAATGCTAGAAAGTCCATCAAACCCTCTAAAGACTCGTATTGAAGCCTAGATTCCAAAAAAACTTCGAGTCACCAAATCTGATGGATGGTTTGACTCTCCGGAAGTGACGTCACTATCCAAATGTATACAAATATGCATAAACATCCTCTCATTGTGTAAACATCAACAAAAAACCTGTGGTCTCAAGTTGAAAATTTTTTTTTCCTGTCTAAACTACTGGTCTTCACGAATCTTTAGAGGGTTTGAACAACTCTGTAGCCTATTCTTACAGCGAGTTATGGCCAAATACAAATAGGGTGTTTTTCAACCCATGGTTATCTTTTCAGGGGTAGAAATTTTGACCACTTTTTGTTTTTTTGGCATAAGTTTTGATCCAGATATGCTAGAAAGCCAATCAAGGGCTCTAAAGACTCGTAAGATAGCCTAGTTTCGTAAAAATATTTGGGCCAAAATGTGGGCCCATTCTATGGGCGTCCAGAGCTGGGTAAAGTAGGCCATAAAAACTCAAAAACATCCCCACTTGTGACGGCCCCCCAAGAGAACCCCAAGCCCAAAACTGAAATTATTTCTTTGACTCGGAACTACTAGACTTGCTGAATCCGTAGAGGGTTTGAACACCTCTCTTGCTGCATCAGCTGTCGAGTTATAACCTAAAACGTACGACCCAATTTAGTAGATTTTTTGGTCGTAAAAGGGTGTGTTTTAAGCGATGAAACAGTTCACTGGTTGCATTGTACACCTAATTTGAAAATTGATTTGAAAAGTAAGTATACATGCAACTACTTGAATCATGAAACACTCAAATATTACTTTGAAATTGAGAATTCTTAATGAAGCTTTTAATAATTTTTAATCAACTTGTTAACCAAACTAGCAAATGTCTTGAAGATGACATTTAACTTTCACAGAACTGTAAATGGTTTGCGCAATGTTTTGCATTGAACTTTTGCCTTTCGCATTTTGATCATTTGTGTTAACAGCGTTATGTAATCCGTGGTGCAAAATAAATAGCTATTTTCTGCAAATGACAAAAACATTTGCTAAATTTTTTACTAAAAGATGAAAGGAATCAACATTGAAGGTTCAAAAATTGGAGAAGAGGAAATCGAGGGTTTTCGCAAGCAAATTGACCACATTGAAAGTTTATCTTTGTATCAGTGCGATTTCACAGAAGACTAGCTCATCAAACTGTGCGACGTCATTGGCCGTCGTAATGGAAAGGTGAGCAAATGTTGGTCTATTCAAGCTGTTTGGTTCTGAATTTTAGCAACGTTGCCAGGTTTAGTAAAAATTTCTACATTTGTTGTTTTGATTTTCTTTATTTTTGCTTCTTTTTGGTACAATTTTCATTAAAAGGTTATACAGATTCTTTTTGCAAAACATAAAGCGAATTGAAAAAGTGAAACCCGACAATGACAAATGTTGAAACTAGAAAGACAAATCAGCTTAGCTTCAAATTTAAAATATCAAGCTATGAAAACGTTGCAAATGAATTACTAATTGCTACTCTGCAAAGCAGTTCCTATTTTGCGTAATTTTTTACAAAACACCAACATCTTTTTCTTGAGTTGCTTCTTGGTTTGCAATCAAATGTATCATCATTCATTTTGAAAAACGTATTATTTATATTTTTATGCAGCTTGTGCAACAAATGAACTGTTATTTTTATGCAAGAAAAGTAAACGAGGTGGCAGCATTTAGCGAAAGACTAATAAAAAAGCGTTGAGGAATCTGACGTCTGCGGATCCTCACTGGCAAAAACCCTACCTATGGTTTATTTGAAGTCACAGGAGCTTGGAGATGATTTATGAAACATATCATTGCGTTACATTTAAAGAAAGGCATTATTGATGGTAAAGAGCATGCAAGACTTGCATATTTTGTAAGAAATTTTAAATATTTTTCAAAGACATGTATAAATTTTGCACAATGCATTCTTCAAAAACCTGCTACAGAAGTGCAAGGATTTATACTTTAGCACACTTCCTGGATGTTGTATGAAAAGTAACATGACCCGGAAGTCTGGCGATTGACATTAAACTGCAACCGGTGGTTGGCTTGCAATTAGGTAGTTCAGCAGTTTTGGGAAAACTGGAATATCCTTTAGCCACAATTAATCCAGGGTCGTCCCTAACCTAGAGCCATGACTAATAATAGGGCTCAAGGTGTGGATCAAATCTACTATTTCAAGTGCAGCGCCAATTTTTCAGCAATGTAAGGAGATATGCTTAGGACAGTGAGCTAGTGAACTGATGGCGAATATTTCTTCACTTCGGTAGCATATGCAGTTAAACCTGATTCCAACTTATTGGGCTCGTCTTTGCTTGCGACTCGGGAGGAGATGCGAAGTGTGACGTTGATGACTGTCAACACGGTGATCCTAAGCAGTACTCGGCTTGTTTTACAGTTTCATATAGCAAATGTCCCCTCTCGTAGAGTTTCTGCTGCACATACTGTAGAATATTGCACAACGTTTTAATAATGTGCAATTGTATAACCTTTGATATGGCTGCGGACGGTTTCATTTTCTGCACACTTTTTTGTTAACTAAAACCATTGTGAGCAGTAAGTTTAGATTGTCCATCTAAGAACAAAATGCACTACCAAATGTCATTTTTGTTTAGATAGAGAGTAAACGTTTATATGTGTAACCGTGCATGTCATCCAAACTAAAATCCGAGTTTTTTTGCCGATAAGGTAGACAGAAATGTGAACATTATTTTTGTAGCAAATTCTCGATGGGAGTGGCGTTTAAATGTGCGATTTACCATGAACGAGATCCACGCGAAGAATAACATTCATGTACTGTAGAAGTGGAGCGAATAAGCAATAATAGAGTGACCTCGTTGGGTTATCTCTATTGTTGCTCGCTGCCAGAGAGAAGCTTTGCACACTTGCCGCACGGGTTTTCCGATGGCATCATTATTAATAATCTTTTTTCGAACATCAGTAGTTTTGGTGGTAATGTCTTTATAAAGCATGAAAGCAATGCAATAACTTCAGGAATCAAAAGACAATATTTAGTAATGCTTGCGTTATTAACACTTTTACTACCAGTTACCAGATAACGTTTGTTGAGAATTTATCACTTCTATTTCGGCATACGAGGACTCGGTGTTTGGACTAAGAAGCCAACTGTTGACTTCCGATACAAGCTTTTTCCTCTTGGACTTATGCGAATGCTTGGACTTTAGTCTCTGAAACATGAAAAGCTTTTAATTTTTTTTGTCTTTTGAAAACGATGTATGTCAGCAGTTTGTTGCATTATGCTGTCTTTCAGTAGCTAGTGCATGCGAAATGTAGGAAATGTTTGATTTTACGTTATGTTTTACTGCTTTCGCTTTTCATGATTTACAAACATCGAAAGTTAGTAGTTTTAGCAAAGAGAATGCTTCACAAATACCTGACATTACGCTGAATGTGGATTCCGAACCTTAGTGTTTTCGAAGTAAGTGACGAGGTCGTCTCTGGGCAAAGCGAGTTTGAATCTTTATCCGAATTGCCACACTAGACACTCTAGTCGCGAAAATAGCTGGAGCTGAACGCTACACATGCAACAGACGACCCGGTAGTCAAAGCTTTTAACTACCGCTTCCGCCACGTTTTTGCTTGCACAGCATATGAATTCATTTCAAATTAACTTTTTCTTGGGAATGTTCTACCAAACATCCTGTGCTTTGCAGCTCAGCAGTATTCACTTCACAGAACAACACTTCTCAGCCAGCAGTGAAGCCTCATTTGTTTCTTGTCTTTGCAACATAAAATTTGTCTGGCTTCAAAACTGCAAGGTAATGTACGCCAATCCCAAAATCAGATGACTATTTTGAATGTAAAAATGATTAAAATTTTGTGTGAACTTAAAATAAAAACGTAGGTTGTGATGCTCAGATGTTTTGAATTGTGCATGAACAAACTCATGTAAAGTTGTATCAACAGAAAGTATATCTGTGAACATTGATATCCTTCTCTGATTTCCGAAACATTTTTGTAATTATGACATTTAAAGTAGAATCATTTGATTTTAGAGTAAACCTAATTGAAATTTTTGAAAAAATCTGCAGTGTTTGCTAAGGTTTTTCATTGAACATTTGTAAATAGACAAAAGCATCCGCTTGCAAATGCTGCATTTGCAAAGAGCTGTACAGTTAAAAATAACTGTACTTATAACTGTACTTGAGTATCTGAGCTTGACGGTTTTTTCAACTGAAAACTCTTTTCAATACAGGTTCAGAGAGATACAGAGATAAACGATTTCTTTGCATTACGCAGTGGCGTTTCTCCCACCAATCAGCAAACACCTTGTTCAGAACTTTTCATGAATCAAAACACATCAAAAGGTAAGACAAATGCCGTATAACGTTTTTCGTTTTGAATCCAAGATAGTTTACTGAGCACAATATTGATATCAGATATGAACATATTATATTTATATTAGGATAAGCGTGCATTAGATGTCTAAATTGACGTCTTCAGAGTGATTATGACGTTCGCAGAATTGCTGTGTATTTTTGGTTGCGCGTTGCTCTTACGCGACGTTTCCCCTTCATTGATGATTGGGCCTCGAATAATTTCAGGTCCGTGTTTTTGCCTCGTTCCGCGTTCCTTGGCCAAAGGGTTGTGCTGTGCATTTAGTAGCGGAGAAACCGAGCGCAGCTCCTATTCGGAGCATAACGTGGAACGCGAAGGTTGATCCGTTAGTTGAAGACATAAGGTCTTTGCGTCTCTGCAGCAAAAGTCTGCCCCACAGCATAAGGCTGTTTATGAAAAGGACTAAGTTCTTCGCAGTACAAGGCTGCTTCCCATAATTCTCGTTTCTACGTTTTGTGGGCTTGTTAGAATAAATTCGCAACGTGCATTGTACAAATTTAATGGTTCGCTTGATGTGGGGCTGAATTTAAGTGTCGGGAAGTTACAGTGATCGCCAATTTAAAGTTTATCTGATTTACGGCAGCGACATGTTAAAATCAGAATGATATTTTAATTAATAAATACACCGAAAATAAAATTTAAAGAAGAACGGAGATGCTACAAACATTTTTTAGCAACAATTTTTAGGACAAGTATTTGATGTTAGTTTTACTTCCAAAATGATAAAATATTCCACTGTTGGCCAATTGTTCACGTAACAAACTAAGTCAAATAACAAAAGACATTGTACAAACTCAGTCGTGGCGCAGCAAGACCCATGAAGTTATAATAAATCATCAAAAACAATATAAAGTTGAGAAAGCCAAAACAAATTTTTCACACAAGGTGATTTCCCCTGAGTTTGCCTTCCTAACTTCATTTGTTTTCAACGCTTTTTTATCATTAGCGAACAGTTGAAATCTAGCAGCTAAAATATCATTAGCGGCCGATTGTTCAATCTCAGCGGCCTGCTCAAAATCCAGGCCATTCGCGGCCCCTGCCACCTCTTCTCCCCGAAAACAATGGGTTTATGTCTCCCCTTGTAATAAGATTAAAGTTTGGTAAGACTACTGCATTCATCAATAGTGCGAATCTGGATTCAGCATTGGTTTGAACTGATGTGGAAGGAAGTGAAAACTGCTTAAAATTGACGAAATGCTGGTTTAGCTTATAAATGAATTCGCTAAAAAATTATAGCAGGCAATCTTTCATGGATTCTATGAACACGTTTCCAGATTTTATTAAAACATGCATTCGATCATCGTTTGCGAATAATGAGCAACAACAACTATGAGAAGCTCAATGCTGCAGCGAAGATCTCTTTCTTCCGGTCAATGCTCCTTTGCACCGAAACTGAACAAATCGATAATTCGAAAAAAATCCAGTCACAGTTGACAACAAGTGGACGATGTTTATCGGTTGTCCATGAAATTATGGCGGAGTTCTGGCATCTGGAGTCTGTTGAAATAAACAAATATAAGCAGCTAACTTGAAGCGCATCATGTGACCAGTTGTCATTATAATATAAATACTTACGACGCAAAGTCAAACAGCATTATGAAAATCAAAATAAGTTTTCACAACGTGGTAATGTTAACTTCGTATGAACCTGATTCGAAGTCAACAAAAGACTAAAGTGCCAAAGAACTAAGTACTTTTCAAAACTTGAAAAATCGACTTACCGCGCTACAAACAAGATGTTGAACAAAGTACGCCACAGGAAATGTCGAAACACTCGTACCGGAAGTGCCTCTCCTCCCCAAAAAACACTGCAACAAAAAAGCACAAACAAGTTACCAGCATCTCAAACAGTAATTCCCTCAACCTTCAACCACAGCTTGATGTTCAAGTGGAAAACAATGGCCTCTGTGACGTAATAGACAAGCTTTAGATGCAGAGCAAAGTGCAGTTGACTGAAAACTATAAGTTTTCACAAATAACAAGTTTTTAATAAGTAAAATTTAAAAAATAAGAACAAATTTTTAAACAAACGCCAAAGTTTTGCTCAAATAGTGAAAAATCAATGTGTATTTTGACAATTTATAGAATTCAACCGAATTCAGAAAAACTCAATTCCCGTGAAACGCACTACATCGTTTACCAGTTAGGGGAATCCCCTCGTTATATCAACGAGCGCAGATTTATTTTAGCTTTTTGCAAAAAGTCAAAAAAATTTAAAACTTCATTTCTCAACTAAATTTACTGCAACACTAATCACTTATTTAATGTACATTACAAAACTTACTTTTTCTTCTCTTTTTTCAGCAAATTCAACTTCACCAAAAAACTTGATGCAAGTTCCAGGTATGTTGCAAGAATATAAGGGTTGCTTTGCAACCAGGAAATTTGACGAAGCAGAAAAAATAAACAAAGAAATAAATTATTTCATCACAAATGAGATCAACACAACAGGATGGGAGTTGTGGAGATTTGCTGATGATCTGCTGATCAATGCTGATCGCTTCGAAGAATCTATTCCTGTTTATTTCGCATCAGCTTCTCTGTTTAAGAAGGAAGGATATTTGGATGGGATGAGTTCGTGTTTTGAAGGAATGCACGAGGCGAACATGATGATGATTGAACGTGACGTCACGATGAAGGAGGTTGTGAAGCGTCACGTGATCCCGCTCATGCATGACATCAAAAACCAAATGTTGGAAATGACATCAGAGAGTGAGACAGCTAAGTGCGGCTTGATGAGTCATGTTCTCGCAGGCATCGCTTGGAGCGATGAATTGGTCGATGATGACGTAGCTGCGAAGGAAGCGTGGGAGGAAAGTAGAGTGTGGGAAGAAAGGAGGTGGGAGTTGGAGGAGGGAAAGTGAAACAATCAAGTGAAACGTCGGAAGAGGAACCAGGAACTTGATGCAGTTAAGACTTTATTTGTAAATATCTCGCGCGTGAATTTTCATCACTTGAAACAAGTCTTTTCTGAACAACATAAAACCTGTGAAAGAAATGCAAAAATTTTTTATGAAAAGCAGTGATGTTTTTGATTAGAAAAACTATTGTTTTCAGTCAACTCAAGTTTTACGGTGATTTTTTCTTTCTTGTCACGCAGTGTGATATTTCATTTCTGTTTTCACTTGTATTGATCTTTTTATTAGAATTCTATGATAAATTTCAATTCTTTTTTCACGATTTGCGAAATTATAACAAAAATTACCATCAGAGTTCATCATTTTCATCAAAGCTGTCTTCACCGCACTTTTATTAGAATACTATGGGCTCTTGGTTTTGCTCGAAATTTTTGTCACTATCCACATATTTCTACGTAAACAGAAATCCATATAAACTTACCTCTTGTTGTCGCCGATATTGGTCTGATGACGTTGTTTTCATTTCATCACGTCACGCTCCATCGACCAAAGTTTGATGACAAAGCATCATCTTTGAATGTTTTTTTCGGTCCCAAAAAGCTAAAAAAACGTGCGTACCATAGTACCGTTGCCACGGGGGGATTTAGCACCTAAATTGAAATATGAAACACTAAAAATAGATAGTGCTGTAGCGTTCAAGCCCGCTTGCATAAACGTGAAGCCCCCCTGCACAAACGTAAAGCCACCTATTAAATAATTTCTGGCGACGATTCTGGTGCACCAACATGGCTGGGTGTAAAATTAGCTTGAACGGAAAACACCAATAAAACCTTTTTAACTTGAGACTAGCACCAAACACAAGTTGCTCTGAAGTCCAACTAAGCCATCGCTAATCTTTATTTTGCGGTTTCTAAAAGTTTATTTGCAGCTTTTTTATCAAACTCCTTTACTTTTGTATATTTTCAGTTCTCTACATTGCTTTTCCTTAGCTCTTCATTTGTGAGTTACATGGTCGCAACTGCAAGGTTGCGAACCGCTTTTTCTGCAGTATGTTGAAGCGCTAATGGTTGAGCGCAATGTTTACAAACCGCGAGAACCCCTCTACGTGACGCAACGCCATAGTGTAAAATTGAATTTAATATCTCGCATGTGCTGTGCAAAACGCATTACCGAAGCGGCCGCTGCCCTGGGTAGCAATTTTCCTAATTAGCAGTTGCCCGGGTAGCTGTTGCCTGGGTTGCAGTTGTGCAGGTGGCCGTTGTCCTGATACTTATTAGATCAGTGGTTCTCAAACTTTTATGAGCCGTGGCCTCCTTTAATTTAACTGGCGAATGCTTAATATATCGTGGCACTTGGGTTATGCAATATCACGGCAAAGCTACCTAGTGAAGGCCTCTGCCCTTGGCCCCCGAATGAGCAAACCAAGGGCCCCGTTTGAGAAACCCTGTATTAGATGATGAAACCCCCATTGGGATCATTTTAACCCTTAGGAGTGCAAGCGATGCACTCTGCCGACTGAGAGACAACTACTCATTCCAGGGCAGTTCCCATCTTGGTGCAATTTCGCAGCATCTTTTCAAGGAGATTTGCGGTTAAGGTGCGCAGTAAACAGCGTTGCTTTCATTGCAGGTTGGGGGTGAAACTACGTGCAGGGGGTTATAAAAATTTGACAACTCAGGTTTGGTTTCACTGAAGTGTTCACATGAGAGGAGAACATTGATGGCTGGTTGAAAATCTAAGAGCAGCATTTGGTTCGCGTCTCAAACACAACAGGATATTCTCTTAACTGGGTTTCAATATTTTGTTGTGAGGAAGCAGAGCAGCTGCTGGTTTACATGTTATGTTTTTGCGGATGCGGCGCAGATTAAACTCTTCTGGGTAGTGAGGTACAAGTGACAAGCAGCCCCAAAACTGTACCTTTGACTGTTGCGCTGCTCATCGCCTTTAGATCGCAACAAGCAATGACCTCGTGGGAAGGGCTGTGGAACCGGAGCCCAAGCAATATTTGATGGTGGAGCCAAATTATTTTAGATAGTGGAACCGAAACTGGCGCCAGAGCCTGAAATTTATGAGTTGTACTTTTGGAGCCGGAGCCAAAACTTTTAGATATTGCAGCCGGATCTGGAGCCAACGAATATGGATGCCTTTAGCGGGACCCAGAGTCGGAAATTTAAGTTCTGGCTCCATAACCCTGCAATGGGTTTGGTTGATGCTTGACGACACGATTTTTGAGCTTTTTCTGGACCAAAAAAAACGATTTTTGCTTCATACATTTCGGGAAATCGTGACACCGAGCCGTTGCCAATGAATCGTGACTTTTCCTGAAAAACAAGCAAAGTAATGAACTTACAAGAAAAAAAACAAAAGCAGGAAATGTCGAAAAGTTTAAATCAGGGTTCCCACACATTTTCAAAAACGATTTTCTATACCTTTTCAATACCAAATCAAAAAACTTTATTACCATCGCTCATCTTCATTATTTCAAATTTTATACATGGAGCACAATGCAAAAAATATTTGCGAAATTGTCATCGGCGGAAAATGCAAAATTCAAATAAGCGAATAGCTCAATTTGAAATTTCCATACTTTTTCATTACTGTATGTGCATTTTGGCCAAATTCAGTGCTTTTTCAAGGTCTTGAAAGCCGATTTTGAAAATCAATGCTTTTTCATACTTTCAAAACCGCGTGTGAACCTTGTAAAATAATAAAATTTTCCTCGAAGCACAATGCACGTACAGGGGATTAACGAGAGGAGCAAGGGGGTACAAATTCTTGGGCTCTGAATCACTGCGGGGTGCCGAATCACTGCAGAGGGCGAAAAAAATCCAACAATTTAACAAGTACTTTCTTCAATACAGCACATTTGCGTCCGAAAGACCTCGGGTTCGAACATGGGAGCGTCAAACTTGCTTCTTGCCCGGGCGCTATCTGATCTTGTTACGCCACTGTTCATGAGTTAAAAAAAGCTATTCTGTGTCTCTAAATAGAACTGTGCATTTATTATTGTAAATGTCGCTGTTGGCCTGGCAAACCATATACACAATTACTCGCACTCTCCTGGAATATGTTTCTTTTTGTCTTTCACGCTTTTCTTGACTGCAGTGCATTTTGCGTATTGTATTTTGCCGTTTATCAAGAACCACGCTTCTTACCATTTCATGAATGCTTATATCTGTTTGTTTGCTGGTGATTCATTCCATTTCATCTGCTTCGCATCTGAAAAAGAAACGTTATGCATACTGTTAATGTTTTGATCAATGCCGCCTCTGCATTACCAATCAAATAAAAAATGTTGATC